>Ga0214473_10002083_pt1 | contig 25117 bp, 12 predicted proteins | sample RVTome_7_FD_203509 | JGI IMG/M metagenome (GOLD analysis project Ga0214473, IMG submission 203509) | Soil microbial communities from uranium-contaminated site in the Upper Colorado River Basin, Wyoming, United States - RVT98D197 | ecosystem: Environmental > Terrestrial > Soil > Contaminated >... | reverse complement strand
GCCGATCACCTCCGCGCCGCACTTTCTGAGGAATCGTTCACAGGCGACGATGATCTCCCCCCCCAGCCCCTCGCCGCGGCGGTCCGGGTCGACCGCCACCCGATTGATCCAGCCCTTGCGCCCGTCGTAAGTGGCCAGTCCCACCGCCAGCAGCCGGCCGTCCTCGAACAGTCCGAAGAACGCCGTGTCCGCGCGCTCCATCTCGGCCGTCACCCGCGCGCGGCTATCGCGCCCCTGCGGTTTGTAGGGCAGTCCGGCGTCGGACCAGATACGGAGGACGTCGTCGTAGTCGTCAGCGGTCAGTTCTCGCAGGTCGCGGGCCATATTTCTCCTCAAGGATATCCAAGAGCCACATTCTTGAAAACTCCGAGGCGCAGGGCTGGTCGTTCCAGTGTTCGCAGCCGCTGAAGTTCAAGAGCACGCCCCGGGCCGGCACGCCGACCTCGGCGGCGCTGCGCATCCCCATAGCAAGCATCTTGATACAGGCGATCCCGATCACCCCCAGGTCACCCATCTTCTTTTGATAGTGCTCCAGTTGCATCTCCAGCTTGCGCTTGGAGAAGATGATTTTCAGGCCGTATCGCCGCGCCAGGTCGCCGATCTCGTAAGCCTGACAGCTTTGCGTGCACCGTTTGCAGACGTAGCCGAACCTGGTCTCCACCTTTTCACACTTAGGGTTGTGCAGCGACAGACAGTCCGGCATCACGATCAAGGTCTTGGCGGCGCGGTTGAAAGCCTCGCGATTAAGTTCGTCATGGATCTTGAACGCCAGTAACTCTAATAGGTACACGGCCTTGTCGGTGCGGCGCAGGGATTCACCGTGGTCGTCGCGGCGCGCCCTGGCGAGGTAATCGTCGATTTTGGCGAATTCTGGGTAGAAGTAATCGAATCCGTCGGACAGAACGCGGTTGGTGAAAGTCTCGAGTCTTTCTCGGAAATCGTCGCCGAGGTGGTAGGTGGGGATGTGTCGTTCCATGGGGCCAATATAGAGGATTTACCCCTGGGCAAAATCTATTTTTCGAGCTGCTGGGTCAGTTGTTCGACCCGGTTCAGCCCGGCCAGAGCGCGGTCGGAGCCGGGGTAGAGGTTGAGGGCGGTGCGGTAGCTCAGTTGCGCCCGCGAAAAATCCTCCAACTGCTCGAACAGTTCACCCAGAGCCAGATAGATCATGCTGCGGTCACGGCGCTGATCGGGGGCGAAAGTCAGAGCGGCGTGCAGCGAGGCCAAAGCGGCTCGCTGGGCCGCGTGTTTCTTGTGCACCAGGGCGAGGTAATAATGGGCTTTCCAGTTGGAGGAATCGGCCACGACCGCTCGAACGAAAAAGTCCACCGCCGCTTCATCCCGACCGGCCCGAAAAAGACTCAACCCGTTGTCGAAGCACTCCTCCGATTGAGGTGACAACGCCTTGGGCGCCGACTGGTCGGCTGCGGGCTGCGGCTGAACCAACCGTGCTTTAGTGGTGGTCATCCGACGGTTGCAACCGGCTGCGGCCAGCAGGACGATTACGAGCGTGCAGTATGTCGTCACCTTAGCCAAGGTCACTCCGTAGGGCAAGCGGTTTCTGTCCTATTGGATAAGTGTCGGTCGGTCCACCCGGATGCTACACGTTGAAAAAACGATTGAATTGAGGGCGCTTCGGGAGGTATTATAGGCAGAGAATTATGCTCGCCGACAAAGGAGAACCGATGAACTACCCATTGCCGCCGCCCATGTACAAAAACCCGGGGCTGGCCGCCGTCCTGTCGTTTTTCTACATGGGTCTGGGGCAGATATACAACGGCCAGATCGCCAAAGGCATCGCCTTTATCATCATCTACACTATTTCCTGGATCATGATAATCGTTTTGATCGGTCTTTTGACCACGCCGATTCTATTCATCTACGGCATGTACGACGCCTACAAATCGGCCGAGAAAATCAACAGCGATATCGCTCGCGGCTACCACCCGCCCGGCGGTCGGGTCGGCTGAAGCCGGTCATGTCGCCGCGCTGTTGACATCGACCCTCGGATGCCTATATTGGCGCGATGATTCTCGTCATCGACATCGGCAACACCAACATCGTCAAAGGCGTCTACGCCGGCGAACAGTTGGCCGGCAGCGTGCGCCTCTCCACGCGTCAGAGTCTCACCTCCGACGAGGTCGGGCTGCTGCTCACCGGATTTCTCAGCCGCATGGGGTTCACCACCGATGATATTCAGCAGGTGGTCATCGGGTCGGTCGTGCCGCATCTCACCGGCCCCTTTGAGGCCGCGGCGCGGCAGTATCTCAATTGTGAGCCTCTGGTGCTCACGGCGCACGTCAAGTTGCCGGTGAGGATCGACATCGACCAGCCCGACCAGGCCGGAGCCGACCGAATCGCCAACGCCGCGGCCGCTTTTGTCAGGTTCGGCGGGCCGGTGATCGTCGTCGATTTCGGCACCGCTACCACCTTCGACGTCGTCAACGCTCACGGGGCCTATATCGGCGGCGTCATTTCGGCCGGGCCGGAGACCTCAATGGCTCAGTTGGCCCGGCGGGCGGCCCGGTTGTACGAGGTTCGGGTCGAACGACCGCCTGCCGTGATCGGCCGCGACACCGCTTCGGCTTTGAAATCGGGGTTGTTCCACGGCACGGTGGGGCAAGTGGATCATATCATCGACAAGATTATCGAGGAGATCGCCGAACACGACGTCAAGGTCGTCGCCACCGGCGGTCTGGCCAACGGCTTTGAAACTCACTCCCGGTACATTCAGCAAGTCGAACCCAACTTGACCCTGGAAGGGCTGCGGATCATCGGCGAGTTGAATCAGCGGTAACCGGCGGCGGACGGCCTGTAGACGGTGTAACATGACAACCCGCAGATGAGTAAAAAGCGCAGGAAACATACACCGACCCCGTGCACGGTCTGTGGGCGCCCGGCGGCGCGCGGCCAGTTGTACTGCCGACGGCACGCCTTGAGGAAAGCGTGGGGCGTCAGGTCGCTCTCCGGGCTGCGGCAAAGGCAACCGCGGTTGTTAATGGTCCTCGCGTGGGCAAGCCCTGTGTTATTGGCGGCCGGGTTCGGGCTTTACGTCATCTGGCTAAGTTCGTCCACCGACAAAGCGAGCGTTGCGGCGGAAGAGGCTGTTCGCGCTCACCCGGAGTTGCTCACGCGATCCTTTACCGAGGTGCTGGACCGGTTCGGTGTCATGGTGCCGCAAAGCGACCCGATCGGAGCCAAGACATATCAGGAGTCGCTGGAGGCCCTCAAACAAATCTATCCCGACCTTGAACCGGATACAGCCCAGGAACTGGAGCGTGCTCATCAATCGTTTTCCGCCCGGAATTACGCCGAAGCGGAGTCTGTCTACCGGGAGTTGATCGAACTGTACCCGAACGCGGGCGCACTGCATCACGGTCTGGCTCTGTGCTTGATGCATCAGCAGAAGTACGAGGAGGCGGAGGCGGTGCTCAGAAAGTACATCGGTCTGACACCCTCGGATGCGGTCGGGCATATCAACCTCGGCTGGATAATGATCCAGTTGGACAGGAACTCCGAGGCCGTCGAGTTGTTCGAGAAATCGATCCGGCTGGATTCGTCGCAGATCCTGAGCTACCTGAGCTTGAGCCGGGCTCTGTCGAATCTGGGGCGGTTTGAGGAGGCCAAGCGCGCCCTTGATCCCGTGGTTGCAGCAGGGAGCCGGCTGCCGGAACGTTTGATGTCGGTCGTCGCCATGTCGTTGGGCGCCGCCTGCATTAAGGAGGACTCGCTCACCGAGGCGAGCAACTACTTCTATCGGGCCACGCTTCTTGACTCCACCAACGGTTTCGCGTATCACAATCTCGGCGTGGCCTTCGGTCGACTCGGCGATCGGCCGCGGTGCATAGAGGCGTTTGCTGATGCCGTACGCCTGGCGCCGGAACAGACGCACTGGCGATACTTGTTGGGACGGGCTTACCACGCCGATGGTCAGTTCGAGAAGGCCTACTTGGAGCTGCACGCCGCGCTTCAAACGGATCCGGACTACTTCGCCGACAGCTTCTTCACGGGGAACCGATAGCGCGTCGGTCTTTTTGTAGAGCCCCGCTGCGCTCTACATCAACGAACCAGCTCGGTACGAGGGCAGATAGACCCAAAACATCAGCGCCAGACATACGACGGCATATACGGGCGCCAGCCAACGCCGCCGTCGGTTCTGCCATTTCAGGGCAACCATCACGAACAACGGAAAGGCTGCCACAATATGCCGGTAATAACAGTCAGTTGTGCCCACGGTGGGCGTGAATAATAACAGACCGAACATGAACACCTGCCACCAACCTGGTAACCTGCGGCTGTAGAATAGAGCAGCGGTGGCGATCGCGAACAAAAGCATCAGTGATACCGGATTGCTCCAAGGGAATTCGATCAACGAGCGACCGATCGTCCACAGCGGGAACGCCGCCTGGTGGGCGTAGTAGCTCTGAGCCTGAAACCGAAAGTACAGGAAGAAGTCATCGAAACGGTACCAATAGTAAAGGCAGTACAGCAGCAGCGCCAACCCGACTGCAACGACCCCCCCGATCAGACTGAACCGCTCTTTCGGCGAGAGTTCCTTGAAGGACGACACCAGTATCCAAAGCAACGGCAGCAATACCACGATCCCGGAGGGATAGGTGACGGCCAGCATGGCGCAGGGGAGAGCCAGCCACCCGTACCGTCTTGTTTCCACCAAGTAGAACACCAAAACCACCAGCAGCAGGAACATGGCGTAGGGAAAGGCGGTGAGGAAGTAGAACGAGCCCGGATATAACAACATGCAGATCAGCGTTAACAGCGCCGTCCGGTCGTCCCACTTTTTCGCCACGAGACGGTATAGCAACAACATGGCCAGCCACAGCGCCGCCCACGACAGACCGAGCATGGCTAGGCGATGATCCAGCCCGACCGAAGCGACGATCGATCCCACCAGCGGGTACATCGGAAACCAGCCGACGTTGCCGCAAATGTAAGACGGATTGTATTCGCACGGGTACATTTCGTAGCCGTCGCGGGCGATCGACAGATAGAGGCGGGCGTCCCACTGGATCAACATACGCATCAGGCTGTCGTACTTGGTCTCTCCGCTCTGAAGCAGCAGCAGCATCGACAGCACGAAAGCCAGCCAGAGCACGGTCGGCCGCAGGAAACTCTTGTTTTGCAATCGGGGAATATTCATTAAGTTAACGCAACGTTTCAACTCGCGCTCAAGTTAGTGACCGTGACGGACATTACAAAGCACAAATTCTTCGCTCCCGCTCTGGCGGCCGTGCTGGCTGGGTATTACACGCTGCCGTTTCTGCTCAGATTGGAGTTCTGGGGCGGGCGCGACTGGGATCTATTCACGACTATAGCCGCCGTGCCGGTGGGGAGCATCGTGCACTATGGCCAGTTTCCCTTTTGGAATCCGTACCTTGGCGGCGGCAACATCCTCTTTCACCATCCCGAGGTGGCCGTGCTGTCGCCGTTTCTCCTGTTTTATCTGATCTTCGGGGCGGTGGTCGGGCTGAAACTCCAGGTCTTGATCTGTTACTTTCTCGGTTTCTTCGGCAGCATCAGGCTCGCCGAGCGGTTGGGCATGTCGATGATCGCCGCGGCCATGGTGTCGGTGGCTTATTTCGGCTCGGTGCACTTTGCCCTGCACTTCGCCGAAGGACACATGCCGTTCACCCACTTCTGTTTTATGCCGTGGTACCTGTATTTTCTGTTACGGTCGGAAAACAACCTCAAGTATCTGATTGGGGCGGCTGTCAGCCTGGCGCTGATGGTCCTCGGCAACGGCGCCGCCGTCCCGTTGCTCTACACGCTGACCTTCTGCGGTTTGCTGCTGGTCCTGGTATCACTGGTGAATAAGAACATCGTCATGCTCAAACGCCTCATCCTATCCGCAGTCACGGGACTGGGATTGGCGGCCGTCAAGTTCCTTCCGATGGCGGTTTATCTAACGCAGAATCGATGGGAAGGTAACCCCGATGAATCGATCCCGCTTTCGGCGCTGCGTTCGATCTTTTTCGGTCGGGAGCATACGCTCTATGCCAGGAACTTCCCCGAGCAGTACTGGGCCTGGCATGAGTACGGCGCCTACCTTTCGCCGCTTTTGATAGTCCTGGCTGTGACCGCCCTGGCGCTGCATTGGCGTCGCCGCTGGTACTGGCTGGCGCTTCTGGTGTTTTTTCTCCTGTTGGGGTTGGGCAGTTTCGGATGGTGCGCGCCGTGGTCGCTGCTGTCGCATCTTCCCGGCTTCTCGTCGGTGCGGTGCACCGGTCGGGCTTTCCAGTTCGTCATCTTATCGGCCGCGGTGCTCGGAGGGTTCGGGCTCGATCTTTGGCGTCAACGGCTGCGGTCGACAGCTGCTCATCGATGGCTGCGTTTCCTCCCGCTTACGGCAGCGGCTTTTGTGGTCGCCACCAACCTGGTCTTGGTCTGGCCGATCATGAAGAGCGCCTTCACCCGGCCACCCGAAACAGCAATGCGGGCCGAGACCTTTCGCCACGTGGTTGACGATGAACCGCAGGCCTATCGAAACTACCTGGCCAACCGCGGCTCGCTGGTCACGCCCTGGTTGTCGGCCTACCATCCCAGCCGGGGTCTCGTGGACGCCTTGGACAATGTCCGCATGGAGTATGTTTTGTCGGATCAGGTCGACTCACTGCATCGGGACTATACTCCCAACCGGATCATCTACCGTTTTTTTGCGTCGCAGCCGGGGGAGATGGTTGTCGGGATGGGGTATGACCCCGGCTGGCGGGCCGAGGATGGGCGCGAACTGACCGAACAGCAGGGGCTGATGGCGTTCCACTTCGACCGGGGTTCACAATCTGTTTCCTTGGTTTACCGGACACCGTACTTCTACGCCGGACTGGTCGTCACCATTGTTTTCTTCCTCGGTGTGATCGTCATCACGGCGGTGACGACGTTCCGCTTCAGGAAGCGCTGAACTCACCCCAACCCGTAGTTTGTTTGGGGAAAGTCCTCCCCTATATCTCCTTGACGATTAGGGGAATCTGTATTATCTTGTGATGTTCAAATCGGGACTTGTGCACAATTACTGAGAACCCACAAAATGCCTTGTAGCACATTAACTTCCATATCCCCTACGCTCAGCGACCAACCCGGCCGCCGGTTCCGCCGTCTTTCGCCCGTTCGCCTTCTCCCTTTGCTTCAGGCAAGCCGCAAACCTGTCGAAACAGACTACTAATGGGACTGGTTATAGACTTATGACATGCAGGCTCTCGGCACTACATTCTTTGCAGGCAGAATCGGCCTCCAACTGTAGAAGAATCCGTATATGATTACGCCGCGTACAATTACACTTCTTTTGGTGGTTACCGCCGCCGTCAGCGCCCAGGCCAACCAGCCGCCGGTGTTGGCTCCGATCGGTCCTAGGTCGACAACCGAGAACATCAGGCTGACATTCGGGGTCTCGGCTACCGATGCCGAAAGCACTCCCGTCTTGACGACCTCCACCCTGCCGTCCGGAGCCACCTTCACCGACAACGGTGACGGCACCAGTGTTTTTGACTGGAAGCCGAGTTTCGTTCAGAGCGGGAATCACGCGGTGACTTTTTACGCCTCCGACGATTCTTCGGCCGTCGATTACGAGACCGTGACCATAACGGTGGCTGATGCCGGCAATCAGCGGCCGGTCCTTGACTCCATCGGACCCAGGAGCGTCACCGAAGGACAGCGACTCACTTTTGTCGTCGCCGCCAGCGACGCCGAGAGCATCCCGAGTTTGTCCACCGGCACTATGTGGTTCGGCGGAACCTTCACCGACAACGGCAACGGCACGGGGGTCTTTGACTGGACGCCCGGCTATAAACAGAGCGGCATCTACCTGTTGAGGTTCTTTGCTACCGACGACTCCGCCGCGGTGGACACCGAGCGTGTCCAGTTCACCGTAGAAGAGGCGGGCAACCAGCAGCCGGTGCTGAACCCGATCGGCCCCAAGACTATCACTGAAGGATCCAACCTGTCGTTCACAGTCATCGCCTCAGACGCCGAGAGCACTCCCACCCTGACTACTTCCGCTCTGCCTGCCGGAGCTTCTTTCCAAAACCACGGTAACGGTACCGGTAGTTTCAGTTGGACACCGAGCAACCTGCAGAGCGGTGTTTATAACGTGACGTTCTACGCCACCGATGATTCGGCGGCGGTGGACTCGGAGAGGGTGACAATAACGGTCATTGATTCGGGCAACCAGTTGCCGGTGCTGGCGACGATAGGGAACAAATCCACGACAGAGAACATACAGTTGTCCTTTGCTGTTTCGGCCACTGACGCCGAGAGTGTGCCGGACCTGACTATCTCCGCTTTGCCAACGGGGGCCTCCTTTACCGATAATGGCAACGGCAGTGGTTCGTTCAGTTGGAAACCCAGCTATCTGCAGAGCGGCGTCTATCCGGTGACGTTCTACGCCACCGATGATTCGGCGGCGGTAGACTCAGAGCGGGTGACAATCACCGTGCTCGAGGCCGGTAACCGGCTTCCGATACTGGCGCCGATAGGTCCGAAGTCTACTTCCGATAACGTGCGCTTGTTCTTCCCGGTGGCGGCCAGTGATATCGAGAGCACGCCGACGTTGTCGACTTCGACTTTGCCGACCGGCGCGATTTTTACCGACAACGGGAACGGCTCCGGCACCTTCGACTGGACGCCGGGCTACGCGCAGACAGGCGTCCACGTTGTGACGTTTTACGCCACCGACGACTCGGCGGCCGTAGACTGGGAGGCGGTGACGATCATCGTCAACGAAGTTGGCAACCAGCCGCCGGTGCTGGCCGCGATCGGCGCCAAGTCCACGGGTGAAAACGTGCTGTTGACCTTCGGTGTCTCGGCCACCGATCCGGAGAGTATTCCCGATCTGATCACTTCGTCGCTGCCGACCGGGGTCGTCTTCGTGGACAACGGTAACGGCACCGGTAGTTTCGCCTGGACGCCGACCTATCTTCAGAGCGGTGTTCATAACGTGACGTTCTACGCCACCGATGATTCGGCGGCGGTGGACTCGGAGAGGGTGACGATAACGGTCATTGATTCGGGCAACCAGTTGCCGGTGCTGGCGACGATAGGGAATAAATCGACGACAGAAAACGTACAGTTGTCCTTTGCTGTTTCGGCCACCGACGCCGAGAGCGTGCCGGTGCTGACAACCTCGACTCTCCCGACCGGCGCCTCTTTCATCGATAACGGCGACGGCGCCGGCGAATTCAATTGGACACCGACCTATTTGCAGAGCGGCAGCTATCCCGTTACGTTCTATGCTACCGATGACTCCCTGGCGGTCGATTCCGAAGCGGTGACTATCACCGTTACCGAGGCCGGCAACCGGCAACCTCTGCTGGCTTCCATAGGGGCGCAGTCAACGACTGAGAACGTGCAGTTGACGTTCGGCGTCTCTGCCACCGACATCGAGAGTGTACCGGCGTTGACCACTTCGGCGCTGCCCAACGGAGCCCTGTTTACCGACAACGGCGACGGCACCGGCAGTTTCGAATGGACGCCGACCTATCTACAGAGCGGCAACCACTCGGTGACTTTCTATGCTGCCGACGATTCATCAGCGGTCGATTCCGAAGCCGTGACGATTACTGTGATTGAGGCCGGCAACCGATTGCCGGTTTTGACAACCATCGGCGCTCAGTCGACAACGGAAAACGTAAACCTGGTCTTCCCGGTGTCCGCTTCCGATATCGAGAGCGTCCCGACCCTGACGACTTCGACCCCGCCGACCGGGGCCATCTTCACGGACAACGGTAACGGCACCGGTAGTTTCGCCTGGACGCCGACCTATCTTCAGAGCGGTGTTCATAACGTGACGTTCTACGCCACCGATGATTCGGCGGCGGTGGACTCGGAGGCGGTGACGATTACGGTCAACGAGGCCGGTAACCAACTGCCGGTTTTGGCATTAATAGGCGCGCAAGCAACGGACGAGAACGCGCCGTTAAGCTTCGGCGTGTCGGCGGTCGACGCCGAAAGCGTACCGACTCTGACGACGTCGACCCTGCCGACCGGAGCCGACTTCACTGATAACGGCGACGGTACCGGCAGTTTCGACTGGACCCCAACCTACTTGCAGAGCGGCGTCTATCCGGTGACGTTCTACGCCACCGATGATTCGGCGGCGGTAGACTCAGAGCGGGTGACAATCACCGTGCTCGAGGCTGGTAACCAGTTACCCGTTTTGGCTTCGATAGGCGCTCCGTCCACGGACGAGCTGGTACCGTTGACCTTCGGCGTCTCGGCTACCGATTTCGAGAGCGTACCGGCCTTGACGACCTCGGCGTTGCCGACCGGCGCGCTGTTTACCGACAACGGCGACGGCACCGGGAGTTTCGACTGGACGCCGGACAATCTCCAGAGCGGCGCTTATCCGGTGACGTTCTATGCCACCGACGATTCGCTGGCGGTCGACTCCGAAGAAGTCACCATCATTGTGGCCAACGTAAACCAGCCGCCGGTGCTGACACCGATCGGCCCGCAGTCCGTGCTCGAGGGTAACATTCTCAACATCCCGATATCGGCCAGTGATCTTGACGGTACGATTCCGGTTTTGACGACCACCACCCTCCCATCAGGCGCTTCATTCACCGACAACGGCGCCGGCGCCGGCAGTCTCGACTGGACGCCGACCTACCTGCAGAGCGGCAGCTACCCGGTGACATTCTACGCGACCGACGATTCCCTCGTGGTGGACTCCGAGGTGGTGACCATCACGGTGACCGAGGCCGGCAATCAACGACCTCTATTGACATCCATCGGATCGCAGTCGACGATGGAGAACGTCCAGTTGAGTTTCGGGGTATCGGCTTCCGACGCCGAGTGCGTCCCGACCTTGACAACCTCATCACTACCCAGCGGAGCCTCTTTCATAGATAATGGTGACGGCACCGGTAGTTTCGACTGGATCCCAACCTACGTGCAGAGCGGCAGCTACCCGGTGACGTTTTACGCTACCGATGATTCCTCGGCCGTTGACTCGGAGGCGGTGATCGTCATGGTATCCGAGGCCGGCAACCGGTTGCCGGTGTTGGCCCCTGTCGGTCCGCAGGCGGTCGAGGAAACAAAACCGCTGACCATTGGCGTATCCGCCGCCGACGCTGAGAGCATTCCGACTCTGACCACGTCGTCTCTGCCGACCGGAGCCGTTTTCACGGACAACGGTGACGGCTCCGGCGATTTCGATTGGACGCCGGACACTACGCAAGGCGGCATTCATTTCGTGACCTTTTACGCTACCGACGACACGCTGGCGGTGGATTCCGAGGCCGTGACGATCACGGTGGCTGAAAAGTCAAACGAGCCGCCCATACTGACTTCTATCGGTCCCCAGTCGACGAGTGAAAACGTAATCTTGACCTTCGCCGTGTCGGCCACCGACGTCGAGAGCTCGCCCGCCCTGACTACTTCGACCCTGCCGACCGGAGCCGTGTTCACCGATCACGACAACGGCGCCGGCAGTTTCGATTGGACGCCCACTTACTTGCAGAGCGGCAGTTACCCGGTGACGTTCTATGCGACCGACGACTCGTCGGCGGTGGATTCCGAGGCGGTAACGATCACCGTTACCGAGGCCGGCAATCAGTCGCCGGTGCTGGCTTCGATAGGCAACCGGTCGACAACCGAGAACGTGAACCTGAGTTTCCCGCTGTCCGTATCCGACGTTGAGAGCGTGCCGGCGTTGTCTGCCTCGAGTTTGCCGTCCGGGGCCGTGCTCACCGATAACGGTGACGGCGCCGGCAGTTTTGACTGGACGCCGGATTACACTCAGAGCGGCGCGCACGTCGTGACGTTCTATGCCACCGATGACTCGGCGGCGGTCGACTCCGAGGCGGTGACCATCACCGTGACCGAGGTCGGAAACCAACTGCCGCTGTTGGCCGCGATTGGAGTTCAGTCTACCGTCGAGGGCGTGCAACTGGCGGTCGCCGTAACAGCCAGTGACGCCGAGAGCGTCCCGGTCCTGACCACCTCGACTCTTCCTCCCGGCGCCGTTTTCACCGATAACGGCGACGGCAGCGGCGGCTTCGACTGGACCCCCACCTATCTGCAAAGCGGCGGTTACACGGTGACGTTTTATGCTGCCGATGACTCTCTGGAAGTGGACTCCGAGGCGGTGTCGATTACGGTGGTCGAGGCCGGCAACCAGCCGCCGGTTCTGGCACCCATAGGTCCGCAGTCCGCCCAGGAGAGCGAACCGTTTGCATTTGGGGTATCCGCCGCCGATGCCGAGAGCACACCATCGCTGACCACGTCGACCCTGCCGTCCGGCGCCGCCTTCACCGATCACGGCGATGGCGCCGGCGCATTCAACTGGACGCCCGACTCCACCCAGATAGGAGACTACACCGTAACTTTCTACGCTACCGATGATTCCGCGGCCGTAGACTCGGAAGCGGTGGCCATTGCCGTTACCGACGTCAACCGACCGCCGGTGTTGGTGTTGATAGGCGCCCAATCGGTGGTGGAAGGGACGGCTCTCAGCGTCCCGGTGTCGGCCAGCGACCCCGACGGCCAGATCCCGGCGCTGACTACATCGGCTCCGCCGACCGGCGCTTCGTTTACCGATTACGGCAACGGCACGGGAAGTTTCGACTGGACGCCGGGGTATGCTCAGAGCGGCGGTCATATCGTCACCTTCTTCGCCACCGACGACTCCCTGGCGGTCGACTCCGAGGCGGTGACGATCACGGTAACCGACGCCGGCAATCAGCCGCCGGTGCTTAATCCCATCGGAAATCGGTCTGTTTCCGAATTAGCCAGGCTTCTCTTCCGGGTTTCGGCCTATGATCCCGAAGACGCCTCTCCGACCTTGACTACTTTGAATATGCCCGAGGGAGCAGTCCTCGTAGACAGCGGCAACGGCGCCGGCGGCTTTGACTGGACGCCCGCATTCGGAGACGCCGGCGAGTACGACATCGTCTTTTATGCTATTGACGATTCCGGCGATGTCGATCTGGAAAACGTTACCATCACGGTCGGCGAGGTCGGCAATGTACCGCCGGAACTGGATTCGATCGGTTCGAAGGAAGTCAGTCAACTGGCTTTGCTCACGTTCACGGTGACGGCCAGCGACCTCAACGGCGCCACTCCCGCTCTGACTACCGGGCCGCTACCGTCCGGCGCCACACTCACCGATCACGGTGACGGCAGCGCCACCTTTGCCTGGACACCGGATGCAACCCAGGGCGGAGTTCATTTGATCACCTTCCGTGCCACCGATGAATGGAACGCGGTGGACTCCGAGCAAGTGACGATAACGGTCACCGACGCCGCCCCTCCCGTCATCGTGCTGAACTCTCCTCCCAACGACAGCCTGACGTCGCTGCCGCAAATGGAGTTGAACATAACGGTGTATGACGCCAGCCCGGTGACGGTGTGGATCTACGGCGGTACCGACTGGTCGGCTCTTGACCTGCTGTCGGTGCGGGAGAATGTCGTCAATCCCGGCGTCGTCTATAACTGGATTGCTCACCCCTTCGATGTCGATCCCTCCGGCACTATGGGTCTGTGGCACATCGACGAAGGCTCCGGGACGCTGTCAAGCGATGAAAGCGAACACGGCAATGATGGTCAGTTGTACGGAAGTCCGGCCTGGTCTCCCGATGGACAGTATGGGTACGCGCTGGTCTTCGACGGAGGGAATGATTACGTTGAGATTCCCGATGCTCCCGTGCTGGATGTTAACCAGACCTCCGGCGCTCTGACTATCGAAGCCTGGGTTTACCCGCAAAGCGGCGGCGGCTTCATCGGAGGCATCGTTTCCAAGCGGAGTTACAGTCAACCGACACGATCGGTCAACTATGAAATGGCCATTCAGCAGTACAATAACACCTTGGTCTTTATCAGTGGTCAGCAGACTACGATCTACTTCACCATTGTACCGGTTCCGGAATACGAATGGTCCCATCTGGCAATAACGCTGGATGCCGTCCAGAAGCGGGCGCGGTTTTATCGTAACGGCGTCAAGGTCGACTCGCTCAATAACGTGTCCTTCGGCCCGGCCCACAACGAACCGCTGTACATCGGTTCCTCCGGCCCCTCTTCAGACGCTTTTGTCGGAAGGATCGATGAGGTCAGGCTGACTAATCGCGTTCTGAGTTCCGAGGAAATCGCAGCCGGCTACAGACTACAGAACGCTGATTATTTCTGGAGCGTTCAAGCGACCGACACCCTGGACCTGTCCACCTCGTCGCCGACGAGGACGTTCACCGTCGATACTTCGCCCCCCACCAACTGCTGCGACCTGGCTGGGGATTTCAACGGTGACGACGCTTTCGATATTTCGGATCTGGTGGCCGTGGTCGACTACATGTTCATCAGCGGACCGCCTCCGGCCTGCATGAATGACCTCGACGTAGACGCCAGTTGCGGGGTGGACATCTCCGACTTGGTAGCGATCGTCGACTACATGTTCGCCGGGGGGCAGCCCCTGGTCTGCGGATGTGTTGAGTGATGCGCGGGGGACACACAGACACATGCCGCCACGACTTGCGACCATGATAAGTTGTCGGGCCACCCGCATGAGGCATTTACGAATTGCGAGTCAGCTATTTCCAATCACCGCCGGCCACAAACACGGCCCACTGCACCGGGTGATCGGAGTAGCCGTGAGAGCGTAGTCTCGAGATCATTTGCTTTTGATACTCGCCGATGATCTGCGCCCACGGTTTCCCCAAGTTGTTGTAAAGGTGAACGGCGAATTCCGCGGCCATTTGATCGCTGACCGGCCACACCGAGCTGACCAGAGACCGCGCTCCCGCCAGTTCAAACGCTCTTCTAAGTCCATACACTCCTTCACCACCCTGACCGCGCCCGAGTCCCGACTCACAAGCCGAGAGCACCACACAGTCCACCCCGGATAAATCAAGGTTGGATATCTCTTCGGCGGTAAGGATTCCGTCGCCAACGCCGACACTGTCCGCCGCCTCGCCGTGGAGGTTCGAGCCGGCCAGAAGCAGCCCCGACAGTAAGAGAGGATTGTCCCCGGCGTATTCGTGCGGCGGGGCGCCTTCGTCGTCAGTGTCAGCCGGCTGACAGTCCGAATGCAAGTAGAACCCGTGAGTGGCCAGGTGCAACATGCGTCGACCAGGAGCCAGCCTTCGGAAGTTGTCTTCGGTAGCGGCCGCACCCACCAGCGTGGTGACGTCACTATTGACCGCCGTAGACCACAACTCCGTGGTCCGTACCACTTCGTGAGCAGTACCCGGAAGCGGGAGGACGTCCAGTTGGTCGATACATCTCGAGCGCACGTTCCTCAACCGAGAATCCGGTTGATGATTGGCAGTACTCGCGAGATACTCTCCTACATCCATACTCACCTGGGCGTCGGCTCGCTCGGCTGCGGTAGCGTCGAAATCAGGATCACCTACCGCCAGCAAACCGTGACCTTCCATCACATCCTCCCGCAGTCTGAGGAGGTCGCGGCCGGTGGTGAGATAGTGGAAGGTGTTCTTTTCCGCGAGGAATCGGGCTTCATTATCGATCAAACCGGCGAAGGACACCAAGAACAAAGAACCGTCCGGAGCCAGACAGATTGTCCTATCATAAGAGAGGTGTTTTTCAACAGGCCGCCACAAGAGACCGTAAAGCCGCTGCGAGTGAAGCTGGTAATCGGCGTCAAGATCAGCGTATCCACCAGCAGATGAAGCCGCCGCCAACATGTGATCTCGATAGCTCGCCACGGCGCTATCGATAGACGACGCCGGGCCAAGCTCCAATACGGCCTTGACACCGTCGTGCGCATCCGCCACCACCACAAGGTAGTGAGCAATCATCGTGTCCGGGTCGTTCTGCCGGTAGTAGTACCTCATGTACTCAACCAACTGGGCATCATCGGGAATCATCTCGCATATGTGTGCGCTACTGACGTGTCTCTTAAGTTGCCGCCGACGATAGGGTTCGCTGATTCGGGCCAGTTCCGCCTCGACGGCTGACTTCTGTTGTGTCAGACTATCGAGACTCCTTTGGTAGGATGCGTCGTCGCCGCCTTTGGGTCCGGCGACGTAAAGGGCGGCCAGTTGATTTCGAGCGCCCTGTAGTTTCTCCGTGAGCGCTGCTGCAACGGAATCCTCTTCTACGCCGTGTAATCTTCGGCGCTGGAACATCTCATCGGAGACGTTCCCCTTAGCGGCAAGGACGACATCGGCCGCATCCAGCCGGGATTCCCTTGAGTCCGGGGCGATGTCGAAAAAGCAGGACAGGAAGATGCTGGCGGCCCTTCGTGTGAATTCAGAGAACCTTAGCGCGTCCGATTCCGACAGGTTGCGCGAATTGTCGACCAGATTCTCGTGACGGATGTCAAACGCCCTACGGGCCAGACGCAAGCATCGCTCGGGATCATAAAGACGGAAATGCCAACTGAATTCTTCGAGGCTCAGAACCGTGGTCGCCCGTCCCGCCTGGCTGATCCGATCATAGGTTCGGGCTACGCGCTCATAGATCGGCGCCAGCTCCGCGGTCTTCCCCTGATCATAGAAGATCCGGCATAGTTCCGCCAAAGCATTGGCGTGGGAGTGGCTGTCCTCACCGTCTTGTCCGGCGACGATGTGGGCGTATCGCCGACAGGCTTCTTCCGCGTCCGGGTACCGCTTCTGAACCCTGTAGATGTGGGCCAGATTAGAGAAGTTCGTGATCAGGCTTGGATGATCTGCGCCCAGAGCTTTCTCCCTGATGGCTATCGCGCGCAGTGTCATCGCCTCCGACACATCGTACTCCTTGACCCTTCGGTGGATGAGAGCCAGCATGGACAACGGTCTCGCCAAATCGGGATTGTCGGAGCCCTGTTGCGTCTCCATAACCTCTATGATGCGCTCGTACTGAGCGGCGGCCAGGTCATACTTGCCCAGCCACATCCTCACAAGAGCGAGGTTGTCCTGCAACTCCAGGCTCCTGGGGCTATCGTCACCTAAGAGTAAGTTGATGATATCGAGCGCCTGCAAGTACAGAAGCTCGGCATCCGGATACGAACCCTGTCCCAGTTTCGAACTGGCCAGGCCGTTGAGTGTCTTTGCCCAGGCAAGAGAATCGGGTTCGGGCAAGGCTTCGTATATTTCACAGGCGGCTGAATACAACGAGTCGGCGCGGACGTAATCACCCCGGGCGTAGGCAAGACTTCCCAGTCCCTGATAACATTCAGCAACAGAGGCGTGTCTTTCGCCGAAGGCCAGGCAGCGGATTCCCACGGCCTCCGACCAGCAGTTCTCCGCTTCTTCCAAAGAGCCCCGTCGGTCCAAGAAGCCTGCCAACCGAACCAGCACTTCAGCCAGAGAAGTATCTGCCGCACCGGCTTCCGCTCTCACCTTTTCCGCGGCGAGAGTGGCCACAGTTACAGCCGAATCAATATGTCCTTGCTTAGCAAGTGAATCTGCGCGTGCCAAAACCTCTCGATAGCTGCTCTGCACCTCGCTTTGACTCAATAACACCAAAGCGCAACATACCATCGACGCTTTCGCGACACTCATAGGCACTCCTTTAGCCATGCCCTCGTTTCGCCTAAGCGGTCGTACGCTGGCACTGCTGCGGCCGTATAAGACATTCGGGACCCTTCACTCTTTCACCAACTCGAACGGATAAGTTGCCGTGGCGACGAACGACGAATCATCCAGCCTGCTTTTTACAATCAGAAGCTGGTACCTGCCGGGTTCCAGTACAAATGATCGGATGCGCACCCTCGCCCCCGGGTCGCTGTAATGCGCGGGAAGAATCTCGGCCTCGTTCAGAATCCGTCCGGAAGGAGTGAGCAAGCGCACCTTGTAGGCCTCCTCGTCGAAAAATGCCAAAAACGGAACGCCAACGTCTACCCGCCCATTCTGCTCCTTGACAGTGGGGATATCATGCGAACTGCGATTTAGCTCTCTCAGCCAAACCACCTCGGCCGTCGTCCCAAGATCCATCAACGGTCCCTTGTCGGGTCCGGAAAGGTACAGTGTCCCAATAACCAAGGCCACCGCTATCGTTGCCGTCGCCATGGCCAGACGCGGATGAGCAGTGAGCTGGCGAGATACAACCTCGCGCATCCTGCCGGCGACCTCCCGGACCGAAGACCATAAACCTATGCGTTGTTCCGAGGTCACGGCTTTTAGCATAGTGACCTTGTCACGGCAGTGATCACACAGATCAACATGCAACTGTACCAGGCTCCTCTGCCTATGGTCAAGACTGCGGGGTGTCTCGACATATGAAACCAACAACTCATTCTCGATATGCCCGCTTGCCGCCTGACGAAACATGACTTGGAGGTCGGCGGTAGTCTGACGATACTCCCTCGCCAGCCGACTGCATTCGGAACATCCGCCTACATGGTCGGTTATTTCGCGCAGTAAATCTCCGCTCACGCCGCCGTCGACATAGTCGAACAGAAACTTCTGCATTTCGGGTTCAGAACATGACATCGTTTACTCCAAGTTAACGGCTTCCAAATGACATAGTACCGAAAGCCGGTGCGGCGTTACACACCATTGAGATCGCCGGCCAGTTTTCTCAGGCGGTCGAGGCACCTTTTCAACCATTGGCGGGAGGTGCCGACCGGGATGTCCAGTAGTCGTGCTATCTTTTCGTGCTCCCATTCCCTGAAGAAGCGAAGAACAAGCACTCGCCGACACCGCGCCTCCAGTTTCCCGAAAGCCCGCCGCAGATGGGATAACGCTTCCGTTTTCTCCATTATCTCGAGCGGCAGCGTTCCGGCGTCAACATGTTCGGTTTCATCGATCGGGACCGGCACGCTACGATCGTACGCCTTGAGGCAGCTGAACTTCGTGATCGACGACACGTACGATTTCAGACCGTCGCCGCGATACTTGCCGGACCTGAAGTTCCCGGTCAAGGCCAGTAGCACCTCCTGGCGAATATCCTCCTTGGCGGCGCGAATGCTCCAATGCCAACGGCGAAGATTGAGAACGCCGTCGATCCAGGACATTATTTCGTTCAGAGTCTTTCGGTCGTTTTCGAGGAACCGGTCGATAAGAGTTCGTTCTGTCTCTTCTTTTTTCATTGCCACAGTTGAGCGATCGTCTGGATGCATTTGGAACAGACAAATATAGCTCCTCGCATTCCAACTGGCAATAAATATATGGATACATCAGTCTCATTACGAATAAACGCGATATTTCCAGCCGCCCCCTGTAACGCCGACAGGCTCGACGGCACTATCCAAATGAAGAACGGAAACCGGCAGAAGCGGCTTCGGTCGCGGAAGCGCATCACGAGGAGGATCGCACATGGTAAACGCTTTACACAGCCGGTCATGGGTCGCTGTTGACCCTGACCTTCGGCAAGTGAAAGGAGTGGGACCGGCCCAATCAGCCGAACCCACTCATGAATTCTTAGCTAACGGAGTTTGGAAATGAAATCTCTCAAAATCTCTGTAATAGCCGCGGCGGTCATGCTCTTGGCCGTCGGGTCGGTCAGTCCGGCCCACGAGCGGCAGATGGACAGCCGTCAGCAACCGTCCATCACAGAACCGACGCACTTGGACAGGCAGCCGCTCGCAAAGGGAGCCGGCGATGAGTGCGGCTATTATTACTATTATGACGACACCGCTACTACCCTGGCAGGCTTCACGATTCCCAATCAGTACGGGGATGACTTGTACAACACCCGTTTCAGCGTCGAACCGTCTCGTTCGTGCACTCTGGCGACGGCCTGGATTGCGCTGGCCGGCGGCTGGATGGCCGGTACGCCCGGCGTGCGGGTATACCTGTGGGCTGACGACGGCAGCGGTTTCCCCAGCGCCAAGCTCGACTCCGTCGATATTCCGTACACTCTGCTGCCGACCGGTTTCGGATGGGTCGGCGCCGATTTCTCCGCCGGTAATCACGTCTTCAGCGACGGAGAGGAGTTCCACCTCGGATGGACCATGATCGGCGGCAGTGGCGACACCCTCTGCGGCATCTCCGATCTGGCGACCGGACCACATACTGGGGAGGAGCGAAGCAGCGTTTATTACAACGGCGCGTGGTACTCGATGTACCAGCTCTGGAGTAACGACTATGCTTTCCTGATCGAGGCGGAGCTGTGTTGCGGGTCACCGCCCAGCGGCGGCGTCACTGTTTCTCTATCCGGTTCCGGAGCCGGCGCCGGCAACACGATTATCGCCGGCCTACCGGTCACTTTTAACGTGCATTTCTATAACAACAGCGGGACGTCCATTACCGGCAGCACTAACGGATTTCGGGTCTATTCGCCCGATGCTGCCACCTGGGATGTGCCGACCTACGCCAGTACCGGCGCCCTGGAACCTTACTATAACCTGGGCGTATTTCTGAACGAATTCAGTTTGGACGGCAGCAACGATGACACTATCGGCATCGGGGGTTGCATTATGACAGGCACCGGCCTTCCCTCTGGATTTGACGAAGACGTTTTGACGATCTCCACCCAGGTTTCAAATTCGCACCTAGGGAAGATTCTGTGTGTTGATTCAACGTGGTACCCCCCATCCAACTCGTGGAGGTGGGCTTATGTGGGAGGTTCTCTTGAGCCCGATTGGGGCGGTCCGTACTGCCATGAAATCGTTGAGGGTTGCCTGACGGAAGCCGATGCCTTCGGCCTAGGCCATGACGCCCTCGGCTCGAGTTGTCTTGAGGTGCTTACCGATAGGCTGAGGGCCGTCCAGGGTGCGCCGGACTACTCCGGCGGCGTCGCCATTGACCTGGGCGGAGTCATCGGCTGGGATGCCGAATTTCTGGCGGAGCCTCATCCGGAGCCGCTGATAGAACTGGGCGCCGCGGCCTACGGACCGGTGGGAAGTCAGACCGGTCAGTTCCTTTGCTCCTGGAAATTCGTCGTCGACGGCGCCAACAGTCGCTTCGTGGTGCAATTCGAAGAGAATGTCCAGAGCTACCGGATGGAACTGCTGGCCGGCGGCCAAGTTGTGTACGTTGTGGATGAGATCATCGACACCATTCCGCCGATTGTTCAGGTTCCCACAACCAAAGGATACTATCCCCCCGAAGATGCTCATCTGTGCAACACCTACAATCCGTATGGCCCGAACCTTGATTACAGGGTCGTGCAAAAGTGCACCTGGGCTGAAATCCTGCGCGAGTTCGAGTTGTTCGAAAGCATCGTGGTTTTCGCCGACGAGATTCGCTTTATCCCTGAGGATCCGATAGGCGGCGGCGATCCGCCGGGACCTCCGGAGTTTGATTTCGTGGAACTGCGCGTGGCCGGTTTCGACACGCTCGACATCTTCAACGAGGAGGTAATCACCGGGTGTACGGCGCAACTCGAGGTTCTGGACCATTTACACAGATCGCTCGGCCCGGTTTGCCTGGATTCGGTCGGCGGTGCGTTGATGTTGAGCACCGAGGCACCGGAGTACCTGGGCGGCGTGGCCATCGAGCTTGACTCGGCTCTCAGCCTGGATATTCTCTGCGGTCTCATTCCCATGCCGCAGCCGCCCGGTTCTCGGATCGGCGTGGTGGCCATGGTCGGCGCGCAAGGAGGCGGCCCGGAGAAAGCCGGGTCGGTGATCTTCCACGCTGCCGCCGACACCAACTACTTCCGGGTCGATTTCAACGGTTCTCCTTACAACATCGAATTCATCCACAACGGTCAGGTGGTGCATACTCTGGAGAATCTTACCGACACGATTCCCCCTGTCTATCAAGTCACCGGTAAGGAGTTCCCGCAACCGGCTGACCGATACCACGTTGGCGTCGATACGAGCCAGACGGATGGCCAGCATGATTGGCAAATCAGCCACAAATGGGATACGATCTTCCCCGAGTGGCTGGCCGACGTACTCATGGAGGCTGAGATACTGAGGTTTGTCCCGCTGGAATTGCCGCCCAGGCTGCCCTGCCCACCGTTCTGTGATCCCGATCCCTGGTGGTTGGAAGAAGTGCACTTCGTGGTCGGCGGTTTGGATTCGGTCGAGATCACCGCGGAAGCCACGACACCATCCTGCCACGATATTATGACTGCCTTCGGCCTGGTTCACCAAACCGGCGGTTGGACCGACCTGGAGATAGACGGTGGTAACCTACTCTTGATTAACCAGGGTCCGCACTATGCCGGAGAGGCGACTGTGCACCTCGGCGGTGTCGGTCGCTGGGACGCCGCCGTGGCGGCTGATCCCAACCCGATACCGGCGTCTCGGCTGGGCATGGTGACCGATGAGATCGGCTCCGTGGCGTTTCTTACCGATGACACCTCCGGATATTTCGAAATCGATCTTGTGCAGCCCACCTACACTCTCCAACTGCTTCAGGACGGTGAAGTGGTTTACACGATGCCGGGCCTCACTGACCCTATTCCTCCGATCAGGCAGATCCCCGGCGCGGCAAAGGATTCGGAATTTGTCAACCTGCCGGACGATATCCACTGTGGCCGGGTCGGGTATGCCTTCACCTGGGCGTTCTATCGCGAAATAATGTGGCAGATCGAGCAGGTGATGAACATGCCTGGCAACGCGGTTCGGATCATCCCCGACCCGTGGCCCGATCCGCCGCCTGAACTCGCTCATGTTCAGGTGTTCATGGAGGGCATCGACACGCTGGCCGTCTCGTGCGAATCGACCAACGATATCGCCATGCCCGAAGCGGAGATGTTTGGGCTCAACCATACCGCCATCGGTCTCGGTAGTCTTGATACGGCCGGCGGCAACCTGACCGTCAACAATGGTTGCAGCGGGTATGCGGGCAGCGTAAGGGTCGATCTCGGCATGGCGACGTCCTACGATGCCGTCTGGATGGCCGACCCTCACCCGGAACCGGCGAACCAGGTCCGGTTCACGGTGTACGGTGAAATAGGCGGCGAACCGGATGTCGAAATTGCATCAGTCGGCTATGTGATCGAAGAGGACACCAACTACTTAGTGTATCGGACCAATGCCGAAAGCTACCGCATGAAATTCTACAGCGGTGATTCTCTTGTTTACACCAGCGATGTCATTTACGACTCGATTCCGCCGGTAATGCAGCTTGCCGTAACCAAAGGGGGGAAAGAGGACGATCCTGACCAAGCGACCGACGTCCATCATAAACAAGGCTTCGAATATGACCCGGAGGCGGGCATGTTTGTGGCCGTGGTCATTGAAGAGCTCACTTTCGCAATAGACGAGCCCTGGATCTACGTTCCTGGCGCTGACACTATCATGGCGGACCTTATCCGGTTCATTCCATGGCCTCCGCCGGATTATTGGGTATGGCCGCCGCCGCCACCACCACCTTGTGAACCGCCGTGGTGTCCCGAGATTGTGGTCACCGATGTGGAACTGCTGTTCGCAGGTATGGACCAGGTGGTTATCTTTGACGAGGCCGCCGCCGAGGGACTTGTCTGGGGTGGCCTGCCGCATTATATGCTCGGTGATGCCTTCATCGATCCACAGGATTCGTTCGTTGTGATCGGCGGCATCGGCGGCACCGGCGAGGACGGTGTCGGTATCGGTCTGCCGTATCTCGACAATTTCAACATAGTCACCGGCGGCTATGACCCGGGCAGCCTCCCGGCCGGCGCGGCGGCTCAGTATGGCCTCTTCGGTACCGTTGACGGCCAGCCGAGCCAGCCGTTGGGCGGTCAGTTCATCGCATTCTACAGCGACAGCATGGAAATAACGGTCGACTTCGGCGCCTTGGCTCCCGACAGTATTCGCTGGCTTGAATACAGTAACGGCCAGCCGGCGGATAGTGGAATCTTCAGCGGCACTTCCGGATCGAAGATGATTCCGATGATGTCCTATCCCGAACCCGAGTCCATGTACCGAAGCATCACAAAGAACCCATATGAAATCTGCCACGGTATTGATTGGCACGACCCGAACAATCCGGGCAAAGGACCATCGTATGGTCTCGAATTCTATGGCTATGGCGTGGGGGCCGAGGCGATTGCAATGACCTCCTGTATGATGACCGGGGTTGACCTGGGGTCGTTCACGATCCTGGATGAGTCGACAGAGGCAGCCGGCTGCTGTGTCGGTATCCGGGGTAATGTCGACAGCGACCCGGTCAACGCTATCGACATTTCCGATCTCGTCTACCTCGTGGATTACATGTTCACGGGCGGCCCCGCTCCCGCGTGTCCCGAGGAGGCGAACATCGACGGCAGTTGCTGTGCGAACCCGCCCGGAGAGAGCCTGTCCGACATCGACATTTCCGATCTCGTTTACCTGGTCGACTACATGTTCAACGGTGGCCCGCCGCCGCCTGCATGTGGTGAATCGGCGGTAAGCAGTCCCAAGACTGCGGCAGTTGACCCGGGTTGCACGTTGGAAGTCGGTACCGTCGGCGGATATACAACCGTCGTTTTGAACGCTGATATTGATATCCGCGGGTTGCAGCTCGAGCTGGTCGGCACGGGCGGAGAGACGATGGAAAAACTGGTCGGCGACAACGTCGACATGGTTTTCGGCATTCACGATGGCGCCGTCAAACTGGGTGTGCTCGATCTGGACGGAAGCGAGGTCATTCCCGCGGGAAGAAACGAGATTGCTCGTTTGCAGGGTGACTACAGCGTGGATTTCGCACTTGCCGTGGATCGCAATATCCGTCGAGTTGTGCCCACGATCAAGGCGCTATTGGAGAGCGAACAGCTTCCCGATCGCTTCGCCCTGTACCCGAACTATCCCAATCCGTTCAATCCAATGACCGAGATACGGTTTGACCTGCCGGTCGCATCGACAATTCAGTTGACCATCTACAACGTGCTGGGACAGAAGGTCACAACCCTTGTGGACGGTCATCGGGAGGCAGGCAGGCGCACGGTTGGATGGGATGCTTCGAGACATGCCAGCGGAGTCTACTTTTACCGACTGGAGACGCCGACCTATACGAACACAAGGAAGATGCTGCTATTGAAGTAGCCGATGCGTGTCTGTAGTACTTCTCTGCAACGGGGACGGGCTTCGCGCCCGTCCCTTCGTGTGATTTCTTATTACCCGCAGGTTCCTATCAGCGTGTTTCTTGCCACGCGGCCTCCCGCACTGGAGCGTATGGCTCATTCTCGACAGACCACTCGCGAACTATCCCCATCGCCTGGGATACACTAGATTCACCACCAGGGTCGGGCGGTTTCCGTAGTGCCCCCGGGGGTCATAGCGCCGCCAAGACCTTGATCGTGATGCCGGACTGTCTGTCGCTGCACAACCCTAAGTGTGAAAAGGTGGAGACCAGGTTCGGCTACGTCTGCAAACGGT
>Ga0214473_10002082_pt1 | contig 25120 bp, 21 predicted proteins | sample RVTome_7_FD_203509 | JGI IMG/M metagenome (GOLD analysis project Ga0214473, IMG submission 203509) | Soil microbial communities from uranium-contaminated site in the Upper Colorado River Basin, Wyoming, United States - RVT98D197 | ecosystem: Environmental > Terrestrial > Soil > Contaminated >... | reverse complement strand
CCGTTTATTGGAAGAGGAAGCTAAAACATTCTGTATAGAGAAGGTGAAAAACCGCAACCTGCCAATGAGGGTTGTAGGAACAGAGGCAACGCTGGATAAAAAACGACTTATATTTTATTTTACTGCCGAAGGCAGGATTGATTTTAGAGAACTTGTGAGAGACCTTGCCTCAAAGTTCAGAACACGAATAGAGATGCGGCAGATAGGGGTCAGAGATGAGGTTAAATTACTGGGGGGTATAGGTATATGTGGCAGGGAGGTATGCTGCAGGACATTCCTCACATCTTTTGAACCTGTGTCAATAAGGATGGCTAAAAAACAGGAACTTGTCTTAAATCCCGGAAAGCTATCAGGCATCTGCGGTCGCCTCATGTGCTGTTTAGGTTATGAGATTGACCAGTTGGCTAAAGAGGTCGAAGACTTGTCGGAATCGACTCGTACCGAGACTCTTCAAGAGGAAGTTATGTCTTTGGAAAATGGGGTTGAATCTGTTGAGCCTGTAGTGGTAAGCGAAGAGAGTATTTTAGCCGAAGACTTGTCGGAATCCACTCGTCCCGAGATTCTTCGAGAGGAGGAGGTTGTTGCAACTCAAGCCATTCTACTGCTGCAATCTCCGGATAAATCGGAGACCTGTCTGTCCGATAGGCAGGTTCGTTCCGAACCTGTCGTAGACTCGACTCTCCCGGAAGATTCAGAATTCAAAGATGAACAGAAGAAAACCTCTTTGGAATCGACTCGTACCGATAAACCTGATAGAGGTAAGCCTTTCAGTAAGCGAAAGAAGTTCTGGAAAAAGAGGAAAAGACGATAGAAATGACCCGATTTTATGTTACTACTCCTATTTATTATGTGAACGACATTCCTCATATAGGGCATGCGTATACCACGGTCGCTGCTGATATACTTGCTCGATACAACAGATTAAAAGGCAGAGAGGTTTTTTTTCTTACAGGTACTGATGAACACGGGCAAAAGGTTGAGAAGGCTGCAAAGGAGAGAGACAGAAATTCACAAGAACATGCAGACATAATGGTTGAGAATTTTAAATCGCTATGGAGAAAACTCAATATCTCAAATGACGGTTTTATAAGGACAACTGACCCCAAACATAAGAGAGTTGTTCAGTCGGTACTCCAACAACTTCAGGATAAGGGCAAAATAGAGAAGAGGTCATATTCAGGCTGGTACTGCACACCTGATGAAAGGTTCTGGACAGAGTCAGAAATCGTAAATGAAAGCTGTCCTGACTGCCGTAGGCCTGTAGAACACATAGAGGAGGAGAATTATTTCTTTCTCATGTCAAGGTATCAAAATGCCTTAATAGGATATATTGAAAAAAACCCTGATTATATATTGCCTGAGACAAGGCGAAATGAGGTAATAGGATTTTTAAAAAACAATACGCTCGGCGACCTCTGCATCTCGAGACCGAAGTCACGCCTTGCATGGGGTATCCCCCTTCCTTTTGATAAAGACTTTGTAACATACGTCTGGTTTGATGCACTTGTAAATTATTACTCAGCAACCAAGTATCTCATGTCAGAAGTCAGAAGCCAAAAAGAAACTTTTAACTTTCAACTTTCAACTTTTAACTCTGAAGATTGGTGGCCCGCAGACTATCATCTCATCGGGAAAGATATACTTACCACCCATGCGGTTTACTGGTCCACAATGCTTATGGCACTTGAGCTGCTGCTTCCAGGAAATATCTTTGCACATGGCTGGTGGACAGTAGAAGGTAAAAAAATGTCCAAGTCCCTCGGTAATGTCGTTGACCCGAATGAAATAGTTGGAAAATATGGTACAGATGCCTTCAGGTATTTTCTCTTTAGAGAAGTGCCGTTTGGTCTTGACGGTGATTTTTCAGAAGAGGCATTGATAAATCGTTTCAATAACGACCTTGCCAATGACTTAGGGAATCTTTTGAGTCGAACATTAACGATGATAGAAAAATACAGAAAAGGGGAAATGCCAGAGGCGATTAATAGTAAGGACAGAGATTCAGAAGAAAGGTTTCACGGTTGGTTTAAAACACTACCCAACAGTTTTGACGGTTTTTTTAAAAAACTTGAATTTCATCATGCCCTCAATCAACTGTGGGCTGTTATTAATGAGTTAAATAAATACATAGAGGATTCCGCACCGTGGAAGGAAAAGGATGTGGGGAGACTTTCTAATATTCTCTACACGATTGCCGAATCTCTCAGACTTATTGCCATCTACATTTTTCCTTTTATGCCTTCTACTGCAGAAAAGATATGGAAACAGCTTGGAATCAGTACAAGTATAGAGAAGGATATACCCACGAATCCTCAATTTAAGGACTGGGGCGGGTATAAACTTTCAGGCACAGAGGTTTCAAGAGAAGAACACCTTTTCCCGAGAATTCAAAAAGTGAAAAAGATTTGACAAAGGCATAAAAGAATGGGCAATAATCAGGTAAAGAGGAGAAAAAGTTTTTATGAGTGCTAAGGTTGTTTCAATAAACATAAGTGATAAAAAAGGTGTGAGAAAAAAGACCGTTGACGAAGTTCTCTTAAAAGAAAATTATGGCATTGAAGGTGATGCACATGCCTCAGAAAAATGGTACAGGCAAATAAGCCTTCTTGCCATTGAAAGTATCAAAAAAATGCAGGCACTGGGACTGAAGGTTGGACCTGGAGATTTTGCAGAAAACATAACCACAGAAGGCATTGACCTTCTCAGCCTTCCGGTTGGTACAAAAATGACGATTGGAAAACATGTGGAGGTCGAGGTAAGCCAGATTGGTAAGGTATGCCATACACGTTGTGCTATTTATAGGCAGGCAGGAGATTGTGTAATGCCAAAAGAAGGCATCTTTGCAAAAGTACTGAAAGGTGGGAAAATTAAAAAAGGAGACATGATAGTCGTTAGTGAATAGTGAAAAGTGAATAGTTTTTTATTTTTGACTATTCACTAAATACTATTCACTATTCACTTGTTATGATAACCGTTGCAGTTCTTACATTAAGCGATAAAGGCTCGAAGGGCAAGCGGAAGGATGAAAGCGGACCACTCATAGCAGAGATTATAAAGAAAATAGGTGGCAAAATTCTCAGCTATGAGATTCTTCCTGATGAAAAAAACCTGATTAAGAAAAAACTGCTTTCTCTATGCAATAAGGTTGACCTTATCCTGACAACAGGGGGCACAGGCCTCTCACCACGGGATGTAACACCAGAAGCAACGCTTGAAGTTATAAAACGTGAGATACCAGGGATACCAGAGGTTATGCGATATGAAGGGCTGAAAAAAACCCCTTATGCAATGATATCAAGGGCAGTGGCAGGGGTAAGGGGTAAGACCCTCATAATTAATCTCCCAGGTAGTCCTGCTGCGGTCAGAGAAAATTTGGAGGTGGTGCTTCCTGTTCTTTCCCATACCATTGAGAAAATAAAAGGTAGTAAAAAGGAGTGTGCCAGGATTGAGTGAAATCTGTTACTTAGGAGCTTTTTTAGGAGGAGTGTTTTCATTTCTCTCTCCCTGTGTCCTTCCACTTATACCATCGTATGTATCCTTTATTACAGGGATATCTTTTGAAGATTTCAAGACCGGCAACAAGGCACTTATAAGAAAGCTCACAATCATCAGCTCCCTCGCATTTATTACAGGCTTTTCAACTGTATTTGTTTTACTCGGCGTATTTTCATCTTTCTTAGGTCGTTTCTTTGCTGTTTATTATGATGAAATAAGGATAATTGGCGGAGTTATCATCATTATCTTCGGTCTTTATATAATGGGTGTTTTTAAAATAGGTTTCTTATCAACAGAGCGAAGGGTTCATCTTAAATCTAAACCGCGTGGCTATATCGGCTCTTTTGTGGTTGGTTTAAGCTTTGCTGGTGGATGGACTCCGTGCATCGGTCCTATACTCGGGACAATCCTCCTCGTCGCAAGCACTGCTGGTTCAACTTTTTATGGCTTCAAGCTCCTGCTTATATATTCTGCAGGTCTTGCTATTCCGTTTTTTATAACTTCACTTGCTATAAATACCTTTCTCAGCCGCTTCAGTGCTGTCCAGAAATATATGAGACCAGTAATGATCCTGAGTGGACTGTTTTTGATTGCATTCGGGATACTGTTTCTAACTGATTCCGTTACCTTTTTGGTTGGACTGGCTCCAGAAAGCCTCGAGTTTAGGCCCGACAAATCATTTTGTTTGTGAGGTGTTTGACTCGCTTCCCTTTTCAATTTCTATCCTTGCCTTAGCCTCAGCGCTCCAGGGAGACAACGGAAAATCCCTGATCAGTTCCTGATATTTTTTTACTGCCTCCTCATGTTTTTCCTTAGTCTCGTAATACCAGGCTTCAAGTCTCAAGGCAGTATCTTTAAAAATCCCATTTTTGAATTGGGCGAGGGTGTTTAAGGTCTTAATCGCTTCATTATCTCTGCCGTTTTCGATGTAGACAAGGGCGAGTTTTTGATAAACGAGTGGAAGTATTTCTTCATTGCTTTTGTACTTATCAATAAATTTGTTGTATGCCTTTATGGCATTTCCGTAATCACCGAGATTAAAATAACAATTCCCTATATAAAACTGTGCAGAAGGGGTTGATTTCACCTCAATTGCTTTCTGAAAGAGTTCGAGTGCCTTTTTCCACCTTTCTTCCTCAGGTATTGGATTTTTAAAGTTAATATTATAGTAGTAATTATATGCATCCCTCTCATAAGCATATGCCTTTTTCTTTATAGAGGAAGAATAGAATATAAGCCCGATAACCAAAATCACAGCAAGGACCAATGCTGACAGAGCATAAATTAAAAACTTTTTTTTCTCTTTTAAAAGGGTAAATGTTTCAATGGCTTTGCTTTTTACTTTTTCCTCTTTCAGCCCTGTTCTTTTGGTCACTCTTTTTTTGATTGCCTTTGGCATCTATATCCCCCAAATAAACAAAGTAGAGAGTAGAAAGTAGCAAGGTCGCTAAAAAGGCTGTGGGTATGAAGATCAATCATAAATTATATTCTCTCTAAGAATTTTTCTTTTCTTTCATCTTTCAAAAAAACATCTTAAGATACCGAACTCTATGCCTAAAAGTCAAAGTTTTGACATGGATGAACTTTTTAATTATTATAACCAGATATGGAAAAAGTCCGTCTAACGCAGAAAGTAACAGCAGGTGGCTGAGCAGGCAAGGTAGGTCCGGCGGACCTAAAAGAGATACTAAAGGGTCTGCATAGAGGTAAAGATCCCAGAGTTATAATCGGTCCTGGTGATGATGCAGGGGTATGCCTTTTTAAAGATGAAGCAATCATTGAAACGGTAGATGTCATAACACCTATTGTTGACGACCCTTATACATTTGGTGCCATAAGTGCTGCAAATTCCATGAGCGATGTTTATGCCATGGGTGGTGTCCCTGTCTCGGCACTTGCTATTCTGGGGTTTTCATCCTGTGATTTTAGTGTTTCAGTTATAAGGAAGCTCTTAAAAGGCGCCATTGATAAACTAAAAGAGGCAGGGGCATCACTGGTCGGTGGGCACAGCATTGAAGATAAGGAGTTTAAATTTGGACTTTCTGTTATAGGCAGGGTCAGCAAGGATAAAATCCTCAGATTAGATGGAGCATCTGCAGGAGATTTGCTTATCCTTACAAAACCGCTCGGCACAGGTATTCTTTCCTCTGCATTTAAAAAAGGCGTGGTTAAAAAGACAACATTCAACCAGGCCATTTCCTCAATGCTTGCCCTTAATAAAATCGCATCTAAAATCGCTATTCTATCAGGCTGCTGTGCGGCAACCGATATCACTGGCTTTGGTTTGTTAGGACATATATTGAATATGGTAGGAGGCAAAAGACTGGATTTTGTAATTTTCCATAAAAGACTCCCTGTAATGAATAACGTGAGAAAGCTTGCTGCGTCAGGCATAGCACCTAAGGGAGCATATAACAATCTTGAATTCGTCAGGGGAAAAGTAGTTTTTCCAAAAGACTTTTTAGATGAAGAAAAACTAATCCTTTCTGACCCCCAGACCTCAGGTGGTTTACTCATAGCACTTCCAGAAACCGGTCGTGCTAAATTTGAAAGAATCGCAAAAAAAGGAAAAATGCCTTACTGGATAATCGGGGAAGTTGTAAAAGGAAGAGGAAGAATTATTGTCAAATGAAAAAGATGATAGCAGATTATATGGAAAACGGGTTTCTTGAAAACATCATGGATATGTTTAAGTATGATAGAACTTTGTATCCTTTAATCGGCGAATTGATGGCTGATGAAAGAGGCAGGGTAAGGCTTGGAACAGTAGCCCTTGTTGAAATCCTCAAGAAAAAATACCTTAATGAAGTTTTGACAGCTATCCCAGGAATCGCAAAACTTCTGAAGGATTCTAACCCTACAATTCGAGGTGACGCCGCATATCTGTTGGGTATCATAGGGCATAAAGATGCGATGTCTTTCCTATCAGAGGCATTCAATAGTGAAGATGAAAATGATATCGTGAAAGAGATAATTAAAGAATCAATTGAAAGAATTGGTCTTTAATCCACATTTTATCAACCCATTTTTCACCGAAAAATATCTTTAAAATCAAAGCCTTTTAAAACCTTTACTTTTCTCTTGACATACACAATATATTGTGGTTTAATTCTCTATCACCTCTAAATAGGGTGTAATTTAATGATAAAGATGCATCTTTTAGGATTAAGGAAATATGAAGCAGAAGCGGGGAAGAAGCACGAGTTTTAATGAATATATTAGAAAAATTTATAATTATAAAAATTATTTAGAAAGGAGAGGTTATGGCAGAGCTGACTTCAACAAATCTTAATTTTAGCCCCAATGCATTGAGAGTGCTGGAGAAGAGATATCTGAAGAAAAATGAAGAGGGTAAAACCGTTGAAGGGACTGAGGAACTGTTCAGAAGGATTGCAAAGGCTATTGCATCAGCAGATTTGAATTATGGTAAGTCTGTGACAGAGGTTGAATACATAGGAGAAGAATTTTACAGGCTTATGACATCATTGAAATTTTTACCTAACAGCCCTACTTTGATGAATGGCGGAAGGAGGCTCGGTCAGCTCTCCGCGTGTTTTGTCCTTCCAGTGGAGGACTCAATGGAGTCAATTTTTGAAGCAGTAAAAAACGCCGCAATGATACATAAATCAGGTGGAGGGACGGGCTTCGCGTTTTCGAATCTCAGGCCAAAAGGTGATATCGTGGGCTCAACAAAAGGAATTTCGTCAGGTCCGATTTCATTTATGACAGTTTTTGATTCTGCTACTGAGGCAATAAAACAGGGTGGTACAAGAAGGGGTGCAAACATGGGCATACTGCGCGTTGACCATCCTGATATCCTTGATTTTATTACAGCCAAAAACGATAACAATAAACTCAACAATTTTAATCTTTCAGTTGCAATAACTGATGCATTCATGGAAGCACTCGAGAGAGATGATGAATACGATTTAATAAATCCGCATACCAAAACCTCAACTCGCAGATTAAAAGCAAGAGATGTATTTAATCTTATAGTGAATCATGCATGGAAAAACGGAGAGCCAGGAATTATATTCATAGACAGGATAAATCAAGGCAATCCAACACCCTCGCTTGGAAAAATCGAAAGCACAAATCCTTGTGGTGAACAACCGCTTCTGCCTTACGAGTCCTGCAACTTGGGTTCTATTAATCTTTCTAAATTCGTAAAGGGAAAAACTTCCGAGCTTCCAAACTTCCCAACTTCTGAACTAATAGACTGGGAATCTCTCAGAAAAACAGTTCATCTATCTGTTCATTTCCTTGATAATGTTATTGATGTCAATAAATATCCGCTGGAAAAAATAAAAGAGATCACAAAGGCAAATAGAAAGATAGGACTCGGTGTTATGGGCTGGGCAGATATGTTAATACGTCTTGGAGTTCCTTATAACTCTGAAGAAGCGTCAAATCTTGCAGCAGAGGTCATGAGATTTATACAGACAGAAGGTAGAAAACAATCCATGCTCTTAGCCGAAGAAAGAGGTGTATTCCCGAATTTTGAGGCAAGTGTTTATGTCAATAAGATGAAGCTGAGGAATGCAACTATAGCAACTATTGCCCCAACCGGAACTCTCTCAATAATTGCTGGATGTTCAAGCGGCATAGAACCTCTGTTTGCTGTGTCTTATGTACGTAATGTTCTGGAGGGGACAAAACTCTATGAAGCTAATCCCTACTTTGAGGAAATTGCTAAAGAGAGAGGTTTCTGGAGCAGAGAACTTATAGAGAGGATTGCTGAAAGAGGCAGTCTACGGGATTTTAGCGAAGTTCCAGAGGATATAAAAAGGATTTTCGCCACCGCACATGATATATCCCCACTTGAGCACATAAGGATGCAGGCAGCATTTCAGAAACATGTTGACAACGCAGTATCCAAAACAGTTAATTTCCAGCATGATGCTACTCCAAAAGATGTCAAGGATGTATATTTACTCGCATATCGTCTTGGATGTAAAGGCGTTACTGTTTACAGAGACGGCTCAAGAGAGAAGCAGGTTCTTTCTACAGGGCAGACAAACACAGAGCACAGAACACAGAACACAGAGCACAGAGAAAAAATAGTGCCGAGGAGGAGACCCACGGCTATAAGAGGTACCACACGGCTTATGAAAACAGGCTGCGGGCACCTGTATGTGACAATAAATGAAGATGAAAACGGCAATCTCTTTGAGATCTTCACTCATATGGGAAAGGCAGGCGGTTGTGCAGCAAGCCAGGCAGAGGCAATTGGAAGACTTGTGAGCCTTGCGTTCAGAAGTAATATAGAATCAATTGAGGTCATGAAACAACTTAGGGGAATAAGCTGCCATAGCCCTATATGGGTAGATGGTGGAAAGATATCTTCCTGTTCTGATGCAATAGCTAAAGCAATAGAGGGATATGCTCAGATAGATGTAGAAGGAGATGGTAATGGTTCAAAGACTCAGAATAAAATACTGTTTATTGTTGGTGCATGTCCTGAATGCGGTGGGGCTGTAGAACATGAAAGTGGTTGTGCAGTCTGCAAAGATTGTGGATTTACAAAATGCTTCTGAGATAGAATTTCTTGATTTACAAAAGCCAATCGCAATACAAGTCAATCTGATGGGTAAGGCTGTCTCATAATTTCTATAATCGACAAATTAATTATATTCTGTTTTAGCTTTTTAATTTAAATGTTTTTTGTTAATTCCATAACGTCTTTTTTTATAAGGTGTCGTATAGAAATTCTTCACCAACCTTACCCATCTCTATTTTTTGGCTAACACTTTAGGTAAAATCTTGATAAACTAATTAGTGATAAGCCAATGCTAAAACCAGAAGAACAATTTGAAATAATTAAAAGGGGTACCGTTGAGATACTTCTTGAGGATGAGCTTCTGCGAAAACTTGAGCGCTCCTGCAAGATAAAGACTCCTTTAAAAGTAAAAGTAGGGTTTGACCCCACAGCCCCTGACATTCACCTGGGGCATACGGTCCTTCTTGAGAAAATGCGGCAGTTCCAGAATTTAGGGCACGAGATTATTTTTATTATAGGAGACTTCACGGGAATGATAGGAGACCCTTCAGGAAGGTCTGAGATAAGAAAACCATTAACAAAAGATGAGGTTTTGAGAAACGCTGAGACATACAAAAAGCAGGTATTTAAAATTCTTGACCCAGAAAAAACCAATATAATGTTTAACAGCGAGTGGTTCAGCAAAATGGATATTATGGATTTTGTGAGGCTTGGCTCTATGCAGACCGTTGCAAGGATGCTCGAGCGGGAGGACTTTAAAAAGAGATTTGAATTCCAGCAAGACATAAGCATTCTTGAATTTTACTACCCCTTGCTTCAGGCATATGACTCTGTTTTTTTAAAAGCGGATATAGAGATTGGTGGCACTGACCAGAAATTCAATCTTCTCATGGGACGTACCATGCAAAAGAGGATGGGAGCCAAAGAGCAGGTTGTTATTTTGATGCCCTTGCTTGAAGGAACTGACGGGATAAATAAAATGAGTAAGAGCCTTGGAAATTATATCGGTATAACTGAACCACCAAAAGAGATGTTTGGCAAGCTCATGTCAATCAGCGATGAATTAATGCTTAAGTATTATGAATTACTGAGTCATATTTCCATTGAGGAATTGGATGCTCTAAAAGTGGGTATAAAGAATGGCAGCGTGCATCCTAAGAGGGCTAAAGAGTCTCTCGCACTTGAAATTGTTGAAAGATACCATGGGAAGGAAGCCTCAATGAAGGCAAAAGAGGAATTTGAGCATATATTCAAAGACAAAGGTCTGCCTGATGAGATTCCTGAATATATTGCCCCATCAGATATTAATTGGCTTCCTCAGATAATGAAAGACAGTGGACTTACTAAGAGCACGAGTGAGGCGATAAGGCTCATAAATCAGGGCGCTGTAAGTGTGAATGGCAGAAAATGGGACGACCCTGATAAAAAACTACTCAAAGGAGAATATCTGCTAAAAGTAGGGAAGAGGAAGTTCTTGAAGGTTAGCAGTGGCTAAAACTTATAAATCACCATCCCGGTTAAAAGTTTTGGATAAAAATATGTGGATTTGGGGGACATTCTCTGTCCTGCAAGTGCAACCTTTCTGACGTCCTGCACATTTGTAGGGTTGAGAAAAAAAGCAACCTGAAATGAGCCGTTGTTTACTTTTTCTATTACTAATTCAGGGTCCATCTCATACTCAAATTTATCAATGTCTAATAATTTCTCAAAGATGAGTTTATGGAGGATTGTTACGTCAATATTTTTTAAACTCGGGTGTGAATTTATCTCAGAGGATGAACCTTTAAATCTCAATACATAGAAAGCCTCTTCTCCTCTGATAAACATCCCTAATGAATGTTTGCCCTTTTGCATAAATCTAAACATCTTCTGTTTTGCCTGTGCTTCTGCTGAGGAATCGAATTTTATAGCTGTTATATCAAAATATGGTTTCAGAGACTCCTTTATTCTTATCTTATTCTCTATCTCGGAATCGAGTCGTACCGACTTAGCCAATCTGTGTGTTGGAAGAATTGTGAGGGCATCTTCTTCCATATTTACAAGAAACATCATCACATAATCCCAGAGGTTTAATTTTGAGTTTTGAGTTTTATTCATCTCATTCCTGAATTCAAGTGCTGTCTCATATCTGTGATGACCATCTGCAATAAAAATATCTTTATTGGATAGTTCTTTCTTAATGATTTCAATTGAAGTTTTATCGTTTATCTTCCAGAGCCTGTGCATAAAGTCATCCCCGTTTTTTGCTTCTATTAATGCCTTTTCTCTCGCAACTTTCTCAAGAACAGATGAAGTGAGCTTCCCCTTACTGCTGTAAAGGGAAAATATTGGACTTATGTTTGCCTCACAGAAACGTAGAATATTCAATCTATCTGCTTTGGGTTTTGAATAAGTCATCTCATGAGGATGAATTTTGCCAGAGCCCAACTCTTCAAGCTTAACTGCTCCAAGAAAACCCCTTAATCTCTTATCCTGACCATTTATTTTATACTCCGCCTCATAACAATAAAAAGACGCCCCTGAATCTCTTATTAAGATACCCTGTTCAATCCATTCATTCAACCATCTTGATGCCCTTGTATATCGGTTTTCTTTCTCGTTATCTTCTGCATTATCCTTACCAAAATCAATGCGGATGATGTTGTAAGGACTTCTCCTATAAAGAATCTCTTTTAATTCAGGGGTGACTATATCATAAGGTGGAGCCGTCACAGAGGTGGCGTCTACCTTTTGTGGATTATACAAAATACCTTTAAAAGGAATTACTTCTGCCATGATAAAATTAAATAAGAAATGCACAGTATCTTACCATTGAGCGTTTTGAAATTTCAAACACCATTCGACTCGTAAAATCTGTAATGAGTAGTGGTTCTAAAGATAGATAGGGGAGGCTGGTGAAAAATTTCTATACGACACCTTTTTAAAAAAGACGTTATGGGATTAACAAAAGACGTTAAAACTAAAAGGATAAAACAGAATATAAATAATCTGTCGATTATAGAAATTCTGAGACAGTCTCCCCTATCTTTTTCGGTGTTATTGCTTTTCATGCTCTATAAAATTACAATAAAAATCATGTCACTTTTTAAAAAAATCACCGATTACCTGAAACTCATAAAATTCTCCCATTCTGTTTTTGCACTCCCTTTTGCATTTATAGGAGCACTTATTGCAGCACAGGGAATTCCAACTCCTTCACAACTCTTCTGGATAACTGTTGCAATGGTAGGAGGAAGGTCAGGCGCAATGGGGATGAACAGAATAATTGACAGAAAAATTGATGCACTAAATCCACGAACAAAAAACAGAGAACTTCCAAGGGGTATTATAAAAACATGGGAAGCATCTATTTTTACAGCCATTGCATTCGCCCTCTTATTGCTTGCTGCATATAGACTAAATCCTCTGTGTTTTAAGATTTCACCCCTGGTTCTGTTGGTGCTTTTTACTTATTCTTACACCAAAAGATTCACATGGCTCAGCCATATAGTGCTTGGGACCGCACTCTCACTCGCTCCTTTTGGAGCGTGGATTGCTGTGAGAGGGACTTTTGATTTTCAGATTCTGCCCCTCTGTTTTGCAGTCATGTTCTGGGTTGCAGGGTTTGATGTGTTCTATGCCCTGCAGGATGTAGATTTTGACAAAGCATATGGACTTTATTCCATACCGAGTAAATTCGGGGTAAAGACATCTCTCTGGATAGCAAGGTTATTTCATTTGATTACTATTGGTCTGCTTTTAAGCCTGATCCCTGTTTTTAATCTTGGCATTTTTTATTTTGCCGGAGTTTTTATTGCAACTGCGCTTCTGCTCTATGAACATTCTCTTGTAAAGTCTTATGACCTCAGCAGACTTGACATGGCATTTTTTAACATGAACGGGTATATAAGTATCACTATTTTTGTGTTTACATTGATGAACTATTTGATTCCTTAAATTTATTGTAGCCGCAGGCTTCAGCCTGCGTAAGACATAACCACCTTTAATAAGACTCTAACAACTCAACCCGTAGAGGCTGCTTTTTTTATCTGAAACTTTTTATATATTTCTTAACCTCGTCATGATTGCCCAGAAAAGCAAAAACAACCAATTCCTTAGATTCAACATAAAGCAAGCGGATTTTGCCAGACACCCTTGCCTCAAAGGTCTTTCCTTCATTATTTTCAAAGAGCTTTTTAATTCTCAACCCATAAGGTGCAGTTTGTTTTAAATAATAATGGCGGATTTGTTTTTCCGCCATTATTATTAGCTCTTTTTCTGCTTCTTTATAACAATCAAATGTTCGCAGGAATTCTTTTTTATAGAGGAACTTTTTCATTTTTTCTTCTTAGCCCTTTTTGATAAAAAACCCTCAGCCTCTTTTTCATCAACTAATATGTCATCTCTCTCTTTCTTTGACACCTGTTTTTGAAATTTTTCAAAGACCTCCGGAGCAATCCGCTCCTCAACCTCAACAGGTTTTAGATAAATTACCCCTTCCCGGTATTCCACATCCAGATAATCATTCCCTGACTTTAGATGTGCCTTTTCAATAATAGGCTTGGGAATGGTTATTTGATTCCCTCTTGTTAGTTTTGTCAGCATATATTATCACCTCCCTTTCATAAAGAATATCATAGCAAAGTAATTCTGTCAAATACTTTCAAAGTAAATCATGAAATACTGTTTATTAAGTTTACGATAGCAATTAGTTTTATCCCCATTTTCCCAAGCTAAAAGCAATCTGGATGAAAATTATAAAAACGTGTTATTATTTTCCTGTGGCTTACAAAGACCTGAGAGAATTCCTTAATCTTCTTGAGAAAAAAGGGCTTTTGAATCGCATTAAGGCTGAAGTTGATCCAATTCTTGAGATTACAGAGATTACAGACAGGATGTGCAAAAGTCCCAATGGAGGTAAAGCCCTTTTTTTTGAAAAGGTAAAAGGTTCCGAATTCCCTGTTGTCACAAACATCTTCGGCTCTTTTGAGAGGATGTGTCTTGCCCTTGAGGTTGAAAGGCTTGATAATGTTGCAAAACGCATAGAAGAATTACTGAATCAGTCACCTCCAAAAACCTTGATGGAAAAAATTGCGATGCTTCCCAAGCTTTTTGAATTCTCAAAATACTTCCCCAAAAAAGCTAAGAATGCACTGTGTCAGGAGATTATTGAGAAGGATAATCCTGATTTAAGCAAGTTCCCGATTCTCAAATGCTGGCCAGGGGACGGAAAACAGGGACATGGAGACGCGAAGACACGGAGACGCGGAGACGGTTGGACAGTTGAAGATGGCAGGTTCATCACCCTGCCAATGGTTTTTACAAGAGACCCTGATTCGGGCAGACAGAACTGCGGGATGTACAGGATCCATATATATGATAAAACTACCACTGGCATGCACTGGCACATCCATAAAGACGGCGCAAGGCATTATGATAAATATAAAGCTCTTGGCAAACAAATGCCTGCCGCCATTGCTGTTGGTAGTGATCCCGCAGTCATATACTCTGCAACTGCTCCACTTCCTCCGTCCATAGATGAGATGATATTCGCCGGATTTTTACGAAAGGAACCTGTGGAGATGGTAGACTGCATTACATCGGATATTGAAGTGCCTGCAAACAGTGAGCTTGTAATCGAAGGTTATCTTGAACCCGGTGAGATGCGCCTTGAAGGACCATTTGGAGACCATACGGGTTTCTATTCAGCAGTTGACTATTACCCTGTTTTTCATGTGACCTGTATAACTCACAGGAAGGATATGATGTATCCTGCAACCATAGTTGGAAAGCCTCCTATGGAAGACTGCTACATTGGCAAGGCAACAGAGCGGATCTTTCTACCACTTCTGAGGCTTGACTTTTCTGAAATAAGGGACATTAATCTTCCTATGGAAGGGGTCTTTCACAATGCTGCGTTGGTTTCCATAAAAAAGAGTTATCCAGGACATGCAAAGAAGATTATCTATGGTTTATGGGGTAAGGGACAGATGATGTTCTCTAAGTTATTGATTGTTGTGGATGATGATATAGATGTCCAGGATATCTCACATACAGCATGGCGCGTGCTGAATAATGTTGACTGGAAAAGAGATGTTGTCATTGCCGAAGGACCACTTGATGACCTTGACCATTCTGCAAGCTGGCCAAGATATGGTTCAAAGATGGGTATTGATGCCACAAGGAAGGCAAGGGAAGAGGGTATGATGAGGGATTGGCCTGATGAGCTATTCATGTCCGAAGAGATAAAAAAACTCGTCACCGAGATGTGGGGAAAATACGGGCTTGAATGATTTAATTTAAGGTATCAAAATCTCTAAAAGCCTGTCGAGTTCTTCAAGTGAATAATATTCTATCTCTAACTTTCCGCCTTTTTTGCCTTTATGGACCAACCTAACTTTTGTGCCGAGGCTCTGCCTGAGTTTTTCCTCCAGAGATGCTATCTGGGGGTCTTCCCATACGTGAGGTCTTCGGGTAGAAACAGAGGGAGAGGATAACTTTTTGCTTAATGTCTCTGCTTCTCTTACACTTAAGCCCTTTTGTACTATTTTTCTTGCAACCTCAACCTGTGTCCTTGTGTTTTCTATCTGCAGAAGTGCTTTTGCGTGTCCTATGCTTAAAGAACCTTCAATAATCCATGACTTAATTTCAGATGAGAGCTTCAGTATTCTCAGATAATTGGTTACAGTTGCTCTGTCTTTTCCTACCCTTCTGGATAATTCATCATGTGTCAGGTTAAATTCATTTATTAGCCTCTGGAATGCATCTGCTGTTTCAAGAGGATTCAGATCTTCCCTCTGTATATTTTCTATAAGTGCAAGTTCAAGTGCCTCTGCAGGAGCAGCATCTTTTACAATAGCAGGAATCTTTGTAAGACTTGCCATTCTGGCGGCTCTCCATCTCCTTTCACCGGCAATTAATCGGTAGGAGTTATCAGTAACTTTTCTTACAATTACCGGCTGGATAATGCCTTTTTCCCTTATTGATGAGGCAAGCTCACGGAGGGAATCATTTTTGAAAGACCTTCTTGGCTGGTATTCATTGGGGACAATGGTATTTATGTCAAGCTCAAGAATTCCTGTCTCTTTTTCTTTCTCAGGTATCAGAGCGCCAAGGCCTTTACCCAATGCCGTTTTCACTGCCCATTATCTCCTTTGCAAGAGCCAGATAACTCTGTGCCCCCTTTGAACGGATATCATATAAAATACCAGGTTTCCCGTGGCTTGGTGCCTCAGCAAGTGTAACATTTCTTGGAATCATTGTTTTGTAAACCTTGTCTCCGAAATAATTTTTTAATTCCTGAGATACCTGATTTGCAAGAGTAATTCGCCCGTCAAACATTGTAAGTAAAATTCCTTCTATATCAAGTAATGGATTATATGAATCCTTTACAAGATTTAGAGTTTTGATTAAGGAGCCGATCCCCTCTAATGCATAATACTCGCATTGCATCGGAATTATTAAACTGTCAGCCGCCACAAGGGCATTAAGGGTCAGAAGACTCAGAGAAGGAGGGCAGTCTATAAAAATAAAATCATATTTAGGTTTAACAGGTTCAAGGGCTTGCTTGAGGATTCTCTCTCTCCCTTCTTTCGAGATGAGTTCTAACTCAGCCCCGATGAGGTCAATATTTGATGGAATAATCTTCAGATAATCAAGATTTGTTTCCCGGGTTATCTCTTCTATATTTTTTGTTTCTTTATATATATCATAGAGGCTGCCGTTCAAATTTTCTTTCTCTATACCAAAACCACTTGTTGAATTTCCCTGCGGGTCTGTATCTATAAGCAGGACATGTTTTTCAGCAACAGCTAAAGAGGCGGCTATGTTAACAGCGGTTGTGGTCTTCCCCACACCGCCTTTTTGATTGGCTATTGCTATGGTTTTTCCCACTATGCTCCGTCTTGTATAAATTTAAATCTTTTCTTGATTGACAACTCTGCCCTTGCAAGTTCTTTCCCTATATATGCAGCATGACTTAAATCTGTTATCCATTTGTTATTAATAATTGTGAGGTAGATGTCCCGACTGCTTTTACCTTCTATGGTTCTAAGTAATTTGTTGTCATAAGAATAATGTTCGACTGTTATGATTTTATCCTTTCTTGATGGAATAATTACAAAATATCCTGTCTTATCCAGCTTTACTGTTTTAGGTTTTACTGCCTTGATTTTAGGAACTGTTCCTGACACTTCGGGATGAAATTGAGGTTCTATCTTAGCAAGAGAAGGTTGATCATGGCATTCATGGCATCCACAGCTTGATGAACTCCCTGCAGAGACCATACTGTCTGAAAGCTTTTTCACCCTGTTAACTAATATTTTTACATCGTTACATCCAATCATGTTATCAATTTGAACCTGTCTGCGAAAAGCCTCTACTTCTGCAAAAGAAACATTTTTAAGGATAGGGCGTCTTCCTGTAGAACCTATGACGCGCATATCTTTATCCACACCATTTTTCCACAGGGTTAAAAGCGTCTGCCCGCTCTTATGACCATTGGGGTCCTTTCCTGCAATCATGAGAAAACTAATTGCAGGATTAGTGACAACATTCTTGACTATCTTATCAATGCCTATATTTTCTGTTTCTGTTTTTCCAGTGATACAGAGCCCTTCGGGTTTAAGTCTTGCTAATTTTTCTGTCAGTTCATCACTTGCGAGGGTGGAGACTGCTACAGGCGCGGACTTGTTTAGCACAATATACTCACCTGCAACAGGAGGCCAGGAGTTTTTACTCACCTGAAACTCACAGCTTGACAGTGTTGATGAGGCAATGGAAGGATATTTTGAGGTTAAAATGGTCATTGCTTCCGGAGGGATACAGTATTTACACTTAAAACAAGGATATTCCATGGGCTCCAATTCCTTTATCCAGCCTTTGATACTATTGAGTAAATCCTGTGCGCCATCCTCATTGATTGAAGACAAAAATGCATGGAGGTTTTCAAGTGTAGTGTGCATACACCCGCACTTCCTGCATTTAGCAAGCCTCATACCTCTTTGAAGTTCTGAGTAAACCCCGTTAAAAGGCTCAGGCAGAACTTTCTTTCTAATAGGGTAAACCTGCTTAAATATAGAATTCATGGTAATATTATGTCTAATAACAATAAAAAACTTCAACTGTCAGAACTAAAAACAGATACAGGTTTGTTATAATTCAGAAGATTAAGCGGGATCGAATGACTCAGGGCATTTATAAAAAACTGAAAACACAGTTGAACACCGCCATACTCTACGTAGAGATTGCTGATATAGCCTTTATCTCTCTGCGAATCATAATTTTCTGTGGTGGAGTTGCATGGCTTATATTTTCTGAGATATCCCAGAAAACCGCCGAAGATGTCAGTAAGGTCTTTATTTACTTTATCATTTACACTGTTTTTATCTATCTCTGGTTGTTTTTTTCACCAAAGGAAAAAAAGACTATTTATGGTTTTTCCCTTTTCTTTGACCTTTTATTTGCGTTATTACTTATTAGGACAACCGGGGGATTTAGCAGTCCTTTTTTCTTCAATGGATTTTATTTAATAACAGCACTTTATTCTTTTTATTACGGAACTATCACTAGCATTATTGTGGCAACAATAGCATCGCTGCTTTCTCTTTTAAGTGGAAATCTTGATTTCGAAAAACTTCACTGGACTGACTTCTCTGTGAGAATTGCATTCTTATTTTTGTTGGCGCTCCCTCTCGGCATGCTTTCCCAGAAGCTGAAAAAAGATAAGGGAAAAATAGAGAATCTCAACAGGGACTTAAAGGGATATATTGAGGAGCTTCGAAATATTCAGGGAAGACTTGTCCAGGTGGAGAAATTGTCAGCGTTAGGAAGACTTACTGCAGATGTTGCCCATGAGATAAGAAATCCATTGACATCTATAGGAGGCTTTGCAAGACGTCTTGATAAAAAAATAGCAGAGTTTACAAAGGAAAAAGAATATATTGACATTATAATATCAGAAGTTGACAGGTTAGAAAGGATACTTAAAGATGTCCTCACGTTCTCAAGAGAAGCGAAATTTTATATGGAATATCAGGAGATAAATAGTGTCATAAAAGAATCCCTCCAGACTTTTGCCGATGTGTGTAGTGAGCAATCAATATTAATAGAGGAAAAATTAGATCCATCACTTCCCCCTGTTTTAGTTGACAAGGAACAGATTAGACTGGCGGTAAATAATCTTATCTCGAACGCTATAGATGCGATGCCTAAAGGTGGTACGCTGGGAATAAATACCTATATAGAAGAATTACATGATGTTAATTTTGTTGTTGTAGAGATTACAGACACAGGTTTTGGCATCCCTGAGGGAAAATTAGATATGATATTTGAACCCTTTTATACTACAAAAGAGATAGGGGTTGGCACAGGGCTTGGTCTTTCTATATGCAAAAAAATTATAGATGAACATAATGGATTGGTGAAGGTAGAAAGTAAATTAGATAAGGGCACATCTTTTAAACTGTTTTTTCCGTATCAGAGTAAAGAGGATGAGGGTAAGATAAAATGCTGGGAATTCCACAAGTGCGGTGTAGAAAAGGCAGAAGGTGCGGTGGAGATGAGGTGCCCTGCTTACCCTAATTATGGCCGCATATGCTGGGCTATAGCTGGAACATTTTGCGGTAAGAGGGTAAGCGGAGCTATTGCCCAGAAATTAGGGGACTGCAGGAAGTGCGAATTTTACCAGAGGGTTGTTATGCGTAAAGACCTTTAATGTAACCCCCGTTAGAAAAAGGGAGTTTTCTAATGGGGTAAATCAATCGCGATCTTCCATCTCTTTGGGTAATTTTTTCTGTTTCCTTATCAGGATTCTCTTTAATTCTGTGGAATACTCCACAGGTGCTGTGCCTTCCTTAAAGAACTCTATCATTTTTTCTGAGTCCTCAATGGCAAGAAGTCCTGTTAAAGGGTCGATTACTGCTGTAATAACCCCCTGGGGGATATGGAAAGGTTTTATTTCTTCTTCACTGCCAAAGGGAGAGAGTATAGATAAAACCTCTTCTATGAAAGACACCCATATAGGTGCTGCTGCCTTTGAACCTGTCTCTTTATTTCCAAGTGGCCGCTGATTGTCAAAGCCAACCCATACACCTGCAGCCAATTCAGAAGTATAACCAACAAACCATGCGTCCTTGTATTCATTTGTGGTTCCTGTTTTCCCTGCAACAGGTCTTTTCAGCGCCTTAGCCCGCCACCCTGTCCCATATTTAACTACATCTTCAAGCATAGATGTTGTAAGAAAAGCTGTCTGAGGGTTTATAACCCTGACGCCGTCAGGCTTGTTATTCTCAAGGATATTACCTTCGGAGTCGGCAACATATTTCACGGCAATCGGGTCCATTCTGATGCCTTCCCGGGCAAAAACACAGAAAGCTGATGTCAATTCAAGAGGGGTTACACTGAGACTGCCGAGAGCAAGGGTCAGGTTATACTGGAAGGGACCTTTAATACCAACAGCCTTTGCGAATCTGATTGCATTTTGAACGCCGATTTTCTCAAGGAGTTTTATTGTAACTATATTTCTTGAATATGCGAGGGCTTCTCTTAATCTTGTCGGTCCGTTATATTCCTTATCATAATTTGTTGGCTCCCAGTCTCCAATCTCTTTATTAGAGTAAACCACAGGCTCATCTGCTATTATGCTTGCCGGGGTAAACCCATGGTCCATTGCAGCAGCATAAATTATTGGTTTAAATGCTGAACCAGCCTGTCTTCTTGCATAGATTGCCCTGTTAAATTCGCTCTTGTTAAAATCATAACCTCCAACTAATACCCTGATGTAACCTGTTTCTGGCTCTATAGCAACAATTGCTCCCTGAACAAGGGGCTCCTGCTCAAGTGTAAAAACAGGCTCTTTGCCCGTGAGGTCTTTTACCCTCACATGGATAATATCTCCTGGCTTCAATATATCTGTAAGCATAGATTTTTTATTTACTTTTCCACGCGAATCAATAACCCTTTTTGCCCATTCTGAATCTGAGAGAAAAAGGGTGCCAATAATACCGCTGGTCTTAACCATTGCCCTTGAGGGTGAAACCTTCAACACGGTGGCTGTTGAGATGTCTCCTGGCATCATGATTATTTTTTTGAAGGGTATTTTTTCATTAAGTTCTTTCTCAACGTCTACGTCCCTGTGACCGAGTAACCCCCTGAAGCCCTGTCTCTTATCTAAATCTCTTAGCCCTCTCTGAAGTGACTTCACAGCAGCCATCTGCATTTTTTTGTTAAGAGTCGTATAAACCTTTAGCTCTCCTCTGTACACCGCCTCAATACCATATCTATCCTCCAGGTATTTTCGGATATACTCAAGAAAATAATTCGATGCTTCCTCTGCCTGTCTCAAGCTTGAAAGATAGAGAGGCTGTTTATATGCTTCCTCTGCCTGTTCTTTGGATATATAGCCCTCTTTTTCCATTCTCTTGAGTACAACGTATTGTCTCTCTTTTGCTTTATCGAGATTATTGTAAGGAGAATATCTGTTTGGAGCCTTTATAAGCCCGCACAGGAGAGCTGCTTCGGAGAGGTTTATATCTGAGACAGATTTGCCGAGATATGTTCTGGCTGCCATCTCAGTCCCGTAAGCACCATGTCCAAAATATACTCTATTTAGATAGAGCTCAAGGATTTCTTCTTTTGTTAAATTTTTCTCAAGTCTGTAGGCAAGTATAGCCTCCTTTAATTTCCTGACAACAGTCCGTTCAGGGGAAAGAAAGACAACTTTTGCGAGCTGTTGTGTTATGGTACTTCCTCCTTCTTTAATTTCACCTGCAAGGATATCTTTAAGCAATGCCCGTGAGATGGCAAGATAATCCATTCCCCTATGATGCCAGAACCTTGAGTCTTCTACGGCAATAACTGCTCTTATCAGATGTTCAGGGGTTTTCTTAATGGGCACATATATGCCTTTCTCAACCTTGAATTCTCCTATAAGGGTATCATCGTCTGCATATATCTTTGTCCCTTCAGAAGGCTGGTAATTCTTGATTTCCTCTATGCGCGGAACTGCTTTGACAAGGGCAAGGTAACCACCTGTGGCAATGCCGAGAGACAGGATAATGGCAAAAACAAGAAATCTGTATATAAATTTTCTCATAAAAAATTATAATTCTCTTGGAATCCAACTGTCAATAAAGAGACTTAACAAGGCAAAGAAAAATTTGACTCTCTTTCCAGTATGGAAAAGAGGAAAAATATAGAAAATGTTAGAATAGGTGGCAAAAAAGAAGGGGCAGTGTAGATGAATCAAGGTAGCATTAATATGCAGGAGTTAATAAAGCCGCTTATACAGAAAAACAATACAAATATTTTGCTTATTGTCCTCGATGGAGTTGGTGGACTTCCCGATGCTTCGGGAAAGACAGAACTTGAGACAGCTAATATCCCGAATCTTGATTCACTGGCAAGAGAGTCTGCTTGTGGATTGCATGTTCCTGTTGCCTATGGGATTACACCTGGCAGTGGCCCAGGGCATTTAGGGCTTTTTGGGTATGACCCCATAGGATGCCAGATTGGGAGGGGAATTCTGGAAGCCCTTGGGCTTGGACTTGAGGTCAGAAAGACTGATGTTGCAATAAGATGTAATTATGCGATAGTTAAAGATGGGGTTATCACGGACAGAAGAGCCGGGAGGATGCCAACTAAGCAAAGCAAAAGGTTAACAGAGAAACTGCAAAAGGAAATAAGCAGGATTGATGAGGCAGAAATCATATTTGCTTCTGGTGTGGAACACAGATTCGCTATTCTGATGAGATTCCCTGCTCCCCTTGAGCCTGATGCAGCTATGGTAACTGATACAGACCCCCAAAAAGAAGGACGAGCACCTCTGCAGCCAGCACCTCTTTCAAAAAATGCTGAGAAGGTATCAAGAATTACCGAGAAATTAATAATTATGGCACAGGAGATACTGAAATACGAAGAAAAAGCCAACTTTATACTGACAAGGGGATTTTCCAGTATACCCCATATCCTTGCATTTCAAGAGGCATTTGGATTGAATGCCATTGCCATTGCAACATACCCTATGTACAGGGGGCTTGCAAGACTTGTCGATATGTATACCCCTCCTGTTGAAGGAGATGTTGAAGATGAGATTAAATTTTTAAAACAGAAATATAATGAGTATGATTTTTTCTTCTTACATGTTAAAAATATTGACTCTTATGGTGAGGATGGAAATTTTGAGGGTAAGGTCGCAAGGATAGAGGAATTTGATAAACTGCTTCCAGAGGTACTCCAGTTAAAACCCGATGTCCTTATTATAACCGGTGACCATTCTACGCCCTCTTTAATGCGGAGCCATAGCTGGCATCCGGTGCCTGTCCTTCTTAAATCTCCTTATGTACTTGGAGGTATCTGTAAGGCTTTTTCAGAAAGGGAATGCATAAAAGGTGAACTCGGGGTTTTCCCGACAATAAATCTAATGCCTTTAGCCCTTGCTAATGCAGGAAGACTCAAAAAGTTCGGCGCATAAAGAACACATCTGCATAATATGATTGATAAATTCCTAAGAATACTATTTCCTGAATCCTGCCCTGTTTGTAAAGAGCCATCCCGAGACCACGGAATTGCACCAATATGCCCTCAGTGCTGGGACAGGATTTCTCCATACAGTGGTCCCATATGTCAAATATGTGGTAAGCCCCTTGTCTCTGAGGCATCAATTACATGCGCTGATTGTATAGTTGATAAACCAATATTTAAAATGGCTCGGAGTCCCGGTCTTTATGAGGGGGTATTAAGGGTGGCTATCAACCTCTTTAAATATTATGGAATAAAAAGGCTTTCTAAGCCTTTATCTGGAATGATGTTTACACTCTTAGATAATAAACATCCTGTAGATGTCATTATCCCTGTTCCACTTTACAAAAAAAGACTCAGACAAAGGGGGTTTAATCAATCAGCACTTTTTGCAAAACATCTTGCAAATCACATAGGGACTCCTCTGTTTCTTAACTGCCTTATAAAAATCAGAGATACCATGCCTCAGGTTGGGTTAAATGCAAAGGAAAGAAAAAAGAATATAAAGAATTCCTTTGCAGTGATAAGCAGGGAATTTATTCAAGGGAAGAACATCATGCTTGTAGACGATGTGTTTACGACAGGTGCGACAGTTAGAGAGTGTTCTAAATTACTGAAAAAAGCAGGAGCGGAGAATATTTATGCACTCACACTTGCTCACAGCAGGGGAGATTAAGGAGAAAGTAAATAATGTAGGCATTGTTCAAAAATTTATTTAACTCGATAAATTTATTAATTAAATTATGCATATGGTAATTACTTTAAAAATTATAAGTTGGCTCTTGTATTGTAAGTACATGAGGTATCGAAAAATAAATTTTTTCATAACACCTACATTATTGTAGATGCGTCTTTGAGTTAATAAAGGGTATGTTCAAAATTCTACATAAACAGACACTTGCACCAAAAATTGATATGATGGTGATTCATGCGCCTTATATAGCAAGGCATGCAAAAGTCGGAAACTTCGTGGTCTTAAGAATGAATAAAAGAGGTGAAAGGATACCTTTAACGATCGCAGACTCTGACAGGAAAGAAGGAACTATAACAATACTTTTTCAAAAAGTCGGCAAGACCACTGAAGCGCTCGGCATGCTGAATACAGGAGATAAAATCAGAGATATTACAGGTCCGCTTGGGCATCCAACGCCGATAAAGAGGTATGGGAATTGTGTTTTAGTGGGAGGGGGGATCGGTGCAGCCACACTTTATCCGATTCTTAATGCATTAAAAGAGCCAAATAACCATGTTACAGTCATTATGGGCGCGAGAACAAAAGAGCTCCTGATATGGGAGGATAAGTTCAAAAAAATCTCTGACGAATTTTTTATTACCACAGATGACGGGAGTTATGGCAGAAAGGGTATGGTTACTGAAGTGTTAAAGGAAGTTGTTGATAGTAAGTCCGTAGCACTGGTAGTTGCAGTTGGTCCTGTTAAAATGATGAAGGCAGTCTCAGACCTTACGAGACCTTATGGTGTTAAAACCTTAGTCAGCCTCAACCCACTAATGGTTGAAGGAACAGGGATGTGCGGTGCGTGCAGAGTCACAATTGCAGGCAAGACAAAATTTACCTGCATTGACGGACCTGAATTTGACGGGCATGAGGTGGATTTTCAGGAACTGGAA
>Ga0214473_10002081_pt1 | contig 25131 bp, 22 predicted proteins | sample RVTome_7_FD_203509 | JGI IMG/M metagenome (GOLD analysis project Ga0214473, IMG submission 203509) | Soil microbial communities from uranium-contaminated site in the Upper Colorado River Basin, Wyoming, United States - RVT98D197 | ecosystem: Environmental > Terrestrial > Soil > Contaminated >... | reverse complement strand
TTCCCGGAGTACGACCAGCTCGTCGCCGACGGCCGCATCGACGCGGTCGTGTTCTTCGGCGCCGCCGAGCACGGCTGGGAGCCGGGTCAGTGGGACTGGGGCGTCTACAATCGCGACCAGCTCGTAGGAGATCTAAGGTCGCGCGGCTTCCGCGAGGAGCACACGAACGAAGGCGACCTGTACACGAAGACCGTCGGCGACCTCGTGGAGACGATCCGCGTGATCGGCCCCGAGACGCTGAAGCTGCTCCGCGACGACACGGACGGTCTGTTCAAGCGGCACGTGAGCACGAACGAAATCGTCGTCTACAACGGCCACTCCTTCTACGGGAGCTTGAGCGTGCTCGACGATCCAGAGCTCTACCCCGGGCGGTACCAGATCTTCCTGATGAACTCCTGCTGGAGCTACGAGTACTACACGAAGCAGATCTTCCGGCACAACGTGACCGAGGAGGACCCGCAGGGCTGGCTGCGCGCCGATGTCGTCAACGACACGGAGTCGGGGTGGTTCCACAACATGCGCGGGATGACGCGGATCCTGCTCACCAACGTGCTCCGCGGCGCGGAGACGGGCGGCGTCGAGGGCGACCGCTTCTACACGTGGGACCGGATCGTCGGCGCCATGAACGAGGAGGCGGTCTCCTCGCAGGGCAGCCACAACTCCGAGACTCACGAGATCTACGGCGTGAGCGGCGTGCGCACGAACCGCTTCGACCCGGCGCCCTGAACAACGGGTCTCGCCAGGCGTGGCAGCTTGCCCGCGCCCGCGCGGTGTGCTCAGGGAATGCGGCTGTCGTTGCCGCACTCGTCCGTGTACGGGTCCGCGTCGCAGACGGGCGTCTGACAGACGGCGGGACCGGGGCAGCCGATGCCGCTGCAGCGCAGACAGCAGATCATTCCGGCTTCGCAGCGCACGGCGCCGTCGCACGCCCCGCCGACGCGGCGCTCGTGACAGAGCGGGCTATCGATGCACCCGCGTCCCTCGTCGAACACGCGCCAGGGTCCGCAGTCGCAGGCGTCCGAGTCGCACAGAGCGGGGCACACGGCACCGCAGGTGGTGTGACAGCACAGGCTGCGCGTCCAGGTCCCTTCGGTGGCGCGGCAGAGCTCCGCGGGTGTGGCCGGCTCGGGGATGGGGCACTCCGGTTCGTCGACGCAGCCGACGCCGTCTACGAAGCGGCGGAACGATCCGCAGTCACAGCCAGGATACCCCGTCTCACAGATCTCGGGCGGAGGCCGGCCGCACTCGTAGTGCCCGCAGAGCTCGGCCCACCAGAGCCACGCGCCGCCGGTCGACTGGCAGAGCGAAGGCGTGCACAGGGCGTGAGCGCTGATGCAGTCCGCCATGGAGACGGTGCCGCGATCGCAATCGGCGCCGGCGCAGGCGCCGCAGTCGATGGCGAAGCACGACTCGCCGTTCCAGTGCCACGTGGACGGTCCATCGCACAGATACTCCGGGCACGTCACGGCGGCGGCATCGTCGGGATCGCACGAGCTCGGCGGACCCGCGTCCGGTCGCGGGCCACCGTCACGCCGCATCACCGCGGCATCGTCGACGGTGCCCGCATCGTCGCCCTCCGCGCGGCCGTGGGATGCGCCGCAGCCACCGAGGACGAGTAGCAAGGGGAGGAGAAGTGCCAGAGTGTGCCGCATGGGCCTCCGTGCGCCGCTCTTTGCATTCATCGTACCAGCGGCGCGTTGTTGCGCGCGTGGCGCCGTGCCATATTCGCCGCGTGCGCGAAGGGAGATGGCCCACCCCGTGGATCACGGCCGCCGCGCTGGCAGCTCTCGTGGGCACCGCCGGGTGCCGCGATCCCGAGTGCGACCGGGCCCTCGACGTTCTGTGCTCGTGCCCGGGGATCGACTGCGACGCGGCAGACGCGCCGGAAGCCGCTGCCGTGCTGCGCCGCTGCGACACCGACGAAATCGTGGGCGACCGCGGATACAACCTGGCCGTCTGCATCTCCGACTCGTCACGCTACTGCGCTGTCCTGACTGGTCTGCGCACGGATCCCGCCACAGTCTGCGACATCGAGTGCACGCAGCAGACCGTGTGCGATCTCGAGCAGGCCTGTCACGAGTCGCAGTACTCGTCCTGCGACCTCCCCGGGAGCCCAAGCGGTGGCTAGCATGGCGCGCATCGTCGCCGTGCTGTTGCTCCCCGCGGCGCTCGCCGGCTGCCCGGAGACCACCGAGGAGACGCCGCCGCCCGTGCTCACGCCCGAGCCCGTCGGCGCGCCGACGCAGATCGTCGACACGGTGACGTCGGCGAGCATGATGCAGTATCCGGCGGCCCTCGGGTGCATGGGCCGCCCGCCGCAGCCCGCGATGCCGGGCAGCATGCAGCTGCTCGGCTATTTGCGCAGCTACGCGGACCCGGACTACGCGGACTGCATGCCACCCGAGGGTCAGCTCGACGTCTTCACGCCCGGCGCCACCACGCCGATCGCGACAGGATACCCCGTGCTGACCGAAGGTGGCGACGTCGGCATCAGCATTCCAGTGCGCGCCGAAGGGTTCCGCGGACACGTGCGCATCACGTCGACTGGTTACCTGCCCGTGACGCTCTTCAACGCGCGGCCCTACACCGTGCCGGCGACCCAATCCAGAGGCTGGGCGTTCCTGATGACCATGACCGACGTGACCACGGTCGCGATCGAAGTGGGCCGCTCGGTGGATCCGGCCATGGGGATCGTGGTCGGCGCCGTCCACGACTGCCGGGGTTTCGGGATCTCCAACGCGGTCGTGCGCGTGGGCGGCTCGACCGAGGGCGTCCTCTATTTTTCGGACGCCGAATATCAGCCCGGCACGAACTGTCTACGGAACCCCGCCGACTCCATCCGCTCGGCGCACTTCACTCCCGAGCCGGAGGCGACCTTCACGACCTACGTCGGTCGCTTCGCGGTCGCGAACGTCCCGCCGGGATCGACCACGGTCGAGGCCTTCGGCCGCCGCGATCGCGACGGTCCCCTCGAGCTCCTGAGCACCGTGGACGTCGAGGTCGTCGCGGGCGAGATGACGGCCGTCGATCTCTCTCCGCGCGTCACGAGCGATCACTGAGGGTCGGTGGGTTCCTCCGCGTCGGGCTCCTGCGACACCCCGGTCGCCTGCGACGACTCCTGCTCGACCCGGACTTGCACGGCCTCGGGTACGGGCTCCGTCTTCGAGACGTTGAGGCGCGCGCGCACAGACGCGATCCAGCGCGGCACGCGATCCCGAAGGAGCACCGCCGAGCCGCCGAGGGCGAAGAGCGTGGACAGGACCACCGCGGCGACCGGGCCGGTGGCGAGATAGCCGTGGCTGACGGCTAGGAGCGCGACGCCGCACAGACCCGCCGCGACGAGGCCTGCGAGCGCGCCGCGCCGGACGATCACGTTGGGGGCCGGGCTCGTGCTGTCACGGTAGGTGAAGAGCTCGGGACCCGCGCCGGCAACGCGCACCCCGAGCGGCCCGAGGCGCAGCCGCACGAGCAGCAGGCCGAGCGCGGCGAGCCACACGAGCAGCGTGCCGAGCAAGCTCATGGCCGCGGCGACGGGGCTGCCCCATCCGCTCGTGTAGGGGATGGAGAAGGCTTCGCCGCTCCGCGCGTAGAGCTTCTCGAAGACGAAGCGGATTCCTTCGCTCGGCACGGTCAAGGGCAGCCCATCCGTCCCGGTCGCGATCGGCGCGACGTCGGCTTCGGCAAAGCCCCCGCGTTCGACCAACGTGAGCTCCCCCGACGGCGTCCCGTAGTCCGCGTGTGGCGGCATGAACACTTCCCAGCGCGTGCGCGTGACGATCATGTCCGTCTGCGGGAGCTGCCCTTCCACACGTCCGAATGCGCCCACCTGCGCTGTGCGCGTGGCGTAGACGATCTCCACGGGAAAGCCCTCGGCCGAATTGATGATGTTCACGAGGAGGGCCGACTCGTCTCCGTCGGTCTCCGAGGCCATGGCCGGCGTGTCCGCCTGTCCATTCACGTGGACCGACCAGACCTCGCTGTCGGGCGGCAGGGCCACGCGCAGGAACTGCCGCCGTTGGTTACGCACGGTGAACCGTGCCGTGGTCACCGCCAGACCCTCGCGCGTGTAGAGCGTGCGGTAGCTGGCCGTGTCGATCGTCGCATCCTGCGTCGAGATCTCTGCGTGGCGCGTGACCCGAAGGGCCAGCTCGGGCGGCGGCGCCGCGTGCGCGTAGCGATAGGCCAGGAGAATCGGATTGGTCGTGCGCAGGATGAGCTGCTGCGGCAGCTCGCTCACATCGACGGGTGACAGGCGCTCGGTGCGCTCCGGATCCACCTGCACCGCCGTCAGAGCCTCCACCGCCAAGCGGCCCTGCTCCACGTCCGCGCCGCGCACGTGCACCGCCGGGACCACGAGCTCGCTCTCGTCCTGGGAGAAGATGCGCTCATAGGATGCTTCGACGCGGAACTGTCCCTCCATCTCCTGGGTGAACTCGACGGTCACGAGCTGCCCGCCGTCGGCTTCGACCACGCGATGCTCGCGCAGCGACGGCGCCGACAGATCGAGCAGGCTCACGCCTTCGGGCAGCTCGAGGACGAGCTCGAGCAGGCTCCCCGTCTTGACGTGCACATCGACGATCGCCATTCCCGTCGTCGTGACGTCGTTCAGGGACACGAGCGTATTGACCTGCGCGTCGAAGCGGCCCTGCTCGCGCTCGCGTTGTGCCGTGGTCGCGGTCAAGCGCGGCTTGACGTCGACGTAGCGATACGTGTGGGCGACGGTCATGTCGATCGCGTCGCGCACCGCAGCGGGGAGTTGGTTCTCGCCCACGCGCGTGAGCTGTTGTTCTTCGCCGGGCTGGAGCGTGAGATCGCGGCTCGCGAGGAGAGCGATCATGCCGCGCTGCCGGTGGACATCGCGGGGAGAGAGGAGGGGAATGTCGAAGGCTTCACCTGGGGGACCCGTGATGGAGCGCTCGTAGGTCACTTCGAAGGTGATTTCGCCGCGCACTTCGCGGTCCAGGTACACGGTGAGCACGCGATCGCGCTCGCCCGTGACGCGCCAGTCGGACACGCCGCCCGACCGTGCCTCGACGGAGTTGACCTGCGCCGCGGGCGGGACGTCGAGCGATACCACGCTCATGCTGCCGTGCGTGACATCGAAGGTCGTGATGGCCCGCACGTAGAGCACGCCCTCGTCGGCGTGCGCGACGTGATTGATGGTGGCGTTCGCCCGGGCTTCGACCTCGGCCGGCGCGTCGGGGACCGCCTCGGGCCACCGGACCGACACCTGCTCCGTCATGGCGGTGTTGAACGACGCGATCGTCTGCCCGCGCGCGCGATTGAGCAGCACGTTGGCCTCTGGCGACACCTCCACTTCCTTCGCGCCGGGCAGCGTCAGCGTGAAGCGCGACACCGGCACCTGCGGTAGATCGAGGAGGATCCCCGGTAATCCGTCCTGCTCGACCACCGGCACCTCGAATATCGCGGTGAGAGAATGACGGCCGCGGCCCGACACGCGCACCGTGAAGCGATCGTCCTCGACGGCGATGGGCGCGGGCGCGCGGTCGAGGGTCGCGTCGGCGAGGGCCACGGTTACGGGTAGGAGCGGGACCGTCGCGCTCCCATCCGTCGCGAGCTCCACGCCGAGCTCGGCGACGAACCGCACGGCGTGGCCGACGAGTGTGCCGGTATAGGATGCGCGACTCAGCGTGAAGCCTCCCGGGCTGCTCCGTCGCCAGGAGATCTGCGCGCCGGGGCCCGCAGGCACCGTGGCGGTCACCTGCGTCGTGTCGCCTGCGACCGCCACGCGCGTCGCCGTCGCGGGCAGGACCGCGACGCCCAGCCCCGTTCCCGGGATCGACACGGAGAGGCGCGAGGAAGGCGCGGGCGGAAGCGGCAGGGCGATCGAGCACCCATCGCCGAGGCGCGTTCCGTCCACTTGGTAGACGAGCTCGACGGAGTGCGCGCCGGCTGCGTCCGCCGGCCAGGCGAGCCCGGCACCGGAGGCCACGAGCTGCACCGGCTGGCCGTCGACCGAGGCCGCGCCGAGCGCGACCCCGGCGGGCAGCAGGGGAACGAGCGATGGCTCGTCACGACGGACGCGGGCCGACATGGTGACCGTGACCGTGGCCGTCACTTGCCCCGACTCCTCTACGACATCGACTTGCACGTCGGCTGCGCCGAGCGCCGGATCGGCGCCCGCGGCGGCTGCGGCGGCCTGCCCCTGGGCGAGGCTCTGGTAGACAGTCAGCGGAATCTGCACGCTGCCCTGATCCTGAGCTCGGGTGGTATCGATGGGCGCGACGGCCAGGGCGCACAGGGCCGCTGCGCACATCGCGATGCGCGCGATGCGTGACATGGGAATCTCCGGTTTGTGAGTAGGGTCCGGACCGAGGGCGTCCGGCTCGCGTTAGCGGCGGCGACGCGCCGCGTAGCGCAGCGAGTCCACCAGGGTTGTCGTGTCGGCACCCGCCGCGCGTGAGAGCGCGGCGGCATAGCGGGAGGCGAGCTCGAGGTCGGCCCCGATCTCGGCGTTACGCGCGAGCTCCGGGATCTCCTGGCGCACGCCGCCCAGGAGCGCGCGGACCTCTTCGATGCGCGCGGCCGCGGCCGCCAGATCCCCGCGCTCGAGACGTCGTGAGGTGTCCGAGAGGCCCCGGGCGACCTCGTGGGCGACGACGTTCTCGAGGACGTTCAGCTCGAGCGGACCCGCAGACTCGCGACCGCGGCGCAGGGCGAGTGACCCGTCCGCGCTGCCGTTACGCAGGCGCAGCAGATCCTTGTAGCGCACCCGCACGTCCGCGACGGGACCCGGGCCTGGCACGACGAGGTCGAGGAGGATCACGTGGTCGTCCTCGGCGTAGAAGACGGGGATCACGATCTGGATGCCGTCCTCGTCGTCTCCCCGGTCGAGCGTGATGCCGAGGCGATTGGCGAGCTCGAGATCGGTGGCCTGCTCGGCTCGCCGCACGCGCGCGGCCTGCTCGGCGTCGAGCCGATGAGAACCGAGGACGTCCACGAGCCGGACCCCTGGCGCGAGCCGGATGTGCAGTCGGAGGGACCTCGCGACCGCGCGGCTTACCGCCTGAACCTCGTCGCGCACGAGCGCCGTCGCCTCGTCGGGCGTCGACAGCACGGTCCTGCGACCCTGACCCGCGAGAGCGATGGGCTCGAGCGCCTCGGTCTGGGCCCCGGGACCGAGGCCGACCACGCTCGTCGTGATCCCGGCGAGAGCGCCGAGGTGGGCGAGGTGCTCGAGCTCCGCGCCGTCGGCCGTCGCGATGCCGGGCGTGACCAACAGGACCAGCGGAGTCGAGAGACCAATGCGCTCGCCGTCGCCGGAGCCGAGCGCACCGAGGGCGGCGCGCACGGCCTCGGGCACAGCCATGGGCTCGCCCGGTTGCTCAGCAGTGCCCGAGAACAGACGCTCGAGCGTCACCGCGATGGCTCCGTGCCGGAGCTCGGCATCCTCGAGGACGCCGCCGCCGCGCGGTCCCGCGACGAAGAGGCTGAAGCGATCGCCCGTGTCGCGGGCGCGGCCGAGCGCCTCGATTAGCGCGCGGGCGCGCTGGCGGGTCGGCTCGTCCGGACCCTGGGAGAGATCGAGCACCATCGCGACGCGCATCGCCGGTCGGCGGCCGCCATGGTGCACAGCGCCCTTGATGCCCACCTGGAGCACCGCGCGGGACGGGCCCTCGACGGCGGCCCGATCGGCGTGGACGTAGAGCGCGAGCGCGCCGTCCGACGGTGCGTCGAGGGGCTGACGGCTACGCGACGCCAGCTCGGCGAGGGCGAGGCCCGACAGACCGGTCGCGCCGATGACGGTCGAGCTCGAGGCGAGCAGCCTGCGGTGCAGCAATCGCACCGCGGGATCCCCAGGAAGATAGGTGTTGGCCCAGTAGCCCTTCGGTTCCTGGAACGCGAGCCCAGTGAGCCGCGAGCGATCGGCGAGGAACCGTCCCGCCGCGTGGCGGTCATTGCCCGCGCGGTCGTCGACGACGATCCCCTGTTCGCCTTCGATCGGCTCGTTGACCAGGCGTCGCGTCGTCTCGTCGCGCGATCCTCCCCCCTGGCCCTGTTCCCCGGTCTGCTCCCAATCGAGCGTTGTTTCGAACGCGCGCTGCCGCCGCTGGTCGGGCGTCTCGCTGTTCCCCGACGTGGCGAGCGCGATCGTGTGCTGACCCGCACTGAAGCCCGTGCCGTCGATGACGACCTCGCGCTCCGTGTCTTCAGGAACGAGGAGCGCGTTGCGGTCGCGGTCCCGTCCGTCGTCGTCACCGTCCCAGTAGTCGCCCCCTTGGTGGCGGAGACCGTCGATGTCCGGCTGATCGGCGCCGGTCGCCGGCACACCATCCGTCGTCACGCGCGCACCCTCGACGGCAACCGACTGGTCGTGAGCGGGACCGGCGCTGCGCAGCACGAACAGGGAGCTCGTGCCCACCATCAGCGCGAGGAGCGAGACGGCGGCGAGCGGTGCGATCACGCTCCATCGCGGCCCGCCGGTAGATCCACGCAGGGTAGACAGGAGACCCCGAGCACCCGCGGCGACGCCTCCGAGGAGCCAATGGAGCCCGGAGAGCACCGCAGCCAGCGTGGCGTGCAAGACGCCACCCAGACCGAGCTCGCGCGAAGCGGGCGCCGCAGAGCTCGCATGTTGCGCTGCCATGTCCGCTTCGATGTGCGCGAGGGTCCGGGCGACGAGGGCGTCGGCGGGTGCGGGCGCGGGGAGGGCGGCGGCGGCCAGATCCAGATCCGAGAGGGCGCGGGACAGCGCCTCGCAGTCGGCGCACGTGCGCAGGTGCTCGGTCGCGGCGGCGTCGAGCTCACCGTCGGCCAGCCGGTCGCGGACGGCTCTGCACAGGTCGCTCATCGCGTCCCTTCCCTTTCCAGCTCCTGCGCGCTGCGCGCTGCGGCCGCCGCGAGCGCGAGCCGGCTGCGCCGCAGGCGCGTCTTGATCGTCTCCACCGGCTCGTCGAGCGCCTCGGCCACTTCGGCGACGTCGAGCCCTTCGAGGCAGCACAGCGCGAAGACCTCGCGCTGGGGCTGCGGCAAGCGCTCGAGCGCGCCCTCGAGCCATCGCGCCCTCTCGCGCGCCTCGAGTGTGCGGTGGGGCCCCGAATCTGGAGCCACGAGGGCGGGACCCGACTCCGGGTCGGCCGTGAGCTTCACGATCGAACGCACGCGCGCGCTGCGGAAGTGACTGCGCACGGTGTTGGCTGCGATGGCGTACAACCAGGGTCGCACGGAGCCACGGGGCGGTGCCGCGAGCGCGGCGCGGTGCACTTTGATGAACACCTCCTGAAAGAGGTCGTCGCATTCGGCCGGAGCCGCGCCGGAGCGGGCGAGGAATCGGTAGATCGGTGCGGCGTGGGTCTTCATCAGCTCGGGGAAGGCGTGTTTGTCCCCCTCCGCGTGCCTCTGGAGCAGCACGCGGTCGGAGATCGGGATCACGTCGGCGGAGACCTCCTCCGCCGGCGCCTCCCTCGCTACCGCGGGGGACGGCTGACTCATCGCGTTGTCATCCCCCATGACGCCCCAGCATACCCGCCCGGTTCACCGGACACGCACCACGCCCCCTCGGGGGACACGCTCCCCTGGAGCAACCCGTTGGAAATACGCCGGTTTTTGGACGTACCGTAATCGCGCTCGAGACTCAGGCACCGGGGAGCGTTTTTGCACTGTGAGGGGTCGCCCGGGTGGACGACACCGCTTGCCTCGTCGTGACTGGAGCGCAGTTACGGTATGCTCGAATATCCTCCTGATTTCGGCGTGTTGCGCAGGGGGAGCGTGTCCCCGGCTCAGGGGCAGCGGCGGACGAGACGGAGATCACTTCGCGTGTCGTCTCGATAGAGCGCGTAGACATAGCCGCCCCTACCGGCAGCCATCGCGACAAACGTGCCGACGTTGCCGTCCGAGTCGAGCCTTCGCCGCGTGAACGGACCGCCCCCGCTCGCCCGCTCCGACCAGATCAGATCGTTGGCCGGCACCAAGAGGCCCGGAGGGACGGTCTCGTCGAGGTAGGCGACGTGCACGCCACCACCGCTGTCCGCCGCCACCTGGGCGTACCGCCCCTCCGTGGCTCCTGCGGTCCCGGGCGACTCGAATGTCCACAGTCCCCCCGAAGGCCGCCACCCGTACATGACTTGGCTGGCGGTCGAGTCGTAGGAGGCGACGTGCACGCCGAGAGACGCGTCCACGGCCACGTCCGCAAACTCCCCGACTCGGCCCATGGTCGCGATGGCGCCCGGCGACATGAAGTCCGCCCCGGCGGGCCTGAACGCATAGCTCAGATCGAAGGCCGTACCGTTCTGATACGCGATGTGAACTCCGTCGCTCCGGTCGACGGCCATCGCCGTGTATCGCCCCACATTGCCCGTCCCATCGAGCACCCGAACGGTCCAGCTCGTCGCTCCGCTCGCCCGCTCGGCGTAGCCGAGATCGGCCGTGGTCGCGTCGTAGTAAGCGATGTGCACCTTGCCCGTCGCGTCGACGCCGATGGACGCGTACTCGCCGACATTGCCCGCGGTGTCCACCGGGTCGAGGGGCCAGCTCCCATCGCCGAGCCGCGTCGTGTACACGAGGTCGCTCTGGCCGGCGTCGAAGAACGCGATGTGCGGCACGTTGTCGCGCCCCACGGCGATCGCGTTGTGCTGCCCTACGTTCCCCGTTGCCGCGGGTGTTTCGTATCGCCACACGCCACCGGGCGGCCGGAAGACGTACCGCAGGTCCTCGGCGCTTGCGTATTGATACGCGACGTGGACGCCCCCGCTCGGATCGACGGCCACTGAGCTGTAGCGACCCACCGTGTTCACCGAGTCGACGGGCTCCGCCGAAAACGTCCCGCCCGGTGGCCGATACGCATAACGCAGGTCGGCGTTCGAGGAGTCGTAGTAGGTCAGGTGCAGCCCGCCATCCCGATCGATCGCGATGCCCGTTTCCCAGCCGATGTTGCCGGTGCTCTCGACGACGTCGATCGCCCACGACGTCCCGCTGCCCTGCGCGTGCTTGACGTCGTTGGCCGTGGCATCGCGGTAGGCGATGTGCACGACACCGTCAGGCGCGACCGCGATGGAGGGGTCGCGGCCCTGATCGCCGCTCGTGCCGACAGGCACCGTCGTGAACGCTCCCCCGGGTGGCCGGTGCGCGTACTCGAGGTCGTTGCTGCCCGAATTGCGATAGGCGATGTGGACACCGCCGTCCGTGTCGAGGGCGATGGCGGACTGCGCGCCGACGTCGCCCCCGGTCGCCACCGGCGTCGTCTCGAAGGCCGAGGCGCCCGCCGCGCGATACGCGTAGACGAGGTCGTTGTTCGTGGTGTCGTAGAGGCTCACGTGGACTCCCCCGGCCGTATCCACGGCGACCGAGCTCGTCACGCCCACGTTGTTCGCCGCCACCGCCGTCTCCGGCGCAAAGAACGTGCCGGGATCGCGGCGCGCGTACTTCAAGTCACCGTTCGACGCGTCGTAGTACGTCACGTGCACGACCCCAACGCTGTCCACCGCGATGGCCGGCGCGCGACCGACGTCTCCGGTCGAGTCGATGATCGCGCCCTCGAACGCTCCTCCGCGCGGTCTGTAGGCATACCGCAGGTCCCGGTTCCACGCGTCCCAGTGCGCGATGTGAACGCCGCCCGAGCCGTCCACGGCGATCGCCGTGCCGCGCCCCACGTTCCCCGCGTCCTCCACTGTCTCCGTCACGAAGAACCCCGCCGCGGGATGGTACGCGTAGCGCAGGTCGTTGTTGGTGGCGTCGCGGTATGCCGCATGGAGCCCGCCCTCGCCGTCGACCGCCAACGCCGCGAACTGCCCCACGTTGCCGAAGGTGTCCACGGTGTTGAGCACGAAACCGCCCGGACATCCGCAGTCTTCGTCGACTACTCCGTCGCAGTCCGTATCGGCGCCATCGCAGCCGTCCGGAGCGGAGCCGCCCGGGCACCCGCACGTCCCGCCGAGGCACACGCCACCCGCTCCGCACGAAGTCCCGTCGACGACCGGGGCATGCGTGCACACCCCCGCGTCACAGGAGTCGGTCGTGCACCGATTGCCGTCATCACAGCTCGCGCAGGGATCACCTCCATCGCGCGGGCCGCCGCTGTCGGGTCGCGGCCCCGCGTCGTAGGGCGGTCCCGCGTCCGGGATCACGGGCACGCCCTGGCAGCCCTCCTCGGGACGACACCATTCCCCAGGCCCGCACAGCTCGTCGCGCCCGCGCAGGAGGCAGGCGCCTTCGTCGCAGCGCGCAGCCGCGCATTCCACGTCCGATGTGGGACAGTCGGCATCGAACGTGCAATCTGGCGCCGGGCACGCTTCCGGATTGTCCGGCGTGCACTCCGGCTCGACGCACCGTCCGGCAAAACACGTGATCGCCGGGTCGCCCGCCTCCACCGGGCACACCACGTCGCGGCAGTCGCGCGTGATGATCACCGTCAACGCGGTGGTGCCGTGCACCTCGAGGCGACTCAGGCGCTCGGCCAGCACGGAGCCGTCGGGGGCGAACAGCTGCACGACGACGGCGTGCACACCGGGCGAGATGCCGTCGAGCTCCGCAATCCTCACGCCAGCCGCGTAGTCTTGATCCCTCGTGGCCCCGCGCTCGTCCCGCGGCGACCGGCCCCCACCGTCGTCCGCGAGCTCGGTGCGAACGCGCACGAACTCGATCCCCGGCCGGAAGTCCGTCTTGAGCTCCACGACGAGTGACGCGCCCGAGTCGCCGCAGCCCGCAACGAGAACCAGGATGAGAAGCGCCGCGCGAGGGCGTTGCATTACGAGAACGCTAACACACTCGGTCCTGGCGAGCGCTTACGCACCGTGGTGTCTCGGCCCCGTCCCGTGCTATGACCCGACGGTACAGGTCCGGTTCCAATGCGACACGATCTCACGTTTTCTGTGGTTATCGTGGCGTTCTTGCTCGCCATCGGATGCGGTGATGATGCCGCGCCCGCCGACGCGGGAGGGGACGCGGCGCGGCAGGACAGCCCGGGCACCGGCGCGGAGCTCGTGGTCCGCGCCATGCTCGTGACGCCGGTCACCGAAGACACGCAGCCTGCCGCGGGCGTGGCCGTCGCTGTCGACCGGCCCGGCGGCGGACGTGTCGAGACGATGACCGGAAGCGACGGACGCGCCCGCTTCGACGGCATCGACTGGTTTGCGGGCACAGCCTCCGTGATCGCTTACCTCGAAGGGCACACGCTCTTCGCGCGGCTCGGGCTCGACGGCGACGAGGGCGAGGTTGTCGTCTACATGCGTCCGTTCCCCGAGGCGACCACGCAGATCGTGCTGAGCGGCACGGTCGCCGGGAAGATGGTCGCGGACAACACCCTCACGGTCGGCTCCACGGCCGGTGGCTCGGACAGCGTCAGCGGGTCGTCCTTCATGTTCGACACGCCCGCGGACACGGCCGCGACGATCTTCGCCTGCGAGCTCTCGAGTAGCCTCTCGACATCGGGGCGCGGCTACGAAAACACGTTCGTGCAGTGGACGACCCTCGACCACGCGGGAGCGAGCGCTGACAGCATGGTGGCGCTCGACTTCGCGACCCCGGCCACGCCCACGATCGTGACCGGATCGGTCCTGCTGCCCATGCCTCGTCGCTCCGCCAGCGTGCTCGACGAAACTGAATTCGCGCTCTTGGCAGGTCCTGGATTGAACACGATTACGCGCATCGCCATCAGCACCGACGGAACGCGCCTCGAATACGACGCCGAGTTCCTGCAGCTCCCCGCGCTCGAGCGTCCCGTCACGACGTACTACATGTACAAGTCACCCGAGGTGAGCTGGATCGATGTGCCGGGATGGCCGGCGGGAGGCGCTCTGGACGTCGGATTCGCCGATCCGCCGACGGTGGCCACTCCGGCGTTCGGAGTCGACGCCCATTGGTCCGACACGATCGAGTGGGAGACCGAGAGCACGGACCTCCCGGGCGTGCTCGTCGTCACCTCGCCCGCAGATGATCGCATCCTCGTGCTCGCTTACCGCGAGCCGGGCCGCTCGGCGCTCGCCTTGCCCGTGCCGCCGACGGGCACGACGCCGACCGACGCGCTCGGAGGTGCATCGGGCGCCGACGCGCGCGTGCAGGTGTGCGACGTGGGGGATTGGTCAGCGCCCTCCCTGTGCGACCGTGGCGCCAGGAGTCGCGCCTTCGGCCTCGTGCCCTGAGCGGCGCGGGCAGCCCTACTCGATCAGGTTGTCGGGCACGGGCATGCCGTGCCGGTGCTGATCGCGGTCCATCGTGGGCCTCGGCCTCCCCGCGGCAGATCACGTCGAGCCCCCGCGTGGCGATCACATCCGGGTGGTGCGTCGGGTGCGGCCCGCCCATGAGCGTCAAGCACTGCGGGCGCTCCTCCTTGATGCGCGCCAGCAGCCCTAGGTAGTAGCGGTGGAGCCCGGTGGTCGCCCCCACGGCCACGATGTGCGGATCGAAACGTCGCACCTCCGCGAGCACGTCGTTGCCGCGAGTGCCTACGAATCGGCACGTGTGCCCCGCACGCTCGAGGCATCCGGCGACATAGAGCGCTCCGAGCGGCTCGGCACCCTCGATCTCCTTCACGACGAACAGAACCCTCGCGCCCACGGCGACCTCCCCGCCAACGCGGCGATTGTGCCCGGTCGGTGCTCGGTTCGCCAGCGCGCCCGCGATGCTTGCGCAGCGCCGCTGTCTGCCCGCACAGTCAATGGGTGACCCGCCTGTTCCTCGGCAGCCTCGTTTCGGCGATCGCGCTCTGCGTCGCGGGCTGCGGGCTCGTTCTCGACGTCTCACCCGCAGCGGGCGACCTCGACGCTGCACCGCGAGACACGGCCGTGGGCATGCTCGATGGGGGAAACTTCGACGCGCCGCTCACCGATGCGGGGGGCGGGCCCCTCGATGCCAACCGCACCGATTCCGGTGGTGGTGATGCCGCCGGGGGAACCGATGGAGACACGGTGCGCGATGCCGCGAGCCGCGACGGCTCCGTCGGTCGGCTTCCCATCGGCGCGGCCTGTGGCGCGGACTCCGACTGCGAGTCTACGTACTGCTACGACGTGCATCTCTCGAACGTCCTCTGCTACGGCACGACATGCGCACTCGCCTGCACCGCGGAGACCGATTGCCAAGCGTTCCTCGACGCGGCGGGCATCGGCTCGACGGGCGCCCTGTGCGTTCGCCACAGCGTTGGCGACGACTTCGTCTGCGACTTCAGTTGGACGAGTTTCCCCTCCGACGTCACTTGCGAGTAGCGGAGGTGCGCGCGGCTGCACGGCACAGCGGGAGGTTTCGGGATTGGCGGATCGGGACGCGCTCTACTTCGCCTACGGCTCCAACTTGAATGTGGAGGACTGGGAGCGTTGGTGCGCTTCGCACGGTCACCGGATGGGGATGCTGCGGGCCGTGGGGAAGGCGTCGTTGCCGGACCACGAGCTCGCCTTCACGCGCTATTCGCCGGCGCGCGAGTGCGGTGTGCTTGACGCGCGGCCGCGCGTGGGCAGCGTGGTGCGCGGCGTGCTGTTCGAGGTCTCGGACGCGGGATGGGAGGCGCTCGACCACAAGGAGGGCCACCCGACGGGCTACCGCCGGACGCCCTGCACGCTGATCGGTCCGGACGGCGAGGAAGTGAGCGCCACGACGTACACGGTGCGCGAGCCGGTCGAGCACGTAGCGCCGTCCGATGCGTACCTGGAGCTCGTGGGGGCGGGCTACCGCACACACGGCCTCGACACGCGTGAGCTCGCGGACGCGGCGCGCGGCGGGGTCTTCCCGATGCGGTCTGAGGAAGCCGGTCGGCGCCGGGATCGGCAGCAGGGCGGCTGAGCCGGCGGAGGCGAGCACGATCGGGCATCACGCCGGCCAGCGGATGTTGTAAAGTCTGGTCTTGGCCGCAGGCGCGGCCGAGGAGAGACCATGGCCAAGGGACAGGACAAGCCTAGGACGGGGAACACCAACAAGCCGAAGCTCACGCCCAAGGAGAAGAAGGCGAAGAAGAAGGCTAAGGCCGCGGCGAAGTGAGCACGGCGCGGGCCGGCCCGCCCGGCCCGCCCTCCCCACGATCCCGAGACCGGCGACGCCCGACACCCTGCGCACGAGGGGCGACCGGCTCCGCCTTCGCGGGCTTCGTCACGCGCCGCGGCGCGCGACGCCCCTCGATCGCCGAGACGACGCCCGTCGCGGTCGCCAGCGCGAGGGGCAGCTCTGCCCTGAGGGCCGCCTGACTCGCCTCCCAGCAGCAGAGGTAGGCGCCCGCGCCGTCACTCATGTCGAGCCCGCGCAGAGCGAGCACGAGAAACGCGGTGAGCTCGGCCTGGAGCTCACGCGTGGTCTGGGGGCGGGCGGCCGGGTCGTCGACGTCGAGGCGCTGGCCGCGCTCGGGCGGACGAAAGTGCAGCCGAACGTGCGCGATCTCGTGGGCGAGCACGGCGGCGCGCTCGGCCGGGGCGAGGCCGGGCCGGACCCAGATGGTGTAGCCGTTGGTCGCGCCGTCGCATGCGCAGTTGATCATGGGATAGCCGGTGACGAGCTCGCAGCCAGCCTTCTGGACCCGGCGCTCGAGACCGGCGACGAGGCGCGGAGCACGGCCCGACGGATCTTCCGGCGGCGGGAAGGGCGGCTGGGCTGGCGGCGTCCCGTCCACGTCCGAGACGTCGTAGACGCGAAGCCACCGGAAGCGCGTGACTTCTTGCTGCTGACCCGCGCGAAGGGCGGGACCGATGATAAAGACGGCACGCGTGCCCTTGCGGACCGTGCACCCGTCGCGCTCCCAGGCTCGGCGGCCGCGGACCATGGTGGCGTCGGACCGTTGCCACTGGATGAGCATGCGGTTGAGGGGGGAGTAGACCCGGAAGCGCCGATGGAACGCCCCCATCTCGCGAACGAGGGCGGAGCGATCGGTCGAGAGGGTGTTCACCAACCGTGCGACGGCCCGCCCGACGGTGGTCCGCCGATCGCCGAGGCGGCCGCAGAGCCCGCGGTCCATCACCCGCCCCCCCGCGCCCGTGCCGCATCAGAACGTGTCACACAGGGGAGACGCACCGCACCACGCCGCACTGACGGCCCCTGCGCAGCCCGCGACAGCCCCGATACCCCAATCGCCCCAGAAGTTACGCGTTTACCCCACTGGAGGTGCCGAGGTACGCTTCGCCGGTGGAGGTCGCCACCGGGCTTCGGTGCTCGCTCTGCGGTGAGCTGGGGGACCATGTCGTCACCTCGCCGCGAGCGGTGGCGTGCGCCGAGTGCGTCGGTCTGTGCCTCGAAGTCTTCGAGGACGCCCGCGCGCCGGGGCCCGCCGAGGACGACGCAGCGGCAGACTTGTCGTGTGGGATGTGCAGGGCAAGAGGTGCGGACCGGTACTTCGCGGGGATGGACGACGTGCACGTGTGCGGCAGCTGTGTCCGCGAGGCGGGGCGCCTGTTGAAGGTGTCGGCTTCGGACGGGCCGATCGTCCGCGTGACGAATGAGCCCGACGAATTCGCGAACGAGGTCTCCTCGCTCATGACGAAGCTGCCGCCCGAGAAGCGGAACCCGGACCGCTGAGGCGCATGCCAGACGCGCGCCGCACCGACCTAGATATGGCCTGGGTGCGGAATACGCTCTCCGTTCCCGTCGCGGCAGGTCCTACGGAGTGATGATCGCGTCCGGGCTGATCACGGCGCTCGAGCCCGTGTAGTCCACGCTCCAGATCAGCACGAAGCCGGCCCCTCCTCCTCCTCCTCCTCCTCCTCCGTTTTCGATTCCCGGAACGTCCGCGCCGGCGAGGGTGCTGCCCGCGCCGCCGGCGCCTCCCCCGGTCGCGCCGGTGCCCGGTCCGTCGCCGCCTGTGGCGCGGGTCCTGTCGGGGCCGCCGTTCGCTCCGTTGGCCCCGGCCGTGCTGAGGATGCAACCTTCGCCGCCGCCGCCGCCGTTGGCCGCGAGCACGCCCGTGACGACGACCTGCGCGCCCTCGAGGCCGATGTAGCCGCCCGAGCCACCACCCCCTCCACCGGCTGCCGAGCTCATGAACCCACCCATGCCGCCGGCGCCACCGGCGAGCATGCGTCCACTGACCTGGACTCGATCGCGGGCGGTGAGCTGCACCGCTCCCCCACCCGCGCCACCCGTACCGACCCTTGCCGAATACGGGCGGCTCGTGTCCGTGTGCGCGCCGCTGTCGGCACCGGCGCACCCTCCGCGGACGATCGCCGGAGGGGCCCCGAGCGCAGCGCCACCGGCTCCGCCGTTGCGCTCGGTCCCGTTGCCGTCCCCCTGGCCACCGTTACCTCCGCGACCCCCGAAGCCACCCCCGCCACCGCCGCCGGTCCCGCTAGCTCCGTCTTCGCCACGGGCACCGTCGCCGCAGGAGCCGCTACTCCATCCGGCTCCGGACCGACCGCCCAGCAAGCTGCTCGCGTCGAGCTCTCCCTCGATGGTGATGTCGGTCCAAGACGCCACGATGAGCGGCATCGCACCGACGACGACCAAGCGCGCACCGGAGTTGATGCGGAAACCCTGGACCGACAACACGCGGGCGGAGGTGCCCGCCTGGTCGATCACCGTACCAGGGAGCCCGTGGCTGCCATCACCGTCCGTCAGGGTGCCCGTGTTGGTGTTGTAGGTGCCGTTGATGCTGATCACCAGCTCCGGCTCCGGGCCGCCGATTTCGCAGGGCCTGAAGTGCCGCGGCGCCCACCCCGAGCAGGCCGGGCCCCCGTCGGTCGGGGGCGGTCCCGCGTCGTCGGGAGGCGGTCCCGCGTCGTCGAGAGGTCCCGCGTCGATGATCGGACCCGCGTCGTCGAGAGGTCCCGCGTCGATGATCGGCGCGTCGGGGCCGAACGGCCCCGCGTCGTCGATGAAGAGACCGGATCTGTCGAGCGCGCACGCGGAGAGCCCCGTGATCGCGGCCAAGAGCAGGACTCTGAGACGGGTCAACGTCAAGTGCTTCGATCATACGTCTCGAGGGCGGCGACGCGAAGTGGGCGGCCGCGCCAACCTGCGTTTGGGGGCCAGGAGGGGGCGCGTCCCCTGTCAGTCTCCCGGAGCCGCCCGCGTCATTCGGGATAGGGACATGACGACCGACTCGAATCCCGGCATGGGCAGCGGCGGAGGTAGTGGCAGTGGCTCGACTCCCCACAGGTGGAGGTGGTCGAGCATCCTCCGGGACCCCGGTCCCGGCGCCGGTCCGTATCGCCAGGCCGTTCCGCGCGACGTGGTGAACGTCGCGCCCGAGTGGGCATCCAGCGAGCCCGATGTGGGCACGAGGTGTCGCGCACCCAGCCTCGTGCAGATGATGCGGCCGAGGCCGCCGTCGTTCGAGGCCCTGTTTCACCTGGCCTATGCGAGCATCCGGCAGACCTGCTCGGGCAAGCCCAGCCCGGGCGTGGCCGTCGTGGCCGTCGACGGCTCGCGGCGGGAAGTCGCCGGGAGCCTGTGGCGCTCCGCCGTGGGCGATGGCGACCGGGCCATCGTCGTCGGCAGGCACCATCTCGCGGACCTGGCGCTCGACGGCGACTACAGCTTGTCGCTCAGGCACCTGCTGCTGTTCGTCGGCTCGGTGGAGACTACGGCACGCGGCCCCTCGCGGCCGAGCGTGACGCTGATCGATCTGCGCTCACGCGCAGGGGTGCAAGACGAGGAGGGGACACGGCGCGAGGCGATGCGGAGCGACGGTCCCATGTTCGTGCAGTGCGGTCCGTTGGCCTTGTTCGTGTTCCCCACGGCCACTGGCGAGAGGTGGCCGTCCTCGGCGGAGCCGGCCTGGGCGGGCCTCCCGGCGCGCGTGCTCGTGGGCCCGCAGCCCCCCTCCGTCCTGGCCCCCGTCGCCGTCCGCCGCGTGAGGATCCCGGGCACCTCGGACATCCTCTCCCTGCTCGGCCCCGTCGGGTGCACGGATGCCCTGATCCACGCTGGAGAGACGCGTCAGGCCACGCTCACGATCGAGAGCCCATGGGGTTTCGAGCGCGCGGCGGTGGGCGGGGCGGCCCTCGACCGCGGCGTGCTCCTCGGGCGCTACGATCGCTGCGACGGCTCGGCGCTGCTGCGGTCCGACGCCGTGTCGCGCACACATCTGTTGATCATCCGTGTCAATGACGCCGTGTTCGCGATCGACCTGCGGAGCAGCAACGGGACGTGGGTCCTGAGCAACGCGAGCTCGATCGGCACGGAGATGTGCGTGATCCGGCTCGATGGTCCCCGCCTGATAGGCCTGTCGGGCGAGCCCGTGCTCGTGCACTGGCAGCCGGTCCACTGAGGATCAGCAGCTGCGACCGCACACGACGCGACCGTCGCTGCAGCGCGTGGGCATCTCCGTGCGGCAGCACACTTCCTGGAAGCCGCCGCTGAAGTCGACCAGGCAGTCCCCGTTGCAGTCGACGCGCGTGTATCCGCTCGCGCTTCCGCTCACCTCGCAAGTCGCGCTCTCCTCGCAGTGGATCCATCGACCGCCCGAAGACGAACGGATATCCACGGTGCAGTGCGAGCCCGCTTCGCAGAAGTACTGCTGGCCCCCAGCAGACCCAGTGTCCGTGATCGCGCACGTCGCCCCGACGCCGCAGCGGGCACAGAAGCCACTCCCCCGCGCGTTCACGACGCAGCTCGTGCCGTCCGCGCAGCGCATCGTCCCGTTCGTGCTGCCTTCGCACGTCGTCCCCGTGCAGGTCGTGTACGTGCAGTCCCCGGCCGAGCATGAGCATGTCCTGTCGGGATCGCAGGCCTCCGCGAGGGGCTGGCACCCGGAGATGAAGATCGTGGGATCGGCCGAGCCCAAGCAGTAGCGCGGACCGGCGTCGAGGGTGCCCGCGTCCTGGCCGCCGTCGAGCGGACCGGCGTCGGGCGGACCGGCGTCGGGCGGGCCAGCGTCGGGCGGGCCAGCGTCGGGCGGGCCAGCGTCGGGCGGGCCAGCGTCGGGCGGGCCGGCGTCGGGCGGGCCAGCGTCGGGCTCGCTCGCGTCCAAGCCCGCATCGCGCCCCGCGTCGATGCGCCCCGCGTCCGACGAGCCGCCCTCGGCCGTGCTCGCGTCTCTCGGACCCCCGTCCCCGCGTCGCACGGGTCGGTCGCGTCCGCCACAGCCGGCGGACACGAGGAGAACCACGACCGCGAGGAGCACCCAGCACGTCGACTTCATCGAGCAAGGGTACCACTCCACCGGTTCAATCTGCAGCCCGCGGACGGCGCGACCACACGACGGTGGCGGCTATTCGCAGGCTTCGAGGCGCCGTGGGGCCAGGCGGACGGCTGGCCCATGCTGGGTGGGGACCCGGGTCGGTCGGCCGCCTCGAGAGAACTTTGAGCGCGCCGGTTCCCGCGCCGCCCCGGCCGAGTACTATCCACCCCCAAACCCTGGGAGGAGGCTCGATGAGGCTCATTCGGACTTGTGCGATGGTGCTAACGGTAGGCGGGCTCGCGCTCGCGCTCGGCTGCGGCGGTGCGGACATCGGAGAGGAGTGCGAGGGCGTCGGCTCCTCGGATGACTGCGTGGAGGGCGCCTTGTGCACGAACGAGGCAGACGGCGCGCTGCGCTGCCGCGAGATCTGTGACACCGACGATACCTGCCCGGCCCTGCATCACTGTAACGGGGTGAGCGGCACGTCCACCAAGAGCTGTCAGCCGGACTGACCGGACTTTCGGATGAGCACCTTGTCCGGCGAGGGCTTCCCTCCCGCAGTGGCAGACGCCTTTCGCCGCGTGGAGGATGCCCAACGTGCGGGGCTGCGCAAGGTGGACGGCCCCGAGAACGCACGCCGCCTCGAGCTCGACGGGCCACCGGTCGTCTACTTCCCCGACGCGGGGCCGGGCGTGGATCCGCGAACCGCCGTCGTCCTCGCCACGGGGGTGTTGTCCTTCGTCGCGCTCCTGTTCGCCGCGATGTTCGTGAACGACGCGATCGAATACGCGGTGGGCCCGGGTGTCGTCGGGGTCGTGCTGCTCCTGGTCTCTTTCGTGACGTTCGTTCGCGCCGGCGAGCAGGTCGAGCGCTTCGGAGCGTACCTCCTCGGGGATGCCCTCGTGATCCGAACGAAGCACGGCGTCCAGGCGTACGACCGGGCCAGGATCGGCGGACTCGGCACGAGCAAGAGCGACGTGCACTTCTCCTATCCCGACGCCGGCGGCCAGCAGGTCTGGATCCCCTTCCACATCGGCAGGAACGAAGGCTTCAAGAAGCTGGTCCAGGCCTGGCACGAGGGCCGCTACGTGCCCTTGAGCGAGAAGGCGCGGCGTGCGCCCAATCGCTCCTGGGGGTGCGGTCTCGCTGGCGCGCTCTGCGTCCTGGCCGTCCCCGCGGGCTTCGCGCTGTGGTCGGGCGCTGGGCTCTCGGGCCTCAGCCAGGACTACCTCACGGACATTCGCGAAGGTCGGCTGCACGAAGCCTACGCCATGCTGACGACCGCTCGGCGCCAGCAGGAGTCCTTCGAGGCGTGGGAGCAGGGCCTGGACCCAGCGCTCAGGAGCCACACGAACACGTCGTTCAACAAGACGGCTACCATGAGCGACGCGGACCGGAGCTGGGGCTGCGTCCAGGGCGGCATTCTTCTGCCGGAGGGATCTCGGATCGTCTATCTCGTGCTCGTGGAGGAGGCGGACGGCTGGCGCGTCGACCGGGTCAGCTTCACGCGACCCCCCGAGTGCCCCATGCTGATGTGAGCCTCAGACCGGCAAGCACCGGCGATCGCGGTGAAATAGGGGCCCCGGCTCGCCCGTAGGGAGAGACAAAGGAGGCCCAGAGTGACCCACCGAAACCCCGTCGTCGTGCTTCTCCTGACCCTCGTGACGTGCACGCTCTACGGCTACTACTGGCTGTACGTCACCACCGACGAGCTCCGCCGGGAGTCGGGGCGCGAGGACCTGAGCCCCGCCCTGGATCTCGTCCTGGCCATCTTCACGGCCGGGCTCTGGGGCCTCTACGCGACGTGGCGCAACGCGACCGTAGTCCACGAGGTGCTGAATGCCCGCGGGAGCGACCACACCGACTCGACCACGGCCGTCCTGCTCTTCAACCTCTCGACCTTCATCTGGGGTGCGGGATGGCTCATCAGCCTGTTGCTCCTCCAGTCGGACTACAATCAGCTCGCCCGCCGCTCGATCCTCGCGACGACCAGCCCGGCCTACGCTTGAGCGCCGGGACGCTTGAAGCGCTATCCTCGGTGCGTAGGTCGATGTCCGGGGAGGTCGATCATGAAAACGCGCCCTACCTGGTGGATGGTCCTGGTCCTGAGCGCAGGGTGCGGCTCCGAGCTGCCGCCCCTGCGCGAGGAGCCCGGTGCCGGAACGGAGACGTCCGGTGCGGAGCGGCCAGGGGCGCCGTCACCCGCGCGACGGCTGCTCCGCGCCGATGTGCGCCAGCTCTACGGGCAATGCGAGGACCAGCGGCAGGTTCTGCAACGCACGGTCGACGAGGCGCGGGACACGGAGGTCCGCTGGACCACGCTCGCGGTCGCCGCGCAGATCGCCGGGGAGGCCTTGAGCTCGACATCGCATACCGAGCGCACGGTCCGCATCGACGAACGCGGTAGGGCCGAGCCCGGCACGGGCCCCACGCCCAACCCCGCCAGCGCAACGCCGACGCGGGAGGAGGCGCGGCGCCGGCTCGACGCCATCAATGCCGCGATCGACGAGATCGACACCTTCCTCGTGGATCATCCCGAACCGGACGAATGGACCGACGAGGGCTCGGAGATGTGGACGATCCTGCGCGCGCGGCTCGCCCATCGTTGCGGAGCGGAATGATCAGTCGCCGGCGAGGCTCGTGGCTCGTGCGGAGCTGGCCTCGGGCTCGGCGACGCGGCCGAGGAACAGGATCGCCCCCGAGCCGCCGTCGCGGATCATGAACAGGAAGGGATGATCGGCCCGGAACACGGGCAGCGGGTGGGGCTCGCCGTGGCCGTTTCCCGCGCGCAACATGATCGCGGTCGTCGCCGCCGCAGCCTCCGTGCCTCGCTCGTTGACCTCGATGAAGGCCTCGTGGAACACGTCCGAGAGAAACAGGTGATCGTCCGGATCGGGCGGGCTCGCCATCCCGGTGAAATCGGCGGCTCCCCGGTCGAAAGCGCGGGTCATGCCAAGCGCGGCGAGCGCCTCCTCGACCGAGAAGCCCTGCCTCGCCGTGAACCGCGGCAGGTACACCTCGACCTCCGTGGCCTCGAGGGCCGTGACCCAGCGATCGACCTCCTCGATGCTCAGGCGCCGCTCGAGCGCCGCGAGACCGCGGCGCTGGTCGGGGAGGGCGATCACCATCGAGATATCTCCGCCCAGGTAGCCCATCTCGAGGACGGTCACGCCGCGGACGTGCGCGTATCCGAAGGTCGAGGTCGTGTGCATGGTGGGAACTTGCCGAGCTCCCCGCGCGGCGTGAAATGCGCGCGCTTCGGTGTCGTCCTCTTCGAACCGGCGCGACCACTGCCCGAGGAAGTAGATCGCGTTGGCGAGGACGAGGCGCGTCTCCTGGTCGAGGGCCTCCGGCGGTACGATCTGCGGGATCCGGTCCGCTGTTTGCTCGCCGACCCACGCGTTGATGCGGCCGGCCGCCGCCGCGGGCGCGTTGCGGAAGTCGAGCGCCTCGACCGGTGCCCCGTAGCGGGCGGTCATCAACGCGACGAAGGGCTCATCGAGCCGGTAGCTGCCATCGGCGAACAGGCGATTGACCACGCGCAGCTCGTAGGTGTCGCGACCGGGCACGTTCCATGTGGACAGGAGCTGGGCGGCGGCGGCGTGCACGGCCTCGGGCCCCGCGTCGATCCTCAGCGCGCGCCGCATCTGCTCCGCCGTGTCGCCGCGCGCACCCGCCCAGGTCATGGTCAGCGCGAGGGCGAGGCTCGCGGGCGAGACGACGAGATCCCCGCCCCGCGAGCGCAGCTGTCCGTAGAGATCGATCGCGAAGCGGTTGGTTGCGCTCGCGAGCGCGGTGACTTGCTCGGGGGTGGCGTCCCCGTGCGCAGCCGGAACACCGAAGAGCGGAGATGGCTCCGTCGCTGGCTCCGGGGCGGGCTGCGGCTCGACAGGAGCGGTGGCAACCATGGGCTCGAAGAGGGCGCGGGGCTCCGGTTCGACGGCGGGCGTGTTCGAGCCGCAACCCCAGATCAGGGTGAGTGTCAGCAACGCAGACGGGTATGGACGGTGGGTCATGGGAGCTCCGCTCCCCTTGTCCCGCATGGACGCGGCGTCGTCCACTGGGGACTGCTCAGGGGGCGATCGGGATGGACTGGCCGTTGATGGCGCCCGCCTCGTCGGAGCAGAGGGAGAGCACGGCGCGGGCGA
>Ga0214473_10002080_pt1 | contig 25133 bp, 21 predicted proteins | sample RVTome_7_FD_203509 | JGI IMG/M metagenome (GOLD analysis project Ga0214473, IMG submission 203509) | Soil microbial communities from uranium-contaminated site in the Upper Colorado River Basin, Wyoming, United States - RVT98D197 | ecosystem: Environmental > Terrestrial > Soil > Contaminated >... | reverse complement strand
CCTTCAATCGGTCCTGGTCGACGGGCCAATTACTCGGTCGTGGGTGAACCGGCAGCCGGCGCCAGGGAAACCACCAGGTCCCGCGCACAGCGGAATCCGAACCTGTGCGGACCGCGGTTCGGCGCGCCCGAGCCCCGGCGGGCGGTGGTCCGCGATCGCTCGAGGGGCCAGAACCACGAACCCCCGCGCACCGAGCGCAGGCCGAAGCCCGGACAGCGTTCGGCGCCGGCACACGGCCCGCGGGGGTCGCGCCCGAAGCAGGCGTCGCCGCAGGCGTGGTCGCAGCCGCGGAGACACTCGCTGTAATGATCCTGCACCCACTCGTGGACGTTGCCGGCCATGTCGAAGAGGCCGTAGTAGCCGGGCGGGAGGCTCCCGACGGGCAAGGTGACGCCTCGGCCGCAGCCTTCGCCCCGCGCGTCCTTGACGTTGGCGCGCTCGCATCCGAGGGGCTCGTCGCCCCAGGGATACTGCGTGTGGTCGGGGCCCGAGGCCGCGTGCTCCCACTCGGCTTCGGTGGGCAAACGCCGCCCGTTCATCTCGCAGAAGCTCACGGCGTCGTACCAGGACACGGCGACGAGGGGCTGATTCGGAGTCATGAAGCGCCGGAACGGCATGGGCCGACTGCACCCGCCCGCCTCGATGCACGCCTCGTAGCGCCCGTTCGTCACCTCGTGGGTGTCCATGAAGAAGGTGCTGACCGTGACCTCTCCAGGCTCGGCCTCGTCGGGTCGCCCCTGATCGAACCCGAGCACGAAAGTACCGCCGGGCACGCACGCCATGCCCTCGGGCCACTGGTCCTGGGGCGGACAGGGCGCTTCGCCGCCCGGCGCCGCAGGCTGCTGCTCCGCTGCGTCGCCAGGAACAGACGCGAGCGAAGCGAGCCCGAGCGCGGAGCCCGGCGAGCGCTCGAGGGGTGCTCGAGGGCTACGCCCTCGAGGAGGGGGCTCGGGGGTGGGTGGGCGGGAGTGTTCGGCAGCCCTCTCCTCGCCACCGCCGGCGCGATCCGTCGACGTCCCGGCGCAGGCTCCGAGCGTGAGGCATGCGAAGAGGCAAGGCGCTCCGCGCAGGAGCCGGACCGTGGAAGACACAGGCGTCACTCTCGCCGCTAGTCGAACGAGCATCGCGGAGTAATTGACTTGCTCGCGGGCCGAGTCGCAAGTCAATTGGTCCCGTGTCGGGCAGAGATGTCGATGTCGTGGTGGTGGGCGCCGGAGTTGTGGGCACCGCCTGCGCCGCGGCCCTGGCACGCCGCGGCTTGAGCCTGGTCCTGATCGAGCAGCGCGACGGCGCGGGTCGGGAGACCTCGAGCCGCAACAGCGGGGTCATCCACGCGGGGATCCACTATCCGGAAGGGTCGCTCAAGGCGTCGCTGTGCGTGGAGGGGCGCGAACGCCTCTACGCGCGGTGCGCGGCGCTCGGCATCCCGCACCGCAAGACCGGCAAGCTCGTGCTGGCCGTGCATCCAGCAGAGGAAGCGGCCCTCGAACGGATTCTGGTCCTCGCTGCCGCCGCGGGCGTGGGCGATCTCGTCGAGCTCGACCGAGCCCAGCTCGCGGCGCGGGAGCCCGGGCTCACCGCGCACGCCGCACTCTGGTGTCCCCACTCCGGCGTCGTCGACGCCCATGCCCTCGTCGAGAGCTACAAGAACGAGGCGGCATCGCACGGCGCCGAGATCGCGTTTCACACGCGCGTCATCGGGCTCGAGCACGACGGTCAGAACTGGACCGTGCGGGCTCGCGGTGAGCGCGGCGAGGAGTCGGCCGTGCGCGCGAGCTGGATCGTGAACGCGACCGGGCTCGAGTGCGACGACGTGGCGCGCATGGCGGGCCTCGACGCGGACGCGCTCGGCTGGCGGATCCACTGGTGCAAGGGAGACTACTTCGTCCTCGGAGCGGGATCGCCGCGGCCACGGGCGGCGCTCGTCTATCCGGTCCCGGACGCCCTCGGGCTGGGCATTCACCTCACCGTGGACCTCGGTGGCCGGTGCATCGCGGGCCCCGACGCGGCGTATGTCGATCGCATCGACTACTCCGTCGACGCTGGCAAGGCGATCGAGTTCGCCCGGGCCGTGGGCACCTTCCTGCCCGGGCTCCGGCCGGAACATCTCGCGCCCGACTACGCGGGCATCCGGCCCAAGCTCCAGCCGCCCGGAGGAAGCTTCCGCGACTTCGTGATTGCCGATGGGTCCGAGCTGGGCGCGCCGCGCTCGCTGCATCTCATCGGCATCGAGTCGCCCGGCCTCACGGCGGCGGGCGCGATCGCCGAACGCGTCGCCGCGATGATCCCCGCCTAACGCAATTCTGGGGACAGGTAAATTCCTGAACCGAACCTGGGACCCAGTTTTGGCAATTTGGGGGACAGGTAGACTCCTGAACCGATCGCCAGAAGTTCGGTTCAGAAATTTACCTGTCCCCGGAATTGCGCTCTAGCCTGGCAGGGTCTTGCGCCTCGCGGCGCGCCGCCGGCGCTTCATCGTCTTGCGGGTGACCGCCGCGGCCCGCTGGTACTCCTTGCGGTCCGAGATGTTGCGGCCCTCGAGCGGATCCTGCTCGGCGTGGTGCTCCGCAAAGGACCCCGGCGCGTGCCCGAGCTCGAAGATCGTCACCTCGCGCTGCGCGCGCTCGCCGATGCGCAGCGGCATCACCGCCGCCCCGATGCCCGCTCCGACGTACACCGCCCCAGCCCCAGGCGTGTCGGATGCGCGGCTTCCGTAGAGGCCATGCACGTACCGGTGCCCCGCCACCCTGCCGATGGCCAGCTCGTGGAGCCGCGCGAGCGTCACCTGCCCGGCGTGGGTGTGCCCTGAGAACACCAGCGGAACACCCGCGTCCCACAGGCCGTCGGCCTCCTCGCCGATGTGGGAAAGCGCGATGGTCGCCACGTCGCGGCGCACCCCACGCAGGGCGTCCCTCCGCGAAGCATGCCCCGTATAGGCGTCATCGAGGCCGACCACCTGCAGACGCTGACCACGCAGGGTGATGACCGTGTGCCTGTTGCCGAGGATCTCGGCGCCGCCCCGCCGCAGCGCCCATCTCACTTCCTGGGCACCCGACCAGTAGTCGTGGTTTCCCAGCACGGCGATCACCGGCGCCGAGAAGCCAGCGATGACCGCCGTGAGCTGGTCGAGGAAGAGCTGACTGTGCGCGACGAAATCGCCCGTGATGACCACCAGATCGGGCTGCTCTTCGTTCGCCAGCCGCACGGCGGCTTGCTGCACGCGCATCGGCGTCACGCGTCCCACGTGGAGATCCGTCAGGTGGGCGATCCGAATGTGATCGAGCTGCCGGGCATGAAGCGCCGTCCCAGCGAACCGACGGAGCTGGATGCGCCCGTGCTTCGCCTGCCTCCCCCGGCGGGCGTCGAGCTCCACAACGACACGGGGGAGACTGCCGGGATCGGACACAGACGCCCAGTGTAGCCGGGATCGGGCGTCCGAGCACCGGCAAACACGTGCCGTGATAAGGTCCGGTTCCATGCACTCTCGAGCTTTCGCGCTGACGCTGTCGCTTGCGCTATGCCTCTCCTGTGCCGGGCCTGACATCGACGATCCCGCTTCGACGGGGACGCCCCTCGCCGAAGGGGAGCGTGAAGGACCGACGCGCCTCGCGCAGGAGGGTCAGCAGCCCGCGCCGGCCCCTGCGCCTCGCCGGATCGAGGGGGCGCGCCTCGAAGTGAGCCCCATCGAGGCCGAACAGGGCGAAGACGGGCGCGGTTCGCTCGTCCCCGCGGTCCGGCCCGTGGCCCTGGACCTGCGCTCGGAGGAAGGCTGGCCCGGTCGCGCGCTCGATCCCGTGCTGCACGTGGGCCAGCTGCGTCTGACCCACTACCAACATCCGGCACCCGACGTCCTCAGGTTCGTCGTCGCGGACGGGGCTCTGCTCCCCGCCGGAGCCGAGGTCTTCCTGCAGTACGGCGACGATGTCGCGTCGCGCGTGGTCCTGACCGACTCCCTGGAGATCGGGCCATGAGAGTCACGCTGCCGGGCCATCGGGCGTGCGCCCTTCTCGTTTTCACGGCGCTGATGGGCTGCGGGGGCGACGACCGGCCCGGCCCCGACTTCGACGCCGGCTGCGCCGAGCCTGGCGTCGTGGCCGGCACGCCCGTGATTCGCTGCCCCTCGAGCGTGCTCATCGAGTGCGTCCCTTCTGCCGGCTCGCCCCTCGAGGTTGCGGTCGACGTGGTCGTGTGCGGCGGTGGCACGGCCGAGATCACGTGCAGTCCCGAGCGCGGCTCGCTCGTCATGCCCGGCACGGTGACCGAGGGCCGGTGCACGGCGCGGAGCCCGAGCGGTGCCGAAGCGGCCTGCACCTTCGGGATCCAGGCGACGCCCGCGGGCTCGGCCAGCCTCGTGTGCACCCCGAGCCTGGACGTTTCCTGCGGCGGACCACTCACCAGCATCCCAGTTCCGCCGCCGATGGCCGTGGAGTCCTGCGGTCGGCTCGCGGGGCCGGTGGTGGACGACGCCCCCAGCGGCGGGTTCCCGGTGGGTGAAACCGTGGTGTCCTTCACGGCGCCGACGGAGCTCGGGACCACCGTCGGGTGCGACACCAGGGTCCGGGTGCTCGACGGGTCGCCGCCCTCCATCGAATGCTCACCTGCGGTGACGATCGCGCGGACTTCGCCCGACGAGCCGGCCCTTCCCCCCCCAGCGCTGGCGATGGACAACTGCGACGACGCGCTCGCGGTGGAGGCATCGCCGCCCAGCCTCGACCGGGGCATGACGACCGTGACCTACGTCGCGACCGACGACGCCGGGCTGACGGGGACCTGTACGACCGACGTGGAGGTCCTCGACGTCTTCGCCCCCACCGGATTCAGGATCATCAGCGCCGCGCTCGAGCTCGACGGAACGACCGACGTGACCGTGGCCTGGGAGGCTTCCACGGGCGCCGATGTGACCGGATACGCGGTCGAGCGGGCCGCCGCGCCGGAAGGTCCCTGGACTCGACTTCGCACGACGGCCCGGGCCGCGCGCACCTTCACGGACGCCGCCCTCGATACGGAGCGGGCGCTGTACCGCGTCGTCGCGGTTTCCGGGTCGGTCGACGGCGGCGCCACGCCTCCACTCACGGCCCACTCCATCGGGGCCGCGGGCTACGATCTGCGCGACCGAACGGTTCCCACAGTGCCCTTCACCACGACCCTGTACGGCGTCGTGCGCCACCCCGTGGACCTCGCCGCAGGGCCCTTCCCCTTCGTGCTGTTCATCCACGGCAACCACGGGATCTGCAGGCGCACGTTCACCTCCGACACGGACGTGTGTGGCACCTCCACCGATCACGAGTGCCCGTTCGGCACGTACGTGACGACACCCAACGCGGAAGGGTACGTCTATCTGCAGGAGACCCTGGCAGCCCAGGGTTACGTCACTGCGAGCATCAGCGCCAACGCCCTCAACTGCCGCGACGACTACATCCTCGAGCGAGCGCAGCTGATCATCGCGCACCTCCGGCGGTGGCTCACTTGGACGGGTGTCGGCGGCGTGCCGTTTGGAACGACCTTCGCGGGCGCCGTCGACATGCGCCGCGTCGCGCTCGTGGGTCATTCGCGCGGGGGCGAAGCCGTCGGACACGTCCCAGCAATCCTGGCCGCATCCCCGGTGCCCGGCGTTCGCGTCGAGTCGGTCTTCGCCATTGCCCCCACGGACTACCACGACCCGCAGCTCGTGCAGGCCGCCTACGCGGTGCTTCTCCCGACGTGCGACGGGGACGTGAGCACCCTCGAGGGGATGAACGCCTACGATCGCTCGCTCGCCCCGGAGCCCGGCCGACGCCAGTCGCAGGTGGTGTTCGCGGGCGCGAACCACAACTTCTTCAACACGGAGTGGCGACAGGACGACAACGGCGATGGGCGCATGTGCAGCGTGTCCCTCGAGGTGGGCGGGGCCGCCCAGCGGGGGATGCTCGAGGGAGTCCTCGGCACATGGATCAACGGCACAATGGGGACTGACCCGCTCGAAGGCTTCGCCCGTGCCGAGGGGGGCGTGCCGCAGGCGATCGACATCTGGGCAGGCACGGCCCTGGACCTCCGTTGGTCCTACGCCGACGGAACGCGGCTGCCCATCGACGCCTTCGAGGGGATGGGCACGCCCGATCAGAACCTCCTCGGACAGCCCAACGTGTTCACCGGGTTCTCCTCCAGCCGGCGTTGTGTGGAGAACGCCTGCGACTCGCAGTTCGATCACGCCAAGGGGGCCATGCTCCTGTCGTGGGATGGGGCGCCGGGCACGGCGCGAGTCGGGCTCGGAGCCCTCGACGCGAGCGGCTACGACTTCCTGTCCTTCCGGGTCGCCTCCCGAAGCTCCACGCTGAACACGGGACGCACGCAGCAGGACTTCTTCGTCCGCGTGAGCGACGCCGGGGGAACCTCGGCTCGCGTTCGTCTGGGCGCCATCCAGCGGATCCCCCACCTCTACCCGGCGAGGTCGCCCCTCGAGCTTCTCCAGACGGTCCGCGTCCCCTTCGAAGCCCTCCGTTCTGCCGCGCCCGCGCTCGACACGGCGTCCCTCGCCTCGGTGGAGATCCTCGTGCCTGCCCCGGACAGCACGCGGGGCTCGGTCTTGCTGACGGACGTGGAGCTGGCGCGCTGAAGGATCTCGGTGCGGCCGGCGCCGCGACTCGGTATCATCCGGCACAATGCTGACCTTCAGTCGAGACCCCCAGGTCGCCGAGCGCCAGATGCAGGCGGTCATCTTCTACCTGACAACCTTCGGATACATCGACGGCGACTTCGACGCCTCGGAAAAGGAGTTCGTTCGCGACTACATCCGCAAGCTCGTGGAGCATAGGGTCGCGACTGGCATGCCCGATGCCGACCAGAAGCTCCGCGACGAGCTCACGGCGCGCTTCACGATCCACTTTCACGAGGTCTTCGAGGGCGTTGACCGCACCGTAAGCGACCTGTTCACCGAGGCCGTGTCCTCCGAGGAAGACCAGAACAGGTTCGTGCACGCCAAGCTGAAGCTGCGCTGCTTCGAGATCTTCAAGAGCTTCGACGAGCGCGGCCAGGAAGAGCTGATGGAGACCGTGGACGAGCTCATCCACGCCGATGGCCAAGTCCACCCCGCCGAGCTGCAGTTCCGCAACGAGCTGTCGGCCCTGCTCGAGGCCGAGCTCGGCGTGGAGCTCGTCGAAGAAGGGGCAGCCCGACCGTCGATCGAGCTCCGCGGTCCGCGGAGCGTGCAGATTCTCAAGGACAATCACCCCTTCTTCGCCCAGTTCGAGCACCACTATTCGCGCGCTCCAGAGCTGATGGCGAAACAGGTGGGGGCTGATCGGGCGCTCATCGACAGGACCGTGGCGGGATTCGAGGCGCAGCAGCGCGCGGGCGCCGGCAAGCTCGCGGGGCACAAGAGCGTGTCGGAGCTGGCTGGCGAGGAACCGTTCCTGGACGGCCACGTCTACGTGACGCCGCCCCGGCCGGGCAAGACGTACGAGCTGACCGTCCTTGGCGACCTGCACGGCTGCTACAGCAACCTCAAGGCGGCCCTGCTGCAGTCGCAGTTCTTCGAAAAGGTGGAGGCCTTCCGCGCGGAGCCGGACAAGAACCCCGAGCCCAAGCTGGTGCTCCTCGGCGACTACATCGACCGCGGCCTCTTCAGCATGAACGGCGTCCTGCGCACGGTCATGCAGATCTTCGCCACCGCTCCCGAGCACGTGTATGTGCTCCGCGGAAACCACGAGTACTACATCGAGTTCAAGGGGCAGGTGTACGGCGGCGTGAAGCCGGCCGAGTCCATCAACACGCTCAAGCCGCACCTCCCCATCGAGGTGTTCCGCGACTACATGCGGCTCTTCGACGCCATGCCCAACATGCTGCTCTTCGGGCGGATTCTGCTGGTGCACGGCGGCATCCCGCGCGACCTGCTCATCAAGGAGCGGTACGAGGACCTGTCGAGCCTCAACGATCCCGATATCCGCTTCCAGATGATGTGGAGCGACCCGAGCTCGGCGGACGTGATCCCGGCGGCCTTGCAAGAGCAGTCGGCGCGCTTCCCCTTCGGCCGTTTGCAGGCCACGGCGTTTCTGCAACGCATGGGATGCCACACGCTGATCAGGGGCCACGAGAAGGTCGACCAAGGCTTCAAGAGCCACTACGACGACGTCAACGTCTGCGTGTGCACGGTGTTCTCGGCAGGGGGCACCACCAACGAGGACCTGCCGGCTGACTCGAGCTACCGGAGCGTGACCCCCATGGCGCTCACCCTCGAGGTGCGCGACGACGACGTGAAGCTCACGCCCTGGCTCATCGACTACGAGCGCTACAACGACCCCGAGCGCAACTCGTTCTTCAAGGCGCCCCCGGAGATTGAGCACCGGATGGAGTGACGAGCCCGATCAGCGCCCGAGGAGCCGCTCGACCTCCGCCACGACCGCGGCCGGCGTAATGCCCAGCTTCTCGTAGAGCACCTTGGCAGGCGCCGACGCGCCGAAGCGGTCGAGGGTCACGAAGCCCCCGTTCGCGCCCACCCATCGCTCCCACCCGAAGCGGACCGCCGCTTCCACGACCACGCGAACGGGCGTCGGGCCTCCGAGCACGCTGTCCCGGTAGGCGTCGTCTTGTTCTTCGAACAGCTCCCAGGACGGCATGTTGACGACGCGGGTCCGAACACCACGGTCCGCGAGCAGGCGACGGGCCTCGAGGGCGATCGAAACCTCGCTCCCGGTGCCGATGACCACCGCCTGCGGGTCGCCACCCTCCGCGTCTGCCAGCACGTAGGCGCCGCGGGCGAGGCCCGCTGCAGGCGCAAAGGACGCGCGGTCCAGCGTCGGCAACGCCTGACGCGTGAGCACGAGGGCCACGGGGCCGGGCCGCCCCAGGGCGACGCGCCACGCCTCGGTGACCTCGTTCGCGTCCGCAGGCCGGATGACGGTCATGTTGGGAATGGCCCTCAGCGCCGCGATCTGCTCGACGGGCTGGTGCGTCGGACCGTCCTCGCCGAGACCGATGGAGTCGTGGGTGAAGACGTGGCGGGCCGGGACGTTCATGAGCGCGCCGAGTCGCAGCGCGGGCCGCATGTAGTCGCTGAAGATCAGGAAGGTCGCGCCGTAGGGGATGACTCCGCCGTGGAGCGCCATGCCGTTGACCGCGGCGGCCATGGCGTGCTCGCGAATGCCCCAGTGCACGTTGCGGGGGGCGCCGGTCGCCTCCGGGTCATGGAAGTCCGGCAGGCCGTCCTGGTACGTGTTGTTCGAGCCCGCCAAGTCGGCCGACCCGCCGACGAAGCCGCCGAGCCGCGCGGCGAGCGCCGCGATCACCTTGCCGCTCGCCTGCCGCGTCGCAAGTCCTTTTGCATCGGCGGGGAACGTCGGCAGATCCGCGTCCCATCCCGCGGGCAGTCGCCCCGCGAGGGTCGCCTCGAGCTCGCGGGCGAGGGCAGCGTGCGCATCGCGGTAGCGCGCGAGCCGATGCTCCCATTGTCCCCGCGCGTCGCTCCCGCGAGCGCGAATGTCGTCCGCGGCGCGCGCCATCTCCGGCGGCACGTGGAACTTCGGATGGCTCCAGCCCATCACCTTCTTGGTCGCCGCGATCTCGTCCTCGCCGAGCGGGGCTCCATGAGCAGCGGACGTGTTCTGTTTGTGCGGCGCCGGGTAGCCAATGATGGTGCGGAGGCGAACCAGGCTCGGTCGGGGATCGGCCTTCGCGGCGAGGGCCGCCTTCTCGATCGCATCGAGGTCGTTCCCGTCCGGCACGCTCTGGACGTGCCATCCGTAGGCCTCGAAGCGCTTCGCCGTGTCCTCGCTGAAGCACAGCTCGGTGCCGCCGTCGATCGTGATGCGGTTGTCGTCCCAGAACACGACGAGCTTGCCGAGGCCGAGATGCCCGGCGAGGGAGGCCGCCTCGGCGCACACGCCCTCCATCATGTCGCCGTCCGAGGCGAGCACCCACGTGTGGTGGTCGATGACGGTGTGGCCCTCACGGTTGAAACGCATGGCGAGGTGCTTCTCTGCCATGGCCATCCCAACCGCAGTGGCGAAACCCTGCCCGAGCGGTCCCGTCGTGATCTCCACGCCGGGCGTGTGACCGTGCTCGGGATGACCCGGCGTGCGGCTGCCCCACTGGCGGAAGTGTTCGATCTCCGACAGGGGCAGGTCGTACCCCGTCAGGTGCAGCAGCGAGTACTGCAGCATGGACGCGTGACCGCACGACAGAACGAAGCGATCGCGATCGGGCCACTCGGGACGCGTGGGATCGTGACGCCGCAAACGGCTGAACACGGTCCAACCGACAGGCGCCAGGGCCATGGGCGTCCCGGGATGCCCGCTGTTGGCCGCTTGGACCGCGTCCATGGACAGCGTGCGGATCGTATCGACGGCGAGTTGATCGAGCTCGGTTCGGGACTTCATCGGCTCCCCTCCTGCGCGAAGGCGCGGCACTTCTACCAGGGCCTCGGCCCGATCGCCATGGGCGAGCGTACCGAGAAGAACGACCGCGGCGACGACGCAGGCTCCGGCCCCCGTAGCGATCGACAGAATCGGGGCATAGTGCTCCGCGGCCCCGAGGGGCCAGGGGCCAAGAGCCCCGCCGACCCAAGCGACGGAGAAAGCCGCGACCGTCACCGCGAACCAGGCGCTCGCCGCAGAGGCGCGACGCAAGCGTTCGGGCCACGCCACGGCGCGGTGGCCGACCAGCTTGCCGAGGAGGGTGCCTGAGGCGATCGCGCAGAGCGCGGCCGTGGCGCCCAGCAGCGCGAGCCGCACGCCGTGGCGGTTGGCGCCGTCAATGGCGGACAGGGTGAGCGGGCGACCGAGGATCCACAGGTGACCAGCGAGCACGGCGCCGACGAGCAGGACCGGAGCCAGGCCCGAGCCGAGATCGAAGCCGCCGAAGGCTCGCTTGGTAGCGCCGAGGGCGCAGAGCGACAGGAACAGGACGGCGCCGAGCCAGGGCAAGCGCGCGCTGCGGCGAGAGGCGTCCTCCGCGGCCGTGAGCGCCGTGAGCATGGCGGCTCGCAGCGCGGGTCCGGCGGGGGGCGCGTATTCCGGCGGCGCCGCCGCTCGCGCGGGTCCCGCGACCGCGGCACGCGGCGACTGCACGCCCATGAGCGCGCTCAGAGTCGGAGCGATCTGCTCGACAGACAGGGGATCCGGCAGGGCGCCGAGGCGCGGCACCCCCGCACCGGCGAGGACCAGGGGTACGCGGCGCACATCGGGCTCGTCGCCGCCATGTCCGCCGCGGTCGATGTGGCCGTGGTCGGACACCACGCAGACCAGCGTCGAATCCAACCCCATGCGCGCGACGCGCTCGATCACGGCGTCGGCGGCAACGAGGGCAGCTGCGTGCGCGCGCGTGTGAATCCCGCCGTCGTGAGCGGTCTCGTCCACGGCGAGGACGTGGACCACGGCCAGGGTGGGCCCGCGCCCGTCGGCCATCGCCCCGAGCACCCGATCGAGGGGCGCGCCGAGGGTGTCCGGTCCCGTGCTCACCGAGTCTTCCGGGGCGGCGAACATGACGGGCAGCCAGTCGAGGCCCTCGGTCACCCACGCCACCGTGCCGCCCCCCGCCCTGACGCGATCGGGGAGGGAGTCGACCACGGCCCGCGTGCCCTCGCGGTTGATGCGCACGCCCGTGGCAGCCGGCGGCGTGCCGGTCATGAACGCGTGGTAGAAGGCCGTCGACATCGTCGGAAGCGGCAGCTCCACCTCGGCGCGCACCCCCGCGCGACCGAGCCGCCGCAGCGCCGTGAGCCGGGCCGCCTCGTCGCGTCGCAGGCCGTCCACGACGACGATGATCGAGCGAAGGCCGGGGCCGGTCGCGGCATCCTCCGGGTCCATGCGCTGCCGTAGCGCGGCGAGCACTCGCGGCTCGCGCGCGGCCGTGCGGTGCAGGGCCTGCGCCAGGGGATGGGCAACGGCAGCGGCGGCGAGCGCCAGCAACGCGTAGACCAGGGCGGCCCGCCGCGGGGACACGGGGCGGTCCGCCAGCTCCACGACGGAACGGGTCATGGGCTCAGCGCGCCCGAGACACCGCGCGCGCGTTTGTCACAGGTGCCAGGTGGCCGCGAGCGAGAAGATGTCGAAGCCTGCCGTGTAGCTGCCGGCGTTGATGATCGCCCCCTCGCCTCGCGTGCAGCCCGCGCAGATCTGCGGGAGCCCCGCCTCGGACGCGGGCACGTCGATGGTCTCCTGGAAGAGATGCGCGTAGGCGAAGGACAGGTCCCAGCGCCCAAGCCGCAGGGTGAAGCCCGCGTGCACGCCGATGCGCATGGCCGGGAGGAAGTCGATCTGGGCGTACTTCGGGTCGATCCCGCGCGTCTCGAAGGAGGCGCCGAGGCGCAGGGCGAACATCCCTGGCATGACGTTCCAGTCGCCGCCGAGGCGAAGCGAGAGCTGGTCCTTCCAGTGGTGGGGCAGCCTGATCTGCGAGGGCAGGGGGAAGTCCGTCACACCACTGTCCACGAAGTCGACCGGAACGAGGCCCGCGGGCAGATCGATCACGAACTCGTCCACGAGCGAGCCGACCTCGTAGACGGCGTCGAGCTCCACGTCCCACCGCTCGTTGGCCATGGAGTCCTCGACGCGGCCGCTGAGCCGCTCGACGCTCGCGTGGTCACGGGGGCGGGCGCTGATGCGATCGGCGTAGCGCACGCCGAGAGAGGCCTGCCACGGCTGCGGCGCCTCGAAGCTGACGCCGGAGTACTCCACCGAGGTCGGGTTCGTGCTCATCGGTTGCCCGTTGCCGTACACGCCCGAGTTGAGCTCCACGCGGCCGCCGGCGCGAATCGCATCGACCCAGCGGAAGCCGAGCATGATGTCCAGGTTGTCGTGCGGCACGAAGGCCACGGACACGACCGCGGCCGGGATGAAGAGATCGTTGACGTTGAGCTTGCTCTCGATGTCCTGGGCCGGGTGCTCGCCGGCAGCAGCGGGCACCGTCATGGTGTCGAAGTAGAAGAGGCCGATGCCCCATTGCAGCGCCGCGCCAAAACGCAGCCAGGGGACGGGGCTATAGCCCGCGCCGATGGTCGGGTAGAAGATCAGGAGCTGCTCCTCGAGCAGCGCGTAGCGCGTCGGGAGAGGCATGCTTCCGTCGGCCGTCGCGAGGGTGTCCATGTCGCCCCAGACGGTGTGGCCGATGGCCGTGGGCGTGAAGACGCCGGCGCCGATGCCGAGCTCGGGCGTGAGCCGCAGGGTGAAGATCAGGTCGGGGCTCGGTGCGGGGGGACCCTCGTTGCACACCTCGGGCAAGTCCCGATCGGGCCACGGATCCACCTCCGTATTGCCGAAGCGGCTGACGTCCTCGACGTTGATGTTGTCCCGAGCCCTTCCGCTGCGATCGGCGCACGCCGAGTAGAAGGCCACGTGCGCGTTGAGGCTGAGCTGCGCACCGGAAAGTATCGACAGGTTCGCCGGGTTGTAGAGCAGCGCCATGGGGTCGTCGGCGCGCGCGAAGAAGGCGCCACCTCGCCCGAGCGCGCGCGTTCCCGGCGCCGTGTAATCGAAGCCCCCGGCGTGGGCCGCCCCCGGTAGGGCGAGACACGTCATCAGGCTGGCCAGTCCGAGCAGTTTGTCGCGTCCGCGCATGAATCCCTCCGGAGGTGCTAGGGCGCCGGGAGAATACTGACCACCGGTTCCCGAGGAAAGCACGGCGTGGAGCGGGGAATGCTCCCCGTTCCCCCCCGCGACCTGGCAATACCTCGAATTCCCAGCGATCTCGGTGATCCCGAGCCAAGCCCGGGTGGCATGGACGTTGCGAAACCCCAGCGCGGAGGACCTTCCCATGCCCCAGGCCGCAACCCGAGAAGACGGAACGCTGCGCTGCGTCGTGGCACCCCCGCCCACCGACGGTAGCGACGCGCGCGATGTCAGAAGCAGCGACATCCGCGAGATCGCGCCGACGGGCGCGGAGCGGCCTTCGTATCGTCCTCCGCCGCCGGTCCCGCGCGCCACCCTGCGGCTCGCGTCCGTACCGCCGCCCGTGCCCGTGGAGGCGCGGCGATCGCGACCGAGCACCGTGCCGCCCCCTGCTGCACCGCTCGCGTCGGTGCCCGCTCCAGCGCCGCCAGCGCACCCGCCCGCGCTCGCCATGCCCCCGATGCCCCCGCCCGCGCTGGCCTTAGCGCCCGTGCCCCAAATCGAAGCCACGCGGGTCGCCCCACCGGAGCCCGCGGCGTCGGCCGCTGACGACGATCCCTACCTCGAGGCGCTGCGGCGCTCGTCGGTGATGCCCGACGCGGTCCGGTCGCTCGGGCCCAAGGCCCGGCATGCGTTCTCGAGCGCCGGAGGCGAGGAGATGGTCGTCGGGCTGCGACACACGCTGGCCATCGTCATGCGATCGGTGGGCGTGCTGCTCGTGCGGGGGGCCGAGCGCGTCGAGGGCTGAGGGGTTCAGTCGACGAAGTCGCCCGTGTCGCCCCACTCGTCGCGCGCGAGATTGTCGAAGCGCGTGTACTCGCTGAAGAACGCGCAGTGCACGGTGCCCACGGGTCCGGACCGCTGCTTGCCGATGATGATCTCGGCGCGGTTGCGGCTGTCGGGATTGTCCCGGTTGTATACCTCGTCGCGGTAGATGAAGACGATGGTGTCGGCGTCCTGCTCGATGGCGCCGCTCTCGCGCAGGTCCGAGAGCTGCGGGCGCTTGTCCTTGACGCCGCGGCTCTCGACGCCCCGGTTGAGCTGGGAGAGCGCGATGACCGGCAAGGAGAGCTCCTTGGCGAGAAACTTGAGCGAGCGGCTGATCTCGCTGATCTCCTGCTCGCGGCTGTCATGCCGGTTACCCGATCGCATGAGCTGCATGTAGTCGACGACGACGAGGCGCAGACCGCTGTCCGACTTGAGCCTTCGGGCCTTGCCACGAAGCTCCATCACGGTCAGGCCGGGCGTGTCATCGATGAAGAGGGGGAGCTCGCTGAGCACCCCCGCGGCGTTCGCGAGCTTCGGCCAGTCCTCACGTGCGAGCTGACCGGAGCGCATCCTCGAACCGTCGACCCGGGCCTCGCTGCACAGCATGCGCCTGACCAGCTGCTCCTTGGGCATCTCGAGCGAGAACACCGCCGTGGTAGCGCCTGTCCGCGCGGCGTTGGTCGCGATGTTGACTGCGAATGCCGTCTTCCCCATGCCCGGCCGTCCCGCGATGATGATGAGGTCGCCGGGATGCATGCCCGCGGTCTTCTCGTCGAGCTCCTTGAATCCAGTGGTGAGCCCCGTGATGCGCTCGCCGCGTTGGGCCGCTTCGTGGATCTCCGTGAAGGTGCGCATCACGACAGGCTTGATGTGCTCGTAGGGGCTGCGCAGCCGTTCCTTCGCCACGTTGAAGACCGCCCGCTCGGTCTGGTCGAGGAATTCTTCCGGATCGCCGTAGTCGCCGTACCCCTTCGCCGCCACTTCGTGACAGGCGAGGATGAGGCGCCGAATGATGGCCTTCTCGCGGACGATCTTGGCGTGGGATTCGATATTGGCGACGGTCGGGATCGTGTTGGTGAGCTCGAGCACGTACTCGTCGCCACCCACAGCCTGGAGCCTGCCGCGGGTGACCAATTCCTCACGCACGGTCACCGTGTCGACGGGCTTTCCCGCCGAGAAGAGGGTCGTCATCGCTTCGTAGATCTGCGCGTTGGCCTCGCTGTAGAACGCCTCGGCGTCCAGCACCTGCGTCACTACGTTCATCGCGTCGTTGTCGAGCAGGATCCCCCCGAGCACGGCCCGCTCGGCCTCGAGCGAATGGGGCGGCACTCGACCCTGAGGCGAGCTCCTTTCCGCGTTGCTGCGGGAGCGCATCGGGGTGCCGGTGAGGTCTTCCATTGACGCCATGGCCAAGACGCACTTTGCGCCCAGGAATACTGGCGGCGCAAGTGGACCTGCTGTGGAAACGCTGTGGATACAGCGTGGAAAGGCCGCGAGCGCGAATCGTTCAGGTCTGACCGATGACGTCGACGACTACGGTGGCCAGGACTCCAGCCCCGAAGCGCACCGCAATCTCGTGCCTGCCGAGCTGGCGGACCGGTTCGGCCGGCATCTCGATCTTCCTGCGGTCGATCGTGAAGCCGCTGCCCGCCAGGGCATCAGCCACATCCTGCGCCGTGACCGAACCGTAGAGCTTGCCTTCCTCGCCGGCCTGTTTCGCGATCTCGACGACGACGCCGTGGAGGGTCTCTGCTTCGGCCGTGGCCGCAACGCGGGCCTTGTCGGCGCGGGCGACCGCCGTGCGACGTTCGTGCTCCACCTGCTCGATGTTCCCGCGCGTCGCGAGCGCGGCCAGACCACGCGGAATCAGGAAGTTGCGGGCGTAGCCGGGCTTGACCCTGACGAGCTCCCCTGTCTTGCCCAAGTTGTCGATGTCCTCGGTCAGGACCACTTTGACGTGAGTAGCCATGGCTATTTCGATGCCGTGTAGGGCAGGAGCGCGATGTTGCGCGCGCGCTTGATGGCGATCGTGAGGGCCCGCTGTTGCTTGGCCGACAGACCGCTGACCCGTCTCGGGACGATCTTGCCGCGGTCGGAGACGAAGAACTTGAGCTGCTGCGGGTCCTTGTAGTCGAACTCGAAGTCCACATCTGTCGTGAAGGAGGGAGGACGCTTGCGGCCGCCGCGACGGCGCCGCCCAAGCGCATCGCCATCCCCCCGCGGCTCGCGCCCGCCCCTCGAGCCGCCGTCGCTGTCGCCGTTATCGCCGAAGTCGTGTCTATCGTCGCTCATCATGGTCCAATCTCCTCACGCATCCTCGGCTGGCGGCTCGGATGCGGGCTTCTTGGGTGCCTCGGCGGCGGGTTCGACGGTCTCTTCGCTCTCCTCTTGCGCCTCTGGCGCCGCCTGCTCCTCTGGTGCCTCTTGCGCCTCTGCGGCCGCCTGCTCCTCTGGTGCCTCCTGCGCCTCTGCGGCCGCCTTCGCCTCTGCGGCCGCCTTCGCCTCTGCGGCGTAGGGATCCTGCCCGCGCGGGGCGTGGTGCATGCTGGAGGCCGCTTCGTCGAGCCCGAGGCGCTGCGCCAAGTCCGGCTCGTGCTCCTCCTCCGTGATCTCGATCGGGACGAACTTGATCTCCTCCGGATCCACTTCGACCTCGGCGGGGTTCAGCTCCGACCGCAGCAGGACCGTTTGATACCTGATGACCGAATCGAGCAGACGCAGATTGCGTTCGATCTCGGCGACGAGGTCACCGTAGCCGACGTACTTGACGTAGATGAAGATGCCGCGAGTCAGCTTCTTGATCGGATAGGCGAGGCGCCGCTTGCCCCAATTGTCCACCTTGACCAGCTTGCCTTCGAGGCGCTGGAGCACTTCCGAGATGCGGGAAGATACGCGGTCGGCTTCCTCGGGTGTCGCGCCCGGCCGCAGGATGTAGACGGTCTCGTACTCGCGAGCCCATCGGGTCTGTAGTGCTGCTTCTGCCATCGTTCCTCCTGGACGTGAGGCCCCGGCTGGGGAGCCGGAGCGAGGAGAGGGCGCGTTGTTTAGCAGGTTCCCGCCCAGTTGGCCATCCCCAGCGATCGGGTGGAGGTCGGTCCGACCGCGGCCCGAGCGGGGAGCACGTTTTCGCGCAGGATTCCGTGATCCTGAGGCCGCCGCGGGGTTGGGGCCACGCCCGTTCCTACACCGGATCTTCTCCCGCGCCACCGCGGGGATCCTGCTCGGGGGCTCCGCTGGGGGATGCCCGATGGAGCCAGTTCATGGCACGGACCGCGCCCGCGGACAGGCACGATTCGACGGCTTGCACCGCCACGGAGATGATGTCGGGTAGCTCCGCCCGCTCCGAGGCGGTGAAGTCGCTCAGCACCCAGCTCTCGCCAGTGTAGCCCCGGCCAGGGCGATCGATGCCGATGCGCAGACGCACGAACTGATTGCCTCCGCATCGCTCGGCGATGGACTTCAGGCCGTTGTGACCCCCGGCACCACCGCCGACCTTCAGGCGGACGGTGCCGAAGGGCAGGTCCATTTCGTCGTGGATCACCAGCACGTCTTCGAGAGACAGCTTGAAGAAAGCCATGGCGGGCTGCACCGAGTCCCCGCTCAGGTTCATGTAGGCCATGGGCTGAAGGAGGATCGCGTCACGCTCCCCATGCGCAGCTTTCGCGAAACGACCCTTGAACTTGTCCCGGAACGCCGGTGCTCGCCACCGGGCGGCGAGGGCTTCGACGACCATGAACCCGACGTTGTGCCGGTTGTGGGCGTACTTGGGGCCCGGATTGCCGAGGCCGACGATGAGACGCACGTTCGACCGTCTCCCTCAACGCACCGGCCGCGGCGCGGCCGCGGCCGGTGTCGTCTCCGATTGCGCGACGGGTGCCCTAGCTCGCCGAGGAGCCGGTCCCTTCCTCCGGAGCGGGCACGGCCCCCTCGACCGCACCTTCGGCTCCCTCGACCGGCACGGCCTCATCTGCCGCGACCTCCTCTTCGATCACGCGCTTCTCCTCGCTCACCACGATGACGCGGCGATCGGGAGCCAGGAGCACGCGGACGCCCGCGGGCAACGGGAGGCCGTCCGTGCGAATGTGCATCCCCTTCTCGAGCTCGGTGACATCGACCGAGATTTCCGCGGGGATGTTCTCCGGGGCCGCCATGACGGGCAGCTTGCGGAACACGAGGGTGAGCCTGCCGCCCTCGGCCATGCCCTTGGGGCGGCCTTCGGGGCGCAAGGGCACCCACACCTGAATCTCGCGGTCCTTCGACACCTTGTACAGGTCCACGTGAACCATGGCCTGGGTCAAAGGATGCATCTGCAGGTCCTTGACCATCGCCAGCTCGTGCCTGCCGTCGATGTCGAGATCGAGCAGCGTGTTCTGGCCGAACTCCGTGGACAACGCCTGAGCCAGCTCCTTCGGGGACAGCGCGAGCGTGGTGGTCTCGACCCCCGGCCCGTAGAAGATCCCCGGGATCTTCCCCGTCATTCGAAGCTGGCGCGCAGGCCCCTTTCCGCGTGTGTCGCGGACCTCAACCTTGAGCGTCCTGGTTTCCATCTCATTCCTCCGAACCGCTAAATGAACAGCGAGCTCACGGAGTCGCTGTTGTGAATCCGCTTGATGGCCTCGCCGAGGATGCGCGCGACCGAGAGCACCTGGAACTTGCCCGTCTTCTTGGCCTCCTCGGAGAGGGGGATCGTGTCGGTGACGACGACTTCCTGCAGGGGCGATTGAACGATGCGCTCGATCCCCGGCCCCGAGAGCACGGGATGGGTGGCGGCTGCGATCACGCTGCTCGCGCCCTCTTCGAGGAGCACCCTCGCCGCGTTCGTGACAGTCCCGGCGGTGTCGATCATGTCGTCGAGCAGAACGCACTCGCGGTCGGTCACATCACCGATGATGTGCATGACCTCGCTGACGTTGGCCCGATCACGTCGCTTGTCGATGATCGCCAGATCGGCACCGAAGCGCTTCGCGTAGGCGCGGGTGCGCTCGACGCCTCCCGCGTCCGGCGACACGAACACCGGCGCGCCCGTGAACCGAGGACGGAGGTGATCCAGGAATACGGGCATCGCGTACAAGTGATCGAAGGGCACGTTGAAGAAGCCCTGGATCTGACCTGCGTGCAGGTCCATGGATACGACGCGGCCGCAGCCGGCTTCGCTGATCAGGTCGGCGACGAGCTTGGCGGTGATGGGCGTCCGGGGCGCCACCTTGCGGTCCTGCCGAGCGTAGCCGTAGTAGGGGATGACCGCGGTGATGGAGCCGGCGGACGCACGCTTGAGCGCGTCCACCATGACCAGCAGCTCCATCAGGTTGTCGTTGACGGGCGCGCAGGTCGGCTGGACTACGTAGACGTCCACTCCCCGTACGTTCTCGCGGATCTCGGTGAACACCTCACCGTCCGAGAACCGCGAGCACCTCGCGCGGCCGAGTGGCACCTCGAGGTACGAGGCGATCGCCTGGGCCAGGGCCGGATTGGCGTTCCCTCCGAAAATACAGATCGACTTGAACATCACCCGCCTCGTCTGCCACCGTGCGGCGGGTGGCCTCCCGCACGACTGCGGGTGCCCCCGCGGGAAGGCGGGTCCTAGCATCGGCCCCTGGGGGTGTCAATGGCGCCCCCGCCTGACGGGTCCGATCACCGGCGTTGCCGCAAGTCACGTGAGCACGACAGCCAGAGGGGGCGAGGCGCGGCTATCGACCGGGCCGGACCTCGGGGTCGGGGATACGGGCAACCGGGTCGACTTCGTGGATGACCTGCGCACGCTCGCGGTCGTCTTCATGGTGATGCTCCATACCCTCCATGGATGGCTCCTTCCCGAGATGCGGACTGGGGCGCTCTGGACCCTCGTCCGCCTCGCCGGGGGGCTCGCGGCGCCGGCCTTCTTCTTCCTCGCCGGAGCCGGTGTCGCCCTGCGCGTGCACGCCGACCGGGCGCGCGAGGTGCCACCCGACGCCACCATGGGAAGACTCCTGCTTCGTGGAGCGATTATCATGGCGCTGGGAGTGGGGCTGCGCCTGTCGATGTGGCTCGTCGATTCCCATGGCGTCATCCGCGCGGATTCCTGGCGAGTCATGCTGCCCGCGTCGGTGGGCATCGCCGCCCTCGTGATGGCCCATGGGGGTCGGGGTCCTGCGCGGCAAAGGGCTGCGACCGTCGCGGCGGGGGGCGCCGTCCTGCTCGCGGTCGCCTCGAGCCAGGTGGCGGCCCTCGATCCGGAGGGCCTGAGCGCGGTGCTGCGGGGAGACGTGCTCGGTGCCCTCGGCGCCTGCATCGCAGCGGTGGCCCTGCTGACTCGGCTCCCTATCGTCCTGAGCCAGCCGTGGCTGCTCATGGTCGCTGCGGCGATGCTGGCCTTGGCCACCCCCGACATCGGGAGCCTCGCGGGCACGACCCTTTCGCCCCGCCTCGCCGGTTATCTGGTGGCCGGACCTGGCACCGCGCATGAGCCCTTCCCCCTCATCCCCTGGGTCGCCCACGCCCTCGGGGGCGGAGCCGTAGGCGTGTGGTGGATCCGCGCGCGCGCGCGGCAGGATCTGCCCACCACTCTCGCGGCCCTAGCTGCCCTCGGTGCCCTGTGCGCCCTGCTCACCTCCGAGCACCTGCCCGCATGCTATCGAGCGCTCGCTGCGGTTCCCGCGGCCGTGCCCGCCGCCCGAGCCCTTTCCCGCTTCGGGCTGGTCCTCGTGCTGTCGGGGGCCGTGGCGCTCGTCCCGAAGCTCCTCGCCCCATTCCGACCGCTCGGAAGGGCGTCCCTGCTAGCGTATTGGCTGCACCTGCCGTTCGCGTTCGGGCTCCCCTCGCGGCCCCTGGCGCACGCCCTCACTCCGGGACAGTGGGGCCTCGCTTTTGCCGTCCTGATCGTCGTTCTGCTCGCAATCACGTCGATTCTGTCGAGGACTGGCGCGGCGCGCCACGACCGGACCCGTCAAGAAGCAACAAACCGCAGTAGCCCCTTGAGGACGAAACAGGCAGTGTTGTAATCAGTCGCGATACAAGCGGAGGGAAGCGATGTCCGCCAGCGTCATGCTCATTACCGATCGCCCTGGGTTCGAACCCGTGTGGCGGCCTGCGCTCGCGCAGGCGGGTCTGTCGTCGCAGGCCTGCGGCCCGGCAGAGCTCCCCAGCGTGGCGCGCCGCGGGTTGGCCGTGGTGATCGACGGCGGGTGCTCCGCCTACGACGAGGACGAGCTTCTCTCTTCAGTAGGAACGGCGCGCGCGGTCGGCGCGGTCGTGGCGGTGAGGCTTCCCGACGGCGAGTCCATGTCCTCCCTCGACGACCTCCTCTGCGACATGTGCGGCGGACTGGTCGCGCGCACCAACCGCGACGTCGCCCCAGTGGCGGCGCTGCTCGCGCGGCGGCTCGACGTGGACCGCGGCCAGCGGTTCGAGTTCGTGACGGTGGCGCCGAGGGGAGGAGGACTGCTCGCCGTGCTCGGCGACGGCAGGTGCATGCTGCTCGGGCGTCCGGTCGGTGAGGGAGACGACGGAACGGAGGTCGTGTCGATCACCTTGGCTGCGGATGCGTCGAGCGCGTCGGTGGAGCTCGGCTCCGGGCGTCACGTCGTGCTCCAGGCGCAGAGCGCCCAGAGCTCCGCGCCACAGCAGACGGAAGGGCGCGCGGGCAACGGGATCCCCATCGACGGTTCACGGCTCGGCGCGAGGCTCCGGGAGCTGCGGCTCGCCGCGGGGCTCACGCAGGCGGAGCTCGCTCGTCGCACGGGCATCCACCGCCCGAACATCGCGCGTGTGGAGGCCGGCCGTCACACGCCGTCGCTCGAGACGCTCGCGCGGCTCGCGACGGCCATCGGCGTACCCACCACGCGGGTCCTGACCGGAGACTGAGGGCGGAATGCCGCCCGAGCCGAACCGCCCCCCCAGCGCCCCCCGCGCCGCCGCCACCGTGGTGCTCCTGCGGGACGCTCCCGGCGGCTTCGAGGTCTACATGGTTCGTCGCCATGGACGCAGCGGATTCATGGCGGGGGCGCACGTATTCCCGGGAGGGAAGCTCGACGACGCGGACATGGACGGGCGCGTCCTCGCGTGCGCCACGGGGCGCACGCCCGAGGAGGCGGGACGGCTGCTCGGCGAGCCCGACGATCCGGCGCGGGCTGCAGGGCTCCACGTGGCCGCCATCCGGGAGACCTTCGAGGAAGCGGGGATCCTGCTCGGCGAGTGCGCGAGCCCCGCGCGGATCAGCGAGGCCCGCGATCGACTCGCTCAGGGGGGCTCCTTCGTCGAGATCCTGACCGAGCTCGGAGCGCAGCTCCGGCTCGATCTGCTCGTGCCATGGACGCGCTGGATCACGCCTGAGATCGAGCCCAGGCGATATGACACACGGTTCTTCCTGGCGAGGGCGCCCGCCGACCAGGAGCCCCGCCACGATCGGCGCGAAACCACCGAAGCCGTGTGGCTCACTCCCGCCACTGCGGTTGCTCGGGGCGCAGCCGGCGAGATCTTCCTTCCGCCCCCCACCCTGCGCAGCCTCGAGATTCTGGCCCAGAGCGGCTCCATCGCGGATGCGCTGACCCGGGCGGCGGCCCAGAGTCCGCCCCTGGTCGATCCGGTGCTGCACGATCTGGGCGGCGGCTCGCTGGCGCTGGTGATTCCGGGAGACCCGGCCCATCCGCGGTCCGAGGCGGTCCTCGCCGGTCCGACGCGCTATCTGCTGTCGGAACGACGCTGGGCGACGGGCTGAGCGTCGGGCGGCTCGGCGGACTATGTGCGGCCACAAAACCCGTAATGGGGGTCGTTTGACCGACGACGGCTAGACACGGCGCCTGATCGCACCTATCGACTACCAGTATGGCAAAGGCGCAAAAACCGAAGGAGCTGTTCACGGCCTCCGAGGTCGCCAACTTCTGCCAGGTCGATCTCAAGACGATCCACAATTGGGCAGATCGCGGTGAGATCCCGCATTTCCGCACGCCAGGAAGGCACCTCCGCTTCCGCTCGGCAGACGTGCTCGGCTTCCTCAGGAAGTTCGGCTATCCGATCCCGGGCCCCCTTCGGGGCGGCCGCCCCCGGGTGGTCGTGCTCGATGACGACGCGGGCACGCTTTCGGCCGCAGAGCGCACGCTCTCGGGGAGCTTCGAGGTCACGACGAGCCGGGAGCCCTTTGACGCCCTGATCGCCATGGGAGCAGAGGCTCCCGACGCCCTCGTGCTCGGGATGACCGTGGGCGGTATCGACTGCAGCAGGGTGCTCGGTGGCCTCATGGGACATCAGGCGACGAAGCACGTGCGGGCGGTGGTGCTGTCCGACAAGCCCGTCATCAACGGGGAGCCTATGCCCGAAGGCGCGTCGGCCGTGCTGCCCAGACCGGACATGCGCAGGCTCGCAGAGACCCTCGTGTCCCTCATGGGCCTGGACCGCTGAGAGGCCGCGAAGCCTTCGATTCCGGACCTTTGAGCCGTGCGTCACGGGAGGAGGCGCGCGTGACGGTCCCGGTTTCTGGTGCCGGGCCCCAGGACTTCCTAGAATTGAGGCCGCATGCTCGCGCCGGCCGACCGACGGGTGGGGACGCTGCCCCCGTACGTGGCACCTGTGCTCCTGGTGCTGGCGTTGGCGTCCCCGGGGCTCTGGTACGAGCTCAGCCAGGCGCGGATGGTCGCCGAGCCCGGCCGGGCGGCTGCGCAGGACCATGCGCCAGTGCCGGCCGCGCCGAGACCTGATCAGCCAAGCCCGGAACGAGGCCCGCCCGCGGTCGAGGTGCCCCCGGCACCCGAAGAGCACTACGTCTGCCGCATGCCCAGCGTGCGCGTCGAGGGCACAGAGGGGTGCCGCGCCGGGTTGCCCTACCCCGACTGCAAGTGGCGCGTGCCCGACCCGCGGAGCGCCCACAATCTGTATGCGATCTGGCGCAACACGACCGACCAGCGCAGGAGCGGCCGGCCCGCCCTGGTGAGTCTCATCCTGACCGTGGCGGCGGAGTACGCGCGGCGCTATCCAGGCGAGATCCTCGCGATCGGCGACCTCGACGCGGAGGGGCCCCGACACGAGACCCATCGCAACGGGCAAGATGTGGATCTGTACCTGCCCGGGATGATGGAAGTGGAGAACCTCGGCGGCGGCGAGTACGAGGACAACTACGCCAAGCTGTTTCCCCTATCGCAGCGGATGATCCGCGCGCGCGTGGAGGAGCTCGCGCGCATCCTCGCGGTGTGCACGAACGGCGCGCTGCGCATCTACTACAACGACCCTCCCGTGATCGAGCGCTTCCAGCGCTGGTACGACGAACGCGGCTACAGCTCGCCCTTCGGTCAGCCCATGCAGTCCCACAACGACCTGCACCGTTTTCATTTTCACGTCACCGTGCCCGAGGACATGGAGCCGCTGCCGCTCGCGGAACCCTGAGGTAATCTCGGGGACAGGTAGATTCCTGAACCGGACCTCGGAACTTGATAATCTCGGGGACAGGTAGATTCCTGAACCGGACCTCGGAACTTGATAATCTCGGGGACAGGTAGATTCCTGAACCGGACCTCGGAAGTCCGGTTCAGAAATTTACCTGTCCCCAGAATTGCGCGAGGCCTTCTCGGCGTGGCCCGAGGTGCCGGATCGGCGCGCGAGCTCGGCCTCCACGTCGGCGAGCGTCAGGTCGCGCGCGAGCAGTCCGACCGCGAGGTGGTAGAGAAGGTCGGCGGCCTCGGCGACCACGCGATCGTCCGACTCGCCTGCGACGGCGCGCGCGAGCTCGTCGGCCTCCTCGCGAATCTTGTCGCCGACGGTCCCGGCGCCGGCGTCGAGGAGCGAGCGCGTGTAGCTCTTCTCGCCCTGGGGCACCCGCCGCGC
>Ga0214473_10002079_pt1 | contig 25140 bp, 23 predicted proteins | sample RVTome_7_FD_203509 | JGI IMG/M metagenome (GOLD analysis project Ga0214473, IMG submission 203509) | Soil microbial communities from uranium-contaminated site in the Upper Colorado River Basin, Wyoming, United States - RVT98D197 | ecosystem: Environmental > Terrestrial > Soil > Contaminated >... | reverse complement strand
AACAAGTGCGTTTCGTGCTGAGGGTCTACTCCCCGAAGAGAAACGACAGGAGAGCGAAGCGCACCCCCGACGTCACCTCGGTCACCTCGTGCAGGAGCGAGCAGGAGAACAGGAGCGCCTCGCCGGCCGCCGGTCGATACCGAATGGGACCGTACTCAGGAAACGAGAGCTCGCCGCCTTCGTAGCCCTCGTTGAGGTTGAGCGTCAGCGCGAAACGGCGGTGGGCGGTGGCCGGGCTGAGGTTATCGCGATGAGCCCGGAAGAACCCACCCGTCGCGCCATCGTAGCGAACGATCTTGAACCCCTCGAACCGGGTGGCGGAATACGAGAACGCGCGGCGCACTTCAGGGAGCACCGACCGACCCACGACGCGGACGAGCATCTTCATTAACGACTCGTCGGTGACGGTATGGTCACGCCGGCGCTTCAGCTCGTTTCGGATGGCTTGGGTCCGCATCCCTTGCTCCGACGTTTCGACACCCGTCTCCTGGTTGCCGCACGTCCGCCACACCGCAACCAGACGCTCGCAGACCTCGGGCTCCAGCACCCGGGGAACGAAAAGAACCGGTGCCTGCGCCAGGAGCACCCGCGGTTCCACCCACAGCAGCTCCGAAACCGCATCGCGCACCGAAGCGGCCAGGGCGCTCCCCATCGGGGCCCCGGTTTCGAGGGTGCGGATCACCCGCAGGCTCGGGTCCAGCACCACGACCCGCCCTTTTCCCTCGGGCACCCCGTAGACCGCGGATACCGCGCCTTCGGCATCGATGAAGACGCGCACCCCGAGCTCCGTGGTTGGCTCGCGGCGGGCGACGACGAACGTCGTCAACTCGGCAAGCGCCTCGAGGAGCGACGAGATATCGTCTTCCGCGTGGAGTGGGGGGAAAACCAGAACGGTGGGGGCGCCGCCGGCGCACCCGTAGAATCGCGTGGGAGTTCCGCCGCAAGGCAGCACGAAATCCGATGCACGCTCGCCGCGGCCGAGTTTCGAGACGACCCCGTTGGGCACGTTCGCAGTATACCGGTTTGGTCTCTGCGACACGCCGGAGCTACGGTGCGGCGAAGTCCGTGTCTCTCACCGTAACCTCGATGGTCCGGTCTTCACCCCGGGGAAGAGGCTCTCCTCGGTTCTGCCAGTACCCGATCTCCCTCGCGATGGCGCGCTTCATGGCGACGACATAGTCCTGCCAACCGAGCTTTCGGAACCCCAGCAGCTCGATTTTGGAGCAGGTCGCTCCGTATAACGTGATGAGGAAGACCGGTCCCGCTTGGCCGGGCCCTCTTTGCTGAACGCGGTATTTGCCGAGAGTCCCCGTATCGACGAGACGAACGAGCTCCTGATCTCGAAGGACCTCGCTCCCGGCTTGCACCGTGGGAAACGGCTCGGAGACGTGAGCGGCGGCCGTTCGCTCGAGCGCCGCGTCGCTTTCAGCGGTCGTAGTATGCATGCCGGCTTCCCTCTTTACTCCAGGATGCCGAGGACGTCGTCCTCGCGAAGGATCAGATACTCGACGCCGTCGAGAGTGACCTCCGAGCCGGCATATTTGCCGATGACGACTTTCGCGCCCTTCTTGACCTCGAGGGGTACGCGCAGGCCGTCGTCGAGCACTCGGCCCGACCCCACGGCCACGACCTTCGCCGTCATGGGTTTCTCTTTCGCCGTATCGGGGACGTGCAGTCCACCGACTTTCTTATCGCCCTCATCGATTCGGAGGGCAACGATATGGTCGTTCAAAGGTCGAATATTCACTGTCTACCTCCCTGTGACTCGAGACCTATCGCGCCTTGCCGGAGTCCGGCACGTTCGTCGGTACGGTTGCGCCTTCAACCGCCGGTGCTTTCCGTCCCGCGAGCTCGAGCGCTCTCTCGACACCCGTTTTCTGGAAGCGACGTCTCCGCTCGACCCAGCCATCGAGCTTGCGGCTCCACTGTTTCCATAACTTCATCTCGAGCCTCCCAGGTTGTGGTGGCCGAGGTTTTTTCAGATAACCTGATGGGTTTCAGATGGCCTGAAGGCTCGGCCCAATTACCACTATCGGTTAATTAACTTCTTTTGTCAAGTGATGCAACCTGTGTGGCACGCGCATAACCAACACATGTTAACTACGAGGGGGAAAGCAAGGTCGTTCCGCCGCAGGCGGGTTCGATTACGAAGTCTTCAGGACGATGACGGCGCTGCGTCGTCCTGGAGCGGGCCGAAGTCGCGAATGTCCGCCGCCAGAGAACTTACGAGCAGCTAGTAACCGGTCTGCGTTCGAAACGACTTCCCCTTTTTCAGGAGGTACTGGTGCTGCGCTCCGTAACGCCGCCGAACCCGCCTCATCCACCAAAGGTAGTGCGGGACCGTCACGTACTGCCAGCCATCTCCGAAGTTCAGGTCCAACCTTTGGGTCGCGGCCCAGCGAAGCTGGTAACCCTCGAACTCCAATTGTTGCTGTACGCCGCTCTCTTTGAGCCATTCGTCGCCGAGAACGATCATGTCCGCGTCGAGCGTGCGTTTGAAGAAATGGCTGAACGAGGCGAACAACCCTTGCTCATTGGTACTGGCAAGAGGCGGACGATTCAGAGCTCGTTGCGACTGCGCGTGATTCACGATGGATTCCTTTCACTAACGGAGAACGGGCGCGTCCGAGATGCGTTTCGACGGACCGGGGGCTCAAACCACAAACCTACGAGCACCACTACCGTCCTCTGCCCTGGGAGCGTCTGCGCCGGCGCTCCGGCCCGGGGCGCTTCCGCGACCCAACCTTCTTTTCAGGCTTTTCAGGCGAGGTTTTGCGAAAATGCAGTGGGTCTCTCAGACTCTGCAACTCACGGTAATAGTACAGCGGGGTAGGTCGTCGTCCCTTGAATCTGAGCCTCTTTAGAAACTCGATCTCCTCCTCCGTGGTGTTGCCGCCGAGGGGAGTATCCTCGAGGAACTCTTCGAGCCCAGGCTCTACGTCGAACTGCGCTTCGGCTTCCCGTTCCACGAAGTCGAATCTCTTCGGCTCGCTCGGCTCCCCGGGGACCAGCCTGCGATTCAAGATGATCTCGATGCCAAAAGTTGTGAAGTCGACGTCCCAGGACTCAATCATCGGATCCAGGAAAGCGATACAATTCTCATCCGACACGTGGAAGACATCGGTATCCAAGAACTCGAGAATGCTGACTCGCACGTCCTCGTAGCTCCGGTGACTGAGTCGAGCGAACAAATGGAGCCATTCTTCACGGTGTAATTCCTGGTCGGCAAGCCTCTTGGCGACGTCCAAGACCTTCTGAGTGATCAGACGCTCGAGCTCACCGAAGGGCTGTTTCTCGAAGATGGCGGCTACCTGATCTCTCTTGTCGGGGTCGCACTTTCGGAGGATCAGCCGTCGAACCTCTTTGAACAACGGCGCGGGAGGCTCTACGATCCTTCTTTTGAGATCCTCCTTGCGCTGGAGCTCGGCAAGGCTCGAAAGACGGCCTCTTGGGAGCTTCAGAGACTTCTCCAGCTTGGAGTAAATGTCCGTCCGCTCGGGGGCCGGGGGGGCCTTTCTTCGAGTTAGAAGCTGGGAAATATAGGACTCCGTTACTTCGGCCCCGGCTGCCAGGTCCTTCTGCTCGAGCCCCAGCTTTTCCATGCGCTCTTTGACCGCTGACGGCATGTCCATAGTTCGTTCTACCAGATTAACTCAAACTGGTTAGGTAACAGAGAGTATCCCAGGTGTCGATTGACATTTCAAGTGAATTTACCGATACTGGTTTAGTGCCACAAGTCCAATTCAGACTATCTCAACTGCGGCCGGTTATCTGGCGCCACCCCCTCCCCTGCCGCCCCCATGGAGTTTCAAACATGCTTTCAGGAACGAGACGACATCGATGGGCCGGCTCATATCGATCCCTGTTTTTCTTCGCGGCATTGGTGATCGCACCGGGTGTCGCATGGGCACAGGGCGTCCCGCCCGAGCGACCTTCGAATTCTCACCCGCAGCGCTACGGCAGCGGCTGGGAGTGCGATCGAGGTTACGCCGCAGTCGGTTGGTCATGCGCGGCCATCCAGGTGCCTCCTCACGCGTTTCTCGACTCTTCCGGAGACGGATGGGAGTGTATCCGCGGCTACCGCGAGGTCGAAGGCGGGTGCAGGGTTGTCCAGGTACCCCCGAACGCCCTTCTGGATTTTACCGGGCACCGTTGGGAGTGCGATCGCGGCTATCGAAAAGTCGATCGAGGATGCGTCGCCATCCAGGTGCCTCCCAACGCCTTTCTGAACTATTCCGGAGACGGACTCGAGTGCGCGCGCGGCTACCGGGAGGTCAATGAGGGATGTGCGGCACTCGACGTACCAGAGAACGGCTTCGTAGATTCCAGCGGACGCGGTTGGGAGTGCGTTCGCGGCTACGAGAAAGTCGGCCTGTCCTGCGTGAGCGTCAAGGTCCCGGCGAACGCGTATCTCGACGGCAGCGGAGGCCGCTTCAAATGCGACCGAGGATTCCGCCAACGCGGTGAGACCTGCGTGCCCGTCGAGATACCCCGGGACGGCTATCTCGCGCGTTCGGGGAGCGACTGGGAATGCAATCACGGTTTTCGGAAGAGCGGAGAATCCTGCCTGCGGGTCGACGTGCCTCCGAACGGCTACCTCAGGCCTTCGGGAGACGAATGGGACTGCGACCGGGGCTACCAAAAGCTCGGCGGTTTGTGCGTCGCCTTCGAGGTCCCGGTGAACGCCCACGTCAGTTCCTCCGGAAACGACTGGGATTGCGATTCGGGTTATCGGCGAACCGGGAGAACCTGCACCGGGAGCGACCAGTAACCGGATCCACCCCATGGATGGCGGGATCCGAGCTCACGCGTCGCGAATCGGCGGCACGAATGCATACCCCTGAGAACGCTATGTCGACGATGGACTTGAACGCCGGTAGACGGTGGGTCGAGCGACGTTTCGAGGAAATTGCTCGCGAATTTGGCGCTCCGCGGAGGCTAACGCGCGAAGATCGGTGGCGAGAGCACCGCACGCCGTTGGTAAAGCAGAACCAGAGCATGGCGTACTACATCGAGATCGGGGGCCGCCTGAAGCGCGGCGCAGTCGACTTTTCGGAGACCGACCTCGAGATTGCCGGCGCGGGAGAGCAGTCAGCTCGGGAGAGACTCGGCCGTCAGATCCGAGAGATATTGGCGTCGCATCCCGTCGTGTAGCGAGGGAATCGGCGAGCGGCTCCGTCAACTCACGCTTTCGACTCGCGCTTTGCTTCCTAGCACCACCCGTATTCGGTGCGTCCCGCCGTCGTCCACCAGAGGAATGCAGCGAGGGTCGACGGGCGCGCCATCTATCTCCGTACTTCTGACCCCCCGGCATCTCCGCTCCGGATTCGAGACCACGATCTCGTAGTGCGTCTTGCCAAAGCGCCAGGCGATGGAGTACTCGGGCCACGACGAGGGAATACAGGGATCGATTTCGAAGCTGAGGCCCCGGCGCCGAAGGCCGAGGATGGCCTCGAGGCCGGCGCGGTACATCCAGCCCGCCGAGCCCGTGTACCAGCTCCAGCCGCCGCGGCCGGCGTGAGCCGGGTGGGCGGAAACGTCGCCGGCGACGACGTAGGGCTCGGCCTTGTATCGGTCGACGTCGGCCGGGGTGCGGGTGTGATTCACCGGGTTCAGCATGTGAAAGAGCTCCACCGCTTCGTCCCCGCTCCCGAGACGGGCCATCGCCATCACCACCCAAAGAGCGGCGTGGGTGTATTGGCCGCCGTTCTCCCGCACGCCCGGCGGATACCCTTTGACATAGCCGGGCTCCTGCGCCGAACGGTCGAAAGGCGGTGTGAGCAGCAGAGCTACCTGATGCGCGCGCCGGATCAAGTGGGTGCGGACGGCGTCCATGGCGCGGTCGGCGAAGCGCTGGGGAACCGCCCCCGAAAGAACGGCCCAGGACTGAGCGATGGAGTCGATCTTGCACTCGTCATTTTGTGCCGCGCCCAGGGGCGTGCCGTCGTCATAGTAGCCTCGACGATACCACTCACCATCCCAGGTTTGCTCCAACGTCGAAGCCAGGCGAACGATCTCGCTTCGGTAACGCTCGGCCCGGGGCGTATCGCTTCGAGCCTCACACAGGGGCGCGAATTCTTCGAGCACGCTATGAAGGAAGAAGCCGAGCCACGTGCTCTCCCCTCGTCCCCCTCGTCCCACGCGGTTCATGCCGTCGTTCCAGTCGCCGCTCCCCATGAGGGGAAGGCCGTGGGCGCCCGACGTCAGCCCCTTGTCGATGGCACGAAGGCAATGCTCGAAAAGTGAGCCCTCTTCCGCCGATACGCGAGGGTGCATGTACGCTTCCTGTGCTTCGGGAGCGAGGAGCGGAGCCTCCAGGTATGGAACGCGCTCCTCCAGAACCCCGGTGTCTCCCGTCGTCCGGACGTAATGGGCCGCCGCGTACGGAAGCCACAGCAGGTCGTCGGAGCAGCGGGTGCGCGCGCCGCGACCGCTCGGCTCGTGCCACCAATGCAGCACGTCCCCTTCGACGAACTGGCGACTCGCCGCTCGCAGCAGATGCTCTCTCGTGAGCTCCGGTCGGGAGAATGAAAGGGCCATTGCATCCTGCAACTGGTCGCGAAATCCGAAGGCACCCCCGGGCTGGAAATAACCCGTGCGCGCCCAGAGTCGACAACTCACGTCCTGATAGAGGAGCCAGCGGTTCAACAGCAAGTCGAACGAATCGTCCGGTGTCGTGACCCGAACCGCGTCGAGGATCTCGTCCCACGACCGGCGAGCGCCTTCCCGCGCGATCTCCGCCGCGAGCACGCTGCCGCAATGGTCGATGAGCTTCTTAGCCTGGTCCAGATCCCTCCCCTGTCCCAGAAGAAAGACCAGCGCGCGCGTTTCCCCCGGCGCCAAGGAGACGAAGACCTGGAGCGCCGCGCAGGGATCGAGCCCCGCCCCGAAACGGCCGGAGAGCGACTGCCGGCGAAGGGCTGCCGGTCGAGAGAGAGAGCCGTTTCTGCCGAGAAACGACTGGCGGTCCCCCGTGGCCGAGGCGACGTCCTCGCTCGCGTGAGCGAAGGCCACTCGCCCCCCGTGCTCCTGGTTGAAGGGATTCCTGGCCAGGATCGCTTCGGTTGCCGCATCGTGCTCGGTGACCACGTGCAAGTTCTGGCCCGCCCGCGGCGGACCCAACACCCACTCGTTGTAGGCGACCACACTCAAACGACGGTGCGCTCCGCTCTCGTTCGTGAGGGTGAGCAGAGAGAACTTCACCGGGTCCTTCGCGTCGACGAAGACCTCGAGTTCGTGACGGATGCCGTTGGCGACGCGCTCGAAGCGAGTGAGCCCCGCGGAATGGCGGATCACGAAACGGCCGCTCGCCGGCGTGCGGGGCAAAGGGCCTGGCGTCGGTGACCACGACTCCCCCGTCTCCTCGTCGCGCACGAAGAGGGCTTCGGAAGTCGGGTCGGTGATGGGGTCGTTCGCGAACGGTGTCAAGCGGTTCTCGCGGCTGTTCACCGACCAGGTGTGAGCCGCGCCCGAGGCCGTGACCACCGTCCCGAAGGTTTCGTTGGCGATCACGTTGACCCAAGGTAAAGGAGTTTCCTGGTCCCCGTCTAACACGATGGCGTATTCTCGTCCGCCGTCGGTAAAGCCCCCGATGCCGTTCGAGAGCGCGAGACTCGGCACCGTGAGCTCGGCGGACGAGTACGACCCGCCCGTGCGGGAGGGCACCAGTTCCTCCGGCTCCGGCCACTCGGGAGCGAGACCGCTGAGCTGTTGCGCCAGCGTTCCCCGTTCGCCGCTCACGATGGCGCGCGCCACGCTCGCGAGGAGAATTCGCTCGCTTTCGGTCATCCCGTCTCCGCGAAGGAGGTACGCCCCGCCGGGGCAGTGTTTCCAGGCTCTCCACGGTCCATTGTCCAGGAGAGCCGCGAGCTGCGCGTGCATCTCGTCGAGATAGCTTATGGGATGCTCGTTCAGGATCACCACGTCCGCGCTCAAGCCCTTGAGGCGCCAGTACTCCTGCGCTTGCAGTACCTGGCGCACCAGCGGCACGTCGTCCTCTTCGACGACGCGAACGAGGAGGATAGGGAGATCGCCCGAGATACTGTGCGGCCACAGCCCTTCCTGGCCGAGCGTATTCCTCTGGAGGAGATCAGGGCTCGCGCGCAGGGATCCATCGGCGTGCAGCACCCGTGAGGCGAGCCGCTCGAAGAGCTGCGCATCTTCGCTCGAGATGCCGAGATGGCGGAGGCCGCTCTGCGCGTGGGCGAAGGCCAGGGCGAAGGTTCGCGCCGTGGCGCTCGGGTCCCGGTACTTTTCCGCGAGGGCAACGGCCGTCTCTCTCGTGGGCGCCATCCCGGTGGCGAAAGCGAGCCTCATGAATCCACCGGGCGCGAGACGAATGCGCTGGCGCAGGCTGACGATGGGATCGAGGAGCACCCCCGTCGTACCTGTGAGCGAGCGTCCGTCGAGCGCCTGAGGGTCTTCGGGCCCGCGGCCCCGACCGAGAAAGCGCGTGCGGTCGCTCTCCCACTCGACCTGCCCCTGGGCTCGTCCCTCCAGGCTCAGGACGTGCACCGCCCAGGTTTCCGCCTCGTCCGGAGCGCGGGGCCGCCGTCGGCAAAGCAGGGCCGCGCAACCGGGAAGGTACTCGGTCTCGACGAAGAGCTTTCCGAAGGCGGGGTGCGCCAGATCGTCGGCCTGCGGCGCGAGAACGATTTCGGCATAGCTCGTGACCTCGATCTCGCGGGGGCGATCGCTCTTGTTGGTCACCGCGAGACGCCGCACCTCGACGTCGTCTTCGGTCGAGACCGCGATGTCGAGCTGGGTCGCGACGTCGTCGTCGCGGCGATGAAACGTCGCCTTCTCCGCCAGGAACGCGACGAGATAGTCCTCCGGCTCTTTGGCCAACGGCTGATGGGTAGCGGACCACACCGAGCCGCTCCTTACGTCGCGGAGGTAGAGGAACTGGCTTCCCGGATCGCGAGTCGGATCCTCTCGGTATCGGGTGACCGCGCGGCCGCGGCAGAAGCTCGCGCCTCCGCCCGCGTTCGTAACCACGGCGGTGTAGTTGCCGTTCGAGAGAAACTGCGCGTGGGGAAAAGGGGTGTGGGGAGATCGGTAGCGGCGTACCGCGGCCGCGGGCACCGCCGCCGCCACTCGTGTCTCTTCGGCCGGGCGCGCGCGAGTCATGGGTGCGTGTCGGGGCACCCGCTCCTGGAGTAACAGTTCCGTCGCTTGCACCCGGAGGTCCGCGTGAAAGCGCTTCACCATCACGTCGCCAAGAAGAGCGTTCGCGAGAGAGACCAGCGTCATCCCCTGATGGTGGGCGAAGAAGGCTCGCACCACCGTTCCCATCGTTCCCGTCTTCCCCCTTTGGGCGCTCTCGGGCTCTTCGGATCCATGGTGAGAGTAGTCGATGGCCTCGTAGCAGCCGTACTCGCCTCGAAGCCCCTCGAGAGCCAGCCGCCGAAAATTCTGCGCTGCGGACGCCGGGTCGACCATCGCGGCAAGCGCGGTGGCGTAGGGCGCGACGACCAGCTCGTCGCCGAGTCCCCGCTTCAAGCCGAGGCCCGGGACGCCGAAGGCCTTGTACTGATAGTTGTCGTGGCGGTCCACGAGGCTGTAGGCGGACTCCGAGATCCCCCAGGGCACCCCGCGTCTCGCCGCGTACCTGCGGTGGCTTCGCACCGCCATTTGGCAGGACCGGTCGAGAAGGGTTCCGGGATAGCTCCTCATTACCAGGAGCGGCATCAAGTACTCGAAGAGCGTGGCGCTCCACGACAGAAGCGTCGGGGTTCCTTCGACGCTTGTGAGCAGCCGACCGAGGTGGAACCAATGGGTCTCGGGGAGATCGCCCTTGGCGACGGCGAGGAAGCTCGCGAGCCGGGCTTCCGAGGCCAGGAGGTCGTAGTAGGCGAGATCCAGACGACCCGGTCCATCGGCATCCGCGAGACGATAGCCGATGGAGAGAATCCGGCGCTCGGGATCGTAGAGGAGCCGGAAGCTCATTTCGTTCGCGAAGAAGGCCGCCCGCTGCGCCAGGCTCTCGAGCCGCCGACCGGCGGCCGTTTCCGGGCTCGACTTGCTCAAATGGCTCGCCTTGCTCAATAGGGCCAGTTGCCTCAACCCTTCCGCCACGGCCACGAGGGCGCCTGCCAAATTGCCGCTATCGACCGTCGAGATGTAGCGAGGTGAGAGCGGAGCGAGGCTCCGGGTGTCATACCAGTTGAGGAGGTGTCCCTCGAACCGCTCCAGTCCCTCCATGGTGGAGAGGCATCTCTCGAGCCGCTCGACGAGATCCTCCATGGGAATCAACCCGAGGTCGTGCGCGGCGAGCGTCGCCATCAGGCCCATGCCGATGTTCGTGGGCGAGGTGCGGTGGGCCAGCCTGGGCTCGGGCATCTCCTGAAGATTGTCCGGAGGGAGGCCATGGTCCTCCGGACCCATGAACCTCTCGAAGAATCGCCACGTGTCGCGGGCGAGGTCCAGCAAGAGCTCCCGGTCCTCTTCCGAGAGCTCGTCGCGCCTCTCGAGAACGGGCCGGCTCAGCGAGTAAGCCATGAGAGGGGCCGCCGCCCAAAGGGCCAGGAGCGGGCCGGCAGGCAGGAGGGCTTCGGGGCGCGCCAGCACGATCAGAACGAGAGCGGAAAGGGCGATCGCGGGGCTCGCCATCATCTTTATTACGAAGGACCGCGGACCCGAGGAACGGGCCGCGCCCACAGCCGCCGTTTCCCACTCGAGAAGGCCCCTCCGCGTGACCCCGAGCCGAAAGAGGGTGACGGCGATGGCGTGCGCATCCTCGAAGGCCTGGTTGGCCACGAACGTGAGCTGCAGCCCCGCGCGAGCGAGGGCGGTCGTTGCGTCCTCCCACACCCCTCTCCCAAACGCGCGCCACGGCTGCCGCGGCTTTCTGCCCGTAAGGGCTTCGAGAGCGACAGGGAAGAGGGGGAAGGCGACGGCGGCTAGCACGGAAGCCGTCCAGACGGCCGGGCTTCCCGGCAAGAGCGTCCAGGCCAGAAGGAGCAGCACCAGCGTGGCTGGGGCCAGAAGACTCCTTCTCAAATTGTCGAAGATCTTGAAACGCGAAATGAGGGGCAGATGGTTGCGCGCGAAGCCCGAATGTTCCGGAACGAAGGGCAGCAGCCACCAGAGGATCTGCCAGTCTCCCCTGACCCAGCGATGCTGGCGCCGGGTGTGGGCGAGGACGCTCGAGGGGTAGTCGTCTACGACCTCGATGTCGGTCACGAGCGCCGTACGAGCGTAGAGGCCCTCGAAGAGGTCGTGGGATAGGAGCGCGTTCTCCGGCACGCGTCCAACGAGCGAGGCGATGAAGGCGTCCACGTCGTAGAGTCCCTTCCCCGTGAAGATTCCTTCGCCGAAAATATCCTGGTAGGTATCCGATACCGCCGTGGTGTAGGGGTCGACTCCCGTGTGCCCGGCGTAGAGGCGCGCGAAGAGCGAGCTCGAGGCACTCGCCATCGTCACGCTCACCCTGGGCTGGAGGATCCCGTAGCCCTCGGTAACGCGGCCGTGGCTCGGGTCGAACAGGGGGCGGTTCAGCGGATGATCGATGATGCCCACGAGCTTTCTGGCACCGTCACGGGGAAGACGTGTATCGGAGTCGAGGGTGATGCAGTAACGGATGGACGGGAGCGCCGCAAGGTCTCCGACCTGTACCTGGAAGCTCGTATCCTTCGCCCCCCGAAGGAGGCGGTTGAGCTCGGCGATTTTGCCGCGCTTGCGCTCCCAGCCCATCCAGACGTTCTCGCCGGCGTTCCACCGGCGCTCGCGATGGAAGAGATAGAACCGATCGCAACGTCCCCCGCCATATCGCACATTCAGCGCTTCGATGCCCTCGCCCGCCGCCGAGAGGGTCGCCTCGTCCTCCGGCATCCTGCGGGCGGGGGCGTCGGTGAAGTCGCTGAGGATCGCGAAGTGGATCCGCGGGTCGAGGTTTCCGAGGGCCAGGACTTCCAGATGCTCGAGCTGCGCCTCGACGTCGGAGGGATTCCTGAGGAGCGTGGGAACGACCACCATGGTGCGGGCGCCCTCGGGGATTCCGGACGAGTAGTCGAGGCGCGGGAGGCGCCGCGGCGGCGCCAGACGCGAGGCCAGACGCTGGACGAACGCGATGGCGAGCTCGCTCGCGGGCAGCAGAAGAGCGAGCACCACACCCGCTTGCGCCCAGGACGAACCGCCTTGTTCGCGGGCGTAGGCGAGCCCAAGTCCGGCGAGAAGAGAAGTCCCGAGTCCGATCGCTCCAAGATAGGCCGCAGTCGCGTGGGCGAAGGCGAATCGCCGCAGGCGCCCGGCGAGGCCCGGGCGATAGGCGACGTCGCTTTCGAGGTCGCGACGACCTTTCCCGATGAGGTGATAGCCCACGTGGGCGGCTCGATCGCTGGCCGAGCCCTCTTCCGCCGCCAGGCGCGCACTCTCGACCGCGCGCAAGGCCACGCGCAACTGAGCCTCTCCGGTACGATCTGCCAGCGTCTCCGCGGCCTGGCGGTAGCGGTCCCGACTCAGGAAGTCCATGCTCCCGTAGACCCCCGCGGGATCGCGCTCGAGAACCTTCTCCACCAGGCTCACCGCCTCGAAGTACTGGCTCCAGTCGAGCGCGGCCGCGAGGCGGAGGCTTCCGATCGCGTTCCCGACGGAGACCTCGGCCGCGGCCATTCGCTGATGCTCGCTCCGGATGGCATCCTCCGGGCTCACTCGCTGCGCCGCCAGATGAACCGTGACGGCGGAACGCACGGAGGAGAGGCGAGGGCCGTACTCGCGCATGCGTTGGAGGAGCTCCACGACGAAAGCGGTATGCAGCACCGCGGGGAGCGGAGGCCGCCTGCCCTCCTCTTCTCCGTCGATCCGGCCCACAAAGCCATCCGCCGCCCGGCGCGCCTCGCGCGCGTCGAGCTCTTCCTCCGCCAGCCGCCTCAGGTTCTCGATGAGTGCGAGCTTCACCATGCTCGGCCATGCCCATAGCTCGCCGATGGTCAAAGGAGCGACGGTCTGGTAGCTGTTGATGAACCGCAGAAGCTTCTGCCGATCGAGGCGGCTGTCACTGTGACGGATGAGCTCCACTGCCATCGCGTATACGCGAGCATGGCCGGCAAGCTCCCGCAAGGCGAGCTTGGGGAGCTCGCGGTAGTAACCTCGCGGCAGGTTCTGCTGGACGTCCCTGATTTCGGATGCTACGAGATGGAAGTTGTCGAGTAGCCATTCGGCCGCGGGACTGATGTGCTCCCCCTCGTGCACATCCTCGGCCAGGATCCGGTACGCCGCGCGCAGAACGCGGGAGTTGTCCTCGAGGCGGGGCAGGACGCTTCGCGACAAGCCCCGAGGATTCGGGTTGACCGTGAATCGCGCTGCCAGAGCCTTGGCCCTCTCCTCCAGCCGCTCTATGCTCAAGAGCTCGTCGCGCAGGGGCTTCTCGAAGGGATCTCCTCGCCGCCCTCGGAGAGGGCGTGTCTTTCGTATTACCGCCATGGGTCCGCTCGGCCGGTCAAAAAAAAGAGGAGCCCGGTGGCTCCTTCTGGATTGGTCGGCGACGCGAGAGAGGAGTGTCAGTCTTTCTCGCTGACCGGCGCGGCCTTCTGAGCCTCCTCGTCTTTGAGCGCCTCCGGGCGCGCCAGCGCGAAAAGCCGACGGTAGTAGCGGCGGCGGTCGGCCCATCCCGAAGTTCGTCTCTTGGCGATCGTGTTTTTTTCGTACATTGTTCCTTTGTCCTTTCTAGTGGTCCTCGCTTGAAAGCCGGACGGACTCCGCCCCAATCGAGAAACCGTGACCGAGCGCCGCCTAGCGGGCGCCGATTTTGTGGTAGGTCGAGTTCGAAACTTCGAAGCTTCGCACCCGAGGAGTCCCGTCGACGACGCTCGCGAGGGCCTTCAGCACTTCGGGGTACACGCCGTGTTGATAGGCGTCGGCGCTCTCCTTCTCTTCCCAAAGGGTGATTCCAATGGCTACGGTTCCGCTCGGACGAACGAACGCAATCTCGTCGGTGAAGCCGTGCTGCTTCCGGAGCAAGGGAATGACCTCTTCCTCCATTAACTGAGTGAATTCGGAGAGACTCTCAGGCTTCAGCTGCATTCGAACCGTGCGGGCAAACATTCTGGAACGCCTTTCGGTCTCCAAGGTTGGCCGTCGCCGCCGGATAACTTGACTTGGCTCAGATTATCGGGGACCTGAGTGGAATCGCTCAGGCCGCTGGGTAACTATAGCCTAATTTACTGTATTTTGTCAAGTTATCACGCCATGGAGGCTCGGCAGTTAATCAAAACTAATTAACTGCGCGGAGGGCCGAGGCGAACGCTCGACCTCGGACCTGCCGAGCTCAGTCTCTCGCTTTGTGGACCGTGATCTCGTTTCCCTCGAACTGGAGGCCGTCGAGCATGGAGATCGCCTTCTCCGCATTCGAGCCGTCCGGCATCTGCACGAACCCGTAGCCATGGGGAGATCCCACGCGGGTGTTGCCGATCCAAATGCCCTGCACGTGTCCGTGGCGCGAGAAGAGATTGCGGAGGGATTCCTCGGAAGTGTTGTAAGGGAGGTTACCCACGTAAAGTTTCATTTGCGGTTCCACCTTTTCGAGGGCACGCTCACGGGGGGAATCGATGGAGCGCGTGGGCTTTGCCCGATCCGGAGAGCCTCCAGTGTAGTCGAAACGCGCGAAAGGCGCAAAGAATCCTCGCGCGCGTCGTTCAGGCGTCCTCGAGGTAAACGGTTTCTCCCATTGCGCACGTCTCATGGCGCCCGGATGCTAGCATGGAGCGCCGATTTCGAGGGCGAACATGTGCGAGCTCGCCGCGCGACTCGAGGAATTCCAGCGTGAGCATCCGAAGAGAAGCCTTCACCCGCTTCATGAAGAACCGGGAGCCCTCGTGAGCGCTAGCGCTACCAGCGCCGCCATGGCGGCATCCTTCTGATCGCGCGCCCAGGGCGGGCCGACGGATCGGCCCATGGCCGCGAGGCACTCGCGAGCGCCCCCATCATCCGTCCCGAGGGCCGAGGCGAAGCGGTCCGGGAGCTCTTGGCGAGGAATCCGCACGACCTCGAGCCCGCAGTCCTCGGCGGCCGTGGCGAGCGCTTCCCGGTAGAAGACGCCTTCCGCGCTATGGATGAGGGGATGGGAGCGCAGGATCGCCGCGAGGTCCGACGGAAGCTTCCCCGCGCCCATCAGAATTCCCGCGGTGACCAGCGGCTGCGACTCTCGCAGGCTTTGGACGGCCTCGCGCGCTTTTCGGGCGGCGGCGTCTTTCGACTCGCGCACGAACTTCGCGGCCGCGGAGCCGCTCATCCCCGCCGCTCGGTGATAAACCTCGGCCCGAACGGTATCGTCCGAGTCCGCGAGACGTATCCGGCATCGGTCCACGATCCGCGGGGCACGGAGCGGGCCCGCGACCAAAACCGAGGCGGCCCAGCCGGTATGGATGCTGAACCCGATGGCCGCGGCGTTGGCGTCGGACCTCACGCGGCACAGTATATCGCGACCCTCGGGATTTCACTTCCCCCCGCCTGCCTTCTGGAAGAGAAAGATCGAGCCCTACGTCTCCCTTCACTTCCTCGGGGCGGCTCAGTACGGGACGGACCGGGAGTAAGCGCTCACCAGCGGAGCGCCACCCCCACGAGGAATCGGTCGACATCGGGCTCGGCGTTGATCTCTTCGCCGATGATGGGGATTTCGAGACCGGGGTCATCGACGTCCGTCTGAATCGCGAAGCGCCGGTAATCGACGCGGATGCCCACGTTCTCGTGGAAGAACATCTTCAGCCCCAGGCCGTAGTTGAAGGCGCCGAAGGTCCCGAGGAACTCATCGGTCGCGAGATCGCCGCTCGCGTTCGCGAAGAAGGCGCCGTAGCCCAGAGTACCGTAGGGATAGAATTCCCCGAGCGGCGCTTGGAGAACGACGTTCCCGGCGAGATTCAGGACCGATGCCCCAAGGTCGACCCCGGGAATGTCGAAGTCCGACGTCGGCATGTAGTCGAAGCCGAGCTCGAATCCCACGATCCGGGAAAAGACGCCGATGGTGGCGCCGAAGCTCGTCTTGTCCTGGAGACGCAGCTCCTCGACGAAGGTCCTCCCCAGCATGAGGGAGGCTTCTCCCGAGGCCTCGGCATCGGAGGAACTCACCCACAGAACCCACGGGATCGCAAGAAGAGCCAAGGTCCGCATTCGCATGGTGACAGAATTCTCCTTCAGGAAGATTCCTCGAGCCATACAGAGAACACCCGTGTTCTGGACCACGGAAACAGGTAGGAGGCGCAAAAATAATCTTCGCGTGAGGAAAACCACGTCGCCCATGCAGCCGCGGCGGCGGCGATCGCGGGAATTCCTCCCCTGCGATCGGCAGCTCCGTCATTTCCCACCTGCAGGGCCATCCTAGGTCGGAGCTGAGCTCGGCGCGGTGATCCCGATCACCCTTACGCTCCTCCGGCTTCTCCCGCACCGCATATACACCGTTCACCCTATGACGGCCGAGCCGAGGCCGAGCCCATGCTGGGGTTCATTCAAGGAGAGGTGCCATGCCGCAGATCGAGCTCGAAGAGTGCCTGGGTCCTATCGTCGGGGCGAGCGAGAGCATGCGAAAGCTCTATCGGCAGGTGGAACAGGCAGGTCCGTCCGCGGCCTCGGTTCTCATCGTGGGAGAGACGGGAACCGGAAAGGAGCTGGTCGCGCGAACGCTCCATCGGCTCTCGGCACGGAAATCGAGGGCCTACGTCCCGGTGAACTGCGCGGCGATGCCGGAGAGCCTTGTCGAGAGCGAGCTCTTCGGACACGAGAAGGGCGCCTTCACCGGAGCTTCGACCCGCTCCGCGGGCTACTTCGAGCAGGCGAACCACGGTACGCTCTTTCTCGACGAGATCTCGGCGATGCCCGTGTCTCAGCAGGCGAAGCTCCTCCGAGCGCTCCAGGAAGGCACGGTGCGCCGGCTGGGAAGCGGGACCGACATGACGGTCGACGCGCGCGTCATCGCCGCGATCAACGTCGAGCCCGGCAAAGCGATGAAGGAAGGCCACCTCAGGTGCGATCTCTTCTATCGCCTGAGCGTCTTCATCATCGAGGTGCCGCCGCTTCGGGAGAGGCCCGGCGACGCGCTCCTCCTCGCGCGCCATTTCGCTTCCGAATTCGCTAAGGCCCAGGACAAGCGTCCCCCGTCAATCGACACCGAGGCATCGAGGGCCCTCGCCCGCTATTCATGGCCCGGAAACGTCCGCGAGCTCAGAAACGCGATCGAGGGCGGCGTCATTCTCGCCAAGAACGATCGAATCACGCTCGAGGCGCTTCCGGCGACGCTCTCTCAGGCCTCTCTGGCCGTCGAGGAGAAAAAGGAGCCCGCCGTACCGAATCTGCCCGCGGTCGAGGTCGCGGTCCCGGGAATGACCGTCGAGGAGGTCAAGCGGCGGCTCATCGTCAAGACTCTCGAGGCCACCGGAAACATCAGCGAAGCCGCAGGCAAGCTAGGTATCAGCTCGCGCACGATCTACAACAAGATCCACGAGTGGAACCTGTTCCCGGACGGCTTCTCCAGCGGTAGAGTCTGCGGGCAGTGACTCAGAACCGGACGCCGAAGCCGAGCACGAAGTCGCTGTCGTCCGCCGCGAGAACTTTGGCCTGAATGTAGGGCACCCATCGCCGTCCCAGCGTCTGAAACCCGACCCCGAAAAGGACGTTCGCGCCCGCATCGGTCCTCGCATCCGGGCTTCCGTCCGGGTCCACATAGATGACGGCAAGACCCGCCCCAAGCCAGAAGAAGGCTTTTCCGCGCCGGGCGAAATCGTAGTGGAAATCGAAGTTGAAGGTTGCCTTGCTCGCGTTGTCGGCGAAGACCAGCTCGATATTCGGGTTTAGAAAAAGGTCGTGCTCCACGCCCACGAGGACTTCGCCCCCGATGAATGGATCTCCGTGGGCGGTGTAGGCGCCGGCGCGGCCGCCGACGAGTACCTGAGATTCGCCGGCGCGGGGGGCGACGACGAGGAAAACGAGGATGAGGAAGGTAGTGGTGAAAAAGCGAAGCCGGGCGTCGTGCATGGACTCCTCCTTCAGGTTTCCGAGGAGCAAAGTACGTGCCAGGTGGGCGGTCTGGGGAAGCTCAGGAAAAGGCCGGACCCATCCCGCCATGCTCCGGGTGGAAAGTGGATTGGCTGTTCGGGGCGTCGTTGCCGAGCGGCGCCTCGGCTCTCACCAGGGTCCGCCCGCGTCGGGACTCGACGACGACCCGGCCTCCGAGCTGGCGCAGACGTTCTTCCATACCTCTCAACCCAACACCCATGTTTGCCAGAGACGGCTCGCCGTTCGAGGTGAGAAGACCCGGGGCGATTCCTCGGCCGTGGTCTTCCACCTCCAGACGGACCCATCCGGAGCTCGCGAGGATACGAACCAGGGCGTCGCGGCTTCCCGAGTGCCTCTGGATGTTGGCGAGGGCTTCCTGCACCACCCGGAACAGAGCGAGCTCGGTATCCGGGCTCAGCCGCTCCATCTCCGCAGGGGCGTCGAGAGCCACTTCGATCCCGCTGCGCTGCGAGAATCCGCGGGTGTAGTCTCGGAGCGCGTAGAGCAGCCCGAGCTCTTCCAACAGGGGAGGGTGGAGAAGATAGGACATGCTGCGGATCTGGCGGGTGCATTCCGAAGCGAGGTCGATCGAGCTCGAGAGCGACTCGCGGACGAGAGGCACCATCTCGTCGAGCCGCCCCAGGTTCAGCTCCAGCGCCGCCAGCAGCTGCCCGGTGCTGTCGTGGAGCTCGCGCGCGATGCGGCGTCGCTCCCGATCCTGCGATTGAAGGAGAAGAGCCGAGAGCTGGCGAAGGGATTCCTGCGCGTGCTTCATCGGAGTGATATCCACCAGCACCGTCTCGTAGAGCTGTGAGCCGTCGCGACCCTCGCCCACGTTGCCGCTCTCCAGCACCCAGAGGGTGCTCCCGTCCATGCGGCGCACGCGGGTCTCGAGCTCCACGTGACCCCGCCTCTTATGAAGCTCCTCGAAACGAGATCGGTGGTTGGGGTCGACGAAGAGCTGCTGGTGGACGTCGGTCACCTTCGCCATCAGCTCATCGACAGAGGAAAAGCCCAGGATGCGGGCGAGCGCGCCGTTGGTCATGAGGATCGCGCCCTCGGTATCCGAGCGAAGGATCCCGGCGACGGCGTTGTCGAAGATCGCTTGGTAGTCGGCTTCGGCCCGCCGGAGCTCGTGTCGCATGCGGGCCCGCTCGCGCCGGAGCTCGTCCCTATCGCTCGAAAGCTCGGTGACCGCCTGGGCCACGGCTTCGATCTCGTTCTTGGGCACTTCCGCCGACGGCCGCTCTATCGCGCTCAGGACGTCGTCGCGTAAGCGCCGGACCGGGGCCACCAGTCGATCCCAGGCGAGCTTGAACCAGGCGACGAGCGCCCCGAGCCCCACGAGGCTAGTAGCCACCACGAGGAAAAACAGGTTGCGGCGGGCCGCGAGCCGCCTCTCATCGAGCGCCAGCAAGAGCCGGGACGAGCCGCCGACGAGGTGCTCCAGACCCTGCCGCACCTCGGCGCGGAGCTCGTTCGAAGGCGCCGTCAGGACCCTTTTCATCACGGGGCGCAGGCGATCCCAGGCCTCCCTCAACGCAGAGATTGGACTTGCGATCTCCTCCGGGGGCGGCGTCAGCAACCGAGCCTCGAGCTCGCCTCCGGTCTCGAGGCGTCGCAAGACTTCCTCGTAGTCGGCCACGGTCTCATCGAGCGCGCTCCGCGAGGCGGCGTCACCTTCGAGCGCGCGCTCGACCAGAAACTCCATTCGCTGGCACAGGAACGTCTGGCGGCTCGCGAGAACGAGGAACGGGGCGGAGGCGTCGTCTGCAGCGACGAAGCGCTGGACGATCGCGGCATTAGCGGTGAGGATCGCCGCCAAGAACAGCGAGAGGAGAACGACCCATCGAGCCACGCCGCCTCGCCGTCGAATACTCTCTCCAGAGAGACGAAAGTTCGGGTCTGGGTCGTTAGCCATTGCCCAGTCTATTTACGGTCGCGGCCCGGATACAAACGCCTGCTGGGAGAGAGATCAGAGATCGGGGACGTACAGGATCTGTCCCGGCCGGATTCCGCCGTTCTTTGAAATCGCTTCCGCGTTGGCGTCGTAGATGTAGACCCAGAAATCAGCGAGACCGTAGAGACGGACCGCGATCGAGCGAAGGTTGTCGTCGTCTTCCTGCACACGATAAAGACGAGCGGTCGTCCGTTCGGAGGGATCGCTCAATCTCACCATCCTCACCATCTCGGCCTCGCTGTCATGTGAATCACGGCCACGAACAGCGCCGACCCGATGACGCTCCACACCAGAGGAAACGCCGCGCCTCCGACGTCGACGGTGAAGAACTCCGGCAGAGCCAGGAGCCGCGCGAGCCAGATTCCGATGGCGGCTCCCACGAAACCCACTGCGATTGCGACCAGACACCCGCCTCGAGACGCGCCGACGATCGCTTGGCCCAGGGAGCCGCACACTCCCGCGATCAACAGGAGAATCAAGAACTCCAAGAACGTCATAGGTTATCTCCCCTCGAATCAAATCGACGGTGTCACGAAACAGGAATTAGCAAGGGCCATGCCACAAAGGCTAGCGATCTTCTTAGAACAATGTCGCCGGCCCGCGCGGGCGGAGAGGTAACTTATTCACCTCGACCGAGCAGAACTTTCGTAAGGGTGAACGGGGAAAAGACCTTAGACCCCGAAAGGACGCGACGTTTCCGCAGTCCCCGAGTGTGGCACGAGCCTTGCTGAAGCATGAGGTGGAAGGAGTGCCAGGAATGAATAGACTTTTGGCAATCTTGGCTCTGACCGCGGCGACGTTCGCGGCCGCGAGCCGACCGGATACTCGGGACGAGCGCGAGCGGGCGGAGAAAGCAGCGGCGGCGCTAGATTCCATCATGGCGGCGCCGGACCAAGAGATCCCGGCGGACCTCCTCGCGAAGGCCCACGGGATCGCGGTCGTCCCGAACGTCGTCAAGGGAGCGTTTCTCGCCGGCGGACGCTTCGGAAAGGGTCTGGTGAGCGCCCGCGACGAGAACGGAGAGTGGGGAACACCGCTCTACATCGACATCGGCGGAGGCAGCTTCGGACTCCAGATCGGAGTGGAGGCTACCGACTTGATTCTGGTCTTCACCGAGCCCGACGGACTCCGGGAGATGCTCAAGGACAACCTCAAGCTCGGAGCGGATGCCGGAGCGGTGGTCGGACCGGTGGGCCGCCGGCTGGAGGCGGGCACGAACCTGACGTTCGATTCACCGATCTATTCCTATTCGCGGAACAAAGGTGTGTTTGCCGGTGTCGCGCTCGACGGATCGATCCTCAGCGTCGACGACAGCTCGAACCAAGAGGTCTACGGCAAGGACGTGACCGGCACCGACATCCTCATCGCGAGGAAGGTTCCGGTCGGAGACGTCACCCGTCCTTTCCTCGAGGCCTTGAAGAGAAACACGCCGCGGCAGGCGACCGAGTAGCTTCTCTCGCCCTCGAGGTTGGGAGAGGCGAAGCCGGCTCGGATCGGGACGCCGATTCGAGTCGGCTTTTTTCTTAGCGGGAGGCTTCTACCTTCCTGATCGACGTCACCTGGATGGACTTGCCGTCGGCGCTTACCGTACCCGTCACCACCACGTTCTCGCCGGCATGGGGCTCGAGCTTCTTCGGGTCGTCGGCCAGATACATCTTCGCGTCATCGGGCACGAAGAGCGCGTAGGCCGCGCCCATCTTCACGCACTCGTCGGCGCACTCCTTGTCGTTCATCCCTTCCATCATGTGCTCGGCGGCGCACATATCGTCGGTGACGTAACCCTGGAATTCCTTATCCTCCGCGACGGCGAAACCCGCGAAACAAAGAAACGAAACGAAGGCCATGGATCTCATGCAAACCTCCCAGGAACGAGGGGCGACAACCGCGATTGTCGTGTCCGCACCGGGCGGAGTCAAACGGCGGCGTTTTGACAGGCACCCGAGGCCCTGTTACGGTCCCGCATGCGAAACGCTTTCATCTTGAGTGTCGTGCCCTGGCTACTTTCGACGAGTGTGGGCAGTTACGCGCGCCATGGAGTTCGGCGATGCCGCCATGGCCTATCTCCAATAGGAAACGACCATGAGCGCCATGAATGAAAGTCCTCCCGAGGGATCGGCCATGTACGAGAAGATTCTGGGGAAAGCCGCTCCGACGGTAGTCGCTCCCGTCAGTCTAGGAGCGCTGACCATCGACCATCTCTTCGCCAAGATCTGGACCCGCGAGGGACTCTCGATCCGAGATCGCAGACTCGTCACCGTGGCGCTTCTCGCCGCCCAGGGGCGGCCCGACCAGCTCCGGGATCACATCCGGGGCGCGCGCCTCGGAGAGGATCCTCTGACCGAGGAAGAGATTCGGGAGCTCATGATCCACGTCGCTCACTACGCGGGCTGGGCTGCGGGCACCAGCGGCCAGGCCGTCGCGAGCGCGGTCTTTGCGGAGCTCGGATCCTGATCCTCCTTCTCGCGGGGTTTCTGGCTCAGTCGGCCGTAGAGCCTCCGTCGTTCCGCGAGGGAGTCGCGCTCCTCCAGCAGAGACGCCCAGTCGGCTTTGGGTCCAGTGCCGCAGGCGGACGAGAGAAGGAGAAACGGAATCAGTCGGCTTCGCATCGGTCGGAGATTCTATACCGACGTGAAAGAGGCAAAGGCTCCCTATTCGTAGCGGAGCGCCGTCATCGGACTCACCCGTGAAGCTCTGAGCGCAGGGACGAGGTTCGCGGCTCCCGCCACCGCGAGCAGCAGGAGGGCGGCGGCAAGGTAGGCGACGGGGTCGATGGAGCTCACGCCGTACAGGTACGCCCCGAGCACTTTCGCGAGAAATGCGGAAGCGACGGCGCCGATGGCGACTCCCACGAGGGTGAGGCGCATCCCCGAAGAGAGGATCATCCGGATCACGTCAGAGCCTCTGGCCCCGAGCGCCATCCGAAGCCCGACTTCCCGAGTCCGCCGGCTGACCGAATAACCGATGACGCCGTAGAGGCCGACGGACGCGAGAGCGAGGGCGAGGGCTCCGAACGCGCCCAGAAGAGCGGCGCCGGCGCGCGTGGGAAGCAGCGTCATGTCGACGACTTCCTGCGCCGTCGATCGCTCGGTGAACACGATTTCCCGGTTAATCGAGAGAATCTCGCGCTCCAGAACCGGAAGGGCGGCGTCCGCCCGCCCCTTCACCCGCACCATCACCGTGGTGAGGACCGAGGGCGTCTGCGCCCAGGCGAAGTGGATGTAAGGCCTCGGCTCTTCTCCCACCGTCCTCACCTTGTGGTCGCGAGCTACTCCCACGATCTCGAACGACGGCCCGTCGAAGCCTTCGGTGAAGAGGCGCTTGCCGAGAGCGCTCTCGTTCGGCCAGTAGCGCTCGGCCATGGCCCGGTTCACGATGACGACGCCCGGACTTCCCTCCCGATCGTTGGCATCGAACCCGCGCCCTTCGACGATGGGCACCCCCACCACGCGGAAGTAGCTCTCGTCGACGTAGGTGGAGTCGATCGAGGTGGGATCGTCGTCCGGGCGGTGGTGTCCCGGAATCCAGACCCCTTCCATATTGATGTCGGGGGCGAGCGGCATCCGCCCGGCGAGCGCCACCGCCTCCACACCCGGGAGTCCCTCGAGCCTCTCCACCATCTGCGGTTGAAAGGCCTCGACCTCCTCGGCGGAGTAGTTGTTCATGCCGAGGTCGAAGGAGAGCGAGACGATGCCCGACGGATCGAACCCGAGGTCGGCGTTCTGCGCCTCGAAGAGCGCGCGGGTGAGGAGCGCGCCCGCGACCAGGAGAACCAGCGACACCGCGAGCTGTCCCACCACCAGGGCCTTCGAGAGGAACGAGCCCCGCCGCGGCCCGCCCTGAGTGGCAGCGCTGTCGCCCTTGAGCGCGGGAACCAGATCGGGCCTCGACGCCCGCCAGGCGGGCACGAGACCGAAGACGACCGCGGTCGCGATCGAGAGCGCGATGGCGTAAGCGATGACCGTGAGATCGATGCCGATCGCGAAGCTCACGGGAATCGGAAGCGGCGGTTGGACGGCCGAGAGGATCCGCCCGCCCACGGCGGCGACCACGAGGCCGGCTAGAGTGCCGAGCCCCGCGAGGACGAAGCTTTCGCACATGAGCTGGCGCAGGAGGTGCGCGCGGCTCGCGCCGACCGAGAGACGCACGGCGATCTCCCGGCGCCGGTTGGTCGCGCGCGCGAGAAGCATGTTGGCGACGTTGGCGCAGGCGATGAGGAGCACCAACCCCACGGCAACCAGAAGCACGGCCCCCGCCTGGTTCAGAAAGGAGTCGACCATGGGATGGAACCGGACGCCGGCGGCGGGGAGCACCGTGCTCTTCAGCTTCTCGTTGGTTACGGGGTACTCCTTCGTCAGTCGGGCGAACACCGTCGCGACCTGGGCCCGCGCTTCCTCGACCGTCCGCCCGGGCGCGAGCCGTCCGTTCAGGAATAGCCACCGGGTGCCGCGCTTCTCGAGGCGGGTCGTTCCCGTCGGCGACGGCATATCCGCCTGCACTCCCGAAAAGCGGAGCTTCGAAACCATGGCGGTCGGCGCCCAGAACTCGGGGGTGAGGCCGGGGATGGTGCCGGAAAAAGTCTCGGGAGCGACGCCGATCATGTCGTACTCGACTCCGCTGATGCGAAGCGTCTTCCCCACCACCGAGGGGTCCCCTCCCAGGCGGCGCTGCCACAGCCCGTGGCTCACGACGATGACCGGGTGCGAGCCCTCGGTCTCATCCTCTTCGGGGAGGAAGGAGCGGCCCAACTGCGGCTCGACTCCGAGAACATCGAAGTAGTTCCCGGTGACGACTTCCCCCATCATGAGCTCGGACCGGCCGTCGCGGGAGAAGATGCCGCGGACGAAGGCGTGCCCGGCGAGGCCTTCGAAGGCGTCGACGCCGTCCCGGACGTCGCGGTAATCGAGATAGGAGCTCGTGAGGTAGGGCATCTCTTCGCTCAGGCTCGTGTAGACTTCGACCAGCCGCTCGGGGTTCGCGACCGGCATCCTCTTCAGGAGAACGGCGTTCACCACGCTGAAGATCGTGGTGTTGAGGCCGATGCCGAGCGCCAGGGAGAGGACCGCGACCAGGGTGAATCCCGGCTTGTGCAAGAGCGTGCGAAGGGCATAACGCAGGTCGAAGACAATGGCTTGCATGCCCTGAGTTTACGCTTCTCCCCCGCGGATTGTTCCCGCCCTCTACGCCCGCTGGCGCGCTCG
>Ga0214473_10002078_pt1 | contig 25159 bp, 22 predicted proteins | sample RVTome_7_FD_203509 | JGI IMG/M metagenome (GOLD analysis project Ga0214473, IMG submission 203509) | Soil microbial communities from uranium-contaminated site in the Upper Colorado River Basin, Wyoming, United States - RVT98D197 | ecosystem: Environmental > Terrestrial > Soil > Contaminated >... | reverse complement strand
CTCGCCGTGCTCAACCTGGAAGGCATCTTCTCCCGCTACGAGAACCCCGACACCGTCATCGACCGCATCACCTCCGCCAGCCTCGAGGAGGCGACCAAGATCATCCAGGGCCTCTACGGCGAGCCCATCAAGGAAGATCTGATCCACAAGCGGATCTCGGAGATCAAGAAGGGCGGGGGACCCGTCGTCGTGTCCTCCATTCCGCAGCGCGCGGAGCGCTTCGCCAAGATCGCCGAGGAAGCCGGTGCCGACTTCTTCGTCGTCCAGTCCACGGTGACCACGGCCCGCCACATCGCGACGGAGTACCGCCCGGTGGACCTCCGGGAGCTGAAGAAGCACCTCTCGATCCCGCTGATCGTCGGCAACGTGGTCACCTACGAGGCGTGCCTCGAGCTGATGGACACGGGCGTGGACGCCCTTCTGATCGGCGTGGGCCCGGGCGCGGCGTGCACGAGCCGCGAGGTGCTCGGCCTCGGCGTGCCCCAGGTGACGGCCACCGCCGACTCCGCGGCCGCGCGCGACTTCTACTACAAGAAGACGGGGCGCTACGTGCCGATCATCACCGACGGCGGCATGACCACCGGCGGGGACATCTGCAAGGCGCTCGCCTCGGGCGCGGACGCCGTCATGATCGGCTCTGCCTTCGCGCGAGCTCAGGAGGCGCCTGGCCGCGGCTACCACTGGGGCATGGCGACGCCTCACTCCAATCTCCCCCGCGGAACCCGCATCCGCGTCGGCATCGCCGGACCGCTCGAGCAGATCCTTCTCGGTCCCGCGTTCACCGAGGACGGAACGCTGAACCTCGTCGGCGCCATCCGGACCTGCATGGGATCGGTGGGGGCGCGCAATATCCGCGAGATCCAGCAGACGGAGCTCATCATCGCGCCCTCGATCAAGACCGAAGGCAAGGCCTTCCAGCGCGCCCAGAAGCTGGGGATCCCGCGCTAGGCGCCGCGTCATGGCGGCCCATCTGCCCGCCGCGGATGGCGTCGGCGCTCCCTGCCACGCACCCGCGAGACAGGAGCGCCCAAGCCTCTCAGCCCGGACGCAGGCGACAGGTTGCGCCGGCGCCCTCTTCGCCCCTTCGGGGCGAAGAGGCCCAACCGCCCGACCGACGTGATCCACGTTCAGGCGACCTAGATGGACAAGATCGGCATCCTGGACTTCGGCGGGCAGTACACGCAGCTCATCGCTCGACGGATCCGGGAGCTCGGGGTCTATTCCGAGATCCTGCCCTGCACGCATCCCCTCGGCGACTTGCTCGGCGCCGGCTACAAGGGGATCATCCTCTCGGGCGGACCCTCGAGCGTGTACGAGGAGGACGCCCCCCTGCCCGACAAGAAGCTCTTCGAGGCGGGCATCCCGCTGCTCGGGATCTGCTACGGCATGCAGGCCATGGGCTATCTGCTCGGGGGCCACGTGGTGCCCGCCGAGCGGCGAGAGTACGGAAGGGCCGAGCTCCGGCTGCTCTCGACACACGGACTCCTCGAAGGGATCGAGCCCGAGCACGCGGACCGCATCTCGGTGTGGATGAGTCACGGCGACACCGTCATGAAGCCCCCCAACGGGTTCGTGAGCCTGGGCACCACGGAGAACTGCCCGGTGGCCGCCATGGCCGACGCAGAGCGCAAGCTCTTCGCCGTGCAGTTCCACCCGGAGGTAGCGCACACCCCCCAGGGCAAGACCATTCTCCGCAACTTCGTCCGGCTCTGCGGGGCCCGGGGAGACTGGTCGATGCCGTCGTTCATCGACGCCGCCATCGAGGGCATCCGCCATCAGGTGGGTTCCGAGCGGGTGCTGTGCGCGCTGTCGGGGGGGGTGGACTCCTCCGTCGTGGCCGTGCTGATCCACCGGGCGATCGGCGAGCGGCTGACCTGCCTGTTCGTCGACAATGGCTTGCTCAGGAAGGGCGAGGCCGAGAGCGTGGTGGCGACCTTCCGCGATGCCTTCAAGATGAACCTGATCCATATCGATGCATCCAAGCGTTTTCTCGACCAACTCAGGAATGTGGCTGACCCGGAGACCAAGCGGAAGCGGATCGGGGCGGAGTTCATCTCGGTCTTCGAGGAAGAGGCCGGAAAGCTTGGGGACTTCCCATGGCTCGCGCAGGGGACACTCTACCCTGATGTGATCGAGTCGATCTCGTTCAAGGGACCCTCCGCCACCATCAAGACCCATCACAATGTCGGCGGGCTCCCCAGCCGGATGCGCTTCAAGCTGGTGGAGCCGCTGCGGGAGCTCTTCAAGGACGAGGTCAGGGAGCTGGGAACGATCCTGGGCCTGCCCCCGGAGGTCATCTGGCGTCAGCCCTTCCCGGGGCCGGGCCTGGCCATCCGTGTCCTGGGCGAGGTGACGGAGGAGCGGCTCGCCGTGCTGCGGGATGCCGACGAGGTCGTGCAGGACGAGGTGCGCGCGGCCGGGCTCGAGCGCGAGCTGTGGCAGGCCTTCGCGGTGCTCCTACCCGTGCGGACCGTGGGTGTCATGGGAGACTTCCGCACCTATGCCCAGGTGATCGCGCTGCGCGCGGTCATGAGCCAGGACGCGATGACCGCCGACTGGGCGCGACTGCCGTACGACCTCCTGGGGAAGATCTCGTCGCGGATCATCAACGAAGTCAAGGGCGTCAACCGGGTCGTCTTCGACATCTCCTCAAAGCCACCGAGCACGATCGAATGGGAGTAGCCCGGTGGCGGCGAGATAAATGAAACACCACGCCGACTTCGTCCATCTGCACGTGCACTCGGAATACAGCCTCCTCGATGGCGCGGCGAGGCTCGAGAAGCTCATCCACAAGGCGAAAGAGCTGCGCTTCCCCGCCCTCGCGCTGACCGACCACGGGAATCTCTTCGGCAGCGTGGACTTCTATTCGGGGTGCGAGAAGGCCGGGGTCAAGCCCATCCTGGGCTCCGAGCTCTACGTGGCGCCGGGCAGCCGCTTCGAGCGCTCCGGCCAGGACGGCAGCTACGAGGGCGCCAGCCACTGCACCGTCCTCGTCAGGAACCGCGAGGGCCACGCCAATCTCATGCGGCTGGTCTCGAAGGCCTATCTCGAGGGCTTCTACTACAAGCCGCGGGTGGACCGCGAGCTCCTCGCCCAGCACGCCGGCGGCCTCCTCGTGCTCTCGGGCTGCCTCAACTCCGAGGTGAGCCGCATGCTCTCGGCGGGGGACGAGGCCAAGGCGCGCGAGACGGCGGGCTGGTACCAGGAGGTGTTCGGCAAGGACCACTACTTCATGGAGGTCCAGTCCCACGGGCTCGACGAGCAGAAGAAGGTCACGGAAGGCACGATCCGGATCGCGCAGGCGATCGGCGCGCCCCTGTGCGGGACCAACGACTCGCACTATCTGGAGGCGGAGCACTCGCGGGCCCACGAGGCGCTCCTCTGCATCCAGACCGGGACCACGATGAGCGACCCGAACCGCTGGCGTTTCTCCACCGACGAGTTCTATCTCAAGTCGGCCGACGAGATGCGCGCGGTCTTCAAGGACCTGCCCGAGGCGTACCGCAATACGCTCGCGGTGGCGGAGCGGTGCAATGTCGACCTGCAGTTCGGGCAGTTCCACCTGCCGCGCTACCAGGTGCCCGACGGGTTCACGCTCGATTCGTACCTGGAGCACCTCGCCTTCGAGGGGCTCGCCGCCCGCTACGGGTCGTCGCCGGGGGACGCCGTGGTCGAGCGGCTCCGCTACGAGCTCGGCGTCATCTCCAAGATGGGGTTCTCGGGGTACTTCCTGGTGGTCTGGGACTTCATCGCCTTCGCGCGGCGGCAGGGGATCGCCGTCGGGCCGGGGCGCGGCTCCTCCGCCGGGTCGCTCGCCGCGTACTGCCTCGGCATCACCAACGTGGATCCCATCCGTTACGGGCTGATCTTCGAGCGATTCCTCAACCCGGAGCGCATCTCCATGCCCGACATGGACATCGACTTCGCCGACGACCGGCGCGACGAGGTCATCCGCTACGTCGTGGAGCGCTACGGGGCCGACCGGGTCGCCCACATCATCACCTTCGGCACCATGGGCGCCAAGGCGGTGATCCGCGACGTCGCGCGCGTGCTCGGCTTCTCCTACGGCGACGCCGACCGCATCGCCAAGCTGGTGCCCGGCTTCCCGCTCAACATCACCCTCGACGAGTCGCTCGAGAAGTCCCCGCCGCTGGCGGAGCAGGTCAAGCGCGAGCCCCGCGTGGCCGAGCTGTGGAGCGTGGCCAAGGCGCTCGAGGGATGCACGCGCCACGCCTCCGTGCACGCCTCCGCCGTCGTGATCTCGGACGAACCCCTGATGGAGCGGGTGCCGCTGTACAAGGACCCCAAGCGCCCCGAGCTGATCACGGGCCTCGCCATGGGCCCGATCGAGAAGCTCGGCCTGCTCAAGATGGACTTCCTCGGTCTCAAGACGCTCACGGTGCTCACGGATGCCGTCCGGCTGATCAAGGAGGCGCGGGGGATCACGCTCGACCCCGACCACCTCCCCCTCGACGACGCCGGGACCTACCAGCTCCTCACCGAGGCCCGGACGTTCGGCGTCTTCCAGCTGGAGTCGGCGGGGATGCGGGATGCCCTCAAACGCCTGAAGCCGCAGCAGATCGAGGACATCATCGCCATGGTCGCCCTCTACCGGCCGGGGCCGATGGACCTCATCGACGAGTTCGTCAACCGCAAGCACGGGCGCTCGCCCATCGCCTACGAGCACCCGCTGATGGAGCGCCACCTCCAGGAGACCTACGGGATCATGGTCTACCAGGAGCAGGTGATGCGGCTGGCCGCCGACCTCGCGGGGCTCACCCTCGGCGAGGCCGACATCCTCCGCAAGGCCATGGGCAAGAAGGACCGCGAGCTCATGGCCCAGCAGCGCGAGAAGTTCATCGGCGGGTGCAAGAGCAGCAAGATCGACGCGCGCAAGGCGGAGAAGATCTGGGACCAGATCGACAAGTTCGCGGGCTACGGCTTCAACAAGAGCCACGCCGCGTGCTACGGCCTCGTGGCATACCAGACGGCATATTTCAAGGCCAACTACCCCGTGGAGTTCATGGCGGCTCTGCTCACCTCTGAAATGGACAAGACGGACAAGATCGTCCAGTACATGGAGGAGTGCCGGGCGATGGGGCTCCGCGTGGAGCCTCCCGACGTCAACGTGTCAGGCGCGCAGTTCACCGTGGTCGGCGACGCCATCCACTTCGGGCTCGCCGCCATCAAGAACGTGGGCGGCGCCGCCATCGAGTCCATCGTGCGGACGCGTCAGGTGGCGGGCCCGTTCCCGTCGCTCGAAGATTTCTGCTCCCGGGTCGACCTGCGGCTCGTCAACCGGCGCGTGCTGGAGAGCCTCGTCAAGGCGGGCGCCTTCGACACGCTCAAGTCGGCGCGGGCGGGGCTCCTGAGCGGGCTCGACCAGGCGATGGAAGCGGGACAGCGGCGCCAGCGCGACCGCGAAGAGGGCCAGGCCTCCCTCTTCGACGCCCTCGGCGGCGGGCCGGCGGCCGAGCGGACGGCGTCGAAGAGCGAGCCGTCGACCGTGCCGGAGTGGCCGCCCGAGGAGATGCTCGCCTACGAGAAGGAGGTGCTGGGCTTCTACCTCTCGGGGCACCCCCTCGAGCAGTATCGCGACCTGAGCCGCCGCTTGGGGGCGGCGACGGCGGCCGAGCTGTTCGCGCGCCCGGTCGCTTCCCGCGTCCTGCTGCTCGGCCAGATCAGCGCCGTCACCGAGAACTCGACGAAGAGCGGAAACCGGATGGCCTTCGCCACGCTGGATCTGGTGGACGGCAGTGTCCCCCTCACGGTCTTCCCCGAGCCGTACCGGAGCTGCGCGGGGGCGCTGCGGCACCGCGGCCCCGTGCTCGTCCGCGGACGCGCGGACGACAGCGACAAGGGCCGCGTCGTCCTCGCAGAGGAGATCAAGATCCTGGACGAGACCATGACGGGAGTGAAGGGCGCCGATGACGGCAGGCAGGCGCTCGCGTGCCGCGTGCGCATGCGCGCCGCCGGCGAGGGGCTCGACGCGCGGCTGGCGTCGCTCAGGGCGGTCTGCCAGGAGCACCGCGGGCGCACACCGCTGTTCGTGCACGTGCTGCTCCCCGAGCAGGAGGTGGTGGTGCGGGTCAAGGATCTCCTGGTGGAGCCCGACCGCGGCATGGTGACGAAAGTGGAGACCCTGCTGGGAGCGGGCAGTATACTCGTCGAATATGCAGGACGAGCTTGAGTTCGAAAAGCCGCTCGTCGAGCTCGAGAACCGGCTGGTCCAGCTCCGCGCCGCGGACGATCCCGCCGCCGCGCGCGGCGAGATCGCGCGGATCGAGGATCGGCTCGGCCGCCTTCAGCGGAAGATCTACGGCGGCCTGACCGCCTGGCAGCGCGCGCAGATCGCGCGACACCCCAAGCGCCCGCACACGCTGGACCTCGTCAGCCTCCTCTTCGAAGACTTCGTCGAGCTTCACGGGGACCGCGTGTTCGGCGACGACAAGGCGATCGTGGGCGGGCTCGCGCGCTTCGACGGCGTGCCCGTGGTGGTGATCGGCCACCAGAAGGGCCGCGACACCCGGGAGAACATCGCGCGAAACTTCGGCATGCCGCATCCCGAGGGCTATCGCAAGGCCCTGCGCCTCATGCAGCTCGGCGCGAAGTTCGCCGCGCCGATCGTCACGTTCATCGATACGCCGGGCGCCTACCCCGGCCTGGGCGCCGAGGAGCGCGGCCAGGGTGAGGCCATCGCGCGCAACCTCCGCGAGATGGCGGGCCTCGCCACGCCGATCGTGTGCGTGGTGACGGGCGAGGGCGGCAGCGGCGGAGCGCTCGCCATCGGCATCGGCAACCGTGTCCTCATGCTCGAGTACGCCATCTACTCCGTGATCTCGCCGGAGGGCTGCGCGGCCATCCTGTGGGGCGACGCCGCGAAAGCGCCGGAGGCAGCGGGGCTGATGCGGGTGACGGCGCCCGATCTCCTGCGCCTCGGCGTCATCGACGGCATCGTCCCCGAGCCGGTCGGCGGCGCCCACCGCAACTGGGAGCAGAGCGCCGCCAGCCTGCGCACCGCGCTCCACGATCAGCTCTGGTCGCTCAAGGGCCGGTCGCTCGCGCGGCTCGTCGAAGAGCGATACGATCGGTTCCGTCGCATCGGTGTCTTCGACGAGGTGGGATGAGGCGGTCCGGGTTTGACATGCAAAGACACGGGTGATACCGTAACTGCCAGAAATGTATGCCTGAATTCATTCTGTCCGTCCGCCGCGCCCCGGAACCCCGCGATGATGTCTAAGCTGCACCTGATCACCTACGGCTGCCAGATGAACGAGTACGACTCGGAGCGGGTGGCCGGTCTCCTCAAGTCCGAGCGCTACGAGCTATGCGACAAGGCGGAGGACGCGGACCTGATCCTGCTCAACACGTGCGCGATCCGGGAGAAGGCCGAGGACAAGGTCTTCTCCCAGCTCGGCGTCCTCAAACACCTCAAGCGGGCCCGGCCGGATCTCATCATCGGGGTCATGGGCTGCATGGCGCAGCTCCAGCAAGGCCGGATCCACGAGCGGGCGCCCTACGTCGACCTCGTCTTCGGCTCGCCCGCGATCGCCCGGGTGGGCGAGCTCGTCGCCCGCGCGCGGCGCGGCGAGCGCTCCCTGCTCGATGCCGGTGAGGGCGCCCTCGTCAAGATCACCGCCCGGCCGGAGACGGCGGGCCGGCTCAAGGCGTTCGTGACCGTGATGGAGGGGTGCGAGAAGCATTGCACTTTCTGCGTGGTGCCGACGACGCGTGGACGCGAGCGCAGCCACCCGCCCGCCGCCATCGTCGAGGAGATCCGCGGCCTCGCCGAGGCCGGCTGCAAAGAGGTGACGCTCCTCGGCCAGACCGTCAACGCCTACGGCCGCGACCTCGAGCCTCCCTCGGATCTCCCCGCGCTCCTCGAGCTCGTCAACGAGATCGAGGGCATCGAGCGGATCCGCTTCACGACCTCGAACCCGTACAACCTCACCTCCCGGCTCATCCGGGCCATCCGGGACGTGCCCAAGGTCGTCGAGTACCTGCACCTGCCGCTCCAATCGGGCTCCGACCGCGTGCTCGCGCGGATGAACCGCGGGTATAGCCGGGCGCGCTACCTCGATCTCATCGCCGAGCTCACGAGCACCGTGCCGGACATCGCGCTCTCGACGGACATCATCGTGGGCTTTCCCGGCGAGACCGAGGAGGACTTCGCCCAGACCGTCGACGTGGTCGAGCGCGTCGGCTACGACAACGCCTTCGTGTTCCGGTACTCGCGCCGGCCGGGGACGCCTGCCGCGGAGATGCCGGACCAGGTCGCCGACCCGGTGAAGGCGCGGCGCAATACCGAGCTCCTCGATGTCGCGGTCCGGGTGGCGGCAGAGCGGAGCCGGCGGCTGGAAGGGCGCGTCCTGCCCGTCCTCGTGGACGGGGCGTCGAGGAAGAATCCTCGGGAGGTCGCGGGGCGGACGCGGTGCAACCGGGTGGTGAACGTCGATGCCGAGGGCCACGAGCTGCTCGGCCGCGTGGTGGCGGTGCACATCACCCAGGCGTTGCCGCACAGCCTTCGCGGCGTGCTGGCCGATCGGGGCGCGAATACGCGGGCCGCTGTCCTCGCGCCCGCCTAGCAAGGAGGAGCACCATGTGGCTCGAGATGAAGGTCAAGAACCTCGTCCTGGATCCGCTGTCCAACATGCCCATGATCATCCTGCGCGACGAGGACGAGAAGCGCTCGCTGTCCATCTGGGTGGGACTGCCGGAAGCCAATGCCATCGCGCTCGAGCTCGAGAAGATCTCGACCCAGCGCCCGATGACGCATGACCTCATCAAGAACATCCTGGAGGCGGTGAACGCGCGCGTCTCCAAGGTCGTCGTCACCGACCTCCGGGAGAACACCTTCTACGCCACCATCCACCTCCGGCTCGGAACGACCGACGTGACGGTGGACTCGCGGCCCTCCGACGCCATCGCCCTCGCGCTGCGCGTGGACGCGCCCGTGTTCGTGGCGGAGGCCGTGCTCGCCAAGGCGGACTCCGTCGAGGTCAAGGTCAAGAAGGACAGCGAAGGCGGCGCCGGCAAGGTCGACGACCCCGCGCAGATCAAGGAGTGGCTCGACTCCCTCAAGCCGGGGGACTTCGACAAGCTCGAGCGCGGGACGGACCCCGGCCGGCCGGATGAGTAGTGAATGCGCGTCGGACTCTTCACGAACAACTACTTGCCGTTTCGCGGCGGGGTCACCACCGCCGTGGAGACCCTGCGGCACGGCCTTGAGGCCTCCGGCCACGACGTCTGGGTCTTCGCGCCGGCCTCCCGCGACCCGCTAGTCGACCCGTCCCGCGTCTTCCGGTACCCGTCGGTCCCCGCCCCGACCTATCCGGGGTTCTCGCTGCCGCTGCCGTTCTCGCCGCGCCTCGCGCGGCAGGCGCGCGCGCTCGAGCTCGACGTGATCCACGCGCAGCACCCCTTCCTGCTCGGCGTGACGGCGCGCCGGCTGGCGCGCCGGCTCGGGCGCCCGCTGGTGTTCACGTATCACACGCGCTACGAGAAGTACGCCCACTACGTGCCGCTGCCTTCGCCGCTGGTGGGCGCCGTCGCGGTGCGGCTGGCGTGCCGCTTCGCCACCTCGGCCGACCTCGTCGTCGCGCCGTCGGAGCACATGGCCGCCACGCTCTCGGCGCGCGGGGTGCGGGCGCCGGTGGCCGTCGTCCCGACGGGCGTGCCGCTCGCTCTCTTCTCGCCGGGGAGCCGCCCGGAGGCCCGGCGCGCCCTCGGGCTGCCCGCGACGGACCCGCTCTGCCTCTACGTCGGCCGCCTCGACCGGGAGAAGAGCGTGGGCCGCGTGATCGACGCCTTCGCCTCCATCGCGGGAGCGGTCTCCGACAGCCGCCTCGTCCTCGTCGGGCAGGGGAGCCACGAGGCGGCGCTGCGGCGCCAGGCGGAGGCCAGCCCGGCGCGCGCGCGGATCCATTTCGCCGGCGGCCTGACGCGCGAGGCGCTGCCCGCGTTCTACCGCGCCGCCGATCTGTTCGTGTTCGCCTCGGAGACGGAGACGCAGGGGCTGGTGCTCGCGGAAGCGCATGCCTGCGGGCTCCCCGCCGTTGCCGTCCGCGCCTCCGGCGTGACCGAGGTGGTGTGCGACGGTGAGACCGGGCTCCTCACCAAGGGCGAGACGCGAGACCTGGCGGACGCGGCCATCGGGCTGCTCCTCGACCTCGAGCGCCGGGCCGCCATGGGCCGGGCGGCCCGGCTCGTGGCCGAGCGGCACTTCTCGGCCGCCCGCCAGGTCGAGATCATGGTCGAGCACTACGCGAGCCTCATCGGGAGAGGCCGGTGACGGCGGGGGCGGGCGGGGCGCTGAGCCTGCGCGTCACCTTCCAGCCGGAGTGGGACCTCGATGCCGCCGGCGGCACCCGCCGGGGGTTCTTCGCCAGCGACCCGCGCGTGCGGACCCTGCTCCGCGTGCTGCTCTCGTATCCGGAGGTGCGGTACGTCGTGCCCGACCGGATCAGCCTCGACGGCGGCGCGAGCCCCGCCCTCCTCGAGACGCTCGCCCGCTTCCTCGACCGCCAGAGCTGGCTCGTGAAAAAGGTCGGCGTCAGTTGATCTGGAACGCGGCGGCGGAGAGCATGCCGCGCGGCGACCTCGCGCGCCTGCAGCTCGAGCGGCTGCGCCGCTGCCTCGCGTGGGCGGCGCGCCACGTGCCCTTCTACCGCGAGCGGCTCGCCCGCGCCGGCGTCACGCCGGACGCGGTCGAGAGCCTCGACGCTCTCGCCGGCATCCCGTTCACGCGCAAGGACGATCTTCGCGAGCAGTACCCGTGGGGCCTCTTCGCCGTGCCCCTGCGCGAGGTCGCGCGCATCCACGCCTCGTCCGGGACGCGCGGCAAGCCGACCGTGGTCGGGTACACCAAGAAGGACCTCGCGCTCTGGCGCGAGGTCATGGCGCGCTCGCTCGCCGCGGCGGGCGCCGTCCCTGGCGACATGATCCAGGTGGCGTACGGCTATGGCCTGTTCACCGGGGGGCTCGGCTTCCACGACGGGGCGGAGCACATGGGGCTCGCGGTGGTCCCGGTCTCCTCCGGCAATACGCTGCGCCAGATCCTGCTCCTGCAAGACTTTCGCCCGCAGGGACTGGCCTCGACGCCGTCCTTCGCCCTGTACATCGGCGAGTCGATGCGCGAGCAGGGGATGGACCCGCGCGCCGTCGGCCTTCGCTACGGCCTGTTCGGCGCCGAGCCCTGGACGGAGGCGATGCGGGCCCAGCTCGAGGAGCTGTGGGGGCTGACCGCGCTCGACTTCTACGGCTTGAGCGAGATCATCGGCCCCGGCGTCGCGAGCGAGTGCGTCGAGGGGCGCCCGGGCCTGCATCTCAACGAGGATCACTTCCTGCCCGAGATCGTCGATCCGCTGACGGGGGAGCGGTGCGCGCCCGGGGACGAGGGGGAGCTGGTGCTGACCAGCCTCACGAAGGAGGCGCTGCCCGTGATCCGCTATCGCACCGGCGACATCACGAGCCTCGATCCCGCCCCGTGCCGCTGCGGCCGCACCACCGCGCGCATCGCCCGCATCAAGGGGCGGAGCGACGACATGCTGATCATCAAGGGGGTCAACGTCTATCCCTCCCAGCTCGAGGCGGCGCTGCTGACGGTCGGGGACCTCGCCCCCCACTACCAGCTCCTCGTCGACCGCACCCAGGCCTTCCCGACGCTCGCGGTCCACGTAGAGCCCACCGAGCGGCTCGTGCACCAGTGGGGGGGCTTCGATTCGTCGCGTCCCGAGGTGCTGGCGCTGGCGGCCCGCGTGGCCGAGCGCATCCGCGGCCACCTCGGCCTCAACCCGGAGATCGCCATCGTCCCGCCCAAGACCATTCCCCGGAGCGAGGGAAAGGCCGTGCGGGTGGTGGAGGTGGCGTCCGCGGCACGCTGATCCAAAAGGAGAGGACCATGACGGAGAGCCAGCTCTTGGCCCGGATCGAGCAGGGGGAGCGCATCGAGTCCGCCGAGGAGATGACCGGCGACTACCGGCGGAACCTCGTCCACCTCATGACCATGCAGGCCGACTCGGAGCTGGCCGGCGGCTACGGGTATGTGCCGTGGATCATGAAGGCGCCCGGGGTCGAGGAAAAGCACGTGGTCGCGCAGATCGTGAAGGACGAGCTCCGCCACGCCGCCGTCATGTACGGGCTCCTCGCGGACCTCGGCGTGGACGTCGACGCCCACGTGCGCGTCCACGACACGGCCCTCGCGATGCGCATCGAGGCGGACGCGGACATCGGCACCGCGCGCATCGCCGCCGACAAGCGCGTCAATATCTTCTACTACCCGATCGAGACGTGGGCGGACTTCATCTTCTTCAATTTCTGCATGGATCGGGGCGCCGGGCACCAGCTCGAGGACGTCCGCCGGTGCTCCTACGGGCCGTGGGCGCGCGCCATCGAGGGGATCTTCAAGGAGGAGAAGTTCCACATCCGGCACGGCGAGCTCTGGGTCAAGCGGCTCGCCGCGGATCCCGGGACCCACGCCGAGGCCCAGGCCGCGCTCGACAAGTGGTATATCCGGACGATGAACATCTTCGGGCGGCCCGGCTCGGCCAAGAACGTGCTCTACCGCCAGTACCGGCTCAAGCTGCGCGACAACGACGAGGTTCGCCAGACCTTCGCGTCCGAGGTGGCGGACAAGGCCGCCGCCGTCGGCCTGCGCGTTCCCGAGTGGGTGCCGGTCTGGGACCGGCTGCCCGAGGAAGCGCAGATCCCCGGATAGCAGTTCCCCCGGGCTGTGCTCCTTCGCGGGGCTCGGCTGGCTTCAACTTAACATAATGTTCCTTATCAGACGTTGAATCTGCCGATCCTACGGGCGAGCCGGTCGGCTCTTGAGATGCGCGACGCGGATCCGCAGGTCGTCGGCGCGCCGCGTGTCGGGGACGTCCCTGAGGAGCCGCTGGTAGGTCTCCACGGCCGCCGCCGGCTTGCCGCCTAGGTCCTGGGCCCGAGCCAGCCCCATGAGCGCGTCCTCGTAGAGGAAGTCCTTGGCGCCCAGCGCCGCCAGCGCGGCCTCATAGGCGGTCGCGGCATTGGCGTACTTCTTCTCGGCTTCCCACGTGTAGCCGACGCCGAGGGCGCACAGGCCCTTGAGGCTGCCCGCCGCGCCCTTGGCGAGCGCCTGCTCGTAGGCCGAGCGCGCGGCCGCGAACTGGCCCTCGGCGTAGCGGAGATTGCCGAGCTGGTAGGCCGCCTGAGGCAGCCCGGAGAATCGGGGGTGCCCGCTGACAACGGCCTCGAGCGCCTTGATGGCCCTGGCGCGGGCATCCAGCGGGGCCTGCGGGGCGGAGGCCTGCCTCACAAGCGCCGCCGCTTCGGCCAGGGCCGCCTGGCCGCGGGACTCCTGCGAGCGGTACCAGGCCCAGCCGCCGATGGCGATGAGCCCGAGGGCGACCACCACCCCGGCCACCTGGAGCGCCCGGCGAAGCATGCCCGGCTGGGTGAGGGCGGCCGGCAGGCTGAGGCTCATGGCCTGGGCGCGGCGCCGGTCGACCGGGCGCTCACCGGCTCCACCCAGACCTCCCCCTTGACGGACGCCCCGTCGGCGGCCGAGAAGCTGCCCGTCTTGAGGGTACCTGTGAGCACGCCCGTCGGCAGGATCTCGACGCGGGTGGACGCGGAGAGGTTGCCCCGCACCGTGCCGCCGATGACGATCGTGAGGGCATTGATATTGGCGTCCACGTGGGCCCCGTCGGCGACGAACACGCGCCCGGTCACGTTGAGCTCTCCCTCGAACTTCCCGGCGATGTGAAAGTCCCCCTCGCCGCTGACCTCGCCGCGGAAGGAGAGGCCCGCGCCCATCCCCGCGGCCTCCTGGGCCCGGTGCGCCTCTCCCCTCCCGGCCCGCGTGGATCGGTCGCTCGACGGGTCGGAGTCCCCTTCCCCGCCGAGACCGAGATAGCGAAGGGCGTTGCCGAGGGCGCTCACCGGGCGTTCCGCGTCAGGCGCGCGCCCATGCGGTCAGCGCAGCCGGCGCGGCGGCTGGGCGCCCGGCGGGCGGGGCGCCGCCGTCGTGTAGAAGTCCGTGGCGTCGCTGTCGGTCTTGCCGCCGACGCCGCTGCCGCAGACGCTGCACGCGTAGTCGTACTTGTTGCCGGTGGGGAGCACGAGGAGCAGCTTCTTGCGGACGGGAGTGGCCCGCTTGCAGCGCCCGCAGAACAACGCCGTCGCCTCGAATTCCTTGAAGCTGTCCGTCACAGCCGCCAGTGTAGTCGGCCTCGCCGGCTTTCTCAAGTCCGACGTCGCCTTGACGACCCCGGCCGGGGCGGCTACGGTAGGTGCCAATGCGCCTCGTCCGGCTCCTGATCTGGCTCGCCACGCTCTTCTTCGCCGCCATGCTCTTCGTGCCCGTCATCAGGGAGGTCATCAACCGCGCGGCCCCTCCGGGGCAGCTCCCCTGACGCCCGCGTTTCGATCGCGATGGTCGATCCACCCTGCTCGTCTATTCTCCTGCCGCAACGGGGCGCCGCTGCGCTAGCATGGACCGCATGACTACCAGGGATCGCTTCGCGTCGCTCGCCGCCGTCGCCTGCGTCCTCGCCGCCATGTTGCTCCTCTCGCCCGACGCCGCGCGCTCACAGGGCGCGCCGGCCGACACGGAGCGCTACTTCAGGGTCGAGTGGGACCCGGAGGCCGTTCCGCGCGGGGGCTGGGCCGTGCAGGGATATGTCTACAGCACCCATCTCTACCGGGTCAGCGGGGTCCGGCTGCGCGTGGAGGTCCTGGACGGCTCGGGCCAGGTGCAGCACGAGGCCTACGGCTGGGTGCCGGGTGACGTGCCGGCCGGCGGGCGCGCCTACTTCTTCGTCTCCGTGCCCGGCCGGGGCGCGGCCTATCGCGTCAAGGTGCTGTCGTTCTACCTGGTCTCTCGCGAATCCTCCTGAGGTTCCTCCCCACCCGAGCAGAGGAGACCGTGTGATGGACTGTTGCGCGCACGAAGGACGGACCTACACCCTGCTGAGCTGACGACGGCCCTGCGCCTGACCAGGAGGTGACTCGCATGAAGATCGCCAAGGTGGAGACCCGGCACTGCGATGGCGGCTGGCGGCCCTGGACGTTCGTGCGCGTGGAGACGGACGACGGGCTGGTCGGCTGGGGCGAGTGCAGCGACAACCGGAGCCCCCATGGCCTGGCCGGCTGCGTCCGTGACATGGAGGACCTCTTGATCGGGCAGGACCCGCGGCCCGTCGAGCGGCTGTACTGGGACATGCTCCGGCGGACGCGGCAGAACCTGGGCGGGGTGACGCACAAGGCCATCGCCGGCGTCGAGCTGGCGCTCTGGGACATCAAGGCGAAAGCGCTCGGGGTGCCCGTCTACGAGCTCTTCGGCGGGCCCCTGCGCGACCGCGTGCGGCTGTACTGGTCCCACTGCGGCACGACGCGCGCGCGGCTGGGCGCGGTGCTCGGCACGCCGCCCCTCAGAACGTACGACGACATCGCCGCGCTGGGACGCGAGGTGGTGCAGAGAGGCTTCACCGCGCTCAAGACCAATATCGTCATCCCGGGCGACCCGGCGACCGTCTACTTCCCGGGATTCGCGAGCGGCATCAACACCACGGACGGCGCCCCCACCGTCGAGGTGCTCGAGGCCATCGAGCGCCTCATCGGCACCTTCCGGAGCGCCGTCGGGCCCCGGGTCGGCCTCTGCCTGGACCTGAACTACAACTTCCGCACGGAAGGCGCGCTGCGCATCGCCAAGCTGCTCGAGCCCTTCGACATGCAGTGGGTCGAGTACGACAACTGGGACCCGCAGGCCCTGCTGCAGATCAAGCAGTCGACGTCGACGCGCCTGGCCTCCTGCGAGAGCCTGGTGACGACCCGGCAGTACCGTCCCTTCCTCGAGCTGCACGCGATGGACGTGGCCATCATCGACGTGCCCTGGAACGGCTTCTCCCAGGCCGTGCAGATCGGACGGATGGCCGAGGCCGCGGAGATCAATATCGCCCCCCACAACTACTACAGCCACCTCGCCGACTTCCACTCGCTGCACCTCTGCGCCGTCCTGCCCAATGTCCGGATCATGGAGATCGACGTCGACGACGTGCCGTGGAAGGCCGACCTCGTCACGCGCGTGCCCGCCATCGCGGACGGGCACATCGCCCTCTCGACGGCGCCGGGATGGGGCGCCGACATCAACGAAGAGGTGATCCGCGCCCACCCGTGGCCGAATCGGGCCGGCTCGAGCGCCCGGATGTTCTACGGCATGACCCCCGAGCACATGACCACGCCGCCCGGCGGACAGCGCTGAAGGACACCGCTCGATTACCTGCGAGGTAATGTCCCCGGGCTGCGGGCCAATGTAGACTCCCCGCATGGACCGCACACGGGCGGCGGCACGCAGGGAGCGGGCGGGGAGCGCCTTCGGCCGGCTCCTGCGTCAGTGGCGGGAGCGGCGGCGGCTGAGCCAGCTCTCGCTGGCTGTCGAGGCGGAGGTCTCGACCCGGCATCTGAGCTTCGTCGAGACGGGCCGGGCCCAGCCGAGCCGCGGGATGGTCCTGCTCCTCGCGCGCGTGCTGGAGGTCCCACCGCGCGCCCGCAACGAATTGCTCACGGCCGCCGGCTACGCCCCCATCTACCGCGAAACGGCGCTCGCGGCCCCCGAGATGGCCGAGGTGCGCCGGGCGCTGGACTTCATGCTGCGCCAGCAGGAGCCCTACCCGGCCTTCGTGCTCGACGGCCACTGGAATATCCTGATGGCCAACGAGGGCGCGGGGCGGCTCATGGGTCTGTTCCTCGACCCCGCGGCGGCGGCCGCGGTCGGCCCGCCGAATGCCATCCGGCTCACCTATCACCCGCAGGGGCTGCGCCCGTTCATCGTGAACTGGGAAGCGACGGCGGCCGCCCTGATCCAGTGGCTCCACCGCGACATGCTCCTCGGCGTCGGCGATGCGGAGACGAGCCGGTTGCTCGAGGAGCTGCTGGCCTACCCGGACGTCCCCCGGCACTGGCGCACGCTCGATCTCGACGCCTCGAGCGCTCCGTTCCTCGCCGTCGAGCTCGCCAAGGGCGACCTCCACCTGACGTTCTTCTCGACGCTGACCAGCCTCGGTGTGCCCTACGACATCACCCTCCGGGAGCTGCGCGTGGAGTGTTTCTTTCCCGCCGACCCGGCGAGCGACGAGCTGATGCGCCGGCTCGCCCGCGAGGCCGGGGCGGCGCGCACGGACTGAAGGGTCATCGCCCCACCCTCCTCAGGGGCGGCGCGGCTCGGCGCCGCCGTGCACGGCCAGGCGAGCGGCGGTGATCTCCTCGCGGATCGCGTCCGGCCCGGGAAAGGCGCGGTCAGCGCGTCGATACCAGTGCCGCGCATTGTCGAGGTCGCCCTCGAGGGTGTGGACGATGCCGTGGAGCCACGCCGCCAGCGCGGACTCCTCCCCCTGGACGATCGTGTGGGCGGGCTGCCACGCTCCGGCGGCCAGGAGCTCGACCGCCTCGGCAAGGGCGCCGCTCGGGGGAGGCGGATCGGGCCGGCTCACGGCATGACCATCGGAGTTGTCGACGGTCATACGGCGCTCCGCGATCCCCTGTCAAGGAGATTCGCGCCCGGCGGTCTATCCATCGAGCACTTCGCGCACCTTGGCGAGCAGGCTCTTCACGGTGAAGGGTTTCGCGACAAGGGCGCCGCCGGGCCCGGGGATCCCGCGGCGTCCCAGCGTCGCGGCGGTGTGGCCGGACATGTAGAGGACCTTCAGGCGGGGGCGGGTCTCGGCAAGCCGGTGCGCGAGGGCGGGGCCGCCCATCCTTGCCAGGGCGACGTCGGTGATCAGCAGGTGGATCGGCTCCGAGATCTGCTCCGCGAGCGACACCGCCTCCTCCGGGTCGCCGACCTTGATCACGCGGTAGCCATGCGGCTGGAGGATGTCGCGCAGGAGCTCGCGCACCTCCTCCTCGTCCTCGACGAGGAGGATGGTCTCGGTCCCCAGCGGCCCCTCCACCTCCGAGGAGGGTGTGAGCCTGACGGGCGCGCCCGCGTCCCCGGCAGCGGGCAGGTAGACCAGGAAGGCCGTGCCGCGGCCGGGCTCGCTCTCCACCGCGATGTACCCTCCGTGTTGCTTGGTGATCCCGTAGACGGCGGCGAGGCTCAGCCCACTGCCCGGGACCCCCGGCCTGGCGGTGAAGAACGGCTCGAAGATGTGGGTGCGGGCGGCGGCGTCCAGCCCCGGGCCGGTGTCGCGGACCGTGAGCCGCACGTGCGGCCCCGCGCGCGCGCCCGGATGGGTCCGGACGAACGGCTCGTCCAGGTCGACGTAGGCGGTCTCGAGGAGGAGCTGCCCGCCGTCGGGCATCGCGTCGCGCGCGTGCTCGACGAGGTGGAGAACGGCTCGTTGGAGCTGGTCGTGGTCCAGGTTGGCGGGGCGCAGCGTCTCGTCGAGGCGCAGGGTGAGCTCGATACGCCCGCCGATGACCCGGGCCAGCGGCAGCCCCGTCAGAAGATCGTTGAGGTTGACCAGCCGGGGCTGCAGGAGCTGCTTGCGGCCGAAGGCCAGGAGCTGCTGGGTGAGCAGGGCGGCGCGCTGCGCGCTGCGCTGGAGGATCTCGAGGTTGGAGCGCGCCGGCCCGTCCGCGAGGAGCCGGTCGAGGACCATCTGGCCCCGTCCGATGATGACGGTCAGGAGGTTGTTGAACTCGTGGGCCATCCCGCCGGCCAGCACTCCGAGCGACTCGATGCGGCGCACCCGCGCCACCTCTTCCTCGATCTCGCCCCGGAGCCGCATCTCCGCCCGGAGCTGCTCGTTGCTGTCCCGGAGCTCGGCGGTCCGCTGCGCCACCAGGGTCGCCAGCTCGTCGCGCGATGCCTCGAGCACCTCGCGCGCGCGCCGCGCCTCGCTGATGTCGACGCAGGACCCGATGAACCCCGCGCAGGTCCCGTCACCCTCGACTCGCGGCACTCCGCTGCCGAGCACCCAGCGGTACTCGCCGTCCATCCGGCGCAGACGGAACTCCGCCTGGAACGAGGTCTGGGCCCCGATGGCCGCCCGGTACGCCGCGATGAGCCGTTCACGGTCCCCGGCGTGAACACTCCCTGTCCAGCCTTCGCCCACCTGGCTGTCCAGCGTTCGGCCCGTGAAGTCGAGCCACGGCTGGTTGACGAACGTGCACTGACCGTTCGCATCCGCCATCCAGATCAGGACCGGCGCCGTGTCGGCGAGCAGCCGGAACCGCCGCTCGCTCTCCTTGAGCGCGCGCTCGGCGCCGACGCGGTCGCTGACGTCCTGCGCATGGCCGAGAACCCGCGGCGGCATGCCGGGCTCCTCGTAGAGAACGTTCCGGTACAGCCAGATCCTCTCCTTCCTGTCTTTCCCCACGAGGCGCATGAGCCCGCTGTCCACGCCATTGGTGCGGATCCGCTCGAGGTAGTCGTCGAACCGGTGCTCGATGTCCGGCGACAGGAAGCCCCGCAGGTTCCAGCCGATGCCTTCTCCGGGGCGAAAGCCCAGGGTCTCCGCGGCCGCCGCGTTGACGTAGAGCAGCGTGCCGTCGAGGTCGTGGACGCACATCAGGCCGCGGCTGTTCTCCACGAGGCGGCGGAAGAGATCGCCGTGATGCTCGGGCCTGGACTCGTTGCCCATTGCGCGCTGCCCCCTGCAGCTCGCTGCGCATGCGTGGTCGCGACTGCACGGGTATCCCGTCGCGGAGGCCCCCCAACCATAGACCAGGACGCCGCCACGGGCAAGCGCCCAGCCAGTCCGCTCACCTCGTGATTCGGCGTGAAGGTCACCCCGGTCTGTCCGCGGGGGCCCGGGGGGGAGGCGCTGCCCCGGGGCGCCGGCGCCGTGTGCTATGATCTGCGCGCCCGGCACCTCCGGACAGGAGACGCCATTGCCTCTGCTCGTCGTTCACGACCTGCACGTCGAGTTCATCACGCGCGACGGTACGGTGCGCGCGCTCAACGGCGTCTCCGTGAGCGTTGACGCCGGGCGGGTGCTCGCCCTGCTCGGCGAGTCGGGATCGGGCAAGAGCGTCACGCTCCGCTCCATCCTCGGCCTGCACACGCACGGGAACACGCGCGTCACCGGCGAGGTGCTGCTGAAGGGGCACGACGTCAACGCCATGTCGGACGCCGAGCGCCGGGCCTATCGCGGGCGCGTCGTGTCCATGGTGTTCCAGGAGCCGCTCACCGCCCTCGACCCCGTCTTCCCGATCGGCGAGCAGATCGTCGAGACCCTGGTACGGCACCGCGCCATGGCCCGCACCGAGGCGCTTCGCCGGGCGCGGGAGCTGCTCGACATCGTCCAGGTGCCCTCGCCCGAGCGCGTGCTTGGGAGCTACCCGCACGAGATCAGCGGGGGCATGCGCCAGCGGGCCATGATCGCCATCGCGCTCGCCTGCGAGCCGGAGCTGCTCCTGGCCGACGAGCCCACCACGGCGCTCGACGTCACCGTGCAGGCGCAGATCCTCTGGCTCCTGCGCGACCTCCAGCGCCGGCTGGGGCTGGCCGTCATCTTCGTGACCCACGACCTCGGCGTGGCCGCCGAGGTGGCCGACGATGCGGCCGTGATGTATGCTGGCCGCGTCGTCGAGCAGGCGCCGATCACCCGGCTGTTCGCGCGGCCCGCCCACCCGTACACGGAAGGGTTGATGCGCGCGACGGTGCGGCGCGGCCAGAAGGGCACGCCGCTGATCCCGATCCCCGGCGCGCCTCCGAACCTGGCCGCCCTGCCGCCCGGCTGCGCATTCGCCGCCCGTTGCGCCCTCGTCCGCGAGGAGTGCGGGACGCTCGCCCCCGAGCTCCACGACGTGGGCCCCGCCCATCGGGCCCGCTGCCATCTCGTCCCGGAACGCTTCGGGCCGCTCGACGCGGCCGCTCTGGCAATGTCGCCACACACAGTGCCCTGACGTGAGAAGGAGGATCCTATGAGGCGCCTCATCGCGGTCACCGCCGTCGCCGTCCTGGCTCTGGTGTTCGCCACGTCCGCCTTCGCCCAGGGTCATCTGCGCATCGGCATGACGGCCAGCGACATCCCCTACACCGGCGGCCAGACGGACAACGGGTTCGAGGGCTTCCGGTTCGTCGGCTACCAGATCTACGAGCCCCTGATCAACTGGGACCTCACCCGGGGCGACCGGCTGCCGCCGCTCGTGCCCGGGCTCGCCGAGTCCTGGGAGGTCCGGAAGGACAACCCATCGCGCTGGGTCTTCAAGCTGCGGAAGAACGTCAAGTTCCACGACGGCAGCCCCTTCAACGCCGACGCGGTGATCTTCAGCTTCGAGTCGATCAAGAAGCGGGACGCGCCCCACTTCGACAGCTACGGCTCGGCCCAGGTGACCTTCCGGCTCACCGCGATCAAGGGCATCAGCAAGCTCGACGACTACACGGTCGAGATCGACACCGGCGCCCCGACCAGCTTCGTCCCCTACCAGATCGTCTACATGGTGATCGTCTCGCCGGCGCAGTGGAACAAGGTCAAGGACTGGCGCAAGTTCGCCGAGCAGCCGTCGGGCACCGGCCCCTTCAAGGTGACGCGCTTCGTGCCGCGCGAGCGCCTCGAGCTCGAGCCCAACCGCCAATACTGGAACGGCAAGCGCATGCCGAAGGTCGACAAGCTCACCCTGTTCCCCATGCCAGAGCCGACGACGCGTCTGGCCGCGCTCCGCAGCGGGCAGGTGGACTGGATCGAGGTGCCGCCGCCGGACTCCATCCCGCAGCTCAAGGGCGCCGGGTTCCAGGTCGTGACCAACTCCTACCCGCACAACTGGACCCACACGCTGCGCCTGGACAAGGAGCCCTGGAACAATAAGCTCGTTCGCAAGGCGGCCAACTACGCCATCGACCGGGTGGGCATCTGCAAGAGCCTCCTCAACGACATGTGCATCCCGGCCACCGGCGTGGCCTACAAGGGCCATCCTTGGTTCGGCAAGCCCAAGGAGGTCTACGAGTACAACCCGAACAAGGCGCGCGAGCTCCTCAAGCAGGCGGGCTACGGCCCGAGCAAACCGGTGCCCAAGGCCGTGCACCTGATCTCCACGTCGGGCTCGGGGCAGATGCTGCCCCTCGCCATGAACGAGCTGATCCAGAAGAACCTCAAGGAGGTGGGCCTGGAGGTGGATCTCCAGCCCGTGGAATGGAACACGCTCCTCACGCGCTGGCGGGCGGGCTTCCAGACACCTGACAACCAGGGCCTCAACGCCTGGAACATCTCGTGGAACTTCCTCGAGCCCTGGAGCGGGTTCGGGCGTTTCTTCCACTCGAAGTCGGTGGTGCCCGTCTCGGTCAACACCATGCCCTACCTCAACCCCGAGGTGGACAAGCTCCTGGACGAGGCCGAGAAGACCTTCGACATCGCCAAGCAGGACGCGATCCTCGCGCGGATCCACGAGATCATCGTGGACGACGCGCCATGGATCTTCGTGGCCCACGACCTGAACCCGCGGGGGCTCTCCGCGAAGGTGCGGGGCTTCGTGCAGCCGCAGTCCTGGTTCGTGGACCTCACGGCGGCCACCGTCAGATAGCGCGGGCGCCCGGTCCCCCGCGGTGTGGGCCTACGCGATCCGGCGGCTCCTGCTCGCCGTCCCCACGCTGATCGGTGCGAGCCTGATCATCTTCGCCATGGTGCACCTGGCGCCGGGTGATCCGATCGCCGCCGTGATGCCGGCCGACGCAACGCAGGCCGAGATCGAGGCGACCAAGAAGGCATACGGCTTCGACAAGCCGCTGCCCGTGCAGTATCTCTACTGGCTGGGCCGCGTGGCGCATGGAGACCTCGGCCGCTCCATCGCCACGCGGCGTCCGGTCATCGAGGATGTCCGGGATTCCCTCCGCCACAGCCTGGCGCTGGCCGTCTCCTCGTCCCTGGTCGCCTTCGGCCTCGGCATCGGCCTTGGACTCCTGGCGGCCTTCCGTCAGGGCCGCGTCCTCGACAAGCTCGCCAGCGCCATCGCCGTCGTCGGCGTGTCCGTCCCGCACTACTGGGCCGGCATCATCCTCATCATCATCTTCTCGGTGCAGCTCAACTGGCTGCCCGCCATGGGCGCGGGCTCCGAAGGCGGGCTCGCCGAGTACCTGCGTCATCTCACGCTGCCCACCGTCGCCCTGTCCCTGATCCCGCTCGGCGTCATCACCCGGGTGGTGCGCTCGGCGGCGCTGGACATCCTGGCCCAGGAGTTCGTGCTCGCCCTCGGCGCCAAGGGGCTCTGGCAGCGGACCGTGTTCTTCCACGTGGTCAAGAACGCGGCGCCACAGATCCTCACCGTGCTCGGGCTCCAGTTCGGCTTCCAGCTCGGTGGCTCGGTCCTGGTCGAGGCGGTCTTCTCGTGGCCGGGCACCGGCTATCTCCTGAACCTCGCTATCTTCCAGCGCGACATCCCGGTGCTCCAGGGCGTGATCCTGGTGCTCGCGGCCTTCTTCGTGCTCCTGAACCTCACCGTGGACATCCTCCAGAGCCTGGTGGACCCGCGCATCACCCGCCACTGAGCGCGCCCATGGCCATAGCCGTCGCCGGGTCCGGGGTCACCGCCGCCGTCGCCCATCCGCCCATGTCGTACTGGCGCGCGGTGGGCTGGCGCCTCCGCCGCGACCCGACCACGCTCGCGGCCGGCGGGCTCCTGGCGCTCATCGTCCTCGCGGCGGTCCTCGCCCCCATTCTCGCGCCCCACGATCCCAACGCCGGCTCCATTCGCCTCCGGCTGGCGGCGCTCGGTACCCCCGATCACTGGCTCGGCACCGACGAGCAGGGCCGCGACATGCTGAGCCGCCTGCTCCACGGCGGGCGCATGACGCTCCTGGCCGGGCTCACGCCCGTGCTCGTGGCCTTCGTAGTGGGCACCGTCCTCGGCGTGGCCGCGGGCTTCATCGGCGGGCTGCCGAACCACCTCATCATGCGCACCATGGACATCTTCTACGCGTTCCCGGCCGTGCTCCTCGCCATCGCCATCTCGGGCTCGCTGGGACCGGGGCTCTGGAACACGCTGATCTCCCTCTCCGTGGTCTTCATCCCGCGCGTGGTGCGCGTGGCGGAGTCCGTGACCGTCCAGGTCAAGTCGCTCGAGTTCATCAGCGCCGCCCGCGCGAGCGGCGCCGGTATCGGGCAGATCATGCGCCACCACCTGCTCGCCAACGTCCTCGGACCGATCCTGGTGTTTGCGAGCACTCAGGTGTCGCTCTCGATCATCCTCGCCGCCGGGCTGTCCTTCCTGGGGCTCGGCGTGACGCCGCCCGCCGCCGAGTGGGGCCTGATGCTGAACACCCTGCGCGGATCGATCTACGTCAACGCGTGGGTCCCCGCCCTGCCCGGCGTGGCCATCTTCCTCACCTCCATGACCTTCAACCTGCTCTCCGACGGGCTGCGCGACGCCATGGAGATCCGCTCCTGACGGTGTCACTCCTCGACGTGCGGGGGCTCCGGAAGCACTTCCCCGTGCGCGGGGGCTTCCTCCTCCGCACCCGGGCCTGGGTGCGGGCGGTGGACGACGTCTCCTTCCACGTGGAGCCCGGCGAGACGCTGGGCATCGTGGGAGAGTCCGGCTGCGGCAAGTCCACCCTCGCCCGGCTCGTTCTCCGGCTGATCGAGCCCGATGCCGGCAGCGTGCATTTCGCGGGCGAGGACGTGCGCGCGGCCGGCCCCGCGCGGATGAAGCGGCTGCGGCGCGACATGCAGCTCGTCTTCCAGGACCCCTACGCCTCGCTCAACCCGCGGATGACCATCGAGGACGCGGTGGCCTTCAGCCTGCTCGTCCACGGGTCGCCGCGCGCGGAGGCCAGGGAGCGCACCGCCTCGCTCCTCGGCCGCGTGGGGCTCGACCCCCTCCTCTACGGCCGCCGCTACCCGCACGAGCTGTCGGGCGGCCAGCGCCAGCGTGTCAACATCGCCCGCGCCCTCGTCCTCGACCCGAAGCTCCTGGTCCTCGACGAGCCCGTCTCCGCGCTCGACAAGTCGGTGCAGGCCCAGGTGCTGAACCTGCTCCAGGACCTCAAGGCGGAGCGTGCGCTCACCTATGTCCTCATCTCCCACGACCTCAACGTGATCGAGTACGTGAGCGAGCGGATCCTCGTGATGTACCTGGGCCACGTGGTCGAGGCGGGCACGGCGGAGGCCCTCGCGTGCGATCCCAAGCATCCCTACACCCAGGCGCTCTTCGCCTCGGCGCCCAGCATGGACCCGACCCGGCGCATGGAGCGGCCGCCCATCCTGGGCGATCCGCCCAACCCGATCGATCCGCCCTCGGGCTG
>Ga0214473_10002077_pt1 | contig 25161 bp, 27 predicted proteins | sample RVTome_7_FD_203509 | JGI IMG/M metagenome (GOLD analysis project Ga0214473, IMG submission 203509) | Soil microbial communities from uranium-contaminated site in the Upper Colorado River Basin, Wyoming, United States - RVT98D197 | ecosystem: Environmental > Terrestrial > Soil > Contaminated >... | reverse complement strand
ACGCTCTGCCCCCCGGGGCCCGAGGATCGGAACACGTCTATCCGCAGGTCGTCAGGGCTGACCTGCACGTCGACTTCCTCAGCCTCCGGCATGACCGCAACCGTGACCGTGGAAGTGTGGATGCGTCCCCCCGACTCGGTGGCGGGAACCCGCTGGACCCGATGGACGCCGCTCTCGAACTTCAGGCGGCTGTACGCTCCCTTCCCCTCTATGACGGCGATCACCTCCTTGGTGCCGCCCAGGCCGGTCTCGCTGCGGGAAAGGATTTCGGACTTCCACCCCTTGAGGGCGGCGTACATGGAGTAGGCGCGGAAAAGCTCGGTGGCGAACAGGGCCGCCTCTTCCCCTCCCGCCCCCGCACGGATCTCGATAAGGATGTTCTTCTCGTCGTTCGGGTCCCTGGGAAGGAGCAGGAGGCGGATCTCCGCGGTCAGCTTCTCCTGCTCGTCGGAGAGGCGCGCGACTTCCTCCCGTGCCATCGACCGCATCTCCGGGTCCTTCTCGCCCTCAATCAGCTGGCTGTTCTCCTCGAGCTCCTGCGCGATCTTCCGGTACCGCGCGTAGGCCTCGGCAAGCGGCCGAAGCTCCGAAAGCTCGCGGCCGACCCTCTGCATCTCCCGCGAGTTGCCGACCACAGAAGGGTCCGTCATCAGGCGCTCCAGCTCCGCGACCCGACCGCTGACCTTTTCCAGCTTACCCCACAAGGCCCGCCTCCGTTTCGCCGGCAGGCACCACGCGCCTGAAGGAGGCGACGGCCACCTCGATCTGCGCCAGGTCGGGCTCGCGCGTGGTCAGCCGCTGCAGCAGCATTCCCGGCGCGACAAGCGCCCTGAAGAAGGGGGATCGCGCCTTCCTGGCCGTGAGCCTGAGCGTTTCGTAGGAGATCCCCGCGATCGCCGGCAGGAGAAGGAGGCGCATCAGCGCCTTCGTCAGCAGCGAGCTGTCGTGGGGGATAAGGGAAAACACGGCGACGCTGATCGCCATCACGAACAGGAGGAAGCTGGTCCCGCAGCGCGGGTGCAGGCTGGAGTGCCCCATGACCGAAGCCGGAGAAAGGTCCGCGTTCCGCTCGTAGGCGTTGACCACCTTGTGCTCCGCGCCGTGGTACTGGAATATCCGCCGGATGTCCTTCATGGCCGATATCCCCAGAACGTAGCCTACGAACACCAGGATGCGGATCGCGCCGTCGACGAGGTTGAACGCCAGAGGCCCGGAAAGCCCCGGCAGGAGGGCCCCGACTCCGCGGGCGGCCAGCAGCGGGAGCCAGAAGAAAAGGCCGACGCCCAGCAGCAGAGCGAGCGCCAGGGCTCCCGCCATCGCCAGCCCGCCTCCGCCCTTGAGTTCCTTTTCCGCCGTCGCCGCCTTGTCCTTGCCCTCAGCCGCCTCCGCGTCCTCGATCGCCTCGTCCGCCGAGTACTGGAGGGCCCTGTACCCGATGACGAGCATCGCGGCCATCGTCGCCACGCCGCGCAGGACGGGCAGCCTGGACATCCTTTTTCTCGCCCGCCCCTCGGCGATCGGGAAATCCTTGACCCGGATCTCGCCGCTCGCCTTGCGCACGGCCACCGCGAAGCGGTCCCTCCCCTTCATCATCACGCCCTCGATTACCGCCTGGCCGCCGAGGACCAGTTCTCCGGGCTCCATGGAAGTCATCTCCCCGCTCCCCGAAGCTCCGCGAACTCCCGCCTCACTCCGGCCGGGTCTCCGCAGGTCATCTTACCCTCGGGGCAGACGCCTCGAACGCATCCCGGGCCCGCCGTATCGAACAGCAGGGGCGCCGCATTCGCGGCCAGGACCAGCATGCGCCTGGCCATTTCCCGGATCTCCCACTGCGCGCGGCGGCACAGGCGCAGGGCGAAGAAGTGGTGCAGCTCGCGGGCGTTCATGGTGACGAGGATCTTCGTCTCGGTGGCGTTGGGCAGCACGAACCGCGCGTCCTCGGCCGGGATGCCGGACTTGACCATCTCCTCGTACAACGCCGCGCAGCTCTTCATGTGCCTCTCGAATTTCTCCGACAGCGGCTTCTTCCGGGCGGCCCTGGCCGGCTCCGCCGGCAAGGATCCCCCGGTCCGCCCTTCCCCGATCGTCTTCGGCGTAACGTAGCCGAAATCCGCGGATACGTACCGCTGGCTCTGCTGGGAGTAGGAGGCTATCCGGTGTCGCACCAGCTGGTGGGATGTCGCGCGCGATATGCCCTCCACCCCGTACGTGAAAACCACGTGCTCGAGGACGGAGGCGTGCCCCATCGAGAGCACCCTTCTTACGAGCTTGCGGACGTCCTTCCGGGAAACGTCCTCCTGGAGGTCCGCTATGCCTGCGGGGGAGTAGCACAGGCGCGCCGCGAGAGCGACAAGCCGCTCTGGCTCCGGTGTGCTCTGCAGTAGGACGACGTTCACGGAGGGGGGGACGGGAAGCTCCTTCGGCGGCCTCTCTTATTTCTTCCGGTCGTATTTCTTATGGAACTTCTCTATGCGGCCCGCGGTGTCTATGAGCTTCTGCTTCCCGGTGAAGAACGGGTGGCAGTTCGAGCAGATGGCCACCTTTATCTCCGTGGCGGTGGACATCGTATCGAAGGTGTTTCCGCAGGCGCACTTGACCGTGGACGCCACGTATTTCGGATGGAGGTTCTCCCTCATGTCTGCCCTTCTCCTCTCAACGGGTCACGAGTTCATAGACTCGAGGAAATCCTTGTTGGTCTTCGTCTTGGAGATCTTGTCCAGCAGGAATTCCATGCTCTCCGCGGGCGACAGCGGGGAGAGGAATTTCCGCAGGATCCACACGCGCTGGAGGACCTGCTTCTCCAGCAGGAGCTCCTCCTTCCGGGTGCCGGACTTGTTGATGTCGATGGCCGGGAAGATCCGCTTCTCGGATATCTTCCGGTCGAGCACGAGCTCCATGTTGCCCGTCCCCTTGAACTCCTCGAATATCACCTCGTCCATCCGGCTGCCGGTCTCGATGAGCGCCGTTGCGATGATGGTGAGCGACCCGCCCTCCTCGATGTTGCGCGCTGCCCCGAAGAAGCGCTTCGGCTTCTGGAGCGCGTTCGCGTCGACGCCGCCGGAGAGGACCTTGCCGGAGGGCGGGACGACCGCGTTGTAGGCCCGCGCCAGGCGGGTGATGCTGTCCAGCAGGATCACCACGTCCTTCTTGTGCTCCACGAGCCGCTTGGCCTTCTCGAGCACCATTTCGGCCACCTGTACGTGCCGCTGCGCGGGCTCGTCGAAGGTCGAGGAGATGACCTCGCCCTTGACGCTGCGCTGCATGTCGGTCACTTCCTCGGGCCTCTCGTCGATCAGCAGGACGATCAGGACGACCTCGGGGTGGTTCTTCGTCAGGCCGTTGGCGATGTTCTGAAGGATGATGGTCTTGCCGGCGCGGGGAGGCGACGTGATGAGCGCCCGCTGCCCCTTGCCGATCGGGGCGACAAGGTCGATGATCCGGGTCGAGAAGTTGTCGTGGACATACTCCATCATGAACTTCTCCTGCGGATACAGCGGCGTCAGGTTGTCGAATATGATCTTGTCCTTGCTGGTCTCCGGGTCCTCGGTGTTGATCTTCTCGACCTTGAGGAGCGCGAAGTAGCGCTCCTCGCCCTTGGGCGCACGGATCTGGCCGCTTATGGTGTCGCCTGTGCGCAGCCCGAACCGCCGGATCTGGGAAGGGGAGACGTAGATGTCGTCGGGGCCGGGGAGGTAGTTGGAATCGGGGGAACGCAGGAAGCCGTAGCCGTCGGGAAGCACTTCCAGCGTCCCTTCCCCGGAGACTATTACCTCCTGGTCGGTCTGGGCCTGCAGGATGGCGAATATCAGCTCCTGTTTCTTGAGCCCCGCCGCCCCGTCGACGTTGAGGCTCTTCGCGATATCGGTCAGTTCGCCGATCCGCATTCCTTTCAATTCTTTCAGGTTCATGCACGTTCTCCCGGATGAATGGGGGTTCTCGTCGATATGGAAAAAACCGAGGCGATTATCGGTTTGAAAAGCTCCGGGGAGGTACTCCCGTTGAAGGTACGATTCATTTTCCGCCGGACGGTTTCAATATGTCAAGCGAAATCGGGCAGCGTGCCGCGCTAGTCTTTGTAGACCGACACGGCATTGCCGCCCCTCCGCATGGATTCGTGGACCATCGACTCCACGTGGGGGATGAGAACCCTTTCCGTGTCGCCGTCCTTGGGGAACGCCGCGATGCCGATCGCCAGCTTCAGAAATACGTCGCCCTTTCCGATTGGAGAGGCGTTCATCGACTCGGCTATCTTCTCCGCCGTAACGCGGGATTCCGCCTTTGTCATTTCGGGCATGACGACGTAGATGTTCCCGCCGGAGCGGGCTACGTAATCCACGTCGCGAAGGATGGCGCGGATTCTCGCGGCCGCCTCCGACAGCGAGTCGTCCGCCGAGACGTGCCCGTAGACTTCGTTCATCTCGCGGAGATTGCGGACCTTGATGAACATGAGGCTCACGGCGTGGCCGAATTTCTTCCCGCGCGTAAGCTCCCTGTGCAGCACCTCGTGGAAATACTTGAACGTGAACAGGCCGGTCACCAGGTCCACGGCCGGCACCCTGGAAATCTTGCCGCGCAGGTTCCGCAGCGCGAGGAGCAGCGCCGCCAGCCGGGAGAATGCAAGAAGGTCCTGCCGCGTTTCCGGACCCAGAAGGTCGGGATTCCGCGAGTCCGCGACGAAAACCCCCAGCGTCTCCCCCTGGATGCGGCACGGGACAGCGTAGAGGGCGTTGTATTCATGCTCGAGACGGAAGCCGGGGTCCTTCGCGCGCGCGTCGCCGCCGGAAACCGCCACCTCTTCCTTGCTCGCCGCGGCGATCAGCGGGAGGCTCCTGCGGGCGTACAGATCCTTGATGAAGTGGCCGGAGAGGCCCCGGTGCGCGAAAACGGAGAACCCCTTCCCGTCAGCCTCGAAGGCCACGACCGACGCCGAGAGCAGCGGGTAGTTCTCGATCAGGAGGTTCATGAGGTGGTTCGCCTGCTCCTCTTCGGAGTACCTCTTTTCCTGCCGGCCGAACATCTCGTTCTCGATGCGTATGCGGGTCTCTGGGTGGCTCATGGGTCTTCCAGTCCTGAAGGAGATGTAAAGGCATCGGGGAAATCCCACTTATAGATAAAACTAAGCTGCCTGCCGGTCAAGGACTTTTCGCGCCGGTAGGAGTGGAACCACGGAGAGCACACCGTGCAAGGTCCTACCGCTTCCACGCAGCCGCGCGACAGGCCCGCGTCCAGAAGCGCCTCTATCGCGAGCGACTGCAGATCGGCGCGCCACTTGCCCGCCTCCTTCCCCCTCGCCAGGTGCCTGGGCCCGCCCGGACGCGGCCGGAGCGATTCCGCCACTTCCTCCCCCACCTCGTAGCAGCAGCCCCTGGCGGAAGGCCCCGCCGCCGCCACGAAATCGCCCGCCGCTCCGGAACCCGCCCTTGCGGCGATGCAGCGGACCGTTTCCTCTATGACGCCTGCCGCCATTCCCCGCCAGCCCGCGTGGACGGCGGCGCATATCCGCAACCCCGGGTGGGCCAGCAGGACCGGAACGCAGTCCGCTGTCCTGACGCCGACCCCCGACCCGGGATCCGCAGTCCACAGGGCGTCCCCTTCGCGCCACTTTCTGCCCGGACCTTCCGCATCGGAATCTTCCATCTCCAGGGCGATCGCGGAATGCACCTGTCGCAGCATGCCCAGCCTGGAGGGCGGGACGGCGAAGACTTCCCGGAGCTGGTCCCGCAGCGCCCTTCCCGGGACGGCATCGACCCCGACGAACGCGTGGTAAAAGCCGGGCACGGCCCGCAGCAGCGGCGACTGCACGAAGTACGGAATCATCGCCGGATGTCCCCGCTGACGGCGCAGCCGGATATCGGGCGGCTCATCGGCCAGCCTCGAGGACGGCGGCGCGGAAGGCGGCGAACTCGGGCGGGTCGGCTATCGTGAACTCCATCCTCTCGCCGGTTGCGGGGTGAACGAACCCGAGGTGGAACGCGTGGAGGAGGAACCGGTCCAGCGTCATCGTGCCGGCGGATGGGGCGCTCCCCAGCTGCACCTTGCGCGAACGGCCGTAGACGTCGTCCCCGACGATCGGGCACGAAATGGACGCGCTGTGGACGCGCACCTGGTGGGTCCGCCCCGTCTCCAGCCGGAACTCCACGAGGGAAAAGGGTCCTAACGACTCCATGCACCTGTAATGGGTCACGGCCTTGCGCCCGCCCTTTGCCAGCACAGCCATCTTTTTCCTGTGGACGGGGTGCCTCCCAATCTGCGTGACGACCGTTCCGGCCGCCTGCGGCGGCCTTCCGCGGACGATTCCATGGTAGCGGCGATCCACCGTCCGGTGCGAGGCGAACTGGGCCGAAAGGGCCGAGTGCGCCACGTCGGTCTTGGCCGCCACGAGGATGCCGGATGTGTCCCGGTCGAGGCGGTGGACGATCCCCGGCCGTGCAACGCCGCCGATTCCGGAGAGCCGGTCGGCGCGGGACAAAAGGACATTCACCAGGGTTCCGCCCGAATGCCCCGGCGCAGGGTGAACCACCATTCCCGACGGCTTCTCCACAACCATCAGGTGCTCATCCTCGAACAGGACACGGAGGGGGCGATCCTCCGGGACAAGATCGAGCAGGCGGGGCGGCGGCACGGAAACGGTGACCACCTCGTCTCCCTTAAGCCTGGCGGAGGCGCGCGCCCGAACGGCGCCCACGCGCACCATCCCTTCGTCTATGAGCCGCTGGATGCGGGTGCGGGATAGTCCGGGGATGGCCCCGGAAAGGTAACGGTCCAGCCGCTCCCCAGCCTGCCCGCGGGGAACGGTTAAGCGATGCGTCACCGGCGGCAAGTACCGGGCCCCGGCATCGCCTACCAGGCTTTTGAGGGGATCCGCCCCATCGGCCGGATAAGTACGTCTACCAGCGCCTCGTTGAAATGGTTCGTGCTGCGGGCGATTTCCGGGTCGACCCTGCTCTGGTAATAGTTCTTCCCCTCCTCTATCTCGTCCTTCAGGAGGTCGAACAGGGTATCCCTCGCGATTCCCTCCTCCACCTTCTTCGCGTTATAAAGGGCGATGTCCGAGACCACCGCCCGGGCGATGCGCCGGGCCACGTCAGGATCCTTTACGATCCCCATCATTTCCCTCCTGGCCGCAACGGCCGCTTGATTCGCCCTACCGGGCGCGGAATGCCGCGTAAATCTGTGCCCCGTCGCGCCAGAGAAGGACGGAGACCATCTGTCCTTTCGGGAGTCCCGCAACCGCCTTCCGGTATGCGTCGATTCCCGGCACAGGCACGCGGTTGATGCTCATGAGGATGTCTCCCTCGCGGATCCCGCCCTCCCAGGCGGCCCCCGCCGCGTCGACGAAGACGACCTCCACGCCCCCCTCGATCCCAAGCTCGCGCATGACCCGGGCGTGAAGACCCTCGACCGCCAGCCCCCAGGCGTCCTGCGGGGCTTTACGTGCTTGCGGGCGGGCCTCCTGCCCTTCCATCTCGGCGACCAGGACCTCCACCCTCGCCCTCTTCCCCCCCCTGAGAATATCGATGGCCGCGCTGCTCCCCGGCGCGGCGGAGGCCACCTGCTTCTGGAAATCCTTCACGCCGTGCACCGGCTTTCCCAGGAAGGAGGTGATTATGTCCCCTCCCCTCAGCCCCCCCTTCTCGGCAGGGCTGCGAGGGACGACATGGTTCACCAGTATTCCCTTCTCGCCTTTGGCGCCGAACGATTCCGCCAGCTCCGGAGTGAGCGCCTGGATCCCGACTCCCAGCCAGCCGCGGCGGATCGATCCGTTCCGCGCCAGCTCCTGCTCCACGGCCATGACCGTGTTGATGGGTATGGCAAAGCCGATGCCCTGCCCCGCAGTCACCATGGCCGTATTGATCCCGACGACCTCCCCGCTGGTGTTGAGCAGCGGCCCCCCCGAGTTGCCGGGATTGATCGAGGCGTCCGTCTGTATGAAATCCTCCGTCGACTCCACGCCCAGGTCGGTCCTCCCCGTCGCGCTTATGACGCCCAGCGTCACCGTGCTCTCCAGTCCGAACGGATTCCCCACGGCGATCGCCCATTCCCCGACCTTCAGGCGCCCGGAGTCGCCGAGCACCGCAACCGCGAGCTTGCCTGCAGGCTTGATCCGGAGGAGCGCCACGTCGGTGCGGGCGTCTGCGCCGACGACGCGCGCCGGATACTCGGCCCTGTTCCAGAGCCGCACTATGATCTCGTCGGCATCGCGGATGACGTGCTCGTTGGTGACGATCAGGCCGTCCTCGGCGACGATCACTCCCGATCCCAGGGAGTTGTCCCTGCCGCCGTTCTCGTCCATCCTGTCGGCGGGGTAGTCCTGGATCCGCTGGCGGTCCGACCGCCGGGACGATCCCCTCCCGCGGGGAAACGCCGTGACCGTGCGTATGTTGACCACCGCCGGGACGGCGCGCTCGACCGCCTTTACGAACGCCTGCTGAAGGGCAGCGGCGTCCGCCTGGCCCGGGGCCGGGCCGCTTCCGCGCGAGCATCCGATTGAAATCGCCGCCAGGCACGCCAGGGCGGCCAGGGATAGCGCCTTCATCCGGCGGTCCCGCCGGCGGCCGCGGGGTCAGGCTCCCGCCCGCCGGCTTCCTTCCTCGGGGGCAGCTTCATCCCCCGCGCGTACTGCACGTCCTTGTCTATCTGGCGGACCAGCTCCTCGGCGCTCCTGAACTTTCGCTCGTCGCGGATGCGGTCGCGGAAACAAACGGAGACCTCCTGCCCGTAGAGATCGCCGCGGTAATCGAGCAGGTGGACCTCGACGCTGAGCGAATTCTCCCCGAACGTGGGGTTGAATCCGACGCTCGCCACGCCGCGGATCCGCGCGCCGGAGACCTCGACCTCGACGATGTACACGCCCGGAAGCGGGATGAGCTCCTGGGAGTACTGTATGTTGGCGGTTGGGTACCCGAGCTTTTTCCCCCTGCCGGCGCCCTGTATCACCGGGCCGGTTATCCTGTACGGCCGGCACATCAGCTCTTCCGCCTCCCGCACCCTGCCGGCGAGCAGGAGCTCCCGGATCCGCGTGGAGCTTACTATCAGCCCGCCCCGGACCAGGGGAGGCACGATTTCGACTTCGAACCCCAACTCCCTCCCCATCTCGCAGAGCATCGACGGCGAGCCGGTGCGATTCCTGCCGAAGGTGAAATCGTAGCCGGCTATCACGTGCCGCGCGCCCAGCCTGCGCGAAACGATTTCCCGCGCGAATTCTTCGGGCCACATGAGGCCTACTTCTCCGGTGAAGGACTCCACGACGATGGTCTCGATTCCGAACCATGCGATCAGCGCGGTCTTCTCCTCGAGCGAGGTTATCTCGTAGAACCGGGCGCGGGGGGAGAAAAACCGTAACGGGTGCGGGGAAAACGTGAGGGCGACGGACGTCGTCCCGGCCGCCTTCGCCCGGGCGACGGTGCGCCGCAGCAGCTCCTGGTGCCCGAGGTGGACACCGTCGAAGTTCCCGACGGTCAGCGACACGGCGGCCTCCCGGCTGAAAGCGGAGGAGCCGTTTACGACGTTCATCCGCTGCATATCCTTTTCGCGAGCTGGAATTCCTTGCCTTTAAAGTTATGATACTATACCCGGATTCCGGCGTTTCGCCGCAATTATCCGACGTCGTCGAAATTTTACGGGGATCGGGATGGGACGCCGAATACTTGCATGAAAATCATTCATAAATACGTACTGGCCGAGTCAGCCGCCCCTTTTCTGATCGGCCTGTTCACTTTCACGCTCGTCGTCCTTCTCCATCGTTTCGCCCGGATTGCCGACCTTGTCATCGCCAAGGGCGTTCCCTTATCTTTCGCGGGAAAGCTGCTGTTGTCCATGTTCCCCGCATTCCTGGAGATCACCCTGCCCGCCGCGCTGCTGCTGGCGGTGCTGCTCGCCCTGGGAAGGCTCGCCGCGGACTCGGAGACCGCCGCCCTGCAGTCCGCAGGCGTCGGGATGCGGGGAGTCGCCCTGCCGGTCCTCCTGCTGAGCGGCGGGACCTTCATCGCCAGCCTCTTCATCGGCTGGAGCGGCGTACCCTGGGGAACCCGGCAGATGCATGAAATCCTTTCCGCCATCATTTCCTTGCGGGCCGGTGCGGGCGCGTCCGAGCACGTTTTCCAGGAAATAGCGCCGGGAGTGCTCGTATTCCCCGACCGCGTCTCCGCGGACGGGGCGAGAATGACGGGGGTACTGCTCTCCCGCAGCGTCGAGGGGAAGGAGCCGATCCTGGTTTTCGCGAAGGACGGGGAGTTCTCCCAGGATGGCGGCGTCCGCGCCGTCAGGCTCAATCTTTCGGACGGAACGATCCACCACGAGGACTCGGCCGCGGGCGTTTACCGGACGGCTTCCTTCCATGAGATGCATTTCATCCTTCCCCTGGGGCTGGCAGGAGCGGGTGACAGCGAGGACCCCAAGCGCATGACCCTCCCCGAGCTCTCGAGGATGAGCGCCGCATCGGGGAATACGGCAAAAGGCGCCTCCTACCGGTACCATTTCCACCGGCGCCTGTCCCTTGCGTCATCCTGCATCGCCTTCGGTCTCTTCGCCATGCCTCTGGGCCTGTTCCAGCGGGCACGGGGAAAATCGCCTGCATTCGCGATAACAGTGGCCCTCATTGTCTTCTATTACCTGTTCCTGGCAGCGGGGGGCGCCATGGAGGAACGGGCCCCGGGCGCCATGGTCCTCCTCATATGGGCGCCGAACGCCATCGTACTCGGCGCCGCATTGTGGATCCTCTGGAAGTCGGAATCGCGCATGATATCCCTCCCCTCGTTATTCGGGTGGATCCAGAGGAAGAAATGACCATCTTGAGCCGTCATCTCTACCGTGAATTCTTCCTTATGGCCGCCGCCTGCATATTTGGGTTCCTGGTCCTCTTTCTGGTCATCGATTTCGTGGAGTCCGCGGATGAATTCCTGACCCACCGCGCGGCCGCCGGGGAGATCCTCAGGTACTACATGCTGAAGGTCCCGGGCATCTTTTTCATGATCTCGCCGGTCGCGGTCCTGGTGGCCGTCCTGATCACGGTCTCCATCCTGGCGAGGAACAACGAGTTCACCGCAATGTTCTCCGTGGGCATCGGGCCGACGCGCGCGTTCGCCCCCCTGATCGCGGGGTGCGCCCTCGTTTCGGCGCTGTCCCTCGGATCTTCCGAAATCATCGCTCCCGGGGCAAACGCCAAGGCCAGGGAAATCGCCAGGCTCCGCGTCCGCCCCGGGCGTATTGCAGCCCAGTTCTCCCTGAACCGCTACTGGATCCGGGGGGATAACGCGGTGCTTTCCGCCCAGGTCATCGACGCGGCAGGGAAGATGCTGCACGGCTTCCAATACCTCGAGATCGACAGGGACTTCCGCCTCGTCCGGCGCATCGATGCCAGGGTGGCGGAGTACACCGAGGCGGGAAAGTGGCAGCTCCGGGACGGCAGGGAGCGTTTCACGGCCGGGGACCTGACGGCCTTCCCCTTCGCGAAAAGGGAGTTCGCCTTCGCCGAGACCATCCAGGGCTTCATGGACGGGGAAACGCCGCCCGGGGAGATGACGTACGGCCAGCTCTCGGGGTACATCGCGGACTCCAAGGCGAGGGGGTACGACGTGCGCCGCCACGAGGTGGACCTGCATGCGAAATTTTCGTACCCGCTCCTGAACGTGATCGTCGGCCTGATCGCGATTCCGATCGCCCTGCGCACTCCCCGCTCGGGAGGGGTGTGGAGGAGCATCGGAGCGGGTCTGCTGATCGGATTTTTCTGCTGGATGGCCCTGTCGGCCTCGCTCTCCCTCGGTAGAATGGGAATGCTCCCCCCGATCGCCGCGGCATGGCTGCCGGACCTGCTTTTCGCCGCGGGCGGCGTCATGCTTTTCCGGCACAGCCCCGGGTAGGGATCTTCTTCAGGAATAACAAATGGAAATGCCGGGAGAGCGGCCTGGGGCCAAGAGGCCCCGGGTCCTTTCAAGGAGGGGATTTCCTTCTATCTCCCGGCATCTTCTTAGATGATCGCCGGGAGCCCGCAGGCGCGCCTGATCCTTAAGTCCCCATCTCCCAGGAGGCCAGGTACTTCTTCTGCTCCGGCGTCAAAAGGTCGATTCTCACCCCGGTCGCCCGGAGCTTGAGGCGGGCGATCTCCCTGTCGATCGGCTCGGGGACGGGGTATACACGCCGCTCCAGCGCTTCCTTCTGCCGGACCAGATATTCCGCAGACAGCGCCTGGTTTGCGAAGCTCATGTCCATCACGTTGGAGGGATGCCCCTCCGCGGCGGCCAGGTTGACGAGCCGTCCTTCCGCAAGGACGTGTATCGCACGCCCGTCGCGCATCATGTACTCCTCGACGAACGGCCGCACGGTGCGGACCGACTTGGCCATCTTGGCCAGCGCGGGGATGTCGATCTCGACGTTGAAGTGCCCGGAGTTGCATACGATCGCGCCGTCCTTCATCTTCGCGAAATGCTCGCGCCGCAGGACGTGAAGGTTCCCGGTCAGCGTGCAGAAGATGTTTCCGACCCTCGCCGCCTCGGACATCGTGACCACTTCGAACCCGTCCATCAGCGCCTCGAGCGCCGGCAGCGGGTCGACCTCGGTCACCAGGACGCGCGCGCCCATGCCCTTTGCGCGCATCGCCAGCCCCCGGCCGCACCAGCCGTAGCCCGCGACGACGAAGCACGATCCGGCGAGCAGGCGGTTGGTGGCGCGCATTATCCCGTCGATCGTGGACTGCCCCGTGCCGTAGCGGTTGTCGAAGAAGTGCTTGGTCTTCGCCTCGTTCACCGCCACGATCGGGTAGCGCAGGACCCCCTTCTCCGCCATCGCGCGCAGCCTGATGACGCCGGTCGTCGTTTCCTCCGTCCCGCCGATCACGCTCTTAAGGTATTCCTTCTTCTCCGTGTGGATCACAGAGACGAGGTCGGCTCCGTCGTCCATCGTCAGGTGAGGCGCCGCCGACAGCGCCTGCAGGATGTGAGAGTAATATGTCTTGCGCTTTTCCCCCTTGATCGCGTACACCCTGATCCCGTCGTGGCGGACGAGCGATGCCGCCGCGTCGTCCTGCGTGGAAAGCGGGTTGGAGGCGCAAAGGGACACCTTCGCGCCTGCGGCCGCGAGTACCTGCATCAGGGCCGCCGTCTCCGTGGTCACGTGCAGGCAGGCGGCGACGCGGATGCCCGAAAGCGGCTTCTCCCTGGCGAACCGCACTCCGATCGAACGCAGAACCGGCATGTCCTTCTTCGCCCACTCGATGCGGTCCCGCCCCGCCTTCGCCAGGCGGATGTCCTTAACGTCGTGGCTGTTTCCGCGGCCCATGTCGCCGTCTCCTCCTTGCCGGGCCGTTCACCCGGAGTTCTTCAGCAACGCGCCCACCTTGTCCGTCCGCTCCCAGGTGAATTCCGGCAGCTCCCGGCCGAAGTGGCCCAGCGCCGCCGTCATGCGGTAGATCGGGCGCAGCAGGTCCAGGGCCTTGGTGATCATCGCCGGGCGCAGGTCGAACGTCTTGCGGATCGCCCGCGAAATCCTCTCCTCCGGTATGCGCGCCGTGCCGAACGTCTCCACCATCACCGACACCGGCTCCGCCACCCCGATCGCATAGGCAAGCTCGACTTCGCACTTCCTCGCAAGTCCGGCCGCGACGACGTTCTTCGCCACGTAGCGGGCCATGTACGCCGCGCTTCGGTCGACCTTGGAGGGATCCTTACCGGAGAACGCCCCGCCTCCGTGGCGGCTGTAGCCGCCGTAGGTGTCGACTATGATCTTCCTCCCGGTGAGCCCCGTATCCCCGTGGGGGCCGCCCACGACGAAGCGGCCCGTGGGATTGATGTAGAACCGCGCCTTCTTCGCCAGCAGCCCCTTCGGAATGGCCTTCCGGACCACCTCCTCGACTATGCCTTCGGTCAGCGTCTTGCGGGAGACGTCCTCGGAGTGCTGCGCGGAGCAGACCACCGCGGTCACCTCGCGCGGGACGCCGTCCACGTAGCGCACGGTCACCTGGCTCTTTCCGTCGGGCCGCAGCCACGGCAGGATTTTCCTTCCCCGCGCTTCGGTGAGCCTGGCGCAGATCTTGTGCGCGAACGAGATGGGCATCGGCATGCGCTCCTTGGTCTCGTCGCACGCGAACCCGAACATCATTCCCTGGTCGCCGGCGCCCTGCTTTTCGCTTGCCCCCCGGTCGACCCCCCTGGCGATATCGACGGACTGCCTGTCTATCGCCGTGACAACGGCGCAGTTGTGGGCGTCGAATCCCTTGGAGTCCCCCGTGTAGCCGATGTCCGTGATCGTCTTGCGGACCAGCCCGGGGAGATCCAGCAGCGCCTTCGTCGTTATCTCGCCCGCCACGATGACCAGGCCCGTGGTGACCATTGTCTCGCAGGCCACGCGGCCGCGCGGGTCCTGCTTGATGATTTCGTCCAGGACCGCGTCGGAGATCTGGTCCGCCACCTTGTCGGGATGACCGCCCGTCACCGACTCCGAGGTGAAGGAAAAATCGTTCATGCCTTCTGGCTCCTGTTCGGGAAGTTTGATCAAGCCTGCGGATTATACGTCAAAACCGCTCTTCGGGAAAGATGTCTTCGAGTTTCTTGCGAAGGATCTTCCCGATCTCGGCGGCCGTGGTGTGGAGCAGCAGCCCGCCCGTGAACTCCTTGGCCTCGTAGGCCACCGACTTGCGCAGGATCCGCTTCACCCGCGGGATCGACGTCGCGTTCATGCTGAGCTCGTCCAGCCCGAGCCCCAGGAGAACGTAGGCGAAGAACGGCTCGCCTGCCATCTCCCCGCACATGGACACGGGGATCCTCGCGTCGTGGGCGCCGTCCACGATCCGCCGTATCAGCCGGAGGATGGCCGGGTGGAGGGGCTCGTAAAGGTAGGATACGTGCTCGTTCACGCGGTCGATGGCGAGCGCGTACTGGATCAGGTCGTTGGTGCCGATGCTGAAGAAATCGGCCTCCCTGGCCAGCAGGTCGGCGACCATCGCCGCGGAGGGAATTTCCACCATGATGCCTACGGGAATCTCCTTGTTGAAGGCGACCCGCCTTTTCCGGAGCTCGGCCTTCGCCTCCTCGACGACGGCCAGCGCCTGCCGCAGCTCGCCCACCCCCGAGATCATCGGGAACATGATGCGGACCGTTCCGTGCGCGGACGCCCGCAGAATGGCGCGGATCTGCTGCTTGAATATCTCCTTCTCCTTGAGGCAGAACCTTATCGCCCGCAGGCCCATCGCGGGATTCATTTCATCGGCCAGCTCGATCTGGGACGCGAACTTGTCCCCTCCCAGGTCCATGGTCCGTATGGTGACCGGATGGCGGGCGAACTTCTCGGCCACGCGGCGGTAGGTCTGGTAGTGCTCCTCCTCCGAGGGCAGGTCTTTCCTGTTCAGGAACAGGAACTCGGTCCGGTAGAGCCCGATGCCTTCCGCGCCGCTGCGCTGGGCCGCATCGGCCTCCTCGGGGAACTCGATGTTGGCGTGCAGCCGAAGCGTCCTGCCGTCGCGGGTGACGGTAGGGAGCCTTGCGAACCTCGCCAGCTCGCGTATGCGCAGCATGTAGGCCTTGCGCTTTTCCGCGTATTCGCGGACGACCTCGGGTGTGGGGCGGAGAATGACGATCCCCTCCTCGCCGTCGAGGATGACGTCGTCGGACTCCCCGTACTCGTCGGTTACCCGCTCCACGCCCACGACCGCCGGAATGCCAAGGGAGCGGGCGGTGATCGCGGTATGGGAAGTCCTGCTCCCGACGTCGGTCGCGAATCCAAGCACCGGGCTCTTCAGTATCTGGGCGGTGTCAGCGGGGGACAGGTCGTGGGCCACGACGACGACCGGCTCGCGGATGGAGGCGATCGAGTCGACGGGGCGCCCGGCCAGGTTCTCAAGGACCCGGTGGCCGATCTGGCGCAGGTCGTGCCCGCGTTCCCTGAGGTACTGGTCCTCGATGCGGTGGAACGTTTCCAGGAGGTTCTGCAACACCTTGTTGAACGCCCAATCGGCCTTGTACTGGTTCTCCCGGATCAGGCGGACGGTCTGGTCGACCAGCATCGAGTCTTCCAGCAGAGCCAGGTGCACCGAGAGGATCTGGTAATGCTCGGAGGAGTGGTCCTTCACCCCTTCGCGGATGGCGCGTATCTGCTCCTTGGACCTCGCCACCGCGCGCAGGAACGCCGCAGTCTCTTCCTCCACCTTGTCGCGCGGTACGCCGGACTGCACGGAGGATGGCAGCGCCCTGGAAAGGAAGTATCCCTTGCCCATCGCAACGCCCCCCGATGCGGGGATCCCGCGCAGCACCTTCATCTTCTGGCGTCCGCCGTCCGTCAAGGGACCCTACTCCTCTCCGAATTTCCGCCCGATCAGCTCGCCGATCGCGGAAAGCGCCGCCTCGGCGTCGGGCCCGACCGCCTTTACAACGATGCGCGAATCCTTGGGCGCGGCCAGCATGAGCACGCCCATTATGCTCTTCCCGTTGACTTCCATGCCGTCCTTGATTATCCGTATGTCCGATGCGAACCGGTTGGCGAGGTGGACGAACTGCGCCGCGGCGCGGGCGTGCAGTCCCAGGCGGTTATGGATTTCGAATTCCCGCTCCAGCGGCGGCCCGTTTTCCATATTCCCTTCCGAATCTTTCTACCGAAATTTCAATACAAGAGAATCAGCGTGCCGACGATCAGCAGCAGCATGAGTATTTCCGACGGCGACACCGCTTTCCGGAACAGCACCGTAAGAAGGTGGACCGTAAGCGCCGCGACCAGGAAAAATCCCGCCGAAGCCGCGCCCTCCCCGAACAGGAAGGCGGTCCTGCTTCCCACCGCCCCCGCCCAGGCCCCTCCCAGGATCGCGGCGATGATCTTGCGGTTCTCGGTCCGGGTGGCGAACCCGGCGCCTTTCAGGTACTGCACGGCGCCCTCCTCCCCCTCCAGGCCGGCGGCGAATCCGCGGACGCGGATCGGGAGGTGCGACATGTTGTATAGGAGCAGCAGCGCCGCGATGCCCAGGAGCGGATGCACGAGGGACAGGATGGCCCCGGCGACGGAGGCCATCGGCTTCAGCGCCCCCCAGAAATAGGCGTCGCCTATGGCGCCCAGCGATCCCATGAGCCCGACCTTGAACGTCCCGATCGCCCGGGGATCCGCCTCCCCGGCGGCGATCCGCTCCTCGATCCGCACCGAGGCCCCCAGGATCACTCCCGCCATCGACGGCTGGGTATTGAAGTACTCCATGTGCCGCTTGAGGGCCTTGGTCAGCTCTTCCGGCCGCTCGCTGTAGATGCGGCGGAGCGCCGGCAGGATGCTGAATGCGAATCCGACGTTCTGCATCCCCTCGTAGTTCCAGCATCCCTGAAGCAGGAACTGGCGCCTGAAGACGCTCCTGCGAACCTCCCCGGTCACCTCCCCCCCCATCGTCAGCCCACCCATCTGAAAAACAGGGTCGCCGCGAAAACCGCCATCATCGTCATGTAGAACGCCGGCGCCGTCCTCTCCGTGCGGCTGCACGAGAATATCGACGCCGCCCCGACGAGCGGAATTATCGGCAGAAGGGCGGCGAAGTCCATCCTGCTCTCCGGGCCGAAGCGGGGCAGGAGATGCGTTCCCACGACCACCCCGGCTCCGGTGAAGACGAGCGTCAGGGCAGCGCCCGCAAGGGCGAAGAGCGTCACGCCCGCAAGGAGCCCGTGCTCCACCGCCCTGGAGTCGCCGCGCTCCACCGATTCGACGGTCAGGGCGGCGATTCTCCCGTTGACGCGGCGCACCAGGCGGTCCGCGGACTTGCCCAGCTCCGCGCACGGAACCGACAGCAGCAGCAGGGCGGTGAAGCTCCCCGCGTCCAGGCCTACGGACGAGGAAGCGACCGCCCCGGCCGCTCCCGCGAACAGGGCCGCTCCAGTGTCGTCCGGCGGAATCGACGCACCCACCGGCAGCCGCGCCAGGTAGATCAGCTCCAGCACCGCCCCGACCTGCGCGCCGGCCGAGACGTTTCCGAAAACGGCCCCCATCGCGGTGGCGACCACGAGAGGGCGGTGGAGCATCAGCTGGAAGGTTGCCGTCCGGTCAAGGTAGGCGATCGACCCGAGGACCGCCGCAAGTAGGAAACGCCAGCCCATTCCTATCCCCGCTCGGGCTCGTAGGACGTCCCCGGCTCGAACGGAGTGGCGCGGACGTTGACGACGACCCCGTCGTGGCACAACAGGTGGACCGCGTCGAAATCCTCCGGGGAGAAGTAGACCGACGGGGAGATTTCCACCTTGCCGGTGGAGTAGTGCAGGTTGCCGATGTTGAGCGAGGGGAACCGGACGCCCGAGCGGTAGATCCGGATGGCGTCGCTGAAGGTCGAGCACAGCAGGATCGCCTTCTCCCCGTGGCGGTCTATTTCCGTCAGCCTGTCGTGGACTTCGTCCAGCGAGCAGAAAACAACGTGGATCGACGGCGGCACCGCAAGTTCCATGACGGACCTCAAGAAGCCGTTGGAGGCGAGGTCGTCGTTGGCCACCAGCAGGCAGTTGGCTCCGGTGTGCGGCAGCCAGGTCTCCACAACCTGCCCGTGGATCAGCCGGCAGTCTACCCGCACCAGAGCCAGAGACATGGCTACTTCTTCTCCACCCGTTTCTTCAACATGTCTCCGGGTATCGTGATGTTGCGCTGGCCGTATTCCTGCAGGTGGCGAGCCAGGTCGGACAACGACATCGTCGCCCGGGCCATCGGCAGCTTGATCATCATCGGAAGATTGACGCCCGTAACCACCTCGACCTGGTGCGTGCCCAGGAACGAAAGGCCTATGTTCGAGGGGGTGCCGCCGAACATGTCGGTCAGCAGGAGCGCCCCTTTCCCCCTGTCCACCGTGCGAATGGCCCCCTCTATCGCCTTGCGGATCTCGTCCATCCCCATTTTCGGATCGATGTCCACGGAGACCGCGTTCTCGACTTTCCCCACGATAATCTCGGCGGCGCGCAGGAATTCCGTGGCAAGCTTTCCGTGCGAGATCACTACGATTCCGATCATGGCGAGCTCCTGCGGGGGAGGGAGGCGCGGTGCAGGTCGCGGTGGACGACCGTCGGTGACGCCTGCCGCGCGAGGGCCGCTGACAGCGCCTCGGCGACGGCCACCGAACGGTGCCTCCCGCCCGTGCACCCTATCCCCAGGGTGAAATACGCTTTCCCTTCCTTTGTATAGAGGGGAAGGAGGAAATGCAATATCGAGGTCAGGAGGCGGAGGAACCGGCGCGTCGTCTGCGCCGAAAGCACGTACTCCCGGACTCCCCGGTCCAGGCCGGTCCGGGACTTGAGCGCGGGGACGAAATTCGGGTTGGGGAGGAACCGGACGTCGATCACCATGTCGGCCTCCATCGGGATCCCGTACCGGTAGCCGAACGAGACGATGCTGACGCGAAGCCCGCCGGCGCCCGATGCCCGGAACCGGCGCAGGAGCGTGTCGCGCAGCTGGTGGACGGTGAACTCAGACGTGTTGAGGACCGTGTCGGCCGATTCGCGCAGCGGAGACAGCACCTTGCGCTCCCGGCGGATCGCCTCCTTGGCGCCTCCTGGCCCGGCCAGGGGGTGCTTGCGCCGGGTTTCGCTGTACCGGCGCAGGAGAACGTCGTCGTCGGCGTCGAGGAACAGGACCTGGACGTCGTGGCCCCGGCTGCGCAGGTCCTCGATCACCCGAGTGAAGTCCTTCAGGAACTCGCGCCCCCGCACGTCGGCCACCAGGGCGATCCGGGCCGCCTCGCCCCTGGCCTCCGACAGGATGTCGATGATCTTTGGCAAAAGGACCGCGGGGAGGTTGTCCACGCAGAAGTAGCCGATGTCCTCGAAGACCTTCGTCGCCGTGCTCTTCCCCGAACCCGAAAGGCCGGTCAGTATGACGACGCGGGAGCGCCGCCTCGCGTTCTTCGAAGAAGTCATCGGGGGGTGTTCCCCTCGGTCCGCCGTCTGTGCTGGTCGGCCAGATCGCGCGCGGAGTGGACTCCCTGGGTCTTCAGGATGTGGTTCCGGATCGCCACCTCCACTATCGTAGCCAGGTTGCGCCCCGGGGAGATCGGAATCAGAAGCGTCGGGACGGACACGCCGAGAAGGACCGTACGGCGGTCCTCGAGGCCGAGACGGTCGTATTCCTTCTCCGGGTCCCACTCCTCGATCTGGATGACCACTTCCACCTTTTTCACGTCGGTGATCGCGGAGAGTCCGAACAGGTCGCGGATGCTGATGATGCCGAGGCCGCGGATCTCCATATGGTGGCGGGTGAGGTCGCTGCCGCTGCCGAGGACCGTGTTCGGCCCCCGTTTTTCCAGGTGGATGATGTCGTCCGCGACGATCCGGTGCCCGCGGAGGATCAGGTCGAGAGCGCACTCGCTCTTCCCGATCCCGCTGTGGCCGACGAGGACGACCCCTGTCCCCAGCACGTCCATCAGCACGCCGTGGACGGTGGAGGTCTCCGCGAAAAGCCGTCCGAGGTGCCGGAGCGTCTCTTCGATCAGTTCCGTGGTCGGAAGGGGAGATGACAGGAGCGGCACCGCGTGGCGGTCGGCGGCCGAAAGGAATGCGGCGGGCGCCGGCAGCGAACCGCAGATCACGGCGCACGCCATCGGGCCCGAGAAGAACACGTCGGCGATTCCCTCCTGCCGCACCCCCGGCTGGCCCTCGAAATAAGTGATCTCGGTATCGCCGAGGACCTGGATACGCCCTTCGTGGATCGATCTCACCTCGCCCGTCATCGCCAGGCCCGTCTTCTGCACCCGCTGGTCCGTAATCTCGCGCGCCAGGCCGGCGGCGCCCGCCTGGAGCCGCATGCCCAGCGGGACGGCGCACGCCTGCAGAAAACGGTCGACCGTTATGGGCAAGTTCCTGCTCCTCCTTCGGTACTCCTCTTTAAGCCCTGTCGTCCTCCTCCTTGAGGATCCTCCGTAGGTCGTCCGCGTCCCGCGCGCCCAGGAGCGACCGGCGGAACCGGGCGTCCTTGAGCAGGCGGGAAATGCGCGCCAGCGCCTTGAGGTGCATTCCCGCCGACTGCTCCGGGGCCACGACGAGGAAGAACAGGTGGGCGGGCTTGCCGTCCAGGGAATGGAACTGCACCCCCGCGCGGCTTCGCGCGACGACGGCCGACAGGCGGGTAAGCCCCGGGACCTTTCCGTGAGGGATCGCGACGCCGTCCCCGATCCCCGTGCTGCCGAGGCTCTCCCGGTCCAGCAGGATCGAAGTAAGCGCCTGCGCCGACAGGAACGGCACGTCCGCCGCCACGACTTCGGACATTTCGCGCAGTACCCCCTCTTTCGTCTCCGCCCGGAGATCGTCCACAACGCCGCCGGGGGAGACGATATCCAGAAGCTTCATCGGGCGGAAGGCTCCGTGAACCCGATGTTCCCGTCCTGCTGCCGGAAGACCACGCTGGGCTGGTTGGTCTCCTGGTTGACGAACATCACGACGTCCACCTGGAGAAGGTCCAGGTGGCGGACCGCCTCCTCCACGCTCATCGGCTTGGGAAGGAAGTTGTCCGAGCGGACGATCCTGGTGCCGCCTTCGTTCTCGCTGATGGTCAGGGAGGACCCCGATACGACGGGGGCCGGGAAGGCGCCCTGCCCCTTCTCTTTCCGCTTCTCCCTGTATTTCTTCAGTTGCCGTTCGACCTTGTCGCACACGAGGTCGATCGCCGAATAGAGGTCGTCGGTGGACTCGAACGCCTTGATCGTGATCCCCTTGCCCTTCGCGAACACTTCGGCTATGTGCCTGTATTTCTCGACCGAGAGGGTCACATGCCCCTCGAATGGCTTGTCCACCACTTTCTGCACCTTCCCCAGCTTCTCGATCACGTAATCCTTCAACGGCTTGCTTGGATCGACATGACGGAAAGTGACTGTTATGTTCCCCACTCCTTATCCCTCCTTTGCGGAAACGGTCTCTTGCGGCAACGGCTAGAACAGCTTCTTTCGCTTGGACGAGGGGAGCATCCCGAGCTGGGCGCGGTACTTCGTCACGGTCCGGCGCGCGATCCGGATCCCCTGGTTGCGGAGAAGGCGCATCAGCTCCTGGTCGGAAAGCGGTTTTTCCCCTCCCTCGGAGGAGATGATCTCCCTGATCTTCTCCTTCACCGACTTGGAAGCGATGTCCTCCTCCCCCCCCTCGCGGTTCAGCCCGGAGTTGAAGAAGTACTTCAGCTCGAAAATGCCGTGCGGCGTGTAGACGTACTTGCCGCTCGTCACCCTGGAGACGGTCGACTCGTGCATCGATATGTCCTCGGCAACGTCCCGCAGGGTCAACGGCTTCAGGTGCTTCGGCCCCCGGTCCAGGAAATCGCTCTGCAGCTTCATGATGCTTTCCACGACCTTATAGATGGTCCGCTGCCGCTGCTGGATGCTCTTTATGAACCACAGCGCGGAGTTCACCTTCTGCTTGAGGAACTCGCGGTCCTCCTTGGGCAGCGATTCCCCGTCCGAAAGGAGACGCCGGTAATAGGAGCTGAGCCGCAGCCGCGGCTGTCCGTCCTCGTTCAGGGTGATCACCCACTGGTTGTCGACCTTGACGACGTAGACGTCCGGGGTGATGTAGTGCACGTCGTCGCCCGAAAACTCCCTGCCCGGTTTGGGCGAGAGGGTAACGAGCTTCTGGTACGCCTCCCGGACCGCCTCTTTCGAGATCTTCAGGCGCCTTGCCATCCCCGCCAGGTCGCCGCGGGAGAAGAGGTCGAAGCAGTCGGCCAGAATCTTGAGCGGGAGGGAGAACTCCTCCCCCTTTTCCCGCGCCTGGATCATCAGGCATTCCCTTAAGTCCCGGGCACCCACTCCCGTCGGATCGAGCGCCTGGATCCTCGCTATCGCTCCCTCCACCGCCTCCAGCGGTACGGAAAGAGTTCCCGCGGCCTCCTCGGCGGTGACCTTCAGATACCCGTTCTCGTCGATGTTTCCTATCAGGTACGAGGCGATCAGCCGCTGGTCATCGTCGGCGTCGGAAAGATTGAACTGCCACTCCAGGTACTCGGCCAGGGTGGGCTTCCGGGTGAGCAGGTTTTCGTAGTAGGGGCGCCCGTCGTCCTCGTCCCTCTCGCGCTCACCCCGGCCTTCCGACGGCGCGCCGTCCTCGAAGTAATAGTTCCAGTCGATGCGGTCGATCAGCCCGGTTTCGTTCCGCAGGCGGGGTTCCTCTCCGGGAGGGGACATGTTCTCCGATGTAGTGGCCGCCTCCTCGGATCCGGCGCTTTCCTCGGGAGTGTCCTCTCCTTCGGACGAGCCTTCGTGTGCTTCTTCAAGGATGGGATTGGTTTCGAGTTCTTCGCGGATCGCCTGCTGCAGCTCCAGGCGCGAAAGTTGCAGTAGCTTGATCGCCTGCTGCAGCTGCGGCGTCATCACCAGCTGCTGGCTCAATTTCAGGGACTGTCGTAACTCCAGCGCCATTCGCTCCTCAGACGGTCAAAGCGTAAATCCGTCTCCCAGATATATTTCCCGAACACGCGCGGATGCCGCTATCTCCTCCGGGTTGCCCGATAACAGGATCTCCCCCTCCGAGATGATGTACGCGCGATCGCACACTTTGAGCGTGTCGCGCACGTTATGATCCGTTATTATAACCCCTATCCCCCTCGCTTTTAAGCCAAGTATAATCTGCTGCAGGTCGGAGACCGAGATCGGATCGATTCCTGCGAAGGGCTCGTCCAGGAGCAGGAACGAAGGTGACATGACCAGCGCGCGGGCTATCTCCACGCGGCGCCTCTCGCCCCCCGAAAGTGAAAGTCCCGCCGTTTCCGCAACATGGGATATACGCATTTCCCGCATCAGCAGCGTAAGCCGCTCCTCCCGCTCCCCCGGCGACAACGGCGTCTCCTCGAGAAACGCCAGAATGTTCTCCCGGACGGTCAGCTTCCGGAAGACGGACGGTTCCTGGGGAAGGTAACCGAGTCCCATGCGGGCGCGCCTGTGCATCGGAAGCCGGGTGATCTCCTGCCCGTCGAGCGAGACCTCTCCCCTGTCCGGCGATATGAGTCCGACAATCATGTAGAAAATGGTCGTTTTCCCCGCTCCGTTGGGGCCCAGGAGACCCACGACCTCTCCGGGCCCTATGCCGAGCGAAACCCCCCTCACCACCTCCCGGCGGCGGTATTGCTTCGACAGGTCATGTACGGCGAGCGACTTCACTTTCCCTGTTTCTCCTTCCTCTCCGGGCCGCCTTTCGGGTGTATGACCGCCCTGACGCGTCCTCCCTCCCCCCCCGTGACCGTGGACCGGTTCTCGCGAAGATAAATGGTAACCGCTTCCCCCTTCACCGTGTTGCCGGCCTGGGTGAGGTCGGCGCCCCCCGAAAGGACTATCCGCTGCTCGATGTTGTAGAAAACGGCGCGCGCCGCGCGGGCCTCCTTGTCCTCCTGTCTCACCAAAACGTTCCCTTCCGCGACGATCTTCTCGATGACCCCCGAGCCGCGGGAATATTCCGCGAACAGGCGCTCGGCGGACAGCGTAACGTCCCCCTGCGTGGCGACCACGTTTCCTTCGAATGCCACCGAATTCCTGAGGCTGTCGGCCGACAGCCGGTCCGCGGTGATCTCGATGGGCCGGTTCGCCGCTTCCTCGGCTCCGGGAGTCCTGCGTTCCTGCGCGGCCGCCGCGGAAACGACGGCCGCAAGGATCAGGAATACCGGGATCGCCGCCCGAATCCGCATCGGCTCACCCTCCTCTTCGAAACGTACGGTTGGGCACCAGCCTGCTCTTCGGCGCCTCGAGCGCCATCTTACCGTCACGCCAGCGCCAGACCAGGTTGTCCCCGGCAATGGAGAGATCCGGCCCCGAAAGCACGGCCTTGCCCCTGGCGGTCAGGATCTGCTCGGGGAGCGAAAGTATCGCGGCGGGCACGCTGGCCGACCACCCTTCGCCGGTCGTGGCGGAACCGCCTTCGGGCAGGATTATCTGCCCGGTCTGCATGTCCCATGAGGCTTTCGGGGCGCGCACCACGGGATTCCCCGCGGCGCCCGACATCTCGAGCGTCACTCCGCTGGCGGAGATCCTGCCGGTCTGGAGAAGGTAGGCGGCCTGATCGGAGACGAGCCGGTATTGCGCTCCTTCCTTCCGTATTTCCCGCATGACCACATCCCGCAGGATTACCTCCGGCTCGGCCTGGGAACCCGGCCGCTCCCCGATCCCTCGAGGTCCGGGGCTAATCCCGTAAGTCGCGACCAGAACGCCGATCGCTCCCGCGACGGCCATCGACAGGGCGAGGCGGACCGCCCAGCGGCGCGCCATCT
>Ga0214473_10002076_pt1 | contig 25162 bp, 21 predicted proteins | sample RVTome_7_FD_203509 | JGI IMG/M metagenome (GOLD analysis project Ga0214473, IMG submission 203509) | Soil microbial communities from uranium-contaminated site in the Upper Colorado River Basin, Wyoming, United States - RVT98D197 | ecosystem: Environmental > Terrestrial > Soil > Contaminated >... | reverse complement strand
GTTGACCTGCCACTTATATGTGGCGTCCTTGAGCTCAGCCTGAGCATCCGCCAAAGCTGCCTGGGCATCGGCGATCGCCTGCGCGCCGGTCAGCATCTGCAAGTTCAACTCCGCCTGGGCAACATCAAGCTTGGCCGCCGTATCGTCCACCGCGGCCAGGAGCTGGCCCTCTTCAACCTGATCGCCGACGTTCACCACAACTTGGGTGACCTCACCGCCTGTGCGGAACCCGAGGTCCGCCGTCTCGGCCGCAATCAGCGTACCTGAACCGGTTGCCGAGATGACAATGCTCCCGGACCGCACGGTTGACGTCTGCAGCTGAGGCTCGGCGGCTTGGGCTTGCTGGGTTCTGACGTAGTACGCATATCCGCCTCCCGCCATAACCAGCGTCGCGAGGGCGATGAGAATGGTCCGCCAGCGTCTTCGAAGCATGATTGTGGCAATCCCTTCAATGGTGATGCGCGACCAGCCTGAAATGTAGCAGAGCGGCGTAAAGGGTTGGTGTGGCTCTTGTGTAGGGAATATGTAGACGCGTGTGGGGATCTGCTTCATGGCGACAATCCGCCCCCGTCTTTCTTCAAGTGCGCTGCCCTCGGCATCTGCCTCTCAGTCCCCGACGGCAGGTAAACAAGCCAGCGTGGGTCGTCGGCACAGCGCGTCTGTGCCGACGTCCCACGCTGGCTTCCCCCTCCTCCGGCCACAATCCCGGCAAGTGAACGGCCAACTAAGGCAGGGAGAAGGGGAGGAAAGCTATATGGGCCTCAGGCCCGGCCGGGAACTCTATCCCCTCCCGTTCAGTCCCCTGAAGCGACGTCGATGCAAGGCGAAGCCTCCGCATCCATTTCGTAGCCGCTCGGCCAGGAGACTTCGACGCGTTCCCAGTTCAGCCCGGCATCGGCGGATCGGTAGAGATCGCCCGCGTGTGTGACGCCGAATAAGACCCCGGCGACACCGGGATGTGCGGCCAGAGGAAAGGCCCTTGTGCCTGTGGCTTTGGGAAGCCCGGCACTCACCGCCTGCCAGGGCTCACCGCCGGTCCGTCGATAAACGAAGGCTTCGGCATACTCGCGATAGTGCGCCTGCCCCGGGCCGCGCGAGGCCGTGATGACCATCGTCTCCGGGTCGCCCGAATCGACCGCCAATCCCCACAAGTAATGATGGCGCAGCCCGGCATCGGCCGGGCTCCACGTCTGGCCTGCATCACGGCTCTCGGCGAAGCCGCCACCCGCGACTTCGTAGACCCGGCCAGGCGCCGAGGCATGGGTGCGCAACACATGCGCGTCGTGCTGCGAGCCAGGCTTCCGATCTTCCCAGGTCAGCCCGCCGTCCAGGCTCCGCATGACTCCCCCGAGCTCGATCCCGACGAAGATCCGTTCCGGCTCAATCGGGTCGGGGGCGATCCAGCGAACATGGCTCGTCGATGGGCGAGGAGGGAAGCTCCAGGTCGGGGCGGAGGGCAGACCCTTCAGGCGCGCGCGCTCTTGCCATGTGCGCCCGCCGTCTTCCGAGCGGAAGAGGGCGCTCGGCTCGGTGCCCGCCCAGACCACACCGTGCTCACCCTGCCGCTCGGCGGCGCTGACCGCGACGGACATGACTTCGCGATGCGCGATCCCCTCCCCGGCCGGCGACCAGGTTTCACCGCCATCGGCGCTCAGCCACAGACCCTGGCCGAACGTCCCACAGAAGACTCGTGCGGCGTCCAGCGGATCGACGGCGACGCACTCGGTCGGGAGGCCGACTAACTTGAGCCCGGCGTTCCATTCCCCGCCGCGCTCGGTCAATATGGCCAGCTCGGTTCCGGTCGTGATGTAGATTCGTGTCAACATACTCGTACCATCCTGCTAGCCTTAGATGATCGATGCGACCCGGCATCCCGATCCATCGCCCCTGAGAGTCTGTGACCATCCGCCACGGACTTCTACACTCAGTCGGGGGCCAAGCTGTGTCCCGCTCGACTCGACAACGCCACCTGAACCTCATATGAGTTGATCTCGTCGTCGAGTGCAGCGCCGGGTATTGTACTCAAGCGGAGAGGGCGATCAGAGGCGCGCGGCTTAAGGTTCGATGAGCACCTTCAGGCGTTTGGGGTCACGCCCTGCCTGGAAGGCCTTCGGCGTCTCATCGAGGGGAAAGCGATCTGTGATCAGTCGAGCCATCTTCAACTGCGGCTGAAGCTTCATCGCATATTGGAAGTCAGCGATCGTGGCATCGATGCTTCCGTGGATGTGTTTCTCCGCGTAGTGGAATCTGTACAGGTCAAGCGTGGCATTCGTGCCATGGGGGTAGCCGCTGAAGAGCAGCAGCCCGCCGCCCGGACGGATGATGTCGAGCGCGATGATCGAAGCCTCGGCCGAGGGCGCCGCGACGATCGCCAGATCAGGAGAGTACCCCATCTGGTCTGCATACTTCCTTAGGTCGACTTCCGAGACGTCGAGCAGCTCGTCGGCCCCGAATTCGCCAGCCAGCGCCAGACGATAGGAATTCAGGCCAGTCACAGTAATCCTGGCAGCGCCCATCAGTCGCAGCAACTGGATGAATGTGGCGCCAATCGGGCCTTCTCCGAGGATGAGTACGTCGTCCCCGACTCGCGGCCGGACCTGTCGCAGGCCATGCCAGCAGCAAGCCAGCACCTCGGTCAGGGCGGCCGCCTCCCATGTAACCCCGGGTGGGACTTTGGCCACGCCGCCGGCATCGACCATTCGTGCCGGCAGCTGTATGTACTCGGCCATGCCGCCGGGAACATTCACGCCGATGACTTGTTCGCGTTCACACAGGTTGTCCTGGCCACGCCGGCAGGCGGCGCAATTCATGCAGGGGATGACCGGCGCAACGGCCACCACATCCCCTGCGGTGAAGTCCTCGACACTGGGGCCGACGTCGTCGACCGTGCCGACGATCTCATGACCCAGCACGGTCGGCAGGACATAACGCGGAGACGGCCCGTGGAAATACTGCCGCATGTCGGAGCCGCATACGCCACACGCTTTGACGCGAATGAGCATTCCCCCGTCTTCGAGTTGCGACAGCTCGCGTGACAGTGGTCTCAAATCCTCTTTGCCATACAACGCGAAAGCTCTGTTCTGCATGCATTCACCTTGAGATGCGACCTGCCGACCGAGGAGACTCACCCGCAGGAGAAGGATCGACACGAGTGACGAGGAGTCGAGCGAGAGTGATCAGTGGCTCTTCCCGACTCACCCCAATGCGTCATCAAATCGCGTCCATCAGCCATCGCGTGGACGAACTTCGACATGCCGTCAAACAAGCTGCACTTCGACGCCCTGGTCCCGCAACACGGAGACGATCTCCGTCGGCGCCTCCCCATCCGTGATCAAGAGATCGATCCTGTCAGTCGGGATGATCGAAACGAAACCGGCCCTGAGCAGCTTGGTGCTGTCGGCCAGAACGATGGCTTTTCGAGCGCGGTCGGCCATCATCCGTCCGACTTCGGCAATCAGCGGGTGGGCTGTCGTGATCCCGCCGGACAGCGTCCAGCCGTCGCATCCCAAGAATGCAGTGTCGGCTGTGAGCTGCCCGAGCCCCTCCAGCGCCTCGGGCCCCACCGTCGCCTGGTGCTCTGGCAGGTAGATACCGCCCAGGAGCAACAAATTCGGGGCGGCCCACATTCCGATCTCCTCCGCCAGCGAGACCGAGTTGGTCACGATCCGCAGGGCGCCCGGAAGTCGCAGCTGTCCGGGCAGCTGACGCGCCAGCTGCAAGACGGTCGTGCCTGAATCCAGGATGATCACGTCGTCGGGATGCACATGCTCAGCTGCTCGGGCACCGATGCGCTGCTTTTCGCTGCCTCGATAGTGCATCTTCTCCTCGAAGGACGCCACCTGGAGTGCGCGGGTCGTAGAAACGGCTCCTCCGTGGACGCGCTTAAGTTGGCCCATCTCCTCGAGGATGGTCAGATCGCGGCGGATGGAGGTGTCGGTTAGACCGAACTCGGCCGTTAAGTCGGCGACATGAACCCGACCTTGCTCGAGAGTCCTGTTGGCGATGAGCTCACGTCGCTGCCGGGCGTTCATCATGATGTATCCCCACGGATTTGGGAGTCTTGCCACGAATATCCTACACCGAATACAAACCGACGTCAATGCGAATATATACCGAACATGATCCGAAAACTATCAGTTGACATTCCGAACAATCTTGTCTAGAATCCGGTTGAACGCCCTTCCTGGACATGGTCCGGGGGCAACCCCCATGTCGCGGGCACGCCAAATTCGGGGGGAGGTCCATGACATCATCCGGAGAGAGGATCCGCCTGGCTCGTCTGTTCTCGGGCTCGGAGAACGCCGTAATCGTTGCGATCGATCACGGGTTGTATTTCGGTCCATTGCCGGGCCTGATCGATCTCGCTTCGGTCATTCATGACCTCGCTCAGGCGGACGGTGTCCTCCTCAGCGGCGGCATGGTCGCCCATTGCCAGGATTTTTTCGCGCGGCGGGGTGCGCCGGTCATGATCCTACGCCTCAATTGGGCGACCAACTACCTCGCACCCTGGAACTATCAACACAGTCATTCGGTGCCTTTGATGCACGCCGGGGATGCCGTCCGTCTGGGTGCGGATATCGTCGTCGCCAGCCTCACCCTCAAGACCCCGGACGAAGCCGAGGACGCTCGCAACGTTGAGCTATTCGCCAGCTACATCGAAGAGAAGCGGCAGGCTGGAGTCCCGATCATCTGCGAGGTCTATCCGATCGGCGGGGATTACCTCCGGCCGGAGGAGTTGCAGGACCAGGTGGCCGTCGGCTGCCGGATGGCGGCCGAACTCGGGGCTGACCTCATCAAGACTTTCTACACCGGTGCGGAGTTCGAGAAGATCACCGCCGCTACTCCGATTCCGATCCTGGCCCTCGGGGCTCTCAAGAAGCCGACAGAACTGGAGGCCCTCAACCTGGCCGCCGAGGCTGTCTGCCGGGGAGCCCGCGGTATCGTCTTCGGACGGAACGTCGTTCAAGCGCGCGATCCTGCCCGCTTCCTCGTGGCACTCAAAGAGGTGGTCAAGGCAGGGGTTGCACCCGAGACGGCTGCCAAACACCTTGAAACGAGTTGAAACTCGTGCCACTTTACCTGGGCATTGACGTCGGGACGACGTCGGTCAAGGCCGGCGTGTTTGACCATCGCGGACGGAATCTCGCTCTCGCCCGTCAGGATTTCACGTTGGAGACGCCCGCCGTCGACCATGTTCAGCTGGAAGCGGAGATCTACTGGCAGGCATCGACCGAAGTCGTTCGTCGGTGCCTTGCTTCGCCGGATGTCTCATCCGATCAGATCAGCGCCATCGCCGTATCAAGCCAGGGCGAGACAACCATTGCCGTCGATGCCCGGGGAACGCCGCTCCACCCGGCACTCGTCTGGCTTGACAATCGAGCACGAGATCAGTCGATCGAGCTCGAAGAACGCCTGGGCGGCGAGGTCTATCCACACACCGGCATCCCCGGCGTCAATCCGACCTGGTCTGCTTGTAAGATCCTGTGGCTCCGCCAGGAAAGGCCGGATGTATTTGGCGACGCACACAAGTTCATCCTGGTCCAGGATTTCATAGTCCATCGCCTGACCGGGTCATTCTCCACCGATGGCGCGGTGGCCTGCACGACGCTGCTCTACGACATCGTTCAACATGCGTGGTGGGACCGCGCTCTTGATGCAGTCGGCCTCAGCCCGGCTAGGCTGGCGGATATCCATCCCCCTGGGGCCGTCGCTGGCGAGCTTACCTCCAAGGCGGCGGAGGCTCTCGGCTTGCAGCCGGGGGTCCCGGTCATCTTGGGAGGGATGGATCAATCCGCTGGGGCCGTCGGCGCCGGAAGCATCACGCCGGATATCGTTTCGGAAACAACCGGAGGCGCGTTGGCCATCCAGGCGACCGTGTCCACCCCTGACGTCGATCAGTCGCTGCGCGTGCCGGTGTATGTACATAGCGCTCGCGACCGATACCTCTTCGTGCCGACATGTGACACCGGCGGCATGGCCCTCAAGTGGTTGCGAGACACCTTCGGTGAGGCAGAGATCACCCAGGCCTCCCGAACCGGCGGCGATGCCTACGATCTGCTCACGGACGAAGCTGAGGACATTCCCGCGGGATCCGACGGCCTACTCATGTTGCCGCACCTGACGGGCGCCTACAGTCCGGAATACAACCCGATGGCCCGGGGTGTTTTCTACGGATTCACACTCTTCCATCGCCGCGCCCACTTCGTGCGCGCCACCCTCGAATCTGTGGCGTTCATGCTGCGGCGAAATCTCGAACTCATCCGGCAAGCCGGCGTCCGCAGCCGTGAACTCCGCTCCACGGGAGGCGGGGCTCGCAGCCGACTCTGGCGCCAGATCAAGGCCGATGTGTGCGGGCTGCCCGTCCTGACGCTCAGCCAACCTGAGGCCGCGCTCATGGGTGATGCCATTCTGGCGGCCGTTGCCACCGGGGCCTATCCGAGCCTCGAGGAGGCATGCCAGGCGATGATCACCATCGGCGAAAGGCTCAGTCCAGACCCGAAAGCCCATGCCGCGTATGAGACGTCTTACCGCAACTACTGTGACTTGAACGATGTGCTCGATCCGCTCTTCCGACGCCAATATTCGTCGGTCTGATGATCTGCGACCACATCTGACCCGACGGCCGGCAACCCACAGTCAAGGTGGCGAGTGACATGACAACCAAACCCAGGATAGGCCTGCTGGTGACCGCCCTCCTCGAGGACGACTACAACAAGACCGGGCACATGCGGCCGAAGATGCAACAGGCGACGGATCGAATTGCCGCCCTGCTCGCCCCATATGGCGACATCGTAAATCCGGGATTCGTCGAATACGAACCGGACGCCGATCGTGCCACGGAGGCCTTCAACTCGGCGGACGTTGACTTGATCATCGCCCTTGAGCTTGCCTACCAAAAGGGCATCATCCCTATGCGGACTCTGTTGCGAACCCAGGCGCCGATTCTGGTGTGGAACACCCAGCAGATTCGCCGGCTGCCGGAGAACGCCGATTTCGATCTCATCATGGAAAACTCGGGGATGGCCGGATTGCCGGAATTGACGAGTGCACTGCTGCGAAGCAATCGTGACTTCGAACTCTTGACATGCCACATCGACGACCGCGCCGGGCTCGATCAGATCGGGGAGTATGCGGCTGCAGCCGGGACCATTCGCCGCCTGGAGAAGATGCGCATCGGGATCATCGGCCATCCGTTCGAGGGCATGACCGACTTGATGGTCGACTACCTCAGCTTGAGCGACATGATCGGCCCCGTTTGCTGGCCTTTGGAGCCCGAGAAAGTGGCTGTCCTCGTCCCCCAAATCGACCCGAAGCGCGTCAAATCCTTCATGGAGGCACAGGCCAAGTTGCATGATGCCAGCGCCATGCCGGATGAGTTATTCGAACGATCCGCCAGGTTGGCTTTGGCTCTCATGGATGTATCGCATGAGAACCGGTTCGACGGGCTGGCCGTCTTCGATCAGATCTGGCTCACGGATCCACGAGTGGGGATCATCCCCAGCTATGGAACGGGCTACCTATGTTCCCAGCATATCCCGGTCGCCACAGAAGCGGACGCGACGACTTTGACGGCAATGATGATCCTGCAGGAATTAGCCGGCGAGGTAACCTTCCTCGAAAACTACGTCATCGACTTCGATGAGAACGCCATCATCCTGTCCCATGACGGGCACGGCAACCCGGCCATGGCGGCCGATCCGTCTCAAGTTTGCCTCAAACCCAGCATCTACTACGAGGGTGTCAACGGACGCGGTGCCGGGCTCGAGTTCGCCTACGCCCCGGGTGACGTGACAATCCTTTCCTTGATCCCACTCGGCGACGGTGACTGGCGGCTGATCGTGGGCGAAGGCGAGTCCTTGCCCATTACACCCCGGCCGGTTGCGGCGCCACAGATGCTCTTCCGCTACAAGAACGGAAACATCACTGAATTCTGCGATCGATGGCTGATGGCCGGTTCACCTCACCACATGGCGCTGGCATACGGTCTCCTGAGTGAGAAGGTGGAAAAGGTTGCCCGGCTGATGGACATCGACTTTGTAGCGATTTGAACGCGGCTGTCGATCTGCACAGGGAAGAGGGTGGCAGGATGTATCAAGACGCAAGTGAGGCAGATCTTCAGGCGGGTCGAGAGGCGATGATCGGTGGCGGCGTCGGAGGCGGCCTGCCGATCGTGGTGGATCACGGCATTGGCTCCAGCGTCTGGGACAAAACAGGCAAGGAATATATCGACTGTACTTCGCAGGCCTGGAGCTTGAACGTCGGGTATTGCCACCCCAGAGTCACCCAGGCCGTTGCCGAACAAATCCAGAAATTCACCCATATCCGCACGAGCTTCGATACAGTACCCAAGCTCCTGTTGGCCAAGAGACTGAGTGAGCTCGGGCCCGGACAACTCAAGAAGGTCAGCTATTCGCTGACCGGCTCCGACGCCAACGAAGGCGCCATGAAACTGGCGATGCGCAACCGCCCCGGCAACGTGTTCGTAAGCTTGTGGGACGGTTACCACGGGCGGACGCTCTCCACGCTCAACATGAGCTGGCCTCATCCCGATAACCGCTTCGCAGCCTGGAAGGGGGAGGTGCTGCGGATTCCCCAGGCCTACTGTTACCGCTGCCCGTTCAATCTGAGCTACCCCTCGTGTGAGCTTGAGTGCGTCCGATTTGCCAAGCAAGCCATTCTCAAGGGTGCCAGCGAACCCCCGGTGGCTCTGATGATGGAGCCGATTCAAGGCAACGGTGGCATGATTGACTTTCCCCCCGAGTACTATCCCGCCATTCGCCAGATGTGCGACGAATTGGGAATGCTCCTCATTTGGGATGAGATCCAGACCGGCTTCGGTCGTGTCGGTGACTGGTTCGCCGCCAATATCTATAAGACCATCCCCGACATCATGATCATCGGCAAGGGCCTGGGCGGCGGCTTCCCGATCTTCGGCAGCCTCAGTCGTCCCGACTTGCAAGGTTTCGCCCCCGGCGACCATTCCTTCACCTTCGCCCATTTCCCGGTGTCCATGGCGGCCGCTCTTGCAACGATCGACGCCATCGAGCAGGAGAATCTGCTCGAGCGCTCGCGCAGGATGGGAGCGATTCTCTCAGCCCGTCTCAACGCGCTCAAAGACAAGTACGAGCTGGTCGGGGACGTCCGCGGTCCCGGACTGATGATCGGCGTCGAACTTGTGAAAAGCAAGACGAGCAAAGAGCCGGCGCGAGAAGAGGCCCACCAATTCGTCGCGGAGGGACTGAAGCGGGGCGTGATCTTCGGCGAGGCCAAGTATTCCGGCCTGGGGAACATCGTAAAAATCAAGCCGCCTCTCGTCATTTCGGAGGCGCAGATCGATCGGGTGATCGAAGTTTTCGAGGAAATCACACGCTCTTTGAGCGCTTAGCGGGCTGGAGTCCGGATCTGCACCGATGATGCTCGGATTGTCGCCAAGTGATCAGCAAGGATGGGCACGCGACACGGACTATCCCAGCATCCACCATCCCGGCTGCGGCGTGGATTCCTGCAAACGAGGGCTGCCAAGGATCGTGATAGCCATCAACGGACACGAGATTCGTCTCGACGAAGGAGAAGGACTGCTCCCATGGCGGGAGTACGACGACATCGTTTCCCTCGCCATGGAGTTCATCCGTCGCTGCCCGAAGGACCCGGCGACCGGATTGCCCTGGTACCTCGCCTATTCGTGCTTCTGGACCGACCCTCCTCGACCGGTAGATTGGCCAGACAATCCCGCCGGGAAGTTCGGCATGGCCTCCGAGGCCTTGCTCCGTTACTACGCGTACAGCGGTCAGGATTGGACGATCGAGGTGCTCGAGACCATGCTCGATCGCCTCATTGAATTCCACACCCCGACCTCGTTCGCCTGGCCGCAAGTGCCATTCGCCTCGGCCGAGCCCGGCAAAGGGGTCTACTTCGGTGCACGGGCGGATGGGCACTTTGTCACAGAACCAGACAAGATCGCCCAGGCAGCTCTGGCCTACCTCGCCCTGTACAAGTCGACAGGAGAGGAGGGCTATTTGCTCCATGCCCAGGGCTGCGCCGACGTGCTGGCCGAGAAAATCCGGCCCGGAGACGAGCACAACTCACCCTGGCCATTCCGGGTCGACGTGCGCGACGGACGGATCGTCGAAGCTTACTCCAGTCACGTGGTCGCTTCTATCCGGCTGTTCGACGAATTGCTTCATTTGTCCCCTGAAGCACCCGAGGCATACCGTCAGGCACGCCATCTGGCCTGGAACTGGCTCGTCAGCTACCCGCTGCGGAACCACATATGGAAGGGGTATTTCGAAGACATTCGGCTCGATCCGGAGAACATGAACCGCGATCAGTACAGTCCATTGGAGACGGCCCGCTATCTGCTCCTGCACCCCGAGTCAGATCCCGAATGGCAGGCCCACGCGCGCGAGTTGATCGAGTGGGTATGCACCACGCTCGGCGCCGATCCTTTCTACAAAGCCATCCCAATCCACGAGCAACTCTACTGCTACCACGTGATGGGCAGCCACACGGCGCGCTATGCGAGCCTGTGTGCCCTGCTCGCCGAGAAATCGGGCGATGAAGCCTTCGCCGAGCGCTCGCTTCGCGGATTCAATTGGGCCACGTACATGGCCGACGATGAAGGCCTGGTCCGCGTTGGAATTGATCGACCGGATTACTACAACCAGTGTTGGTTCACCGACGGCTATTTCGACTACGTTCCCCACTTCATTGAAGGTATGGCCAGCCTGCCGGAAACCGCCCCGGCGCAAGTGGATCACCTCCTGCGGAGTTCATCCGTCATTCAGCAGATCGCCTACAGGCCGATGCAGATCCGGTACCGGACGTACGACGCCGAAGCCTTCGAGCGCCTGCGTCTGAGCTTCATTCCGAAAGTCGTCCGGGTCGGTGGCAAGCCGATCTCACCCACGGAGGTCGATCGCCCCGAAAGCGGCTGGGATTTCGATCCCGAGCTGGGCGTACTCAACGTCCATCACCTTCTTAACGACGTGGAAATCTCGGGCCGAGAAGGGGAGCGCCAAGAATGAACCCGGCGGCGAGTTGGCGCTCACGCATCCGAGGGCAGTGGAAAGACTGGTTACCGGTGCTCCCGTTCTTGCTGGTCTGCCTTGGCTTCGAGTTGCTGCCGCTTGTGTTCCTTCTCCGAGGCAGTTTCACCGACGGCCAGGGACAATTCACGCTCGACCACTACGCCAAGATGGGGGCTTCGGTCTACGCCCGTTCTTTTAGCAACAGCATCATGCTCTCGGGCATCACTGGCCTTACCGGCACACTCCTGGGAACGGTGATCGGATACTTCATCTATCGCCTCCGGAGCTCTCGCTGGCGCGAGTCGATTATCGCTCTGAGCGACGTGACGTCGAACTTCGCCGGTGCCCCATTGGCGTTCGCCTTCGTCGTCGTGCTTGGGAGCAGTGGCGTAGTAACCATGGCCTTCCAGGAGTACTTCGGCTTGAAGATCTATCCGACTTTCAGTGTGTACTCATTCTGGGGTCTGGTCTTGGCCTACACCTACTTCCAGCTCCCCTTGATGGTGCTCCTGGCGATCCCCACAATCGCCGGGCTACGTCCGGAATGGCGAGAAGCCTCCTTGAGCCTGGGTGGCAGCCCGACTCAATACTGGCGCTACATCGGTCTGCCCATCCTCGCCCCCGCCCTGATCGCCGGGTTGCTGTTGCTCTTCGCCAACGCGTTCGGCGCGTACGCCACAGCCTACACCCTCACTGGTAGCCGTTTCAGCCTGGTCACGCTTCAGATAGGTTTCTTGCTGACCGGAGAAGTGCTGCGCGATCCAGGCGCGGGGGAAGCCATGGGGGTTTTGACCTTGATCCTGATGGGAATCACGATAGGTCTTTACCAGATTGCCGTTCGGTGGGCCAGAAAGTGGCAGCCATGAGAACTCGGAATCCTGTCGGGGCTTTGACGATCGGAGCATTCCTCACCTATATGCTTGTGCCGATCCTGGCCACCTATCTCTTCTCCGTTGCGACGCGTTGGGATCGGTCTCTGCTACCCGAGGGCCTCACACTGGAGTGGTATCGGACAGCCTTCGCCGACCGCTGGTTCGGCATTGTATTCCAGCACTCGATCATCCTCTCGGCGGGGACCGTGATCGCCAGCATCGCCCTGATCGTGCCCACGGCCTACTGGGTACATCTTCGCCTGCCGCGCGGCCGAGCACTGATGGACCTATTGACCACGCTGCCTTTCGCCATCCCGACCGTCGTCCTGGCGCTGGGCATCATCCGCCTGTACGCCCGGCCGCCCTTGATGCTGGCCCGCACCCCGGCGGTGCTCATTCTGGCCTACGTCATTTACACCCTTCCATTCATGTACCGCCCAATTGCCAATAGCCTGGAGGCGATCGATCTCCATCGGCTGACAGAAGCCTCCCAGAGCCTTGGGGCTGCATGGAGCCGGACGCTCTCCCAGGTGATCATCCCCAATATCCTGCCGGGGATTGTCAGCGGATCGCTCCTCGTCTTTGCCACCATTTTCGCCGAGTTCACGCTGGCCACGTTGCTGGTCGGTGCACGTTACAAGACATTCCCCATGCAGCTGGTGTACTACACGCGGCGCGATGGCCGCATCGCCTCCGCCTACTCCGTCATCAGCTTCACCGTCGCATGGTTGAGCTCTATGGTCATCCTGTGGGTTACTACCCTGGGGACCAGGCAGAGGGGCGGCCCCCGGGCCAAAACCACGGCCGGGCACAACTGAAACGATTTGGAGAATTCGGTTGAGCTACCTTGAACTCCAACACCTGAACAAGAGCTTTGAAGGGGTCGTCGCGGTGCAGGACATCAACCTGTCCGTCGACCAGGGCGAATTTGTGTCCTTGCTGGGACCGTCGGGATGCGGAAAGACGACGACCCTTCGTATGATCGTCGGCTTCGAGTCGCCTGACTCGGGCGTTGTCCGGCTGGGCGGCGAACTGATGAATGATCTCCCTCCCCATCGACGGGGAATGGGCATGGTATTCCAGATGTACGCGTTGTTCCCGAACATGACGGCGCAGGGGAATATCTCATACGGTCTACGCGTGGCGGGCCTCCTCCGTCCGGAGATCGAGGAACGCGTAGCCGAAATGCTCGAGCTTGTCAGTCTGACCGAAGCGGCCCACAAGTACCCGGCGGAGCTGAGTGGGGGCCAACAACAGCGTGTGGCCCTGGCACGGGCGCTGGCCATTCGGCCTCGCGTGCTCTTGCTCGACGAGCCGCTCAGCGCCCTGGACGCGGTCGTTCGCGTCAGCCTGCGCCAGGAGATCCGCCGAATCCAGTCCGCGCTTGGCATTACGACGGTGTATGTCACCCACGATCAGGAAGAGGCTCTCTCAATTTCGGATCGCGTGGTCGTGATGCAACGCGGCGCGATTGAGCAGGTGGGCACGCCCGAGGAGATCTACTCCCGGCCGATGACCAACTTCGTGGCAACTTTCATCGGCACGGTCAATCAGTTCAACGGCGTGCTGGAAGATTCAGCACAGGGTCGCGTGGTCAGTGAGGGGATGCTAATCAACGTACTCCCCGTGACCGATGGTCAATTCAACTCCGGAGACCTGGTTACTGTCCTCGTGCGCCCGGAATCGGTCCACGTGTCGCCGCTCGAAGAGGTGACTGAAGCCGGCAAGGGCAACCATGCGCGCGCGACGCTCGAGGGTGTCACCTTCCTGGGTCCGGTAACCCGACTGAGCCTGGATCGGGATGGGCGGACAATCACCGCCGATGTAAGCACCCAGGAAAGGGGGCGCTTCAAGAGAGGGCAGGCCTTGAGGTTGTCTTTTTCGCCGGAGGCCTGTCAGCTGATGCTTTCGCCGACCCAGCATCCAGAGAGACCAAACAGCAACACCGCTTGACAGAGAGGAGAGTGCGAATTCGACAACCATCCTTGACGCCCTTCCAGCCACACCTCCCTCCCATCCCAGGATGTGAGGGAATCTCAATGAAGGAGGCTTTCAAATGATGAAGAGAAGCAAGTGGGCCGCAATCCTGAGCATCGTGGTTCTGGTCCTGCTCCCCGCGTGCCAGCCGGCTGCCGCTCCGACGCAGGCTCCGGCACCGACCCAGGCTCCGGCACAGCCGACGGCCGCGCCGGCGGACACGATGGCACCGGAGCCGACCGAAGCCATGAATCCGATGGATGCCCTGGTCGCCGCCGCACAGGCCGAAGGCGAGATCGTCAGTTATGGCTTGCCGGATGACTGGGTCAACTATGGCGGCATGTGGACAGTGTACGAGAGCAAATACGGGATCCCACACCTTGACACGGACATGGGCAGTGGCGAGATCATCGCCGCCCTCGAGGCCGAGGCCGGCGCCGGCGTCGCCGATATCACCGATCTGGGGATCAACTTCGGGAGCCAGGTCAATGAGCAGGGGCTCTCGCAAGTCTACCGGCACGCGCATTGGGACGAGCTCCCAGACTACGCCAAGGATCCCGAGGGCCGTTGGTCGGCTGCCTACTGGGGGGCCATCGGCTTTTGCGTCAACACCGATCTGGTACCGGATGTCCCGCAATCCTGGGCTGACTTGCTCGATCCGAAGTACAAAGACATGGTGTCTATGAAGGATCCGCGGGAATCGGGGACGGCCAACTACGTTGTCCTCGGCGCAGCCTTCGGCAACGGGGGCGACGAAAACAATGTCCAGCCCGGTTTGGACTACTTCAAGCAGATGTACGAACAGGGTCAGATGCGACCGATCGCTCCGAGCACATCGAGTATCCAGGCCGGCGAAGTTCCGATCGCCCTCTTCTGGGATTTCGACTGCATGAGCAGGATTGACGAACTGGGGATGCCCCTGCAGCTCGTTATCCCAAGCGACGGCACCGTGGCCGGACTCTACATCCAGTTCGTGACAGCCGACGCGCCGCACCCGAACGCGGCCAAGTTGATGATCGAGCTCGAATACTCGGACGAAGGGCAGTTGGAGTATGCCCGCGGCTTCACGCACCCGATCCGTGACATCGAGCTTCCAGCGGACCTTCAGGCCATGTTCCCACCGGCCGATGTATACGATGCCGCCACGTTCCCCAAGGACTTCAGCAAGCTGACGGACGCCGCGACGGCCATCGCTACGGGCTGGGAGGATGTCGCGCAGTAGACGACTTCCCACCCGGGATCTGGAATGATGTGACCGAGGTGGAGATCCCACGCGAGATACCCGGGATCCCCACCTCGGCCAATCGAGTTGAGTTGTGCATTGCCGATCAGAGGCACAGGCAAAGGTTTCTCAGCGGAATGGTGATATGCAAGATGTCATAGCCCGAGCGCCCGGCCGAATATGTCTGTTGGGCGACAACGCCGATCTTATCGGTAAGCCGGCTATTGCCGCGGCCGTATCGGCGTTCCTCACCGTACGTCTCGTCAGGCGATCGGACGATCGGGTCATCCTTATCGGTCGAGACATCGACGTCCAGGAGGAGTTCAATCGGGGTGACCCGGTCAGGCTCGATACTCCCCTCAAGTACATAAAGGCCGTCTACCTCCGGTTTCAGGACAAGATCACGTCCGGCTTCGAAGCCGAAGTCACGTCCCAAATACCGATCAGCGCCGGTCTCTCCTCCTCGACAGCCCTGTGCATCGCCTTCATCCGGGCGATCTGCCAGGCCTACTCCGTCCAGATGGAAACGCTCGAAGTGGCCGAGCTCTCCTTCGCCATCGAAAGCGATGACCTGGACATCGAGTGTGGTCGGATGGACCAATATGCCATCGCCAGCGGAGGTGTGACGTACATCGAAACGGGGAACCCCCCGGGGGTCGAGCGGCTCCCAGTCGCCTCGCTTCCGATCGTGGTCGGGGACACCCGAGAACCCCACGACACACAGCAGCTCCAGAAATGGTTGAGAGGCCGGATCGAGGCCAATGATCCGTCGCTCATGCTTCCCCTGAGGAGAGTCACGGAGATCGTTGAAGAGGGCAGACGGTCGCTCTACGCCAACGACCTGAGCGCCCTGGGCGAACTCATGACTCGCCAACAGGTGGAAGAACATCTCATGGGCACATCCACCGAACGTCTCGAAGCCTTCTGTCTGGCCAGTGTGCGGGCGGGCGCCATGGGCGCAAAGCAAATGGGTGCGGGCGGCGGCGGCTGCATGATCGCCCTTTGCCCCGGCAGGGAGGCAGACGTTCGGAAGGCGATTGAGGCCCTGGGCGGAACCGCCTGGGCTTTCGAGGTTTATGGGGATCAATCGAGTGGATAGACGCTTGAGAAAGAGGCGGGCCCGGACGCCCCAGCTTAGAGCTGACCATCTCGCAGCGCGGGCGCGGCTGAGAGGGAACACCTGAGAGGCTGTACGGATGGGTTATCTCGACCTGATCGGACTCGAAAAACAGTTCGGCAAGACGTCCGCCGTCACTGACTTCAGCCTGTCAATCGACCGGGGAGAGTTCATCTCCCTGCTCGGTCCATCCGGCTGCGGAAAGACCACGACCCTGCGCATGATTGCCGGGCTGGAGACGCCCGATTCGGGAACGATCCTCCTTGACGGCCGTGATCTCACCCGGCTGCCTCCTAACAAGCGCGGCACGGGCATGGTGTTTCAAGCCTATGCGCTTTTCCCCAACCTCAGCGTCCGGGGCAATATTGCCTTTGGACTCGAGGTTGCTCGTCGGCCAAGAGACGAGGTTGACCGAGCAATCTCTGAAATGCTGCGCCTGGTACGCCTGGAAGGAGTGGAGACACGCTACCCGCGCGAGCTCTCGGGTGGTCAACAGCAGAGGGTGGCGCTGGCGCGCGCCTTAGCCGTGCAGCCGGATCTTCTGCTCCTCGATGAGCCGCTGAGCGCACTCGACGCCATGGTCCGGGTGGCACTGCGTGGTGAGATCAGGCGCATCCAATCCCAGCTGGGTATCACAACGGTGTATGTGACGCACGACCAGGAAGAGGCTTTGTCCATCTCGGATCGAGTGGCGATTATGCGTGACGGTCGCATTGAGCAGGTGGACACCCCCGAGGGCATCTATCGAAGCCCTCAGTCGCGTTTCGTCGCCGCCTTCATTGGCACGGCCAACCAGTTCCTTGGTAGGGCAGTCGACGGGAGCAGCGTCCAATGCCAGGGATGGCTGTTGAGGGTTCCCGTCCCAGTGCACCTCATCGGCAGGCAGGTGGTCGTTTTGGTTCGTCCGGAGAATGTCAGAGCTCTTCTGCCTGAAGCCTTCGACCCAGAAGGAGAGAACGTCGTTGGTGGACTCGTCGAGACGATCACTTTCTTGGGCTCATTGACTCGCATTACCGTTTCCGCCGGAACCGAGAGGCTTGTGTGTGACTTGCCCGCGGACGCCGAGCACTTCGCGCACGGTCAGACGGTCAAGCTGGCGTTCCCGCCCCATCATTGCCAGACGATGGCAGCCTGAGGGGCACTCGCCATCCGCCGCACCCTCGTTCGGAGGCTCTGAGTGCGCCTTCGAGTCAAGGTATGCAAAGGCGTCATCGCAGAAGGAAACGGTTCGGCTGCTGATGCGGAGGTACGGCCGCCCCTGTCGCCCCTGGAGGACCTCATGATTGGATGGGATCGCGCCTTACGCCAGATGAGGATGCTGTCGACGATAGACTCGCAAAGCTCTTGAACGCCGTGTCGAAGGACTTGCCGTGAAGTTGACCATCCTTGGAGCCGGAACATGTGTCCCGTATCCCGACTACAGCCCTGCCGGGCATCTGGTCGAGATCAATGACACGCCAATACTCCTCGATGCAGGTCCAGGCACTGTCGTACGCCTGGCAAAGATGGGTGTCAGCTACCGAGACCTCTCGTACATCATTCTGACCCACCTGCATCCCGATCACGCGCTCGATCTCTTGACGTTCCTCCAGGCCAGCAATGCAACACCCGGCTGGAGGCGTACCGAAGCGGTCATCCTTGTCGGGCCTCGCGGCCTGAAGGAGACACTCGAAAGGCTGTTCGACCTGTTCGACGGGACGGCACCGGAGGGCTTTCCGCTCGAAATCCACGAGATGGGAGCGGAAAGACTCGAGTTCCCGACCTGGAAACTGGAGACCGAGTTCACCGGTCACACCTCTACGAGCCTGGCGTACCGCATATCAGACGGTCGGAGGAGTCTCGTCTACACGGGCGACGTGGGCGCCACTCAAGGGATCACCCGGCTCGCCATGGGAGCCGACTTGCTGCTGATCGAATGCTCCCTCCCGCAGGGTTGGCAGACCCTGGATCATCTCACCCCCGAACAGGTGGGGGAGGTCGCCAGCCGGGCCGGGGTTGGCAAGCTCGTCTTGACACACCTCTACCCTCCCGCATTGGAAACCGACCTTGCGGCTGCGGTGGGAGAGTATTTCACGGGCCCAATCGTAGTGGGGCGCGACGGATGGTCAATCTCCCTATAACAGGAACGATCTGATGGAAAGATGGAGGCCAACTCGATCGTCCAACCCCGGGTCAAGCACGATTCCCCGAGGTGAATCCCTTCGAGCCCGGATCAAGTCGTTATCGGCTTGGTCCGCGCTGATCCCCTTCCTCCTTTTCGCTCTCGCACTCGAAGTCGTCCCAATCTTGACCGTAATCGCTTCAAGCTTCAGGACCGAAGGCGTCTGGCCCACGTTGGAGAACTATCGTGAGGCCACCGCGCCCTTGATCGTGAGATCGTTCGTGAACACGATCAAGCTCTCAACCGCCACAGCGGGCCTGGGGGTCATCCTTGGAACGCTCGTCAGTCATGCTATCGCCACATCTCGGAACAGATACATCCGGGAGGCCACGACTGCCTTGGCCGACGTCGCGACGAACTTCGGAGGTGCCCCACTCGCGTTCGCTTTCATTGTCACGCTGGGCTCAACCGGAGTCGTCACCCAGGTCTTGCTGAAGATCTTCGGCATCTCGCTCTACCCTGGCTTCCGAATCTACTCCATCTCAGGGCTTGTCCTGGCATACCTGTATTTCCAGATGCCCCTGATGGTCCTCCTGATCCAACCCTCCCTACTGGGTCTGCGCAAGGAATGGCGAGAGGCATCCCTAACGCTGGGCGCCTCCTCACTCCAATACTGGCTCCGCATCGGCCTGCCAATTCTCGGGCCAGCACTTCTAGGCGGCTTCCTGCTTCTCTTCGCGCACTCCTTTGGCGCATATGCAACCGCCTGGACTCTTACCGGCCCGGACATCAACCTGGTGACAATCCAGATTGCTGCTCTGATCCGCGGCGAGGTTCAGCTAGAGCCCGGTATAGCCGACGCCATGGCAACCGCATCCCTATTCATTATGGCGGTGTGCGTGGCCGGCTATCAATGGGCCAGCGCCCGCGCAGGGAGGTGGATGGAGTGAGAAGCAGCAGCCTCGGGCGATGGCTTGTTATCGGCTTCTTCCTGACTTACATGCTCGTGCCGCTTGTGGCAACGGTTGCCTTCTCGTTCGCGATCCGCTGGGACCGGACCATCCTGCCTGAGGGATTGACAGTTGCGTGGTGGCAGGCGGTCACCGCTCGCCGGGCATTCGTCCTGACCCTTACACACACGATCATCGTGTCGCTATCAACGATGACGGTATGTGCCCTGTTGGTGACGCCCACGGCATATTGGGCGCACATCCGCGTGCCTCGAGCCAAGCCCTTGATCGACCTCTTGACGACTTTGCCGTTCGGGATACCGGGCGTCGTCCTTGCACTGGCGCTCCTGCGGACCTATGCCCGGTTTGGTGGGGCTATCGTCCACAGCCCGGGCATGTTGATATTGGCTTGCAGCGTGATCGGCCTGCCTTTCATGTATCGGCCCGTTGTGAACGCGCTCAATGCGGTCGACATCCGGACGCTTACGGAAGCCGCCCAGACGCTGGGTGCGGGTTGGGGTACTGTCCTGGTTCGCGTAATCGTGCCAAACATCATGCCCGGGATCGTAAGTGGAGCCCTCCTGGTTTTCTCACTCGTCTTTGTCGAATTCACGCTGGCCAATCTGCTGGTTGGAGCTCGATACAAGACTTTCCCCATCTACCTGGTGGAATTCACGCGCTTCGACGGGCGTCAGGCCAGCGCCCTGGCCGTGATCAGCTTCATCATCGCCTGGCTGACTTCACTCGCTCTGATTCGTTTGGTACGGCGCGCCGGCGGGCCACGCGAGGAGGCGATCGGTGCTCGGTGAGTCGCTCGCCGTGGGCAACAGACATCATGTTGGCCAGCCGCGTTTTCCGGGTTCTCGTTGCTCGGCGGCGACCTATCCGGGCTTCGCCCGTGCAATCCTACGCGAGGCCGCCACAGCCGACGAGACCTGAAAGGAGGCTAGATTTGGATCCCGAGAAATTGGCGTAAGGACTCTGCACATGACGTTGGCTCCGCGTGGTTTTCGATCGTCAATCAATCAATGAGGAGATCTGGCTATGAGAACCAGGGCATCCCTTCTAAGCACGTTGCTTGTTGTCGCAATCCTCGTAAGTGGCTGCGGCCCGGCGGCGACACAAGCTCCCGCGGCCTCACTCGAAGACGGCGCAAAAGCGGAAGGGCAACTGAACAGCTATGGCATGTCGGACGACTGGGTCAATCTAGGCTTCATGTGGAAGACCATCGAGGACCGCTACGGCGTCGTCCACACGGATACCGATATGACGAGCGCCGAACAGATCACGCGTCTGGACGCCGAGAAGGACGCGCCGGTCCTCGATGTCGCCGACATCGGGTATGACTTCCTGGGGACCTTGATCGAAAAGGGCCATGCAATGACCTACAAGAGCCCTGATTGGGACACGATCCCCGACAATTTCAAGGACCCCGAAGGCCGATGGGCCTCGGCCTACTGGGGCGCCATTGCCTTTCTGGTGAACAAAGACCTGGTAGAGAATAACCCTCAGACCTGGGACGATCTGCTCAAGCCTGAGTACCACGACATGATCTGCTCACGCGACCCTCGGGTCTCGACTTATGCTACGGCCTCGGTCCTCTCGGCGGCCTATGCCCACGGTGGCGGGGAGTCGAATGTTCAGCCCGGTCTGGATTTCTTCAAACAGTTGCGAGAGAGCGGCAACTGGCGTGAAGGTGTCGTGCTGAACGTGGCGGCGGTGCAGAAGGGGGAATGCCCGATTTCGATGGTGTATGACTTCGACGGCTTCGCTAAGCGCGATGCCACCGGATTGCCCCTCGAGGTCATAATCCCAAGCGATGCGACGGTTGGAATGATCTTTGCCCAATACATCAACCCGCTCGCCCCCCATCCCAATGCCGCCAAGCTCGCCATCAACTACTTCTACTCGGACGAGGGTCAGATTGCCTTCGCCACCGGGTATGCCCATCCGACTCGAGATGTCGAACTACCGGCCGATGTGGCAAGTAAGCTGCTCCCCGAGAGCGCATATCCGAATCTTCACTTTCCGCAGAGCTTGGAGTCGTTCACCGCGGCCGTGAAGAGTATCGTTGATGGCTGGAACACCATCGTCGGTGGAAGCTGAGTGATAGTGTAGTCGCACGCTGATCGTGTCGTACATAGACGCCTGACCGCCAAGGGCCAGGTCCCGTCGAGCAATGACGGGATCTGGCCCGGCAGAACGATCAGGATAAGGGCCCCAGCCGCTTATCAGGTTGGTCCGAAGGGTGGACGCCGCTCAAGGCGATCTCGACAGACTTTGCCATACGGCGAATCGCCTGAAGGACCATTCGCGTTCCCTCAATTCATGGCGTGTGTTGAGCTGAGGATAGACCCCGGTCGTCTAGACCTTCACCAAGAACGCCGTGAAGTACATGATCGCCAACCCAAGCAGGAACCCCCCCAGGTTGAACCAGGAGACGAGCGGCGTACCCTCTCTTCGGCTGTCGCGTTGCAGCAACCTCCCGACTTCGACGATCACCTGCCAGATCGCCCCCGCGCCCAGCCCAAGGAAGATCGTCGCCAAGATCGGCGAAAAGGCGAAACCTCCGATCCAGGTGCCGGCGACAGCCGGAGCACCGGCCAGGAGTGCCAGCCCGGCAAAGCGAGTCCACGCCGGCGATGGTTCGGGGGCGTTTTCTTCCGGCTCGGTGCTCGTCTTACGGGCCGGGATCAAGGGCGCCACAATCCCGATCCCCTCGGTAATGTTGTGCAGGGTGAAACCGACTACCAGGAAAGAGCCGAGGGCCCCTGCGCCCACTGCAAAGGCGGCCCCGATCGCCAGGCCCTCGCCCAGGTTGTGCAACCCGATGCCGAGCGCGATCAATCCCGCCAGGTAGACGCGCGCCCTGGCTGGATCCGCCGGATCGGAGGAGGCCCTGGATGAGCCGATGGCGACCAGGACCAACCAGGCCAGCAGAGCCGAGAAGAGCATCAGCGGTACCCCCTGGAAGGCGCCGGGGAGCTCGCCCCCGACCTCCAGTCCCTCCAGAAGCGTGTCGATCAGTAGAAACACGAGAAGCCCGATGGTGAGCGAGAGGATCGCGCCCATCCAGCGGCGCTCCAGCCGACGCATGGCCGGATACCACAGCATCCCCAGGACCACAGGGATGATGCCGACATAGATCCCGACCAGACCGTAGGCCAGGAATTGTCTCACCCCCGGCACCGGCGTCGGCGCAGCCGCCTCGACTAGACCCTCGAACGTCAGCCCGGTAGAAGTCAAAACTCGTATCAGATTTGGCTCGCCGGTTACCCACGGATAGTGGATGTCGAGCTCTGCCCGACCCAGGCGTGGGATCGTGTTCGAAGGGGTCATGTTGAACGACCAGTAAGCCGAATCAACCTGGACTTGTGTTACCGTCACCGCCACCGGACCGCCATTGACCAGGCTTACCCGGAACCCATCCTGGGTGACTTGTATCCGATCGAAGGTCAACTCTTCCGCCGGCGGAATGTTGCTGCGGAACAGTGCTAGCGGGTTGCCAAAGGTGAAAACCGACAGGAGCAACCCCAGGGCCACCAGCGGAACGAGGGCGGCGAGCCACATGGGAACCTGGCGGCCCATGACCGTTATCGCAGAGGTTGGGCGGCTCATCGGTGTATGCATCAAGGCCTATCCCTTCACCTGGAAGAAACCCATCCAACCCAATTCGGCGAATTCGCTCTGGTGGGCATGGAACATGTAGTTCCCGGGCTCGAAGCCGGCGAAACTGAACTCGAGTATCCCGCGCTGCGCCTGGCACTGCATGATCGTGTCCACAGTGCGCAACGTCGGCTGAAGCGAGGTGCCGTGATCGTAGTAGTCAAAGAAGTTCGCATGAATATGGATCGAGTTGAGCGGATCGAACTCAGTAATATTGATCAGGTACAGCCGCTGCAATTGATCGCGGCGGACTTCGATCGGATTCTGCATGAACGCAAATGCCACCGTGTTGACCGCATAAACCTCGTTCTCATCGTCGAAGTTGGTGTCGAAGGCATTCATCACCATGACCATTTCGTGAACCGCCGAATTCTCAGCATAATTGTGGTTTCGCGACATGGCCGCCAGCCGGTCCTCTCCCGCGTGCTTCTCGGGGTCGGGATCGATGATGAACGCCCCGTACAGGCCCTTGTGGATGTGCCGCTTGAGTGGGACGGAATGGCAATGATACAAATGGCAGCCAAAGGGATGGGCATCGAACTCATACACGGTCCGATCCCCGGGCTGGACCATGCCCGCCCCTGCCCCCGGTACGCCGTCCATCGAGGCGGCGTGGATCCCGTGGAAGTGCATCGTATGCGGATGGCTGCTGCCATTCGAAAACGTGATCCGGATGTGGTCGCCCTCCACGCAGCGCAAGCTGGGCCCGGGAACCCGGCCGTTGTAAGTCCAGGCGGGGAAGATGACACCCGGCGCGATCTCAATGTTTTTGTCCAGGGCAACGATGTTGTATTCGCGCAGCGTCTGACCGTTCGGCAGCACACTCACTGTCCCGTAGTCGAAGTCCGTGAGCATGTCCGTCGGATTGAAACCGTTGCGCACGTGGTCCACTTCACCGACAACACCGAAACCCCCGTGTTCGGCATGGTCCGCGGGGTTGTCCATCTGAGGCACCGGGCAGAAGAGTGTCTGCGTATCCTCGACGGGTCTGGGGACAATCCGACCCGACTCGAGAACCGCCCCGGCAAGCCCGCCCGCCAGCAGGCCGGTCTTGATGAAACCTCGGCGGGACAAACCCTGCCGGCTCTGTTTACCCTCAGCCATTGGTAGAGCTCCTCGATGATTCCTCGGCTTGCAGAACGTAAACCCGGTCGGTCACGCTCCGGCCCAGCGCATGTGTCGTGGCTTCCTCAGCCACTCTCACGTGAAGCGGACCGTCAAACGGACCTCTGTCCGTGACCTCGATAGGTGTCGAGAGCCGGAGCCCAATCTGATCCAGGTAGCGCAGGATGGCCGGGTCCTGATCGGATACTCGGCAAACAACAGCCACGCTCCCTTGAGGGAGCTCGCTCAGGCGGATCTCCTGTCTCTTGTTGATAGTCCCATCGCGGGCAGGGATCGGCTGCCCATGAGGATCGAGTTCAGGGTGGCCAAGTTTCTCGGCGATCCGATCCTCCAGGGCTTCCGAAATGACATGCTCCAGCCGGTCAGCCTCGTGGTTGACCTCATCCCAGGGGAAATCGAGGGCCTCAGATAGGTAGCTCTCAATCAGTCTGTGATGGCGGATGACCTCGAGGGCCACTTTCTCGCCGGCGGGTGTCAGGCGGACACCCTGGTAGCGGAGGTATTCGACCAACCCTGGCTTGGTGGAGGCCATTTTCTGGAGCATACCAGTGACCGAAGGCCGGGCGACGCCCAGTCGATCCGCCAGTAGCGAGGTCGTTACCGGCTCCGGAGCGCATTCCTCCGCCAGCTCGTAGATCGCCTTGAGGTAGTCCTGAATGGACGAGGAGGGAGTTTTCAATGCCTTATTCCGTTATTAGTCTTACCTAACTTATGGAAGATTATAAAGCGGATCAAACGGATCGTCAATAGCCAATTCGCCCGGCGATCAATAGACGGCGAGGGTGGCAGACATTAGCTCTCCCGATTCCGTTCAAGACGCCTTAAAATGGGCGTAAGCCATGGGCTGGTCTGTTTCTGCAATATCTCACCTTGCGGCATGGCCCGTGATGGTGCCGGGATCGTGTGCCTTGGAGGCTCCTGGCTGCTCCACCAACAAGAATGAATGTGCGTTTCCCACAGCGGGCCTAAGCATGCCCTTGGACTCCGGGAGAATCGATGAAGAAGCAGACTAGACGGGAGCTCCGCCGAGCCCGACAACAGAGAGAGAGCGCTCGATCCCTATGGATCTGGGGCGGGGTTGGCCTCGGCGTCATCGTTGTAATCG
>Ga0214473_10002075_pt1 | contig 25186 bp, 23 predicted proteins | sample RVTome_7_FD_203509 | JGI IMG/M metagenome (GOLD analysis project Ga0214473, IMG submission 203509) | Soil microbial communities from uranium-contaminated site in the Upper Colorado River Basin, Wyoming, United States - RVT98D197 | ecosystem: Environmental > Terrestrial > Soil > Contaminated >... | reverse complement strand
GGAAAAGGCCAATTACGACCCTCGATTGTCAACGGGCTGTATTGCTGCCGGAGGGACGCTGGGCATTCTCATCCCTCCGAGCACGATCTTCATTGTCTATGGAATTATCACCGAGACTTCGATCAACGAATTATTCATCGCCGGCATTTTGCCGGGTTTGCTGATCTCGGCACTGTTCTGCGTTCTCATATGGCTCATGTGCAAAAGGAATCCTGAATTGGGCCCACCCGGCGAGCCCTTTTCATGGAAAGAAAAAATTTCTTCCCTCAGGGGTGTCTGCTGGATGTTAGGGCTTTTCCTTATAGTCATAGGCGGTTTGTACGTGGGTCTCTTTGCCCCTTCTGAGGCGGGAACCATAGGGGCCTTCGGGGCCTTCGCCATTGCTTTGGCTAAACGGGGCCTGACCAAGGCCGGCTTTTTGACAACCCTGAAGGAGACAGTCCAATTTACTTCATTCGCGTTGCTTATTCTTGTTGGAGCCATGATATTCAGCAATTTTCTCACCTTCAGTGGACTTCCTGAAGCCCTCACCAGTTGGATCATCACCCTTCCCGTCTCGCCTCTTGTTATTCTGTTAATTATTCTTGCTTTATATATTCCCCTTGGCGCCATCATGGAACCGTTGGATACCATTCTCTTGACTATCCCCATCGTCTTCCCCATCGTTGTAAAACTGGGATTTGACCCTGTGTGGTTCGGTGTCCTGATCGTTATCATTTCTGAGTTATCCCTCATTACCCCACCCGTAGCGATGAATCTATATGTTGTCCAGGGAATAACCAAAATCCCTTTGCAGGTCATTTCACGAGGGGTTATACCCTTCCTGATTGTGTTGGTGATTGGCCTGATCATCCTGGTCTCTTTTCCAGAAATTAGCCTCTTTCTGCCGAGGACAATGAAATGAAATCCAAGAATTGGCATCCCTTGCGATCGTCCGTGGATTCCGCAAGTCGTCGTCTATTTTTCCCTTGACAAGGGTTTCAGTATTTGTTACAAAAACTGAGAAAAGTTAACTGTATTTAAATTCCTTCGCGAGAAAGGAAGGAAGATGATTATCGATATCTATTCTCACCATATCTCAAAATCCGCCGCTCAAATCTTGAATCGAGGCGAATATTATGGGGACGGCAAGGAGTTCGCCTACCCCCCGCAAAATGAGGACCCTGAAGTCCGACTGGGGCTCATGGATAAATATGGGGTTGACATGCAGGCCCTGAGCCAAACGACGCCGGTTTTGCTTGGATTCGGGCCGGAAGATGCTGCTGAGATATGCAGGCGCTCGAACGACGCGAATTATGCCCTTTGCAAAGCTTATCCTAAGAGATTTGCCAACATCTGCATCCTCTCTCTTCTTGAGATAAAGAGCGCCATGAAAGAGATGGACCGTTCGATCCACGAACTGGACTGCCGGGGAGTCACCATTTCAACGAACCAGAATGGAAAAGGTCTCGATGATCCTCAGTTTTTTCCATTGTATGAGAAGATCGTTGAACACGATCTGCCCATCCTTCTCCATCCTACACACTGGGAGTCCTATCCGCTGGTAAGGATGGAAGAGGGCTGGCGGATGATGCATCTGTTCGGATGGCCTTTTGATTCGACTCAGGCGGTCTGGAGGCTCATATTCGGTGGGGTCCTCGATCGTTTTCCATCCATGAAGATCGTCATGCACCACTTGGGAGCCATGCTTCCCTTTTTCTCGCGAAGAATTGAGCAGAACTTCAATAAGTTTTTGAGCCATAAGCTGCCCAGGCATATCTCTGAATACTGGAAGAACATTTATGGGGATACCGCCACGGACGGAACCGTCGCCTCCTATCCCTGTGGCTATGCCTTTTTTGGCCCCGATCGAATGATGTACGGTTCTGACTATCCATTTGGCGCCGAAGACGGAGAGGATTTTATTCGAACAAACTTGGAAGGCATCAAAGCCATGGCCATTCCCTCCGAGGATAAAGCGAAGATCCTGGGAGGCAATGCAAAGAAGCTCCTGAAAATAGAATAGACTTCAAGAGAAAGGAGGAAGGAGATGGGCGATAAAGAGAAAATAGGTTGGATCGGCCTCGGGAAGATGGGGGTTCCCATGTCGAAGAATCTGATCAAGAAAGGATATCCCCTAACGGTTTACAACCGAACAAAGGAGAAGACGAAGCAGCTGGCTGATGAGGGGGCGAAGATTGCCGATTCGCCCAAAGCCCTTGCGGCGGTTTCGGATGTCATCATTTCGATGATATCTGATGACGCGGTACTGGAGGAGGTCTCCACGGGCAAAAACGGGGCCTTCGAGGGGGCCAAGAGCGGAGCCGTATTTATTGATATGAGCACGGTCTCTCCTGTGGCCTCGGGTCGCGTTGCAGAGGCCGCGGCAAAGAAAGGCATCAAGTATTTGCGGGCACCGGTTTCGGGAAGCACGGTCCTTGCCACCGCCGGGACATTGACGATTTTCGCCTCCGGCCCAAAGGATGCATATGACAGCTGCCTGGTGATCTTCAATTCCATGGGGCAGAAGGTCTTTCATGTCGGCACTGGAGACGAGGCGAGGTACCTCAAACTTCTGCTCAATATGATGGTGGGTATCACCTCGGCCATGGCAGGGGAGGCCCTTATCTTCGGTGAGAAGGGGGGAATGAACTGGAGTCAGATGATCGATATCATCGCCAACAGCGTTGTGGCGTCCCCGCTGATCGGCTACAAGGCCCAAACTCTGAAGGACAGGAATTTCGCTCCGGCCTTTACCATTGAGCAGATGGCGAAGGACTTCGACATTGCCCTGGAAACGGGAAGGGCGGGCAATGTTCCCATGCCGATCACGGCGATGGCCCGGCAGCTCTTTGCAGCCATGAAGGCGAACGGAAAAGGAGGTCTTGATTTCTTCAGCCTGGTGACCCTGATGGAGGACCTTGCAGGAATCAAACCCTGATGTTGAAAAAGGTGGAATAATGGAATATTGGCCTGAGGAGGCTTTCGCCTCCCTGCGGTTGGGTTTTGATTTTGGGTGCTACAAGAAAACGAATTCAAAAAAAGGAGGGAAAGAACAATGGCTAAAGGAAAGGTTTTCAAAGTTTGTGAAACGTCCGCTTTCGTGGAACCCCCCAAGCACACTCTAACTCATTCGTTTCCACTGATCAGCCCTAAAACATGTGAGGGCGCCCAATACGAGCTCCACCTCACAGAAATCAGGTCAGGTGGAACAGCTGAGGATGATGTTCATCCGAATGAGGATCACGCCTTCTACTGCGTTTCAGGCCGGGCCATGGCGAAAGTAGATGGAGAAGAGCTTTTAATGGAACCGGGCTGTGCCCTCTGGGTTCCAAAAGGCGCCCGTCATTCCTTCAAGGTTTTGGGAGGTGAGGTTTTCAAGATTGTGGTTGTATTCGCACCTCCCCGGAAGATGTAATGGACTGAGAGAGACAAAGCTTCTTAGAAAGAGGCCGACCTCGGAAATGGGATTATGGATATTCCCGAATAGTTGCGAGGAGGGTAAGAGGTGAAATATATCTTACCCTCCTTTTTCGTTTCACGGAATAATAGGGAGAAGGGACTAACTTCATACGACCTGTTATAATTTGAAACATTCGTTATAATTCGTGTAATTTGTTCAGAGGAGGACTTCCTATTGGCACGGTTAACCCAGGAGAGCCCGAAAGAGTCTGAGGACCGTTGGATTCCCAGTTTTTGCATGATGTGTATGCAGGCTGACGACGGGACCTTCGTTCATATCGAAGACGGGGTTGTCACAAACATTGTCGGCAATCCCGATTGCCCCACTAATCGAGGAAAAATCTGCATTCGCTCCATTTCCTCGATCATGGGGCTCTATAATCCTTACCGGGTTAAAGCCCCTCTGAAGAGAACGAACCCGGAGAAGGGACCTGACGTGGATCCTGGCTGGGTGGAGATCAGCTGGGAGGAAGCCTTCAATACCGTCGCGGAACGGTTTAAGAAAATCCGCGAAGAAGATCCACGGCGGCTTTTGGTTTGGGAGGGCTGGGGATGCGCTGAAAGCCTCTTCATTACCCCGAAAGAGGTGGAACGGGCGACGAACTACGAAGTGCCGGGACAGATCTTTGCCGAGGCCTTCAAAACACCTAATGTCGTGGGTTCTCATGGGCCTACCTGCTCTATCCATTATGCGGCCAACCTTGTTCATGGGCAGCACCCGGAATACATCTCAGATCTCCAGCACTGCAATTATCTCATCGCTCCTGGAAGGACCGTGGGCCCTAATGTGGCAACTCCCGGAGCGACCCGGCGTTTCATTGAAGCCAATGAGAGAGGGATGAAATTGGTGACCCTCGACCCACGTTGTTCCGTCGAGGCATCGAAAGGATATCGGTGGATTCCCATTCGGCCCGGGACTGAGCTTGCCTTTGCCTTAGCAATGATTAACGTGATCCTTTATGAACTCGGCAAATTCGATGAATGGTTTGTCAAGAACCGGACGAATGGCCCCTATCTGATCGGCCCGGATGGGTATTACCTAAGGAAACCAGGATCGAAGAAACCTCTTATCTGGGACCCGGTTGACAAAAAGGCCAAGACCTTTGAGGACCCTTCTTTTAAGGACTATGCCTTGGAAGGAGAATATGAGGTCGAAGGGATACGCTCGAAGCCCGCCTTCCAATTGATCAAGGAGCGGGTGAGGGAATATACACCGGAATGGGCTGAGCAGATCACCTCTGTTCCTGTGGAAACGATCCGCCTGACCACCCAGGAGTTTGTCGAGCACGCCATGATCGGGTCAACCATCGTCATCGACGGCTTTACTTTCCCATTAAGGCCCGCGCAGATTGCAGGATCAGGCCGGGGCGCTGTCTCGCACAAAGGAGGGATGTATTTCGATCTGTGCACGAAGATCATTAACATGCTGGTCGGTGCAATGGAGGTTCCGGGAGGTGCTACCGGAAATCGAAATCCTGGTCCCTGCGCAGAGGTCCTCAGACCGAATGAAGACGGAATCGTGAAACCCATTCTCGAGGCGATCGGTGTCCCGTGGAAGTTTCCACCCGACCACGTGGACATGGCTGAGTTCTATCCGACCAAACACACGGCTCCCCATCTGGCCGTGAGGGCCATTCTCGATCCCGAGGAGTATTATCTCACCTTTCCTATCGAGGCCTTCCTGATCTGCGGCGCCAACCCCATCCGGGCGATCTGTGACCCGGAGATCTTCATCGAGGCTTTCAAGAAGGTTCCCTTCATCGTAGCCGTCTCGACCCAATTTGATGAGACGACGATGATGGCCGATATCGTTCTTCCGGAATCTTATTTCCTGGAAAGGAAGTTCTGCCGGTTCTATCTGGTTGTCCACCAATCGATTGCTGACGACGTGCGCGGCCTGGAGATGGCCCTCTGCAGAAATCCTGTGAAGCCGGTCTTCAATACGATGCAGATCGATGAGATCATAATCGAATTGGCTGACCGGGCCGGGTTCCTGAAAGGAAAGGGAGGCTTGAACGACGTTGTCAATCGCACCTTCATGCTGACTGAACAGCGAAAGCTCGATCTCGACAAGCGATATGCCTTTGACGAAATTATCGATCGGAGGATCAAGCAGATCTTCGGAGAGGAGCATAGCTTTGAAGAGGGGCTTGAAAAGGGGCTCCTTTACAAATATACTTCCACGGGGAAGGAAGGCTATAATTACTACTACTGGCCGGACAATAAGACCCGTCACCCGATTTACTTCGAGCACACGAAGAAGACCGGTGATACCCTGAGGCAGAACCTGAAGAAACACAAGGTGAAAGTTCCGGGATGGAAGGAAGAGGAGATGGAAGACTACTTTGCCTATTTCGAACCCATCCCTCACTGGATTCCGAATAACGAGTTTGACGCCCCTCCTGAATTCGACCTTTGGGTTGCGAATTGGAAGACCCCCTTCATGCCTTTTGCTACCGGAGGAACGCAGGAGAACCCCTGGCTGGCAGAACTTCGAGAGAAAGACCCGTACGAGATGTTTATCCATATCAATCCGGAGACGGCGAAAAAGAAGGGAATCAGGGAAGGGGACTGGGTGGAGGTGGAGTCGCGATATGGAAAGACAAGGGGAAAGACAAAGTTGACTGAGCTGATCCATCCGGAAGTGATCGGGATTCCGGCCTGCTACGGGAGAGGCACGATTCATATGGATCCCGTCTCCAAGGAAGGGCCGCCTTTTAACGTCCTGATGACTTCCAAGGACAACGTAGCGCTCGATCCGTTGAGCGGAACGATTGACGTGGGCCCCAGGGTAAAGATCAGAAAGCTCAAAATACCTTTGGAATAATGGAATATTGGAATGATGGAATAATGGGAAACCCAAGAGAAAAACTTTGGAACGATTTTATTCCAGCATTCCATTTACCGGGTCTGTATGTTCTCCGTGTCTGTGCTGAAGATCTCCTAAAGGAGTAAACGATGGCGAAGTATGGGATGGTGATCGATCTGAAGAGATGCATTGGCTGTGACACCTGCACGGTCGCCTGCCGGGCAGAGCACGCTACTTCAAGGGGGGTTCTCTTTAATCGTGTTTTCAAATTCGAGGTGGGAAAGTATCCCCACAGCAAACTGGGCTTTTTGCCTGTTACGTGCATGCATTGCGGCAAACCGGAATGTGAAAAACAGTGTCCGACAGGGGCGACGACCCGGCGAGAAGATGGGATCGTCGTCATTGATGGAGAGAAATGTATGGGGTGCCAGTATTGTGTGGTGACCTGCCCTTACGGGACCCGTTACTTTCTTGACGAAATCAGGAATTATGTGAAGGACAGGGAAACCCCCTATGAAAAGAAGGGCAGGAGGAAACACCGGCGGGGTTCGGTGGAGAAGTGCGATTTTTGCCTGAAACGGGTGGAGAAGGGACTTCAGCCTGCCTGTGTAACTTCATGCATCGCAAACGCGAGGTATTTCGGAGACCTCGATGACCCTCGCAGCGAAGTGTCGAAGTTGATCGGGCTTCGCAGGGGTTACACGCTCAACCCGGAGTTGGGCACGGAGCCGGCGGTATACTATTTACCAGATTATTAACCGAGATAACCCCACCCCCACCCTGACTCTCCCCCTGAAGGGGAGAGAAATCGGCACGCGCTTCGCGTGATGGTTTTCCCTTCAGAGGGAGGGTCAGAAGTCTGTTTTCCTCCTCCCCCTTCAAGGGGGAGGTGAGGAGGGGGATGGGGGGCAATCGGCATTACAGAAATGCAATTAGAGGAGACGACGGATGGAAGAGAGACAAAACAGGAGTTTTGTTTTTGGTTGGAAAGTGATTGCCTATCTTTTTCTCGCAGGCGTCGGTGGAGGGGCGTCTATCGTTGGGGCTGCTTTCCATCTGATCTACCCAGAAGAGGAGATGGTAATTCGGGGAGGAGTCATGCTTGGGGCGCCGCTTGTCTTTCTAGGAAGTCTTCTTCTCTTTACCGATCTGGGCCGGCCTCAGGTTGCATTTCGAGCCTTTGTGAGACCTGGAAAGGCGTGGATTTCGAGAGGGACCTTCGTTCTCAGTGCGTTCATGCTCCTCGGAGCGATTCAATTTGGAACCTGGATCTGGCCCTTTCAAGGCTTGAAAGATTTTCCTTCCCTTCATATGACGTTGAACACTGTGAATGGTGCGTTTGGCATCTTTACGGTAATCTACACAGGGTTCCTTTTTGATACGACCCGTTCGATTCCCTTTTGGTCAACCCCCATTCTTCCTCTGCTTTTTCTCGTCTCAGGAGTCTCAACAGGAGTCTTTGGTCTGGTCCTCGTCCTTCTTCTCGCAGGATTATCGGCCCCTCAAACGATCGGTTCCCTCAGTCAGTTCGATGCGTTCCTTCTCGTCTTCGAAGGGATGGTTCTTTTTTTCTATCTCCACGGGATGCACGAAGTTACGGCTGCAAGGGCCTCGGTCAGGAGGTTAGTCAGGGGGGACCTGGCGGGACCATTCTGGATTGGCGTCGTTCTGATCGGCCTTGCGCTTCCTTTTTTGCTGGAGGTTTCGTGGGGAGATCGCCTATTTGCTGTCCTTCTGGCCAGCCTTTCAGGCCTGATCGGCGGAATTTGTGTCCGCTATGTAGTCGTGACCGGTGCGGTCAAGGCACCCCTGAACGCTGAAGGAGTGCTGATCTACTTGTCTCCTAGACCCGAATGACCTTCGTTTCGCCATCCTCCTGTTCCGCCAAGTCCTCTCAGAAGTTGACCAGGAAGAGGGCAATTTGTGGAAAAATCGTCAATATCAATACACAGATCAGCATGGCGATCCAGAAGGGGAATATCCCCCGGAATATGGTGCCCATGGAGACATCCCTTACGAGTCCGCTGATCACATAGACATTGAGACCGACCGGGGGGGTAATCAAGGCCTGCTCCATCATGATCACAATAATGACCCCAAACCATATGGGGTCAAACCCCAAACTTTTAATAATGGGATAGAAAACGGGTATGGTAAGCACGAGCATGGCAAACATGTCCATCAAACATCCGAGTACGAGATAGATACATACCATTCCGCCGAAGATGATGTAACGGCTCACTTCCATCGTAGACAGAAAGTTCGATAATTCCATAGGAAATTGGCTCACAGCCATAAAAGCGTTAAAAATCATGGAGCCGAGAATGATCAGGAAGATCATGGCTGTCGTGTGAGTCGCCTCAAAAAATGCACTTCCAAGATTTCTCCCCTTCAACTTCCCGGTGATGATACCAATCAGGAGCGCGAAGAATGCTCCGATCCCCCCGGCTTCGGTTGGCGTGAAAATCCCGGTATAAAGACCCCCTATGACAATCAGAAATAAGATCGATACCGGCCAGACGTCCTTAAGGGAGGTCACCTTTTCTTTGAAGCTTGTCTTCGGCCCGGGTGGACCCATCCGGGAATCTTTTCGGGTAATGAGAATGACGACAAGAACAAATAAAATGCTGAGCAAGATTCCCGGTAGAATACCGGCGACAAAGAGCTTCCCTATGGACTGCTCGGTCATGATTCCATAGAGGATAAAGATAGTACTGGGGGGGATCAAAATGCCGAGGGTTCCCCCCGCAGCAACACACCCTGTGGCCAGGCGGTCATCATAGCGGTACTTCTTCATTTCCGGCAAGGCGATTGTACCGATGGTCACTGCTGTGCCGACGCTGGTGCCGCTCACCGCGGCAAAACCGGCACATGCAACGATTGTAGCAATACTCAGGCCTCCCCGGAACCTTCCCACCCACTTATAGGCGGTGCTGTAAAGACCTTTGCTCATTCCGGAATAGGAACAAAAGACACCCATGGCCACAAAAAGAGGTAGAACGCTCATAATATAACTTGCCATATTCGAATAGAATATGGTGGCGATCACAGAAATCCCTGCCTTCAGGCTGGTCAAGTAAAAGATGCCCAGAAGACCCACCAAAGACATCGCCACGCCGATATGGACCCCTAAAAATAGCATCAAAACCATTACCACGATTCCGATGATCCCCACGGAAAACGGGCTCATTTTCTTGCCCCCTGCCCTAAAGCATGGACGAATTTGACGAGGAACACTAAAGTCAACCCGATAAAACTGATCGCCACCGTATAAACGAAAGGGTAAGCGGGGATAGGGAGCACGCCGATCAGAAGGCCATTTTTCCTCAAGGAGTTTGCGTAGATGATGGTCTGCCAGGAGGCTAAGGTAAAGACGGCCAAGCCTGAAAAGTAAGTCAGAATATCCAGAATGAGCTGGATCCTTTGCGAGCACCGGGAGGTAAAAATCTGAATGCGGATATGCTTATCGGCTACCAACGCATAAGATAGACTGAGGGAGATGATCAAACCTGTCATCACCTCCACAAGTTCATAATCCCCTTTGATAGGCCTGTTGAGGAAATAGCGTCCGAAAACGTCCGCTGCAACAAATAACACCATCAGGCCGAGCAAAACTGTGGCGACAGAATTGATCAGGTAGCTGAAACCAATGATCCCTCGTTCGACGAGTCTCACGACACGCTTGACCATTCCCCGGATTCCCTCATTTGAAGTGCGTCATCCGAAAAAGCGAGGCCGCTCCGGGCCCCGCTTTGCCCCATGATTGCTCAAGTTCTCACTCTTTGTATTCTTTTGCAATTCGAAGGGCGGCATCAAAAAGTTTCTTCCCGGGCAATCCCTTGGATTCCATATTTTGGATCCATTTGTCCGTAATCGGCTGGACACGGGCGCGCCATCTCTGGTATTCACTTTCAGGAAGCTGTATGATTTCCACCCCGGCCTTCTTTTTCGCTTTTTCGACAGAGGCCATGTCCTCTTCGTACCATGCTTTACCTGCCAACTTGGTCAAAGAAAGACCGGAGACCCCGTCAATAATATTCTGGTCCGCTGGAGACAATAAGTTCCATTTTTCGCGGTTCATGACTAACGTGAAGGCGGAGGGATTAACACCTACCCAGGTATGATATTTTGTGAGTTCGTGCAGATTAAATGTGTTTAAACCGGTCCAACTCCAAAGTGTGCCGTCCACGACCCCCCTTTGCAAAGACAGATAAAGTTCGGGAGCGGGCACATTGATCGGAGTGGCTCCCATGGCAGTTGCCACCATTTGCGCGATGATTCCAGGGGCTGCTATTTTCAACCCCGCAAAGTCTTCTAACTTACGGATCGGGGTTTTGGTCGTGTGAATGAAATAGGGTGTGATGTTATGCAGACAGATCATCTTCACATCTTTATAATCGTCTTTGATATATCCTTCGTCATATAGCTTCTGTAAAACGAAGTTAGCGATCCTCACGTCGCCTGACCAGGGCGAAAGGGGCATTTCAATCACGTCGCTCAGGGGAAAGCGACCCGGAGACATCCATTGGTTAAAGTTGCCCACATCCGCAAAGCCGGATACAACGTTATCGTAGATATCTTTTGCTTTGGCCAGGGCCTCACTCGCATAAATCCTCACCTTTACCCTGCCGTTCGTACTCTTTTCCACCATCTTCGCCCAGGGGTCTAGGACGCCCCGGTACTCCACTCCGGTTGTCGGAACAAAGGTTGCGAGCTTCAACTCTATCGTCTTCGGTTGAGAAGAAACTTCTACAGACAGAAACGTTGTCAGGACCAACGCGATGAGCAGGCCGCAAAAGAAACGTGTGGTCATCTTCTTGTCCATCTTATCCTCCTTAAAATTGAAAAGACTGCAAATGGCTAGACCTGGATGAGTTCTTGATCAACAAGATATGTAAATTGACGCTGCATTTTAGTGATTTCGTGATCACCTCCTTCCATGACCCCTTTAGAATTCTCCCGTCGAACTGGAAGAGAGTCTATAAAATTCCTTGTTAAAAGTCCACCATAAAATGCATGGGGGACATTCCTGCCGGGAACAGGTTGCCCCTTCTAATAAGAAACCGTTTGCCCAACGGGTCATTGCGAGCACCTCGAAGGTGCGTGGCAATCTAATTAAAAAGGGCGAGATTGCTTCCGTTCCCTCGCAATGACAATTTCTAAATCGGAATTTGGACCTCTGCAAAGACTTGACATCCTGTGATGGATGTGATCAATTAGTCAAAAGTAATGGTGTTGCTTTGATGAACTGACCAATAAGGAGGGCTCTCATGAAGGTTATCGATCTTGAGGCACATTTCTATACGGAAGACTATATTAAGTATCTGCGCTCTCGAAAAGATTTTCCGAGGGAAGAGGTGCGCCAATCAAACATACGGCTCTGGATGGGGCCTGGCCTGTGGTCCCCTCGCAGTTTTCCACTCATGGAGAAACTTCTCGACATGGGGTCCAAACGAATCGAAGGGATGGACGCGGCAGGGGTTGCCATACAGGTTCTTAGCCTCACTATTCCGGGGTGTGAGCAATTCGACGCTGCGGACGGGACAGCCATGGCCCGGCAAACGAACGATGAACTGGCCGAAACCCTCAGAAGATACCCCGACCGGTATATCGGCTTAGCAGCCCTCGCTCCCCAGGATCCCGGTGAGGCGGCGAAGGAACTCGAGCGCTCGGTGAAAAAGCTCGGCATGAGGGGCGCAAAGATAAATTCCCATGTAAGAGGCGAATATCTCGACGACCAGAAATATTGGGTCCTCTTCGAGGCGGCGGAAAGCCTCGATGTACCCATTTATCTTCATCCCACCATGCCCGCCCCTTCCATTTTGAAGCCTTACGCGGATTATGGCTTTCCTCTGGCTGGCCCTCCTTTCGGGTTTGGAGCAGAGACGGCGCTCCATTCGATGCGCCTGATCTATAGCGGCCTTTTTGATCGATTCCCAAAGTTGAAGATCGTCATCGGCCACATGGGAGAAGGGCTGCCCTTCTGGCTCTACCGGATCGATTTCTACTGGCTGAAACCCTGGGTGGATGAGGAACTTAAACCAAGAATCGCACGAAAACCGAGCGATTATGTGAAGGACAATTTCCTCCTCACCTCCAGCGGCATGCATTACCTGCCTGCCTTCATCTGCGCCTATATGGCCTTAGGGGGGGACCGGATCGCCTTTGGAGCGGATCATCCTTTTGAGAGCAGCAAAGAATCTCTCGATGCCCTGGGGACATTGCCGATCTGCGATACGGATCTCGAGAAGTTCTATCACGGGAATGCCGAAAAGCTCTTCAAAATGGTTACCCCACCCCCACCCTGCCCCTCCCCCTGAGAGGGAGGGAAATTGGCTATGTTCTTTCCCTCAAGGGCAGGGAAAGCGTCACGCGCTTCTAGTGATTCCTCCCCCTTCAAGGGGGAGGCCCGCCTATGCTGACGGGCTTCGGCGGGCGAGCTGAATCACGAACTTAGAGTCGAGCAGCGCAAAGACGCTGCTTGCCCTCCGAAACTTCAGTGAAGGAGGGTCAGGAGGGGGATGGGTTGCAGGTAGGACCCCGGACCGTCTTGGTACAGGAGGATGTTCCGGTACCGCAGCTTCTTGCGCTATGCGGATTTCTAGCTGAGGAGGCGGGGGACCCAAAGCCGGTCGAAGGCCACAAGCCCCAAGGTCAGGTGGGCTATTCCACGGTAATAGTCTTCCCTGGCCTCTCCAAGCACCCGCTTGCAGAAGATTGGGACCCAGGGGCCGAGGTGGTCTTCGAGAAAAGCTCTCTCCTCATCGAGCGCTTCTCGGAGTCCTTTCAATTGGCTGTCATTCCGGTGGCGTAATTCCTTTTCGCAGAGGAGTCGCATGAAATCGAGCTCCACACCAATGTAATCGAGCGGCTGATGCCACTCCTCTGGAACGCGGATCCCCATTTTAGAAAAGAGGCGGTGGACCTCCTGGGCGTATTTTGTCTGCATCCTTTCGGTCCGGTAGACAGATTCATAGGGAGGCAGAGGTCCGCTCCTGTCTACTCCCCTGAAAAGGCGTGTCCAGTCCTTCAAGAGATCAAGCAGACATTCCTCAAGATGCAGGCCACGGTCACGGATGTAATCCCTTACGATTCGGATTCCCTCGGCAATCGGCTTTGAGATTTCTTTTGCCTCTTTGGGAATGGCTTCAAGAAGTTTGGAGGCCGGATCAACAAAGTTCAGCTCAAGGGTTCTTCTTTCAGGGATCTGAATATAAACGGACGAAAGCATGCCATAGAGGGCTGCACGGTTCCGAGCAATGCAGAAGTGTTTTTCCTTCTTCATCTATGCCTGATGTGCCCCAACTGGGTCCCAACCGTTCTTTCCTCGCTTCGATCAGGCCCTGGGGAGTTTTGAACCCGGCAGCCGTCGAAGGAAAACTTCGCCAAAAGGTTCCTGGAGCTGCCGCAAGGACCGATGGACACCCTCGAGGGTCGTCCCGAAGCTCTGAATACGATCGGCAAGAATCCTTAATCCTTCCTCTGACTGCCGCTGGAAAAGAATGAGTTTTTTCTCCCGGTCCAAACATTCCTGAATCAACTCGGCATGCCGCTCTCTTTCTTCCTGTGACAGGTCCAGACAGGCTAGCAGCTCGTCCACTGAGTTCGCTTTCACATCGATCTCCTTTCAGTTCCCAAGTGATGCAGCTAAACTAGCCAGCTTTGCAAATCTCACGCCTTTTTCCAATATTCATATAACTCTAAGTAACTACACCTCTTTCTTAAATTGCAAAACTCTTTCTGCAGACGAGAAAGTGTAAAGGTTTCTGACGCAAAGCTAACGACCTATAACCTAAGCATATGAATGTGTGCACAAAACAACGCATTTGAGAAATGTATACTATTCCAACAAATCAATGTTTGGGGGTCTTTATGTGGGATGGCGGAAGGAGCCAGGCAGGGACCTACTTCCTTGTTGCACCGGGGCCCCGCATCCATTCATATGTCTCCGCCCCTTCCTTCGTTGAAAAGAAGGCACCGCATTTGGGACATTTAATCCAGGTCTCACTTGGTGTGGATGCACATCCAAAAGAAAAAGATATAACGATCGACAGAACGATGAAGATTTTCATCCTTTTTTCCATATTAAATCCCCCATATTGGAAGAGCTGTGTCTATAGGGAATGATCAAAGCGCAGTCACAACGTTCATTACGAAATTGAGGTATTGAAAGTGATAAGAAGTCGCTTTGGGATGGGTTGAATATAAGATCAAAGGGGATGGCCTGTCAAGAAAAATCGGCCTCAAGATATGACGGTGTCCTCTTCGTACGTTCGAACCCCAACCCAACACCAGGCTTGGGAAGCTAAGTCGAAGTCATCACGTCGAGTGAACTCATTGAAATTATTTGGGGGTGAAATTATTTGGGGATTGACATGTTTTTAGAAGTTTAGTATAGTTTCACAAAATTCAGTAGGGATGTATATGGCAAAAGTCGCCCACAGTCTCGGCATTAAGATTAGGAGCCTTCGGAAAAAGAGGGAGATGACCCTTAAGGAGATATCCACCCTCTGCAAGTGTTCTCCGAGTTTGTTGAGCCAGATTGAGAGGGGAACCGTCAATCCTTCCTTTAGTACTTTAAAGGCCATTGGAGATGCACTGGGGACAACTGTTGCGCACCTTGTTGCCGAGATTTCGCCTACAGGGCACTCTCCGTCGTATTTGATGAGGCCCAAGGAGAGGAAAAGCCTGACGACGGAGGGAGGATTGCAATTCCAACTCCTGACACGCAATCTTAGTGTCTCCTTCGAATTTATCTTAAACCAGTGGCCTCCCGGAACCTCCACGGGGAAGAAACCCTATGGGCATGAAGGCGAAGAGGCCGGACTTCTTCTGGAAGGTGAGCTTGAAGTCGAGGTTGAGGGGAAAGTATCCTTTATGAAACCGGGCGATACGATCACGCTCCGTTCTTCGGCTATTCACAGGATATCAAATCCGGGAAAGAAGAGGGCTTTGGCGGTTTGGGTGAATTCCGTCCCCTGGGTGTTCTCAACGAAGTAAAGAATAGCATGGCGCATAGCGTAACTTCGGAAAGCGTAAACCAAATTTCACCCATTCCCTCTGTCTAACGGGGCATGGGGACTTCGAGGAGGATAGAAAATGGAAAAGCAGCTAGAGAGAAAACCGTTTTTTGAAGAGACGTCGGTTGGAAAGCTGAAACAGAGAATCTATGGCATGTCAGACAAAGAAATCGACGCATTACTCCGGGAGTACGAGGTTCCTTCGTCGGGGGAGATTGAAAAACCGGGATGTTACATCCAAAATACGATCCGCGGCGATGTGGTAGAAAATCGGAGGAAGAACGACGTCGTTCTCGTTCCCGTTGGCTCCACGGAGAATCATGGGACCCACACGGTCAGTGGATTCGACACGCTTCTGGTGACCCGCATCGCCGAAGCTGCCCGCCGGAAGACAAAGAAGATGGGCGCACCCGTCAACCTTGCTTTTCCGGTTAACTACGGTGTCCATCCGCCCTGGCATCAGGGGATGTTCGGCACGGTGATGGTCAGTGACGACGCCTTTGAGCAAACCATCATGCATGTCATGTACGGGCTCTGGAACGATGGGTTCCGGAAACAGATCTGGATCAACAACCATGCCCAGCAGAACGAGATGGAAAAGGCTATCAAGCGATTCATGAATACCTACCAGCTTCCCGGCTTCTATCTTGCCCTTGAATGGCATAGGGCCATCCGCGAATTCTTTGAAACGGAGGAATTCGGAGGGAAGCTGTCCACCCGGTTCGTTCATGCCGATGAGGCTGAAACCTCACTCGGCCTTCTTCTGTTCCCCGAAATGGTCAACATGAAGTATGCCGTAGACACGGGTCCGATGGATAAGTTTAAATACCTTCCCGACGGACATTTTGACAAATCCGTGGAAGATCTGTACAGACCCAATACCTACAAGTCCAGGGCTGGAGATGCGCCCCTTGAGCTGGTTGCCACACCGGAGGGAGTCGTTGGAAAGGCATCGCTGGCAACTGCGGAGAAAGCCAAGAGGCCCATCGCTGCCATTTGTGAATACCTGGTGCTGCTGCAGAGTGAAATACTCGAGACCTGGCCCGCCGGTACTGTGCCGGAACCAGAAAAGACCACCTTCAGGACGAACAAGGAGATGGAACCCTATCTCAAAGAGCCCGGAAGCGCGGGATGGAAATCAGTCTACTGTCTGCCGAAGATTGGACCGTATTAATGAACAAACGATGAACGAAAAACGATGAACGATGAACAATATACCTTGAACAAATAAAAAGAACGATGGTCCTCAACAAGGGGTTCGTAGGTCGTCGTTTATGGTTCATTGTTTGATTGGGGAGTTCATCGTTTATCGTCCATGGTTCATCGTTGAAATAAAGGAGCGATCATGTCACAGAGAAGGTTCCTCGATGAAGCGGGAGAGATTGATCGGCTGGAACTCCTTGCGACAAGAATTCGGAAAAATGCGATCGAAAATATAACGAAATCCCGTGTCGGCCATCCGGGAGGTTCCCTTTCCGTCGTCGACTTCCTTACGGTGCTCTATTTCGGAAGGATCTACGATCATAAGACTGAACTCTGGGAAAACATTCTCCGCTATGATGCTTCCGACCCTCTCTGGAGTAATCGAGATCGGCTCGTGCTGAGCAAAGGGCATGCGGCTCCGGCTCTCTATGCCACCCTTGCCCAGGCTGGTTTTTTCAGTGAGGACCTTTTGAAGATCTACCGTAAGATCGATTCTCCTCTCGAAGGCCATCCTGCCATGTACCGCATCTTCAATGAAAACGGTCAGAGAGTGGAGCATGGGACGAAAGGGGTCGACTTCAGTACGGGGTCATTGGGTCACGGCCTTTCCGTGGCTGCAGGCATGGCCCTCCATGGGAAGGTCTATGGCTATGATTATAATGTCTACGTCGTTTTGAGTGACGGAGAGTTCCAGGAAGGGATGACCTGGGAAGCCTGTCTCACCATACCCAACAAGGGGTTGAACAACGTGTTTGGATTCATCGATTATAATCGCCTCCAGGTGGATGGATCCGTCGATAAGATCAACGCCTTGGATCCTCTCAGGGAAAAATTGCAGGCCTTTAACTGGGATGTCAAAGTGATCAGCGGTCATGACTTCTATGCCCTCATCGATGTTCTTGATTATTTCAAGAAGACAAGGGGGGAGAGTGAAAAACCCCTCATGGTGGTGGCCAATACGATTAAGGGGAAGGGGATCACAGAGATTGAAAATGTGTACAAGTATCATGCCGTGCCTCTTACGACGGAAGAATATGAACGGGCTGAAAGAGAGTTTCTTGCTAAGATTAGCATCTTAGAAAAGAAGGTTGCCTCGCAGAAGCTTTTGCGCAGGATTAAACCTCTCGTGAAGACTCGACCAGAAGAAGAAGAGCAGGATCTCCTGGAGATTATCAAGAGGAACGCACGGCAGTCTTACACAGAGCCGACGGCAACCCGGATTGGGTACGGAAATGGACTCGCCCGCCTGGGAGAATATAAGAAGATTTTTGTTCTCAATGCCGACCTCGCCGGGGCTTGCGGCACGACCAAGTTTATTGAACGTTATCCTGAAAATGCTCGCTTGCCGAGCGAAAGGCGTTCAATCAATGTGGGAGTCCAGGAGGCGAATATGGTGAGTATGGGCGCTGCTCTGGCAAGCTGCGGGAAGATTCCAGTGGTAAACAGCTTCGGCATCTTTTCAACCGGCCGTGCCTGGGAAATGGTTCGTCAGGATATCTCCTACCCGAGGCTTAATGTGAAAATCGTCGGAAGCCATACCGGCCTTGCCCTCGGGGAATACGGGGTAAGCCACCAGTCGATTGAAGATGTTGGAGCCATGCGGATTCTGCCCCACATCAGCATCATCGAGCCCTCGGACGCCATTCAGGCAGACTCTCTTATCGGGAAGGTGCTTCAAGTCGAAGGTCCATTCTATTTTAGAGTCTGCAGAAATCCCACCGAGTTGATTTACAGTGAAAAGAATCGATTCAGAGTGGTTCCGAAATCAGACTTCGAAATCGGAAAGGGATACGGGGTTAAGGGGGGCAAAGATATCACCCTTATCTGCTCGGGCCCAATTCTCATCGAGGCTCTTATCGTTTCAGAAAAGGTAAAAGAGAGCGTTCGTGTCATCGATATGCCGACGATAAGACCCATAGACGAGGCGATGATTGTGGAGGCAGCCAAGGAGACAGGCCACCTCTGTACGGTTCAGGACCACTTTGAAAATGGCGGGTTGAGAGACGAGGTCCTGGCGGTTATTGCAAAGAACCGCCTTCATGTGACTTTCGATTTTATTGCCTTGTCCGGTTTTGGAGAGTCGGGAAGTCCCGCAGATCTCTACGAAAAGTACGGGCTCTCGGCAAACAGGATCATTGAAAAACTGAAGCTCACACCAAAATAGGTGGAATAATGGAACATTGGAATACTGGGTTCAAGACTCTGATGGGGTGATAGGGAACCCCCTTCGACAAGCTGAGGGCGATAGTTCGACGGGCTCACCATGACCGGTCATCCTGAGCTTGTCGAAGGATCATGGTGAGTCCCGCGAAGCGCGGGATCGAGCCACGGGCCCCGGAGTCTCCGCTTCTGGCGTCTTTTTTCCGTTTGCCCATTATTCCATCATTCCAATATTCCATTATTCCAATTCAATGGGAGGGTGATATGGAAGCTATTGCAAAGAAGATGGAGGCCCTTGTACTAACAGGGATTGGCACTTTTGAGATGAGGGAAGTCGATACGCCTGAGCCCGGATCTGGAGAGGTCCTTGCAAAGGTTGAAGCCGTAGCAATCTGTGGTACGGACCCTAAGATCGTCAAAGGTGTCTTCAAAGGGCTCTGGCCAAAGAGCTATCCCGCGATTATCGGGCACGAGTGGTCCGGAACCATTATGAAGGTCGGAACGGAGGTGTTTGGGTTTTCTGTGGGTGACAGGGTGGCAGGAGAACCCCATAAAGGGTGTGGCTTTTGTCGAAGCTGCATGACGGGCCGATACAATATCTGCGAAAATTATGGAAACCTGGACTTCGGCCATCGCCACTATGGTTTTACGGCTCCGGGAGCCTATGCGCAGTATATCGTCTGCTCAAGCCGGACCGTACATCATATTCCGGATCAGCTCTCTTTCGAAGAGGCCACCAACGTCGACACGGCAGCCACCGCTCTTCACGGCGTGAAGAGAGGAAGGCTTGTTCCCGGAGAGGAGGTGGGCGTTTTGGGGCCGGGGGCCGTGGGCCTCCTATCGTTTCAACTGGCAAGGGCCCTGGGGGCTGGAAGGGTCTTTGTGATTGGGAGGAAACACCGATTGGCTCTCGCGGAGACTCTGGGCGCGGTGCCGATCGATTTTGAGAAGGAGGAGCCTGTTGAGAAGGTCAAAAGCCTCACAGGGGGTAGGGGGGTCGATCTGACGATCGACTGCGCTGGAACGATTCAGTCCGTCCAGCAGGCGGTGGCCATGACCAAAAAGGGAGGCCGCGTGGTCATGAACGGATTTCCACCGGGCCCGGTTGAGCTTCCTATTACACAGATTGTTATGGATGAAAAAGATCTTTTGGGAGTCAGGGCCGATCCGAATACGTGCGAGGAAGTAATTCCATTAATAGCCAACGGTACGATAAAGATTAAACCCATGATCACCCACCTCTTACCCCTCAAGGATTTTGGAAAAGCACTCAAAGTCTTTTCCGAAAGGTTGGAGGGAGCCATCAAGGTAATCCTCAAACCCTGGGCTTGAGAAGGGGCTTACTTATTTTCTATTTAACCGTGGAATAAAGGAGGTAATGGACTATGAAAGCAAGACATCGATTCTTTTATGTTGTTCTGATGGTACTGGTACTTTACACACTCGCACCGTCTGCATCTTTTGCAGCCTACCCCGATCATCCCATCCAGCTCATCATTCCTTACGTGGCGGGTGCGACCGGAGACATCACGGCCAGAATGGTGGCGGATGAGTTAGAGAAGATTCTCGGCACAAAGGTTATCCCGAATAACAAACCTGGGGCAGGAAGTGTTTTGGGCGCGGACACGGCAATTCGATCAAAGAAAGATGGATACACGCTGCTCTATGCCGGCGCTTCAGCCTTCGTCTATGCCCCCAATGCCAATCCGGACGTTGTTCAGTATGACCCAGTCAAGGATGTGGAGCCCTTAGGATTTCATTATTTCTTTCCCACAGTGATTGGAGTCAAGGCAGACGCGCCCTGGAAGAACTTCCGAGAATTTGTTGACTATGCCAAGAAGAATCCGGGGAAAATCCGCATTACCTCGATCGGTGTCGGTTCTTCGACCCACTTTGCAATAGAGATGCTTCAATCCATCACGGGTACCCAACTGACGCATGTTCCGTTCAAAGGAGGAGAAAGTGTCATCACCGCCGTCTTAGGCGGGCATGTGGAAGCCACCCTCGATGGTTTCGGGAAGGTGCAGCCCCATATGGACGCGGGAAAGATGAGGATACTCCTGGTTGACCCTAAAAAGGCCACTCACCCCGAAATCCCAACACTCACGGAATTGGGTTACCCACAGGGTCTGCCTGCTACCTGGTTCGCCTTGTTTGCCCCCGCGGGAATCCCCGAAGAGGTCAAGCAGGTTCTGGTCCCAGCGGTCGAAAAGGCTGTAAAAGCTACAAAACCTAAGATTGAACAGATGGGAAGTATATGTGAATACAAGGGGCCTGCAGAACTGAGAAAGTTGAGGGACGAGGAGTACAAACGGACCTACGAGATCGCAGTGAAATTGGGCCTGCGCAAACCATAAATAGATGGAATAGTGGAACGTTGGAACATAAACCCTGGAATGTTGGAATGATGGAATGTTGGGATAATGGGCAAAAAAGCATTTTTTACACCGTTCCATTATTCTCTTTGTCTGTCCCATTATTCCATTCTTCCAATCTTCCATTATTCCGGTTTAAATGATTCCAGTCCAATATGATTGCCCTCTGTGGTATGATCTTTTTTTCAAAAGGCTAAAGTGTTATGAGATGGGATTTTTCTCTCTTATCCACTACCCGCTTCGGTTTGTATGTCGTCCTGTGCAAGGTTCCGTAGGGGACGAATTTGATCTCCGGAACCACCTGGCATTCTTCTTTCAACCCGGTTTTCAACCGCTGCGAGATCTTGGGCAGGTCTTCCTCCCGGAAAAATTCCACAAAAACGGTGCAGACGTCCTTGCCTGAGTTCGGATCGGTGGTCAGTTCAATACAGTATTCGTCGGAAAGTTCGCCAACCCCCCTGACCACGCTCTCCACCTGAGCGGGAAGAAAAAGGACTCCCTCACATGTGATCCTGTCCTCAGCCCTTCCCAGAATCCCTTTTACAGAGCGGGAATGGGTTCGGCCGCATCTGCACTTTCGTTTATCCAGACTGGCGAGATCGTTGGTCCAGTAGCGGATCATAGGAGTGGCTTCTTTGGTGAGATGGGTGATCACAAGGATACCTGTCTCCCCGGGGTTGCAGGGCTTCCGGGTATCGGGATCGATGATCTCAACGAGAAGATGGTCCTCAACCCAATGGATTCCTGCCTTCTGGGAACATTCCGAAGCGATCGTCGGACCGATCTCGGCTGATCCGTAATAGTCATAGGCATCAATGCCCAGCCCCTTTTCGATCCGGTCGCGCGTTTCTGGAACTTCGGTCCCAGCTTCTGCGCCGAAGCCCCCGATCCTCAGCGGAATATCGTGCGCAGCGATTCCCCTCGCTTTAAGTCGCTCGGCAAGGTGAAGCGCATAGGTGGGGGTTCCAACAAGGACGGCGGAGCCCGGGTTGACGAGATAATCGATCTGACGTTCGGTCTTCGTCGAACCTTCGGGGATTACGAAACATCCAATCTCTCTGGACGCATAATGGATTGAAATGCCCGCCACCCAGATGCCATAGCCAAACCCGTTCTGGATAATATCTCCCGGACGGACCCCGAAGGTCCACATCGTCCTGGCCGTCCACCTGGATATCTGCTTTATATCTTCGTGAGACCAGATGGTATTGACGGCGGGTCCTGCTCTTCCAATAGAGGGATGGAGCTCTGCCCATGTCTCCGGAAGAGCAACCGTATATCTTCCGAAAGGCGGATATTCTTTTTGCTCTTCTTGCAGTTCGGCTCTGGTGACAAAGGGAAGGTGGACCACGTCATCGAGGGAACGGATGTCATCTGGCCTGATGCCCGCTTCCTTGAATTTTAGCCTGTAGAATTCTGAGCCGCGATGGCATCTTCTCAGCTGAATCTTCAGTTTATAGAGCTGAAGGGCTTCGAGTTCCTTCCGATCCATCAGCTCCATTTCAGGATCGAAATATTTTCTGATCTTCATGTTCCCCCTACTGCGATTCCGGAATGCGCCCTGAACCATGCAAGGTTCAGGGCAGCCCTGCACCCTTAGTGGTGCACGGGCGGATTTAGGAATGCGGATCGAAAATACAGTTTTCGAAACGCTCTGCGCTATGCGTATATCATCTCCACCTGAGCGGTGGTTCGTAGGAGGCTCGATTTCCAAGATTTTCTTCGATCCGGAGCAGTCGATTGTATTTTGCCACGCGATCTGTTCTTGATGTTGCCCCGGTCTTGATCTGGCCTGCACCAGTTCCCACGGCCAGATCGGCTATCGTCGTATCCTCTGTTTCGCCCGAGCGGTGGGAGATGATGGTTCGGTACCCCGTCTTTTTGGCCCTCTCGATCACGTCGAGGGTTTCGCTCAATGTCCCGATCTGGTTGGGCTTGACCAGAATGGCATTGGCTATTCCTTCTTTAATGCCTCTCGTGAGCCGGACAGGGTTGGTGACGAAAAGGTCGTCTCCCACCAGTTGTATCCTTTTCGCAAGGCGGTCCGTCAGGGCCTTCCATCCATTCCAATCATCTTCGGCAAGCCCGTCTTCAATGGAGAGGATGGGGAATTTGTCGATCAATTCCTCATAGAAATCGATCATTCCGGTCGAAGTTCTTTTCGGCTTCTTTTCAGCCTTTAGAAAATACGATCCGTTCTGATAGAAGGAGGTGGCTGCCGCATCAATGGCAAGGGCCACGTCCCTTCCGGGCCTGTAGCCCGATTTCTTGACCGCCTCCACGATCAGGGAGAAAGCCTCTTCATTGGAGTGAAGGTCAGGGGCAAATCCTCCCTCGTCGCCAACAGAGGTCTTATAACCCCTTTCTTTCAGGATGGCCTTGAGGTGATGAAACACCTCCACGCCCATTCGGAGAGCTTCCTTAAAGCTGCCGGCTCCGACGGGGAGGATCATACATTCCTGTAAATCTAAGTTGTTGTCGGCGTGAAGGCCTCCGTTTAGGATATTCATCATGGGAAGGGGAAGAGAGTGGGCAAAAAGACCTCCCAGATGTTGGTAAAGGGGAATACCGAAATAATTCGCCGCCGCCTTGGCGCAGGCTAGGGAGACGGCGAGGATTGCATTGGCTCCCAGCCTGCTCTTGTTCGGAGTTCCGTCCAATCGGAGCATCACTGCGTCGACGTTCTTCTGATTCAAAACACTCATCCCTGCAAGCTTGGGCGCGATCAGGCGTTGGATGTTCAGCACCGCCTTCTGAGCCCCCCTGCCCAGGTAACGCTTTGGATCCTTATCCCGCAGTTCCAGGGCTTCATGTTTTCCGGTGGAGGCTCCTGAGGGAACAGAGGCTTCTCCTGAGAAACCGCTTTCCAGGACGACCTTCGCTTCAACGGTGGGATTCCCCCTCGAATCGATGATCTCTCTTCCTGTGATCTCTGCGATGACTGGCATATTCACCCCCTTAAAAAACATGGAATATTGGAATGATAGAATGTTGGAATAATGGGAAACCCCCAAAAAACTCAATGGGGAGAAACAATCCTTTTTGCCCGTTTCTCCGTTTCATTTCCCATATTCCAGGTATTTTCGCCAGTATTCTCCCGCGGTGCGCGGGATTCCAGGATTCCATTATTCCATGTTTACTTTTTTTTCATTCAAGATCTTTGTCCCCAGATAGACGTAATGAGATCCCGAGAGAATGGTGAAAAGGGTGGTTCCATAGATGGCAAAAGATGAGAGCCAGCCAAGATCCGGATAATAGGCTGTGATAAAGAAGATCAAGATGGTAGAAATTTGGAAGACGGTAGTGATCTTGCTTAAAAGGCTTGGCCGGATGCTGGGACGCCGATTGGTAAGGATGGCCATCAGAAGGAACCCGACGAAGATGATGACATCCCGGGTAATGACGATGACAGCCAACCAGTTGGGAAGGATGTCGATAATGGCCAAGGTGATGAATGCGGAAGAAAGGAGGAGTTTGTCCGCGATGGGGTCGAGATAGGCTCCCAGTTCGGTACGCTGATGAGTGAGGCGTGCGACGAGACCGTCGATCCCGTCCGTAATTCCCGCCACAGCGAAAGTGATTGCAGCCCACCCAAAATATCTGTTGATAATAAGGATGACGAAGACGGGAATCAGAAGAATCCTGATAAAAGTCAAAACATTCGGCAGATTCATGGCATTCGAAAGTTGGGAGTCATGAGTTCGGAGCTCGGAGATACGTAAGTCAAAACTTACCCGTCGTAAAAGGGTTCGGTTTCACCCCTGTACAGGTTTTCAAAGGTCGTAAATTTGGCTAAGAAAGTCAGTTCGATCTTTCCGATAGGTCCGTTCCGCTGCTTCCCGATGATCACCTCTGCCTTGCCCCGATTCGGGTTATCTTCCGACCGGTTATATACTTCATCCCGGTAAATAAAAAGGATCACATCTGCATCTTGCTCAATGGCTCCCGATTCCCGGAGGTCTGACAATTGAGGTCGCCTGTCCGTTCGTACTTCCACGCTTCGGCTGAGCTGGGAAACAGCGATGACAGGGATATTCAGTTCTTTGGCCAGCCCCTTCAGAGAGCGTGAGATTTCGGAGATCTCCTGCTGCCGGCTCTCTACCTGGGACCTTCCTTTCATGAGCTGGAGGTAGTCAACAATCACCAATCCCAGGCCATGCTCACCCTTGAGACGACGG
>Ga0214473_10002074_pt1 | contig 25192 bp, 21 predicted proteins | sample RVTome_7_FD_203509 | JGI IMG/M metagenome (GOLD analysis project Ga0214473, IMG submission 203509) | Soil microbial communities from uranium-contaminated site in the Upper Colorado River Basin, Wyoming, United States - RVT98D197 | ecosystem: Environmental > Terrestrial > Soil > Contaminated >... | reverse complement strand
GCGTCTATAAGGGATTCGTCATCGGAGAAGAAGACGTATTTCTCGTTTATCCCTGAAAGCTCTTCGACTATTTTTTCGGGCTTCCGGGTGAGGTATTTCCCGCCTGTGAGCTTCCAGAGGGCGCAGAACTTGCACCTGAACGGGCATCCCTTGGATGTCCTGATGGAAGCGAGCGGCCTCATCCAGTCTATGTAGTAATCGTTTCTATAGCTCCCCGTAAAATTCCTTGCCGGAAAGGGCAGGCTGTCAAGATCAAAAGCCTGCTCGGAGGGGATTTTTACAATGGAACCGTCTTTGGAGTACGCCGTCCCCGGAATGCCGTCCAAGGGTTCTTTCTTCTCAAGCCGCCTTACTATCTCTTTGAATGAGAACACTCCCTCTCCCATTACGACCATATCTATGAAAGGCCCGTTAAAGTCCTCCGGGGAGACGGTCGCGTGGTGGCCTCCGATAATGGTGAAAACACCGGGGTCCCAGTCCTTGGCGGCTTTTAAAAGGCCTTTCGAGACGTTCACGTTCACCGTATATGACGTAATCCCCACTATATCGGGCCTGAACCCGGAAAGGGTCTTTTCAAGCCCCTTTTCAAGCCGCATATCGAGAATTTTTATATCGTGGGAATCCGCGACAGCAGACGCGAGATACTCAAGTCCCAAGGGCTCAAAGATATAAAAATCCTCGCCTCCGATGGTTGCCGGGGCCTTGGGCGGTTGAATGAGCAGTATTTTCATTTACGGCCTCTTTTATAATACTAATCCCTTTGCTTTTGCAAACCTTCATGGAAGTCCAAAGAGCAATAATAGAGCAAAAAAAGTCAATATTTACTTTACATTTGCTACTTACTTATGTGAAAATTAGGCGCTTTTACTAAAAAAGGAAGCTTTAATGGACCTGGCGAAGATCAGGAAAAAGCTTAAAGAAGCAAAAAAAAGGGAAACCGGGGCGGAAATCGAGAAAAAGGAAAAAGATTCCCCCCCCGAGCCCGAAAAATTGCGGCCCGAAAAATTAAGCCGGGAAGAAATATCGCCCCCGGCTCCTTCCCCATCTGAAGAAACACCGAAAGAAGCCCCCATCAAACTCGAAGAGGAAGAGACCTCAATCCCGGAGATTATAGAAGAAACACCCGAACCGGAGATACCCGCAGCACCTCCTGAAAAGGAGAGAGGAGAGGAGGCCGCCAAACTTGTAGAAGAGGGGGCCGGTGAGGGAGAGGCGTCTCCCGAAGGGGAGGCGGCCCCGGAGAATATAATCGAATTCCTCCATTTCAGGCTCGCCGATGAGGACTATGCCTTCAAGGTCTCGGAGATTGAAGAGATACTTAAATTCCACAACGTAACCCCCGTGCCCCGGATGGAACCCTATGTCATGGGCCTGAGTTCCCTGCGGGGGAAGGTCATACCCTTGATAGATCTGAAGAAAAGGCTCGGCCTTGCCGGAGGGGCCACAGGGAAGGAAAAGCCGAGGATAGTGATCGTGAACGGCCCTAAGGGCTCAATAGGGGCGTGGGTCGATCTGGTGGTGGATGTCCTGAGGATCCCGGAGAGCATGGTCCAGGAGCCGCCGGGGCATCTATCCGAGAACGAGGCGCGTTTCATCGAGGGGATCGCGCTCTGGGAGGGGAAGTTCGTGTCAATTGTAAGGACGGACGAGGCCCTGAGTATACTGGCGGAGAATTAGATGGCCCGCTTGAATGAAAAGCTTGAGTTCAAAATCCTCGGGGCGGGTCTCCTTATACTCCTCGTGGGCATCGTCGTCACGACCTTCGCCGTCATGTCATGGCAGAGGAGCGATGTGCTCGGGGCGGCCGAGGAGAAACTGAACCTGGCCGGGGACTTGATCGTGGGCAACATAGAAAAGACCATGGCGACCGGGAACCAGGAGATATCGAAGCTCCTCCTGCCGGAGTTCGGAAAGCTGAAGGGGATTGAGGGGGTCTCGGTTTACAACCCTGCCGGAAAAGACGCGTTCAACCCCGGCTCACCCGCACGGGAGTCCGATGTCCTCGATATGCTTTCGCGGACCCGCGAGCCGCTGCTCAGAAAAGAGAAATCGAGGTTCGTCCTTTACAGGCCCCTTCTGAACAAAACCGAGTGCGTCGGGTGCCATCCGGGGGCCCCGATATTAGGGGCGGTAAAGATTTCCGCATCGCTCGAGCGCGAATACGGGAGGATATCGAAATTTGTCGTCCTGATGGGGGGCGGGGGCCTCCTCGGGGCGGCGCTCCTCGGCATGTTTTTCCGGCTGATACTGGGCCGTTTCGTCATCAAGCCCGTTCAGGAGATCGAACGGGGAGCCGAGAGGATGGCAGACGGCGACCTCGCGATAAAGATGGGCGTAAGCTCGCGAGACGAGATAGGGCGGCTCAAGAGGTCCATCGAGGAGTCCCTGTATTCCGTGAGCGGCATTCTGAAAAGGGTAAAGGAGATCTCGGGCCGGATCACCCATGCGACCGGCAAGGTGGAGAAGGATTCGGCAAAGGCCATCGATTTCACCCGGAAGGAGACCGAGGCCATCCGGGAAATATCGAACTCCCTCGAGGAGATGAACGCCTCGATGACCGAAATAGCCGAAGGCACCGACGGGCTCGCCTCCTCGGTCGAGCAGACTGCGGCCGCGATAGAGCAGATAGTTGCGAGCATCGAGAGCATCTCGGCTACGGCGAACGACCTCTCCTCCGGGGTCGAGACCACCAGCTCTTCGATAGAGGAGCTCTCGGCCACCTTGAAGGATGTCGCGGCGGGTGCAAAAGAGCTTGCGCTCGTATCCGATGAGACGATCTCCGCCATCGAGGAGATAATCGCCTCGATAAAGGAAGTGGAGGAGAAGGCCAAGACCTCGGCACGGCTTTCGGAGAGGGTGAGCAACGAGGCCTCCACCCTCGGGGTCTCCTCGATCGAGAGGACGAAGCAGGGCATGGACAGGATCAAGCGCTCGGTCCGGAAGACGGCCGAGGTCCTGGAAAAGCTCGGCGGGCGATCGGAGGAGATAGGGAAGATACTCACGGTAATCGATGATATAACGGAACAGACAACGCTCCTGGCCCTGAACGCGGCGATACTGGCCTCCCAGGCCGGCGAGAAGGGGAAGGGCTTTTCGGTAGTGGCGGACGAGATAAAGAGCCTGGCCGAAAGGACCGGCCTTTCGACACAGGAAATAGGCTCTCTCATAGAGGCCGTCCAGGGGGAAGTGAGGGCCGCCCAGGAAAACGTGAAGGAGGGCATAAAGTCCGTTGATGAAGGGATGAGGCTCGCGGATGACGCGGGCCAGTTCCTCAAGAAGATACTCGGGAGCTCGCGGGAATCCTCCGAGGCCGCCACTTCGATAGAAAAAAGCACGGCAGAGCAGGCGAGGGCCGCAATGCATATCTCGGAATCGGTGGAGAAGGTCCGCGTGATGGTGGGCAAGATGGCGAGGGCCACTTCCGAGCAATCCAAAGGGGTGAGCCTTATCAGCGAGGCCGCCGAGAAGATGAAGGACGCCTCCCTGAATGTGAAGACCGACACGGAGCAGCAGGCCGAGAGCAGCCGCCAGATCTCGCAGGCGGTGGAGGTCATATCGGACAAGAGCAGGCATATATCGAACGCCCTTAACGAGCAGAAGGCCGGATCGAACCAGATATTCCATTCCGTCGAAAAGATCAAGGACATCCCGAGACAGAGCAGGGACATCTCCTTGAGGATCAACCGGACGATAAGAGAACTCCTCAAGGACTCGGAACTTATGGACACCGAGATGAGGCGCTTCAGGCTCCCCGAAGAGGAGGGCAAGGACAGGGGCGTCCTCAGGTTCGGGATCGTGCCGCTTGAGTCCCCGGCGGGGATGTACACGAAATTCAGCCCTCTCGCCTCCTATCTGTCAAAGAAGCTCGCGAGAAAAGTACAGCTCAGGATCTCGCCGAATTTCGAATCGGCCGTGAAGGAGCTTGGAGAAGAGGGGCTGGACCTCTGCTACATGACCCCCTCCACCTATATACAGGCGCACGATAAATACGGGGCCCAGGTGCTCGCGAGGGCACTGAGACAGGGCAAGCCTTATCACCATGCGGTCATCGTGGCGCGCGAGGGCGGCAACGTCAGGTCCATTCAGGATATAAAAGGCAAGACATTCGCCTTTGGAGACGAGAACTCCACCTCAAGCCACATAATGCCCCGTGCCATGCTCCTTGAGGCCGGGATAGAGATCAAGGACCTGGCCTACTACAATTACCTGGGCCACCATGACGATGTGGCAAAGGCGGTCCTCGGCGGAGAGTTTGACGCCGGCGGTGTCATGGAGTCCACCGCCCAGAGGTATCGCGGCGAAGGGCTTCTTTTTGTAAAGGTCTCGCCGGAGATACCCGAGTTCAATATAGCGCACAAAGGGCTGGATGAGGAGACCGCCCGCAAGGTGAAGAAGGCGCTCCTCGAACTGGCAAATGGAGATTATTCGGAAATACTAAAGGCCATAGACCCGGGTTGCACCGGGTTTGTGGAAAGCCTTGACGAGGACTACAGGGAGATCAGGCTTATCATGTCGAAATTGGGAATATCTTGAGGAGGGGGGGAACGGGATGAAGAAGGTATTTTTTTCAAAGGGGGCTCTGCCCGTAAAATGAAAAATTCGCTCGCCAAGAAATTCATTCTGGTCGTACTTATAACGCTGGCCGCGGGCCAGGCCGTTATCTGGCTCTGGTTGCTTAGCGCAGAAAAGAAAGAAGAGGGCCGCATGCTCGATTCGAAGGCCGCCGCCATCTTCTCCCTTCTTCAGAAATCCTCCGTCACGGGTATGGTGGCGTATGAGATGGCGGCCTATGATTTCTCGAACCTGGAGGGGCATATAGAGGCCCTGTCCGGGGACGAGGACATGATCTCCCTCAGGCTCGAGGACCGGAGAGGGACAGTCCTTAAGGAGAAGCAGTTCAGGCCGGAGCCGGAGAAGGCGAAAAAAGGCTCTTTCCTGTACCTGCCCGGAATCATAGGGCGCACGGGAAAGGTTGTTAATGGAGGGGAGGAGCTTGGCCGGTTGGAGATAAAGCTCGGGGGCGAAAGGGCCAACAGCGCCCTTAAGAGGTCGCTTCTTGCAGCCATCTTCGGGCAGGTCCTGGTTTTTGCGGCCCTCGCAGTTGTTGTCTCCTTCTTTTTCCGGAAGGAACTGGCGGCCCCGATGAAACAGATCAGGGGCGGCCTGGATACTCTCGCCAAAGGGGACTTTGCGGAGGATATAAAGATAGACGGCTCGAGCGAACTCGCGGGCATCGGGGCGAGCCTGAACTCTCTCAAGGAGAGCTACGGAAAGAGTGTTGGAAGGCTCCGGGCCACGGCCGAAAACGTCGAGATGGCCATAATGCAGATGAACATGACCTTCAATAACCTTGGCGCGGGCATCAAGAGGCAGGGGGAATCCATAAACGAGATAATCTCCGCCCTGAAAGGGGCCGCAGGCTCCCAACAGGAGATGGTCGAAGGCACGGAGAAGCTCTCGGAGTTCTCCACTGAAAACGTGACGTCGCTCCTTGAGGTGAAGGCCACGGCAGAGGAGATAGCCACGAGCACGGGGAGGCTTTTTCAGGCGGTCGAGGGCTCCTACAGCGCGCTCTCGCAGTTCTCCGAGTCGGCCAAGGAGATCGCGGCCAATGCCCAGGACGGTTCGAAGGCCGTTGAAGAGACCTCGGCCAGCGCAGAGGAGATTAACGCATCGGTCAAGGAGATCGAAAAAAGCGTCAAGGAATCGGCCACCCTGGCCGAGAAGGTCCGCACGATAGCCGCCGAAGAGGGCGTCCTCTCAATAACGGAAGCGATTGAGGAGATGGAGAAGGTGACCGGGCAGGTCAGGAGTTCGGTGGAGATAGTGGGGAGGCTCGGCACGCGTTCCAAGGACATCGAAAAGATGCTTCTCGTAATAAAGGACGTGACCGAGCAGACGAACCTCCTCTCCTTGAATGCCGCCATACTGGCCGCCCAGGCAGGCGAATACGGGAAGGGCTTTTCGGTGGTCGCCAACGAGATGCATGCCCTCTCGGAAAGGACGACTGTTTCCACAAAAGAGATCGCGGCCGTGGTGAAAACCATCCAGGGCGAGATAGCCGGCGCCCTCGCCTCCATCGAGGCCACGATGAAATTCGTCGAAAGGGGGACGGAACAGGTCTACAAGGCCGGCACGATCACGGCCTCGGTGCTCGAAGCTGCGCAGGGGTCTTCCCAGATGGCGCGCTCGATACATAAGTCGACCGAAGAGCAGGCGAGGGGCCTCGCCCAGATAGCCCTGGCCCTCGAGCACCTGAGAGAGATGATCTTCAGGGTGGCCCAGGCCACGGAGGAGCAGTCGAGGGGCTCGGGCTACATGCTCGCGAAAATGGCCGAGCTGAAGGAGATAGCGGAACTCACCAGCAAGGGGACGAGGGAGCAGGCCGAGGGGACCCGGCACATCACCGAAAACATCGAGCTTGCCGGCGAGAGGATCATGGGAATAAAGGACTTCATAAAGGGCCAGGAAAAAACGCAGGCGGGCATCCTCTCCTCAATCGAAAGCATTAAAAATACGGGGCTTGCAGCGGCCCGCCAGATAGAGGAGATGACCCTCTCGCTTGAGACCCTGCAGGGGGAGGCGAACGCGCTCAAGGAGGACTCCGAGGCCCTCAGTGACTGATGTAAAAATAACGGATGGAAAAATTACGGATGGAAAAATACATTCTATTTAAAGTGGCCGGCGAGGGCTTCGGGATCTCGATCGGACAGGTGGTGGAGATAATAACTTCGCTCAAGGCGAACCCCGTCCCCGAAGTCCCCGAATACATCTCCGGGGTATTCACGCTGAGGGGGGATGTGATCCCGCTTGTGGACCTGAGGAAAAGGTTCGGGATGACGCCCGTGCCCCGAAAAGAACGCGTGATAATAATCCGGAGCGGGAAGGAAAAAATAGGGCTCCTCGTGGATGAAGTGACCGAGATAAAGGGGTTCTCCGAAAAGGAACTCGCCTCCACGCCGGGGCTCATGAAGGGGCTTAAGACCGAATATTTAAAAGGGATAGCAAGGGACGGGAACGGCATGGCCATAATCCTGAACATTGACCGGATACTTTCCTCGGAGGAGCGAATCCTATTAAAAAGTGCATAAGTGACTACAACTACTTTGTCATTCCGGCGAAAGATTTACGGTTTTTAACAGAGTCTTGAAAGGGGCAGGCTGAGATGGTTGAGAAGATAGAGAGGGCCCTCCGGAGCGTGGATATCGAGGCGAGGCGGGCGGCCGTACTCTCCCTGAGGGAGCCGGGGCCCCTGTCCACTGCTTCACAGCTCAAGAGGCCCGAATGCGTACGGGTCCTCCTCATCGGGCTTGCCGACCAGAGCTGGCGGGTAAGAAAGACCGCCCAGGAAATACTCCTCGAGGATTTCAGCCCCGAAGAATACGTTCCGGGCCTGATAAAGCTCCTCTGTACGGACGATAACGCCGGGGCACGGAACGCAGCCATCGAAACACTCACGGCCCTGAACAGGCGCGCCACTCACTACCTTGTGGAGGCTTTTAGCGGCGGGAACACGGAAGTAAGGAAATTCATAATCGACATATTAGGGGAATTCAGGGACAGGAGGGCCCTTTCCGTCATGCTGCAGGCCCTCGAGGACAAGGACGAGAACGTAAGGGCATCCGCCGTCGAGCACCTGGGAAAGCTCAAGGAGCCCTCGGTCGTTGACGCCCTTATCGGGATACTCGGAAGAGGGGACCTCTGGACGGCCTATCCCGCAGCCGACGCCCTGGGCAGGATCGGGGACAGGAAAGCTCTCCCGGCCCTTATAGGGGCGCTCAAGAGAAAGCCCCTCCGGGAACCGGTGCTGAAGGCGCTCGCCTCCCTCGGAGAAACCGATACGCTAAAACACATAATACCCCTTCTCAAGGCTTCATCCAAAACCGTTCAGGAAGAGACGCTCAAGGCAATAGAGAGGTTCTACAAGCGCGGGATTTCGGAAGACGATATAGGGACTGCGCTCAGGGCGGAATTCGGAGAGGGTTCGATAAATATAATCCTTGAGCACGCCTGGGACCAGAGGCCCGATGTGAGGGCGGCGGCGATTTTGATATTGGGGCTCCTGAAAGACGAAAGGGCGATACCAAAACTCCTTGAAATATCTCTCGAAGAGGAATTCGCCCCGGACGCCTGTCGGGCGCTCGCCTTCATAAGCAGGGAAAAGCCGGACACCCTTCTGCCGTTTTTCAGGGCTGAGAACCCCTATCTAAGGAGGTTCGTGGCAAAAGTGGCCGGTGCGGTCGCCCTTCCTGCTTATTACGGGCCCCTCACGGAACTTTTAAAGGACGAGGACGGGCATGTGAGGGCCCTTGCGGCAAAAGGCCTGGCCGGTATCGGAGATACGCGGGCTGCAAGGCTTATAGCGCCGCTCCTCCAAGACCCTTACCATGACGTGCAGGAGGAGGCCGTGGCGGCCCTCGTAAGGCTAAAGGAGGCGCTTCGCCCGGAGGAGCTCCTTAAATGGATCGAGAGCCGGGACACTGCGCTCAGGAAAAATACCGCCCTTCTTCTGGGGAAGACCGCCGGGAACGATAGGAAGACCGTCTTAGCGCTCGGGTTCGTGCTGAAGGATGAAGACCAGGGTGTCCGGAGGGCGGCCGTGAGCGCCTTGGCCGAGATCGGCTCGCCCGAGAGCACGAGGCATCTCTTCCTTGCGCTTACGGACGAGAGCCCGGAGATAAGGGCTGCCGCGGCCCTGAGCCTTGGATGCGCGGCCCTGGGAATCGATGAGATTAAAAAAGAGGCATTCGAGGCCCTGCGCCTCCTGCTCTCCGATTCCGAGGATATGGTGCGGGTTGCGGCCGTTAAGGCGCTGGGGGCGCTCGGGGCCAAAGATGCCGGGCCCTGTTTCATAAAGCTCCTTCATGACCCGAACGGCTTTGTGGTCACGACCGCCATAAACGCCCTCGGAAAAATAAAAAGCCCCGGGGCGGAGAATGCCATCCTCTCGATGCTTGAATCCCCCGACCGCGAGATCGTGCGCACGGCGATAAAGGCCCTCGCGGGTTTCGAAGGGGCGGCAGGCCATGTGGTCCCCTTCCTGAAAGACCCCGACTGGGCCACGAGGATGGCCGCCGTGGAGGCCCTTAAAGAGGCCTCCGGCCTCCATTCAATAAGAGAGCAGGGGCTCGCGATAGAAGAACTGAAGGCCCTCCTCGACACGGAAGAGGACCCCGTTGTAAGAAAGAGCGTCGAAAGGTTTTTAGCCGATGTTTGAGGATGCGGGGCCCGCCGTACCTCTCCACGCGGAGGATTTCAGGCTCTTGCGCGACCTTATCAAGGATTATTGCGGGATCTATTTCGACGACCCCTCCCGGTATATCCTCGAGCGCAGGCTCTCCCGGCGCCTCGAGCAGCGCCAGCTCGAAAATTTCAGGGACTATTACAGGTTCCTCCTTTATGACAGGGCGCGAGATGAGGAGCTTTCGGTCATCATGGACAACCTGACCGTTAACGAGACCTATTTTTTCAGGGAGCAGAGCCAGCTCAGGGCTTTTTCGGAGGAGATATTGGCGGAGTTGAAGGAGGCGAGGAGGAAAGAAAAAAAAATCCGCATCTGGTCGGCGGGCTGCTCCTCCGGAGAGGAGCCCTATACGCTGGCGATGCTCGCACTCGAAAAAGGGCTCCCGGCCAGGGGTTTTGAGGTCGAGATAGTGGGAAGCGACATAAACCAGCGGGTCCTCCAGGCCGCAAGAAAGGGCATATACAGAAGGAATTCCTTCCGGTCGATAGACGATTATTACCTTAAAAAATATTTCGAAGAGGAGGACGGGTGCTTCAGGATAAAGGACATCGTGAAGAGGCACGTGAACTTCAGCTGCCTGAACCTCCTGGACCCCGTGAAAATGAAGCTCATGGGCACGGTGGACGTGGTCTTCTGCCGGAACGTGCTCATCTATTTCCATACAGGGGCGAGAAAGAAGGTGATCGGGAGTTTTTACGAGAGGCTCCATGAAAACGGGTACCTCCTTCTGGGGCACGCGGAGTCCCTCATAAACATCTCCACCGCGTTCGTCCTGAAGCACCTGAAGCATGACGTGGTCTACCAGAAGCCCGAGAAGGCCGGACTGAACAGGGAAACCCCCCTGAATACATATACGGAGCGACTTGGATGAGAAAAATAAAGGCACTTGTAGTAGACGATTCCGCTTTCAGCAGGCAGACAATCAAGAAGATGCTCGAGCAGGTCCCTTCGGTGGAGGTCGTGGGGGTGGCGACGGACGGCATAGACGCGATCGCCAAGACCTTGAGGCAAAAGCCCGACTTGATTACCCTCGATATCGAGATGCCCGAGATGGACGGCTTCAGCTTTCTCAGGTGGATCATGATGGAAAGGCCCACGCCCGTTATCGTCGTGAGTTCCTATTCGGACACGAACACCGTCTTCAAGGCCCTTGAGCTGGGGGCGGCCGATTTCATAGCGAAGCCATCGAGGAGGGCCTCTTCGGAACTGAAGAACATCGAGAAAGACCTGATAGAAAAGATAAGCGCCATAAGGGAGCTTAACCTGGACGTGCTGAGCAAGAATCTGAAGCTCCTCGAGCCCCCGGAGGAGGAAAAGCCCATCGAGCCCTCCGAGGCCGCCATTGATGCGGTCGCGGTCGGCTCGTCCACGGGCGGCCCTGCCGCACTCCAGATAATGCTTACGAAGCTCCCGGGGGATTTCCCGGCCGCTATCCTCGTAAGCCAGCACATGCCGAGGGGTTTTACGGGGCCCCTCTCAGAGAGGCTTGACAAACTTTCAAAAATTCGCGTGAAGGAGGCCCGGGACGGGGACGAGGTAGTCCCCGGAGGCGCCCTGATCTGTCCCGGCGGGGCCCACATGCTCTTTAAGAGGAGAGGGGGCAAGGTCAAGGTGACCCTCAGGGACGCCGATTTCGAAGACCGTTACGTCCCTTCGGTGGACCTCATGATGGAGTCCGCCGCCGAAGTCTACGGCCGGCGGCTGATGGGAATAATACTCACCGGAATGGGCAATGACGGCAGGCGAGGGATGCTGGAAATTAAATCGAAAGGCGGGTATACTATTGCGGAATCGAGGGAGAGCGCCGTTGTCTTCGGGATGCCGCAGGAGGCGATAAGCGCGGGGGCGGCGGTGAAAGTGCTCCCGCTTACGGAGATAACCCCAGAGATGCTTAAAGTGGTAAGGAGCGGTCCATAGATGGAGAAGGAAGGCATATTCTCTAAGGCGGAGGAATTCCTTCAGGTTTTCAGGAAGGGCGAAGAGTTCACAAAGGAGATACTCAAGGAGAACGAGCGCCTGCGCTTCAGGCTGGCCGAGATCGAGGAGAGCCTCACGAGGAGCGGGGACTCGGCCAGGACCCGGCTCTTCGAGGAGCGGATCAAACAGCTCGAAGGCGAACTCGCCTCCCTGAAGGAGCGGTTCTCGCAGGTGGAGGAGGAGAACAAGGACTTCGCCTCCAAGTACCTGGACGTGGAGGAGGAGAACAACAACCTCGCCAACCTCTATGTGGCCAGCTACCAGCTGCATTCCACCCTCGATTTCAGCGAGGTCCTGAGGATCGTCCTCGAGATCATAATCAACCTTATCGGCGCGGAGAAGTTCGGCATCTATCTGATGGACGAAAAGACGAACGAGCTTATGGCCGTTGCGGCCGAGGGGGTCTCCCCCGAGGAGCTCCCGCGCGTAAAGCTCGGCGAGGGCGTTATCGGGAGAGTTGCCAAGGAGGCTGAAAGCTTCTTTGCCGAAAACATCGAAAAGCCCTCCAACTCCTTCCTTGAGCCCATAGTGTGCATTCCCCTCAAGATAAAGGAGCATGTGATAGGGCTCATATCCATCTATTCGCTCCTCGAGCAGAAGAAGAGTTTCTCCCACGTGGACTACGAGCTCTTCAACTTGCTCGCGGGGCATGCGGCCACGGCCGTCTTCTCGTCGAGGCTCTATACGCAGTCCGAAAGGAAGCTCACCACGATACAGAGCTTCCTCGACCTCCTGAAGGAAAAACCGAGGAAATAGGAGATATATGCCCAACATACTGGTCGTAGAAGATTCCCCCACGATGAGGCAGCTAATAAGCTTCGCCATGAGGAGGGTGGCGGGCTCCAGGGTGATCGAGGCCTCGGACGGGGTGGACGCCCTGAAGAAGCTCTCTTCGGAAAAAGTCGACCTCATCCTGGCCGATATAAACATGCCCGTAATGGACGGGCTCAAACTCGTGAGCCTCGTGAGGGGGAACCCGGCCTACAAGGACATCCCGGTAATAATAATAACGACCGAGGGCGCCGAAGAGGACAGGAAGCGCGCCCTCTCCATCGGCGCCAACGCATATCTCACAAAGCCCATCCAGACCCAGCAGCTCTTGAAGATTGTAAGCGAATACATCAAATAGTGAAGGCCCTTATCCAGCGCGTCTCGCGGGCGAAGGTCACTATTAAGGCAAAAGAAATCTCGTCAATAAAAAGAGGAATGCTTGTCTTTCTGGGCGTGGAGAGGGGAGATGCCGAAAAGGATATTCATTTCATGGCGAAAAAGCTCGCCAATCTTCGAATATTCGAGGACGAGGCGGGAAAAATGAATCTCTCCATTAAAGAGATAAAAGGGGAGATGCTCGTCGTAAGCCAGTTCACCCTCGCGGCGGATTTAAGACGGGGCAACAGGCCCTCTTTCGATGCTGCCGAGTCTCCGGAGAGGGCGGAAAAGATTTATGAGGAGCTTATAAGGGAAGTGATTAAAGAAGGCATCCCCGTTAAAGAGGGCGTCTTCGGGGCGATGATGGAGATAGAGCTTGTGAATGACGGGCCTGTGACGTTTATGCTGGAGTCCCGGTAACCCCTCAATATTAAAGGCATCAGTAGAGAGGCTTGTAAAGGTAAAACACCTCGTCCGCCCCCGAATAAAAACCGCCTTCGGTCCAATAGAGGAGCGCGAACTTGCCGGAGAGTTCCGGGGGCATGGGCTCGTTAAGGAGGAGGAGTATGCGCCTCCTGTCCGGGAATGATTTGGACATTATCCGGACCACGTCGAAGGTGGTGAGATTCAGGGTGCCCTCCTTGTAGGCACGGTTCCATATCAGGTAGGTCCCGACGGCGCCGCTTTCGGCAAAGAAGAGTTTTGTCTCCGGCAGATAGGGCAGAATGGACGAAGCGGCCGGGGAGGGAAAGCTGATGATGAATTCATTCTGCAGGTTGTTTGCAGCAATAAAATCCGCCATCTGCCTGGCGGTGGAAAAATCCTCGCTGTAGTCCTTCCGATGTGCGGAGAAGGCCATATAAAGCGAAAAAAGCAGGATTAAAGGCAGGACGTAAACCGATATCTTCCTCGCCAGGGGCGTCTCTTCTTTCCGTTCCGCGTCGTAGCTGAAGGCTATCCACAGATTGAAAACAACATAGATAAGGATAAGCCCGTAGTGCCGTATGCCCAAAGGGTATTTGAAGACCGATATGAAAAGCAGCCAGGAGACGCCGAGGACGGCATTAATGGCGAGGAGGCGCGATTTGAATGAGTAAAGGAACAGGGCCAGTATGGCGAGGGCCGGCCAGACAAGAATTTTCGGGCTCAGGGGGACGAACGGGACCACTGCCGCGGAAATGCCCTCGGGAACCGCCTGCGGCCTGAAAAAAGTAAAAAAACCCATGATGAAGGAATCTTGCGGGGGGATGAGCTGGAGGACCGCCGCGAGCCCGCCCAAGGCCATAAGGACGAGGCCCATTACCGGCCGCCTTCCTTCATTTTCCTTTCTTTTCCAGAGTTCGTATGAATACATGCCTAAAAGGGAAAAGCCCCATAGGAGGCTGAAAACAATCGTGTTAAAAAGGAGAAAAACGAGCCCGCCGTAGACGAGCGGCCTTTCGAAGCGCCTGGGATAAGATGTTGCGATGGCAAAGAGGAGTAAGACCGCCAGAATGTAATTCCTGCTTATGACGGCATACTCGTATCCCAGGAGAAATGAAAAGGCGAGCGCGGCGCTTGTCACGATGGGAAAAGGTGAATAAAGGAGCAATATCGAAACAGCCGCCACGGCGAGCGCCCAGTGCAGTATCTGCTGTGAAAGGATCGGAAGGCCGGATTTCGCCAGAGGGACAAGGAGCAGATGCCAGAGGACGGGATGTCCCTCATATCCCGCGATCCTGAAAATACCGGGGAGGTCCAAATCTCTCGCGATGAGCCATGCTTGGGCCTCGTCCCGCCAAGGCTCGTGGTGGAGCGTGGTAAAGAGGGTGACTGCCGCATAAAGGACGAGGAGGAGGAGCGGGACCGCCTTCTTCTTCAAGCCCCTTTGTCCTCTTCCTGGTATTCCTTGTCCGTGTTTACTTCCCAGATGTCGTAATTTGCCCCTAAAAGATTTCGTGCGGCATAGAGCCCTGTGAGTATCGAGTGGTCCATATTGTTGTACTTGAACATGCCGTAGCGGCCTATGGGCTGCAGGTTCTTGAAATTGGCGAGGTACTCCCGGATAACGCGGATATTTTCGGGGTATGGGGCGTCGTACACGGGATAGGCCTTGGGGACGCGCGCGATAAAGCCGTCAACGAAATCTGCCGCCCTGCCGAGTTTAAGCTCTTCCAGTTCCTTAAGCCCGAGTTTCATAAGCTCCTCGTCCTTCGTGTTCCAGAGAGCGTCCCCTTCGGTGCAGAAGTATTCAAGCCCCAAGGCCGTCTTACCCGGGTCGTCCACCATCTCCGGGCTCCAGTTCCTGAAGTTCTGGATGCGCCCCATCCTGATCTCGGGGGAGTGGATATATATCCATGTATCCGGAAAGGGATTTTCCGGGCAGTTGAGGATGACGTTCACCGTGAGAAAGCTCCTGTATTTCAGGGCGCGGGCCGCTTCGAGCACCTCCGGCGGGGCCGGAGGGTCCAAGCGCTTTATAAGCTCCGTTATGGGCATGCTCGAAATAAAATTGTCGGCGAAGAACGTCTTCTCGCCGTTTTTGCCCGTGAGTATCACGCTTTCGGCCCTGAAGTCCCCGTTCCGGTTTATCCTTACGACCTCGGTCTCGAGGAGGAGGGCGCCCCCCGCCTTCTGCACGTTTTCGGCCATCCTCTCGTACATCATGCCGGGGCCGTGACGCGGATACTTGAATTCCTCTATAAGCGTTTTAATCTTCCCGGTCCTGTCGGGGAAGAGGCTGTTTTTGATAAGGCTCCTCATCGAGAGCCCCTTTATGCGCTGCGCCGCCCATTCCGCCCGTATCTCCGTGCAGGGTATGCCCCATAGCTTTTCCGTGTAGGTCTTGAAAAAGATGTTATAGAGCTTCTTGCCGAACCTGTTAGAGACCCATTCCTCGAACGTCTTCTCCTCCTTGTAGGGGAACACCTTTATATAAAGGTAACTCCCGAGGATGCGGAGGGAGGTAAAAACCCCGAGCCCGGTGAGGGCGTTCATGGGCTTCAAGGGGTAATCGAAAAATTTGTTCCTGTAATATATGCGCGAGGAGCGCGGCCTCGTGAGGAAGTCCGCCCCCAATGTCTCGTTCCAGAGGTCGTTCACTTCCTTCGACTTGGTGAAGAAGCGGTGGCCGCCCAGATCGAACCGGCACCCCTTGTATTCGATCGTCTTGCTGATGCCGCCCACCCGGCTTTCCTTTTCGGTGAGGAGGACCTTTTTCCCCTTCCTTGCGAGGTAGAGGCCGGCGGCGAGCCCGGCCGGGCCCGCTCCGAATATTATGACATCCGCTCTTTCCATTACCTGTAATTGAAGACGAACCTCCTCCTCATGAGAAAATTCCACGAAAGCACGATTGAAATCGTAATTGCCTTCGCGAGCATGTCTTCGAACTGCGTGACGCTCAGCAGGTCTATAAGGAGCCAGAGGCTCGCATAGCTCAAGAGGAGCCCGCCTATTCCCACGAGCACGAAAAACGCGAACTCCCTTTTGATCCTCCCGGTGGTCCTGAACACCCATAGAAGGGAGAGGAGATAATTCGTTACCACGCCCGATAGAAACCCGAGGCTCTGGGCCGTGATGTAATGGTGCCCCAGGCGATTATGGCTCAGATAGAAGAGCCCCGTATCGACCCCTGCGGCAACTCCGCCCACGAAGAGATACCTTATGAACTGGACCGATATCCGGTCCGATTTCCTTATCAGATAGGTTGCCAGAAGGCCCATTTTTCGACTGTCTCCCCTTTAAAGGGGAACATTTTACTCTACTTTTCTTTTAAGGAAAGTGTCAATTAACGATAGACAGGGGGCTCTGCCCCCTGGACTCCCGCAAAGGGCCGACGGCCCTTTGAACCCTCCTTAAGGATGGGGGTCTGGGGGTTAGTCAACCCCCAGCAGGGTTAAGGGGCAGCGCCCCTTTTGAATTGAAGACCGCTCAGGATTGGATGAGGGCGAAGAGGGCGGAGGCCAGAAGTATGGCGGCCCCCGTGAGGAGCGAAATCAAAAGGGCGTATTTTCTTCGCATAGCGCCTCCTTAAGCGCCTCCTTAAATCTTACACGAGATTAAAAAGCTCCGAATGGAAACGGGACATGGGGATGCCCATGCCATACAGGGCATGCTCCACCGCATCCATCATGGGGTCCGGCCCGCAGATGAAGTATTCAAGAGTTTTCCTCTCCGGTGGCAGATATTTGTCCAACATTCCGGTGTTAATGAAGCCTCTTTCTCCCGTCCACGCAGGGTCGGGGTTTTCGATCACATGGACCACAGTTAGATTGAGGCTTTCCTTGAGCGCCTCTATCTCCTCCAAAAAAGCCGCGCGCTCATACCTCTTATTGGAGTAAAAGAGGATTAGCGGGCGGGGATCCTTCCGGTCCCCCAGGGTGCGGAGCATGCTCATCATGGGGGCTATGCCGATCCCGCCAGCTACGAAAACTAACCCCGAAGCCTTGTACCGGTCCATGCTGAAAGAGCCATAGGGAGCGTCTACATAGACGCGCTCACCGGGCGAGAGGGTCTTTATCTTTTTTGTGAAATCTCCGCGCTCTTTTATGGTGAACTCTAATACGGGAGAGGTTTTAGCGCTCGAGGCTATGGAGAAAGGATGCTCCTTGAGCGCAAAAGGCGAGTGCCCGATGGAAATCCACGCGAATTGCCCGGCAAGGAATTTGAACCCCCCCATTTTATTTTTAATAAAATTCGGCCCCTCAGGTGCGAGGCGCAAGGTACAGGAGTCCCCGCGCTCGGCCCGCACCTCCTCTACCCGATAAGGGCGCTTCGATATGAGGTAGGGCTTCAAGACGCGCATGTAAAGGGCAAGGGAAAGCCAGAGCGCCCCCAAAGTGAACCAGAGCGCCCGGTTCGGGAAGGGGCCCGTATAATGCCCTATAAGGAATATATGAAGAAGCCCCGAGGAGACGGCGGTAATTGAAAGGAGCACATGCGTAAGCCGCCAGTAGTCGTATTCGAGGTTTGCCTTTCTCCTGATGAGGGAAATCGATATCATGAGGACTGCCGCAAGGGCGGATACAATACCCGCCTTGAATGCTAAAGGCGCTTTAAAAGGGGCGAGGAGCGTGAGCATGGCCGGGGCCTTCAGGAAAAAAATTGCGGGGTGCGCGATAACGAACACGAGGAGGACGAGCCCGATATAGCGATGAAAATGATAAATAATATCGATCCCGAAAGGGGCCGTGGCCTTTTTGAACCGGGCGGTCAGAGCGAACTGAAGGCCCATCATGGCAAGGGCCGAAAACCCCAAGGCCGAGGAAAACTCCCACCAGAACCCCCGCCCCGTAAAATCCCCTCCTATAAGAAGGGAAAAGAGCGGGGCGATAATTAGCGTGAGATATATTCCAAACCAGAATGCTCGTGTGAGGAAGTATCTCATTTTTCCGGGACAAGCACCAGGTCGAAGCTCCCTTCCTTTGCCCCTTTTTGAGGATAGTGCTGGGTTACGAGGGTGCGGAAACCGGGAGCGCTTGCTTTTATATGTATGTGGGGCGGCCTGCCCGAATACGGAGGCGGGAAGTTGCTCTCAAACCGGTAAGCCCCGGAGGCGTCCGCGATAACAGTGGCACGGTGCTCGTCATCGTACTCTCCGCCGGGCCCCGCAAGCCAGAATTCAATCCTGGCCCCTGCAACCGGAGCGCAGTCCTTGCTCGACCTCACGGCGCCTTTTAAAAGATAGCCTTTTCCTACGCTGCTTCTGACCGGCGCACCGGGCTTGTAAAAGGGGCCGAGCATATCCGGCGGGGTGGGCTTGCAGGAAGCCGCAAGCGCTATCACCGGCAGATAAAGAAACAGAAAGAGCACGGCTGAAGCTGCAAGATAGCCTTTCATATTTAAAAGATATAACTAATTTAATGTGCATTCAATCAGAGACTGAAAAAGGGCGTAGGCGCATGCCGGCCCGCAACATGGAGTGGGAGCCAGGGGTTCAGACGGAGATGGGTAGAGAGGGCGAGACGCGGCGTATTATTGGTCTCCGAGAGATGGGCGAGGCAGGCCCATCTCAAGCGCCTCCCGCGAGATTTTAAAAGCGTTGCGGCTTCCATATTGGAGATGTGCCCGTGCGGGCCCTGAATCCGTTTTTTGAGAAACCAGGGGTAAGGGCCCCGGGTAAGCATCCCGGGGTCGAAATTGCTTTCGAGGAAGACGGCATCGAGCGTTCCCAGGTGCTCGGGAAGCCCCTCGAAGACGTGCCCCAGGTCCGTGAGGATGCCCAAGCGTTTTCCTCCATGCGTTATGACGAAGGCAGACCCGTCCGCGCCGTCATGAGGGGTGGGGATGGTCTCGATGCTTACTTTGCCGAAATCGATCGTCCCCCCCGCGCGGAAATAATGGGTGCGTTTCGGGTCGAGCCTCCCAAGAGGGTGCGAGGAGAGGCCCCTCCTCAATGTCTTCTCCGTAATATATATGGGCAGCCCGTATTTCCTCTGATATACGCCCGCATATTTTATGTGGTCCGAATGGTCGTGAGAGATGAGGAGGGCGTCCACCCGGTTTATTTTTATTCCGAGTGCGTCGAGCCTTTCTTCGGCCCGGATGCCCGGGATGCCGGCGTCAAAGAGGAGTCTCAGGCCCGGGACCTCCACGTAAATCGAGTTCCCGTTGCTTCCGGACTGTAGAGAGGCCGTTCGCATTACGCGGATATGGTACATACGGGTATGTACTTTTATCAAGAGCAGAATCATCCTTCATTGCGAAGGGCTTTAGCCCTGAGGCAATCTCTTTTTAAAGCGAGATTGCTTCGTTTCACTCGCAATGACAAATAAGAGTTTCTATTCGTGATAAACTAAACGGATGCTTAAGGAGCGCACGGATTTTCTCATTATAGGAAGCGGGGTTGCGGGCCTGAGGGCGGCCGTGGAGCTTGCCCCCCACGGGAGCGTGATTGTGGCCACAAAGGACATTCCCACCGAGAGCAGCACCGAATACGCGCAGGGCGGCATCGCCGTGGCCTTGAGCGATGAGGACACCGTGGGGATACATTTTGAGGACACCCTTAAGGCCGGGGCCGGGCTTTGCAGGGAAGATGCCGTGAAGATCCTCGTCGAGGAGGGCCCCGATCGCATAAAAGAGCTTATTTCCTGGGGGGCGGAGTTCGACAGGGAGGGCACAAAGCTCGCTTTCGGGCTCGAGGCCGCGCACTCGAGGAAACGGATCCTCCACTCCCAGGGCGACGCCACCGGGAAGGAACTGGAAAGGGTCTTAATAAATAAAGTAAAGACATTTTCTTCAATAAAGCGATATCCCTTCAGCTTCGCCGTAGAGCTCATAACCGGGGAGGGCGCGTGCTGGGGGGCTGTCATCGTGCGGGACAGAAAGCCGATGGCAATCCTGGCGCGGGCCACAATACTTGCCTCGGGGGGGGCGGGCCAGGTGTACGCGATCACCACGAACCCGCAGGTCGCAACGGGGGACGGAATGGCCATGGCATACAGGGCCGGGGCCGTCCTCGAAGACATGGAATTCGTACAGTTTCACCCCACAGCGCTCTTTCTCCCCTCAGCGCCCCATTTTCTCCTCACGGAGGCGCTCCGGGGCGAGGGCGGCATCCTGAGGAACGAATTCGAAGAGCCTTTCATGAAGGACTACCACCGCCTTATGGAGCTTGCGCCCAGAGACATAGTGTCGCGGGCCATATTGCACGAGATGGAAAAGGCCAGGAGCGACCACGTCTACCTTGACCTGAGGCACCTGGGGGCGGAGTTCGTAAAAAAACGCTTCCCCCGCATCTATTCCACCTGCCTTAGATACGAGCTTGATATCACAAAGGAATTGATCCCCGTCTCGCCGGCGGCCCATTATTTCATGGGCGGGGTCAAGACCGACACCGAAACGCGCACAAATTTAGATGGGCTCCTCGCCGCGGGCGAGGCGGCCTGCACGGGGGTCCACGGGGCCAACCGGCTCGCCTCCAACAGCCTCCTGGAGGGGCTTGTTTACGGGAAAAAGGCCGGCTGTTCCGCTCTGAAATACGCCCTCTCCGATGCGGATGTCGCAAAGAGGGAGGAAGACCTGGACTATGTAATAATGCCCCATTCCATCCCGGCCCATGACGAGATAAGGGGCGCGCTCCGGAGGCTCATGTGGAACAAGGTGGGGATAATAAGAAATGAAAAGTCGCTGGCCGAGGCCCGCCGGGAGATAGCCGAATGGAATTACATACTCCGGAGGGAGTTCCTCACAAGAAGGGAACTTGAACTCAAGAACATGATCCAGGCGGCGGGGCTTATCACGGAGGCCGCGATATCGAGGAGGGAAAGCATAGGGGCCCATTACCGCGCGGATTATCCCCACAGGAGCGAGGAGTGGAAGAGGCACACGGTGCAGCAGAAGGGAACGGAAATAAAATTTATTGAATAAGAGGGTGTGGCATCCGGCAGGAATGATTTGAAGATGGGCTGGCAGGCCTTAGAAAATTTTTTTTAAACTTACACTGGAAAGGGCGCGGGTATCCACCCAGCCGCGGGGTGCATAACCGCGGCAAGTTTCTCTATTCTGCTTTTTTATATGCCTGATGCGCCGCTTTCCTCATGCTCCCGCTCTGTGCGGATACCCGCGTCCTATCCGAATTCCGTCTCTTTGTCATTCCGGCTTGTCCGGAATCTTTCTTCTATAAGGAGAAAACATCTGGAAGGACACCCGACAAGCGGGAGTGACAAGAAAGCGAATCGGCGAACCCTTTCAGCTCGCTTTGAGACCCGCCACCCCCAGCTTCCCATATTTCAGCTTTGAGCTCTTAATTCCATATATAATCTTCTTCTACTGTATCCCTGCCGAGCAGATGCCCGTATTCCCCCGGCATTAGGACCCTGTACTTGTATGGGCCGTGCATTTCGAGGAACCTGGGCACGGCGGGACGGGCCGCGTGCACGCCCCCGAGGAGCACGATTATTGTGCCCTCCCGGTTTTCAGCGAGCCTCGATATGTAATAAGCCATTATATGGTCTCTTATCCGCTGGGCGTCGCAGAGATAAGGCAGAGGCTCTTTATGTGAGGACTTTTCCGTGTCCTCTATCATTTGGGCGTAAACGGGGTCTTCGGAGCAGGGCGTGAATTTCATGCCCGCGAGCGCCTCATGGGATAACGCTGCGGTCCCGTTTCTTGCAACATCCTGTATAAGGGACTCGCTCTCGTTTATCCCCACCAGCGGTATCTTATTTTTACGCGCGTAGGAGAAAATGGGGCCGTATAGGCCGTAAGCGGATTTCCATTCGAAATGGCTATCCTCGAAATCCGCCTCGTCCATCCGGCCATTCACCCATTCATCGAGCGCCCACTGCGTCCCGGTCGAAAACATCTCGAGGGCAATGGTGAGATTTCCGTCCCGCTCATGAATATGGCGTATTACCTCCAGTTGCGTGCGGTGGTCTTTTTTGCTCTCGTGCCGCTCGCCGATAAAGATAATCTTTTCATCTCCGAGCGAGGCAAGGAACCGGGGAAAGGCCACTGCCTGGCCCTCGGGTAGGATCGAGACCGTCTTTTGGGACACGGCACAGGCCGAAAGCATGACCAGGAGAGAGATTAAGAGGGTGCGGACGGATTTTTTTATGTAGGGCATATAAGGGCGCCCAATTTTTCCGTGAGCTTCAGGTTTTCGCTGTAATCCACGGGGCAGTCTATAATGGAGACGCAGTTTTGTTTCAATGCCTCTTTCAGGACCGAGGACAACTCGCCCGGCTTTTCCACGCGGTATCCCCTGGCACCGAAGGCCCTCGCCATGAGCATGAAATCCGGGTTCCCGAAATCTGTGAAAAATTTCTCCCGGTATCTTAAGCGCTCTTTCCATTCGATAAGGCCGTAACCCCCGTCGTTCCAGATGAGGACCACAAAAGAGAGCCCGAGCCTTACGGCAGTCTCCAGCTCCGCCGCGGCCATTAGAAATCCCCCGTCCCCCACGGCCGCGAGCACCTTTCTTTCCGGGGAGGCGAGTTTCGCGGCGATGGCGGCCGGTATCGCAAACCCCATCGAGGCAAGCCCGTTGGACATAAGAACTGTGTTGGGGCGGTAAGCGGGGTAGAAGCGGGCGATCCATACCTTGTGAGCGCCCACATCGCTTATAAGGATGTCCTTTTTCCCGAGGGCCTCCCGCATCTCTTTTACTATCGCGAAGGGCTTCACGGGCCAGCTTTCATCCGTGCCGGGAAATAAACTCCTGGAGAGGGCCTTCAACTTCAAGAGATAGGGTTCCTCTTTTCTGAAATCTATTTTCCGGGCAAGGTGGGCGAGGGTTTTCTTTAGGTCGCCCACAAGCTCGAAGCTCCGGTACGAGGCGTCAACCTCGGCGGGGGTCGCGCTTATATGGAGGACGGGTTTGGCCTTTTTCCCCTTCCAGTAGCGTGGGCTGAACTCGACCGGGTCATATCCCGCCGTGACGATGAGGTCCGCCTTTTCGAGCCCGCACCATATATAGTCCCTGCTCTGAAGGCCAACCGTGGAGAGGAAAAGCTCCTCGTCGGCGGGGACCGCTCCCATAGCCATGAAAGTCGTGGCGACAGGGATGCCCATTTTTTTAACCAACCTGAAAAGCTCCGCCTGGGCGCCCGCGCGCACTACCCCGTTGCCCGCAATCAGGATAGGCTCTTTTGCCTCTTTGAGCATCCTTAGCGCCGTCTCTATCGCATCCGGCGTGGGCTCCGGATGGACCTGGGGGACCGGGGCCATGGGCTCGCCGCCTGCCGGAAGGCATGCCACATTCTCCGGCAGCTCAAGGTGGACGGGGCCGGGCTTTTCGGCAACGGCCACGCGAAAAGCCTTGCGGACAATCTCCGGGACGTTTTTTCCCGTAATGCTTGCCCCCCATTTCGTAACCGGCCTGTAGGTGGAAAGCACGTCAATGTATTGATGACTCTCCCTGAAGGACTCCGAGAGGTCTCTCTGGGCGGTGAGGGCCACGAGAGGGGCGAAGTCCAGAAAGGCGTCGGCAACACCCGCGAGCATATTTATCGCGCCCGGCCCGAGGGTGGAAAGGCATACCCCTGGGCTTTGGGGACAGAGCCTTCCCCAAGCCGTGGCCATGAAGGAGGCCCCGCGCTCGTCTCTGGTTGTGATGAAGTTTATCTTCGACTTCCTGAGCGCATGGAGAAATTCGAGGTTTTCTTCGCCAGGAAGTCCGAAGATATGCCGCACCCCCTCGGCCTCAAGGCATTTTACTATTAGTTGAGATACAGTGAGTTGCGATACGGTCACCAAACTATCCTCATTACTATTCTCATTTAATGAGCTCCCTGAAATCCGTTATGCAGGGGAAGGCCCGCACGCGCCTGCACCTTGCCCTTGAGCTGGATTTCGCCTTGTAGAGGAGATGCTTTATCCCGTACTCGCGGGCGGTCTTGAGGATGGCTTCCGTGTCGTCTATGAAGAGGGTCCTTTCCTTCTCGAAGCCCAAAAGCTTTTCGGCCTTTTCCCAGAAGAGAATCGCCTCTTTAGGGGCCCCAAGATTGAACGAGGCCACCACGTGGTCGAAGTATTTGCCGATGCCGGTCTTACTGAATTTTATCTCTATGGCTTTATAGTGCGCGTTTGTGACGAGATGGACCTTTTTGCCCTCTTTGCGGAGCCATTTTAAAAACTCCTCCACATGGGGATGCACCTCTATAAGGTGCCTGATTTGCTCCTTTAATGCAGGGATGTCAAGCTTCAACTCGCTCGACCAGAAGTCCAAGTCGGTCCAGTTGAGCGTCCCCTCGTAGCCCTTGTACTTCTGCAGGAGCTCTTTCTTTGCCTTTCCGAATGTCATATTGTGCATCTCCGCGTATTTTTCCGGCACGAGGTGCTCCCAGAAGTAATCGTCGAAATACTTGTCTAAGAGCGTGCCGTCCAGATCGAGAAGGACGCAGTCGATCTCGTCCATCGGCAGGAGGGGGGGCACGAGGGGCGGGATGAGAGGGGCCTTCTTTTTCGCCGGATTTTCCATAGACTAAATTTTAGCACAGCGGGGAGGTCGGGGGCCTCTTGAAGGAGTTGCTTACAGTTGGAAGTCCCGCCCGGTTGGGGTAGAATTAACTTGTTGAGGAGTGAAAAATGAAAAAAATATTTTGCGCGGTTCTAATCTTTGCGTTTGCGGGGAACATCACATTTATCGGGGGGGCCCATGCGGGCCTCCTTCAGGGGAGGATCATAAACGCCGACGGGAGCCCCGTGGCCAAAAAGAAGATAACGGCAGAGGGCGTAACCGCCACCACAAACGATTTCGGGGGCTACGAACTGGAGCTTAAGGACGGAGAGCGGGAGCTTCGGGTCACGATAGACGGAAAACAATATGCAACAGAGACCGTAAGGGTCTATTCCCCCCGCACCAAACAGAACTGGAAGATAGAGAAGAACACGCTTAAAAAGGTGCGATAGCTATGGAAGAAGTGAAACAGAAGAAGGACTGGCTGAATATATTCTCAAAACTCCTTCCCGGAGTGGGCACGGTGCTGGCGAGCGTCCTCATACCCTTTGTGCTCCATATAAATGGGGAGAAGAACAGGAACAACCAGCTCTATGCGGAGATAGTGAGCAGGAGGGAGATATCGGACAGCGAACTGCGGGCCAAGATGTTCGAAAACCTGATAAGGAGCTTCTTCACGGGCCAGGCACAGACGGACTCGCCCGAAAAACGGCTTACGCTCCTCCGGCTCCTCGCCTTCAACTTCCATGAGTTCTTCGACCTGAAACCCCTCTTCGAAGGGCTGGAGTACGAGCTTTCCGGGCCGGAGCGGGAAAAACTCAAGAGCATCGCCGGGGAGATAATCGGCAAGCAGGAGATGATGCTGGCGCAAATAAAAGAGGGTGCGGGCTTCGAGGAGCTTGTCATTTATAAGGGAAATGAGAACGCCATAATGGTGCCGCCCT
>Ga0214473_10002073_pt1 | contig 25203 bp, 21 predicted proteins | sample RVTome_7_FD_203509 | JGI IMG/M metagenome (GOLD analysis project Ga0214473, IMG submission 203509) | Soil microbial communities from uranium-contaminated site in the Upper Colorado River Basin, Wyoming, United States - RVT98D197 | ecosystem: Environmental > Terrestrial > Soil > Contaminated >... | reverse complement strand
GTGATCTTGGGATCAAGAGGATCTTCCGTAGTCATCATCAAACCGCTCGATGTCATCCTCTTCCACGTAGTCGCCGTTTTGAACTTCGATGATCTGAAGGAGCTCTTCCCCGGGGTTCTCCAACCGGTGCTTTGTGTCGCTGGGAATATAGGTGCTTTCATTGGTATGGACGAAGTAGACCTCTCCCTCTCGGGTCACTCTGGCTTCTCCGGAAACCACAACCCAATGCTCGCTTCTCCTTTTGTGGCGTTGAAGGCTCAGCCTTCCATTAGGCTTCAGGACAACGCGCTTGATCTTGTATCCGGGCCCCTTTTCAAGAACCGTATAACTTCCCCAGGGTTTCTCAACCTTCCGGTGGAGAAGATGCTCCTCGCGGCCTCTGCTCTTCAATCGCTCAACGATCTCCCTCACCTCCTGGTCCCTTCCTTTTGAGGTCACCAGGGTCGCATCGGGGGTATCCACCACCACCATGTCCTTCAGGCCGATCGTCGCAATGACCCTTTCGCCGGCCAGGATCGTCGAGTTCTCGCTTTCGATATCGACCGTATTTCCCCGGATGATATTTCCCGCACCGTCCTTTTCCATCACGTCGTCCAGGGCCGTCCAGCTCCCCAGATCAGACCATCTGAAACTGGCGGGCACCATCCAAACGTCGGTGCACTTTTCCATGACGCCGTAGTCAATGGAAACGCTATCCAAACCAGAATAGAGTTTATTGAGTTTGTTGGGTTCATTGGGTTTATTGAGTTGAGGAGGCCCAAACAGAAGATGTTCGATTTCTCTTAATGTTTCATAAAGATTGGGGAGCTGCCTTTCGATTTCGGAGAGGATGGTCGCCGTTTTCCAGACAAAAATGCCCGAGTTCCAGAAGTAGCTTCTCTCCGACAGGTACTTCTTAGCTGTGTCAAAATCGGGTTTCTCGACGAAGCGCTCCACCCTGAAGAGGCTCTTCCGTTCAGATTGCTTTGAATCCTTCCTCTTGAGATAGCCATAACCCGTAGCCGGTCGGTCCGGTTTGATCCCGAACGTGACGAGACCGTTCCCTCTGGCTCCCTCGATCGCCAATCTCAGGTCCTTCAGGAATTTTTCTTTGTCTGGAATGGCATGGTCTGAGGGCATCACGACCATGATGGACTCAGGAAGGAGGTGGTGAAGGTGAACGGCAGCCAATCCGATGGCCGGGGCCGTATTTCTTCCGATGGGTTCTTTGACGAACTGAATCTTCTTTGCCTGGGGCCCCAGAGAATCAAGATGGAACTTGATGTCCTGGGCCAGTTTTTCCGTGGTCACGATCACCATATTTTCGGGCGGGATGAAATCCTCGAGACGTCTGATCGTCTGCCTGAGGAGGGAGTCCTCTCCCACGATGTCGAGCATCTGCTTCGGCCACATCTCGCGGCTGTAAGGCCAGAAACGGACACCCGCCCCGCCTGCCAGAATGACGGCAAAGACCTCTTCCATATCCTGTCCTTTTATCACAAACCCTCCTGAGATTGCAATCGGGATCCTGCCTCAGGTCTCATGTTTCAAGTCCCAGGTCACAGGTCTCAGGTTTTAAGAAAAGGTTGCAGGTCTCAGGTTTCAGGTTCCATGTTTTAAAACCTTGAGACCTGAAGCCTGCGACATGTAACTTATGTGTGCGACTTGTGACATGTGACTTTGGTATGTGACTTGCGACTTGTAACCTGACTATCGACTATGAACTAAATTGCTATGTTGCTGAGTTGTTCTGGCATGTGACCTGCGACTGTTGACTCTGGACTACGTTGCTATGAGCTGAGTTGCTAAATTGCTTTGCGGTGTAACATGTGACCTGTTTGAGCCAATAAGCTAAGCTGTCTACTGTGACCTGGGGTTTGCTAGCCGCCACCTGTTCCTTGAGACTTGTGACTTTTTCATGCGCTATCAGCTATAAGCTATTCGCTAACGAGCTGTCGGCCAATGAGCTATTCCGGCTTCCATCCCATTTTTTACCTTCTATTCTTTCTCCGTCTCGCTTCAAAAATATTCGATATTTCTTTGTAACAGGCTGAATTTATTACATATTATTATAAACGTCACCAAATACTGATGATCTGACCCGCTACGTGAAGACTGTGACTCGGAACCCGCGACTTGGGCGGTGTGGCTATTGACTGTGCACAAAATTGCCATCAGCTGCGGCAAGGGGCGGCTCCTATTTTGCAGCCAATCTGCCCGGACTGCGTATTTTATTGGTTGATTTCAGAAATTGTGGTATAGTGTGCCCCAATGAATCAAATTTGAGGAGGAAGGGGGACGACCTATGAGGAAACCATTTTGTGTGATGGCTATTTTGGTTTCAATCATATTCGTTTTTGGGATAACAGAATTAAGAGCCTGCGAAGGAGACGATTGCGGAAAGCTTTCCCGTCTCGATTTTGTCAACATTGGCACTCTTCTGGATGAGACAAACCATGAAGCCGCTGGCTGGGGGCCGATAGAACCTCATGCCCTCCACGGAAACGCGGTAACTTGGGGAGGAATTCTTACCGAGCCCAACTGTGATCTGCCTGATCCTACAAACTGTGATAGAGAAGTCCGAGTGACATGGGCTGGAGACTGTTTTAGAGCGGAAGAAGGACCCGGCGGAAGATTAAGTCTTGGGTGCCTTCCACCAGCAGGAACTAAACCTTTCGGCGCTTTCGACCCTGCTACGTCTTTCGAACCGGATTCCTTTGCTCTCCTCGGTCGTGCGGCACGCGTCGTCCTTGATCCTAACGCAAAACATAAGAAAGGATCCAAAAGTCGCCAGCTCACAATGCGCGTCCTCGACGGCATAAGCTACGATTCGTTCGAGGTTTTTATCAGAAATATCAAGAAAGTGGACGAGAAGGGCCAGATCCCTGCAAAACCATGCGGCGATACAGCCGTTCTCGTATATCGATTCGATCCCTATGCCCCCGAAAACCTGGAGACGAAGGTGATACCCGAGCAGTGGCGGGTTCACACCATCAATCTGGAGTCTTACGAAGGCCAGTTGAATCTCGAGGATGAACCGAATGCCCTGGAGGTGATTATTCAGTCTACAGCAGTTCCATGGGGATTATTTTTCAGAACAGCTACGGCGGATGGTGGTGGATATGGTCAGCTCGCAGTAGATTGGATCGAATTAATCGGGGCAGCCAAAAAACGCCGTGACCATTAATGAGAGATGAATCAGTGAAGCTCCCCACGCATCCCGCCTATGGCGGGACGGAGCATTCTGCACCATCTTCCTAAACCTAAAATGCCCACCCGTCAAAATCGGGTGGGCATTTTCATTTCCCCTTCAGTCATCCCCGAACATCCCAGAATCCCCCACTGGAGCATGGAACGAGAGCGGAAGAAAGGGTGACGTGAATAAGACATTAGCGAATGAATCAAAGGATCGGAGCTGACAAAATAGGCAGGGGTGTTTTTCTTGTAAGCAGGCGGTCGTGTTAGATCGGGGTTAGTTGAGGCAAAGAAAGGACGGTTCGTAGATTAAGAAGAGCGGGAAGACCATTTTCTCTGGAGAGGTTTTTAGGAGGGCGTCAGAGGGGGTTGCGGAGGGCCAATCGGTTTCTCTTCACAATCAATGCCGTGGAGCCCCACGGGCTAAAGCCCATGGCTGCACGCCGAAGTGCCTGCCTTCGTCTCGCAAGGCGAGGCTTCGCGCAGGCAGGCGCTTCACCACGCAGGAGTGGCTTTCTGCGTAGAAGGGTAAACCGGATCTGGAGTTAAAGAAGGACCCGAGGGGGCATAGAATGGTTCAGGTTCAGGGACATACGGGTGATATTCAGGGACAATCTCTCTCAGTTTCGACCTGATGCCTTCGGCGTCTTGCTCGTGGGCCAGCTCTACGAGCTCTTCGATCTTTCCATTGAGCCAGGCCCGGTCACAACCATTTCCTTTTACAACAAAGATCTTTTCATGAGGGGTCTGGACAAATCCCTCCCCCTCCAGGATCAACTCCTCATGGAGTTTCTCCCCCGGGCGGAGACCGATGAATTTGATCTCGATATCGACATCGGGCTTAAAGCCTGACTTACCGATGAGATCTCGAGCCATATCGACTATCTTGATCGGCGTTCCCATGTCGAGGATGAAGATCTCACCCCCTTCGCCCATGGAGCCTGCCTGGAGGATCAACTTGCACGCCTCAGGAATGGTCATAAAATACCGGGTGATTTCAGGATGCGTCACCGTGACTGGACCATAACGTTCGATCTGCTTCTTGAAGAGGTGGATCACACTTCCTTCGCTCCCGATCACGTTCCCAAACCGCACCGAAAGGAAATGGGTCGGCCTGATGCCGTAGCAGGACGTGATCATCTCAGCGATCCTTTTTGTTGCTCCCATTACATTCACGGGCCGGACAGCCTTATCTGTAGAAACCATGATAAATCGACCGGTTCCAAACCGGTGAGATGCCTCCACAATGTTTTTCGTTCCGAGAACGTTGTTGTAGATGGCTTCCCAGGGATTGAGCTCCACAATGGGAACATGTTTATAGGCCCCGGCATGAAAGACGACCTGTGGCTTATAAAGTTCAAAAAGTTTATCCACGGAGACTTTATATTTTACATCCCCGAGAACCGGTGTCACATTCACTTCTGGATATCTCTGTCGAAACTCCATCTCGATATGAAAAAGACTGTTTTCTGTCTTGTCCAATAAAACAAGGTTTTTGGGATGGAACTGTGCAATCTGTCTGCAAAGTTCCGATCCAATCGAACCTCCTGCCCCCGAGACAAGGATGACCCTATCCACCAGATAATCTCCGATACGCTCGATATCGAGATTGACGGGATCGCGGCCCAGAAGATCCTCGAACGATACCTCACGGATCGTCTTGAAGGAGATCCTCCCGTCGATCAACTCTCCTATTCCCGGAGTGGTGCGGGTCTTCAAGCCTGTCGCCTCACAGGCCTGAATGATCCGCCTCATCTGCCTGGCCGGGGCCGAAGGAATAGCAATCAAGATTTCGTCCATGGAGGCATGAAAGGCCAGTTTGTCAATCTTCGGGACGGGTCCCAAAACCGGTACGCCGTGAATCTCCATTCCCTTTTTCTTCGGGTCGTCATCGAGGAAACCAGCGACCACATAGTTCAGTCGGGGATTATCCCTGATCTCACGAAGCATCTTTTCCCCCGTATCACCGGCGCCGATAATCAAAAGCCTCTTCTTCGGCTTGCCCACTTTTCTCATAGCGAATGGATTCAATTGAAATGCGCCATTTACCCCCTTTTCCCTCTCAGCCATAAGAATTCTGATGGTGATCCTGATGCCTCCTGCAAAAATAAGGGTCAGGAACGCATCGATGATAAAGACCGAACGTGGAAACCCCTGAAAACGATAGATGAAAAGGATCGCTAAAATAATGAGGGTTGAGGAGGTGGCTGAGGCCTTTAGGACGTTAAAGAGATCTACAAGACTTGTATAACGCCACATCCCCTTGTAAAGCCCAAAGATGATGAAGACGATCAATTTGAATGGAAGGATGTAGGGGAGCGTCGACTTAATGATGGCCCATTCCTGGGGAGGGATTTTTCCTTCAAACCTCAACAGATAGGCCAGCAGATAAGCGGAGACAACAAGACAGACGTCGAGTATTAAGATGAGGTAGGTATTTTTGCTGCGCATGATGTTCAGCATCTTTCAGGTCTTTCGATCTTCGTGGCCGGCTCGTCTATTGGGTGGGTCCAAAGGAGAAATGAACTATCTTTTACCTGTTGACTGAAAAATTCAGTCAGGATATAGAAATGGATGCTATCGGAACAGGGAAAGGACGGACCGTAAAATTAGAATCACATCCGAGGACAATGATCGCTTCAAGAGGTAGGCTAAATCGATCGCCAGTTTGGCCGGCAGTACCTGAGTGCGATAAACTGTTTCCCAGTCCGGACCGCCAAGCATCCGTTCTTCGTGCCGGTAAATAAGCGAGGCAGCACTTGTAATGCCGGGACGGAAATTGAGTATTTGCTTCTGGTCATGGTTAAATTGGGCAACATATCGCGGATCTTCAGGGCGAGGTCCAACCACGCTCATTTCGCCTTTGAGCACGTTTATAACCTTTGGATGAGGGATTCTGACTGAACAATTCAGTCAACCTCTATAGTTTTATTGAAGTCGAGCCACGGCATACAAGACTTTGTATTCAAAGTTGGGGACGTCATGAGGGATAGGCACAGGTGGAGTATATTCCGCCATTCCATCTGTAATCTCGTGAGGAAGAGATATTAATTTCCCAAAAAAGATCCTTTTCAGAAATTCCTTGCCTCTCATTGTCTTTGGGATGAGATGAAGAGCGACTGCAATTTTTTTGACGCTAGCAACACTTTTTTCTTTGCTATTTTTTGGCAAAGCTGAAAATGCACCGTAAAATCTTACAGTAAAACCGTCATCTTTTAAAAATCTATCAAGTTCTGGGACAGAAAAGTAACGAGTACTGAATGGGCTTGGGTTAAATTCTGTCCAGTCCTTATTTGCAGTAGCGATCAGCAATGTTCCCCCATACCGAAGGACCCTGCGCGCTTCCCGCAAAAACTTCTTCGGTCGGGCTAAATAATAAATCGCTTCATATAGAATCACCACGTCGAAGCTTTTATCTTCAAATGGTAGTTCATGGGCATCAAGCTGATAAAGCTCTAATCGATCGTTATAATAATCCCTGGCAGCCTGCACCAATTTCCCTGTATAATCGCCGCCGACAACACGTCTGGCTTTTTTGGCCAAGTAGCCTAATCCCTGACCAGCTCCACAACCCACTTCCAACACATCCCTGCCCTCACAAAAACTGGCGGCAAAGTGATAACGATGGAACAATCGGGCCACTTGCTCCCGGCTAGCTCCGCTTCCAGGTGTTTCCGTTACAGTACTGTAATCATTTATTAGGTAATCGACCATCGTCTCATTTTTTTGTAAAATTGTTTAATATTTTCGGCTACATAAGCTACCTGCTCATTCGTCAATTCGCAATGGATCGGTAACATTAAGGCGTGTGTTAACATCTTCTCTGTACGTGGCAACTTATAATGAGTTAGGCCCAAAGCAGTAAATTGGTGTACCGCTTTACCTCCCCAAGGGATCATCGTTTCAACACCTTTTTCTTGCAGATAGATCTTTAGCTGATCACGGTTCTCAGCTTCAATTTCATAATTCTGGAAAACGTCAAAGTAAGCATTCCCATTCATAGGCGGAGGAGGCAAATGTAGCTCATGTTGATCAGATAATTCCTGATGATAAAGAGCAGCGATTTCACGGCGACGTTCGATCCACATAAGTACCTGTTTGAGTTTCAAATCTAAAATCGCCGCGTGCAGATTATCCAAACGGCAATTGAATGACCAACCGCTTATATCGCCGTTTGCCAAACGGCCATGATCTCGTAATCGGGTGACTTTCTCAGCAATTTCTTGACTATTGGTTACCACCGCCCCGGCGTCGCCATACGCACCAAGCAACTTAGCTGGATAGAAACTGAAACAACCGGCTAAGCCCCAATTTCCTCCCCTAATACCATTATATGAACCCCCGAGCGCTTGAGCTGTATCTTCAATCACCATGAGACCATTCTTATTCGCGATCTCCATCAATTCACCCATTTCACACAAACGCCCGTTAAGATGGACCGGCATAATTGCCTTGGTCTTAGGAGTAATAGCACTCTCAAGAAGTTCAACATTCATATTATGATCATTACCTATATCTACGAAAATAGGTCTAGCGCCAGAATGATGAATTGCCGCAGCTGAGGCCACAAAGGTGTGTGATACGGTAATTACTTCATCACCAGGACCGACACCAGCCGCGCGAAGACTCAAATGCAAAGCATCTGTGCAGTTACTTGTACCCACTGCATATCTCGTACCCACAAAAGCGGCAAGATTGTTTTCAAAATCGCGCAACTGCTGCCTTAGCATCACATCGCCTTTGCTAAGGACTTCATCTACAGTTCCTAAGATTTCATCTCGCATCTTTTGATACTGCTGCGGATAGTCAATATATCGAACCCTCCAGTCCATACTTCCCCTTTCGAGTTTGTATGTATCAGCAGTTAAGAGAGATTCATCTCGCCACTCGCTTACGCAAATCTGGAATACTTAATCCTAAAATCTTCTCAATAGTTCCTAAGATACCAGAGGAATCTAAGCCATACTGTACACGTAAGAAGTCTTGATCGCCAACCATTGATGAAAAAGTGTCATTCAAGCCAATACGTTTGAAATAGTGCAGCGTTAGATTGGCTTCCGCGAGAACCTCGGCCACCGCACCACCTAAACCGCCAATGACACTGTGTTCTTCTATAGTAAATATTGCCGATGTTTGCGATGCTGCAGCTAACACGGCTTCACTGTCGAGAGGCTTCAGAGTATGCATACTGAGGACTCGTGCTTGAATTCCTTGTGTGCAAAGGACATCAGCTGCTTTTATGGTTTCAAAGAGTTGACCCCCAGTGGAAATCAATGTAATATCATTTCCTTGACGAACAGTGATTGCCTTACCAAGTTGGAAATTGGGTATTGAACCATGAACAATTGGCTCCCCTGCTCGTCCTAATCTCAGATAAGCTGGCCCCTCGTGCTCCACAAGCGCATTTGTGGCAAGTGTTGTTTCAATTGGATCAGCTGGCGCAACAACAATCATGTTTGGCAAAGCCCGCATAATGGCAAGGTCTTCCGTCGCATGATGCGAAATACCAAGAGCCCCATAGGCCATACCACACCCCACAGCAACTATTTTAACGTTCGCATTGTGATAACAGACATCATTTCGAATCTGCTCCAAGCACCGAATAACGGGAAAGTTTGCAATGGAATAAGTAAAGACAATCTTGCCGCTCAGTGCCATTCCTGTTGCCAATCCGGTCATATTCTGCTCGGCCACACCAGCGTTGACGAATTGGTTGGGTATTTCCCTCATGAAACATTCAACAACACCAAAACCTAAATCCCCCACTACCAAGACAACTCTTTCATCCTTTTTCGCCAACTTGAAAAGTGTTTCAATAAAGGCGGTTCTCATTTCTCTGTTTTTAGTTCAGCCAAAGCAGCTTCGAACTCTTCCCCTTGTGGTGAACGATAATGCCACAGCAGTTTATTCTCCATGAAACTCACGCCTTTGCCCTTTACAGTGTGTGCAATGACGCAACTGGGACGTCCCTCTTCAAGGGGAACCTTGCACAGCGCCGTCTCGATCTCCCCCACATTATGACCATCAATTTCCCGCACTGCCCAGCCGAAAGCGCGCCATTTATCACTGAAAGGCTCTAAGTCTATCACATCTTTCACCGAACCTAGACTTTGGATTTTATTGTAGTCCACAATAGCAATCAGGTTATCCAGCTTGTGTTGGGAGGCAAATAGGATCGGCTCCCAAGTGGATCCCTCATCGCACTCGCCATCACTCAGTAACACAAAAACCCGATAAGCTCTTTCATCGCGTTTTGCTGCCAGCGCCATCCCTGCCCCAATGGAGAGGCCATGTCCTAATGATCCTGTGGAAACTTCCACACCGGGTACGTTTATATGGGTCACATGCCCAGCCAAAAAAGAACCGTTCTGGTAGAAAGTATCAAGCCATTCTAATGCGAAAAACCCTCGCTCCGCCAATGTTGCGTACAAGGCTGCGCAGCCATGTCCCTTACTCAAAATGAAGCGATCGCGCTCCGAATAGCAAGGAATATTAGGATCAACCCGTAGAATCCTACCATAGAGAATGGCAAGCGTTTCAGCTACCGAGAAGTTTGTGCCTATGTGGGAGCTTTTTGCCCGGTGAACCATCAAAAGGGTGTGATGTCGAATCCTACGGGCCAATTCGGAGCATTGTTCGACGTCAGAGAGTGGATAATTTAGCTTTTCTCGAAATGCATTCATTTAACGAAATCGTATGCGATGTATGGATCCCATTCGAAACGCCGTAATTCAAGGCGGTTGATGCCGACACTTTCCAGCGTAGCCAACGTTTCTCCTGGCCAGATGGGGTTATCGAGCTCGTCGAAGGCGATCACAGCACCTTTGGGCATCCTGGGCAAGAAGGTCTCGATAGCCACTTTCGTCGGTTCATAGAGGTCAAAATCGAGGAAAAGGAGACTGACTATAAGGTGCGGGTTTTCTGCAATGAATTGAGGCATCGTTAAGGTTGCATCTCCACGAATAAGATGCACTTTTTTTATGTGCCCCAAAAAACGATCTTTATCATATTCCTCAATGAGTGCCTGAAGTTCGTCGTAGGAATTGGAATAGAATGTACCCTCCTGTGACATAGCAATTGGATTCGCATCCTTTTCACTCACGCTTGGAAAACCTTCAAAACTGTCAAATCCGTAAATACGCCGGGTCAGGTTCTCCGGTTCCAGCATGGCGCTTAGCTTGGCCCATGCCATCAGACCGAATCCCTTGAAAACTCCACACTCCACCACCGAACCTTTAACAGGTAGAATGAGTTTAAAGATTTCATACATGGCAAGAAAACGTTTAAGGTGGTGACGGCGGACATACTTCGTAAAATTTTCTAACTTAATCTCAACAGAATCGGGACATGCATTAAAAATTATCTCGATGTTCTTACCAGTTTCTTCTTCTGTAGATGTCCGAAACTTTTTCATGTTCATTCAATCAGTGTTTGAAAATTGTGACAATGGTCTGTAAAATGATTTTGATGTCTATCCAGAATGATCGCGTCTTAACGTATTCCAAGCTTAGACGCATCTTCTCCGGGTGAAGTCTCTCCATGTAATCTTTGTCGGGATCGAGGCTCCCTCTCAATATTTCACCTTCATTCCGGAACCGTAGCGAAGCGTAATCAGTAATACCCGGCCTGACAGTCAATATTTGCCGCTCTTCCGATGTATATAAATCAACGGCCCATTGCACTTGAGGCCTTGGACCCACAAAACTCATCTCACCTTTTAAAACGTTTATAAGTTGTGGCAATTCATCAATTTTATATCTCCTAAGAAACTTCCCAACTTTTGTAATCCTTGGGTCATCATCGGCTGTGGAAGAAGCACCATGCTTTTCAGCGCCATCCACCATTGTTCTAAATTTGAAAATCTTAAAAGCATTTCCATACCAACCGATTCTTTCCCCGCGGTAGAAAGCCGAACCACCATCTTCTTTTTTAATGAAAATAGTGATAGCTAGGAAGAAAGGGGTAAGTGATATCAAACCAAACAAAGAAAATACAATATCAAACAGCCTTTTCAGCACGACCAGCATATCTCTTTAAAATGTATTCGCATACTTTAAATATCAAATTTCCCTCTGAAGTTCATTGCGTGTCAAGACTGTTTTAAGAAGTTTCAACCAAAAACTTGGCTTTCTTAAGAGTATCACAAAACCCCATAATGAACCTAGTCCGTATCCAAAATGGAGTGTTGCGAAAATGAAAGGCATTGCTACCAAATATCTCAGATCTCGCTTCCGGTAGGAAACTTGGAAGGACGCAGCAAGATTTGTCAAAGAGTATGCGGCTCCGATCCCCAGAAATACCCACAGGAAGGACCTTTCCAATAATCCGAGCAGCACCGATCCTAACAGACTTGTTACAAAAAAGAGTGGTACCAGATGGCGCCAAGACACTGGCACTATGTCGCTATAGAGAAAGGGTTGAATAGCCCATACGCCATTTGTCCAGTTATGCTTCCAGAAAGATTTTATGTCGGAACGGGCATAGTAATAACTCACAATGTCAGGTACCAACAAGGTTCTTCCTCCTGCCTTCTTGAGTCTAAGATTAAATTGCATATCCTGACCTCTCCCCAGATTTTCATTAAAGAGGCCGATTCGATCAAAAACATCCCTTCTGTAACATCCACCGAAAACCGTATCAACCCATCTTGGCTTATCGTTTTGGAGCCTGAAATATGAATTCCCAATGCCAAACCGATGGGTTAAACTGTTTACTATTGTTTGCCCCAAAAAAGTATTCCCACGGGGAAGGGTTTTTATGATTCCACCTACATTATCAGCATTGTATTTCTGAAGAAATTCGATAGAACGAGAAATATAATCTTTTTCATAATGACTGTGTGCACTCATCCAGATGATGAAGTTTCCTTTCGCATGTTTAATGCCAATGTTAAGTCCTGCTGACGTGATCTTCTTAGGGTTATCCAAAACCTTGATAAATTCATATTCTTGAGCATACCCGTTGATAATTTTCCTTGTTCTATCATCGCTGTCCCCATCAATAACAAGAACCTCAAATTTATCTTTGGGGTAATCATTGGCAATAATAGAATCAAGGCACATGTCAACAAAATTCTCTTCATTGCGGCAGGGGATGATGATAGAAACAAAAAGTTGATTTATCATATTATTGTTTTGCTGTTTGTATGCCTGAGATAAAGACTTTTACAATATGCGCTAGTAAGAACTTCACTCACTTCTTCTACAGCCGCGATTACTAAATTGATTCAAAACAGCCTTAACAGGCCATCACCCATTGAAATTCAGTTAAAATTCGTTGAAAAGCTCGCGAAGTTTAGTCACAGTGTGTCTTACACAGTACTCTTCCATTACTCGTTTTCTTCCTACTTCCGCCAGTTGAATCCTCAAAGTTCCATCTTTGATCAGCCGTTCGAGCGCCTCAGCAAGAGATATAGGGTCCTCCGGTGGCACTAGTACCCCAACATTCCCCTGTAGAAGTTCAGGGGTTCCTCCAACGGTTGTAGAAACTACAGGGATACCATAAGACATTGCCTCTATAAGCGATACGGGAACACCTTCATGGTTGCCGTTCCCAAGATCCACACTAGGCAGGGCCACGATAGCGACTTTACCATCACGATAAAACTCCAGCAATTCGTTGTGTGGAAGATGTCCGAGAAATTGAACAATGTCAATGAGGTTGAGTTCTTTTACCTCTCTTTCTAATTCCTCCCGTAACTCCCCTTCGCCCACTATTTTGACAATGCAATTAACACTGAGACCCTTGAGAATTGATAAAGCCCTTAAGAGATAAGTGTGCCCCTTTACGGGATGCAGGCGTGCTGGGCACAAAATTACCAATGGAGTGCTCTGTGTAACCTGATTCTTAATGAGAGGTGGTAAAGAAACCCCCATATGGATAAGTCGAATTTTCCCTTGTAATTGCTGTTCCCTTAAAATCTCTCTGGCCATTTGGACACCGCTCTCGGATATAAAGCGGACGAAAGAGGCTTTTTGTACCTTCACTTTTAAAAGATTGTTCTCCCTAATATCCCCACGGTGAGCCGTAAAACTCCATGGGATACCGGATATCTGATTTGCTACTAATGCCATTGTGGATGTGGTTGTAGCCCATTGGGCATGAATATGGGTTCCTCCCCAATCTTGGGCCCTTCTTGACAGCCAAAGGGCTTTTGGGAAGATTGTTAAATTCTTCGACAGAAGTTTAAGTGAACGGCTACGAAACAACATTCCGATTGCCTGGAGAGATTTGAATGGACAACGAGCAAACTCACAAAGCGCAACCCAGAGTATCTCCAATGAGAGCAAGGGTTGCGAAAGGGATAGATTTTGAAGCCCTTTCGCATCTGAGTTTATTATATTTCCTGAAGGAGACCGTGGCACGATCATTATTTCCTGTCCCTGTCTCATCAGCTCTATGACCTCAGGGATAAAGAATTGTTCGGCATTACCAAAAGGCATGGTAACTGTGATGTAAATGAGCTTTGTTATCATCTTATAGGTAGACTCTTCTCACTGAGTTGAGTTCCACGAACTTTTACTTTTTTATTAAAGGCAGGTAGATAAATCACCAAAAGGAAAGGCAATATGCTCATCAATGCACTTTTATAACTCCCCATGAGACCGGAACGAACCGCGTTTAACACAAGAGACAAATAGATTCCACTATACAGTAAAGCGACGCAGTCGTACTGCATATTTCTTCTGAACCATTGGTAAACTATCTGTACACTCCATCCATAAATAAACAGGAATAAAAAAACGCCTATTTGCCCAAAGGCCCAGAAGCCTTCCAGTAACATGAAAAAGCCGTAGCCACCACCAGAGCTATAAACAGATGGATAAAAGATATTCACAAACTTCTCACTCAGGGGTAATGGCCTATTAGGATAGATTACTCTTGGCACTAACACAAGTAATTCAGTTATAACAGATGAGCCATATGTAAAATCAGTCTCACCATCTTCTAAACCAGATATGAGACGCATAAGGTTAGTTCCGACCAACAACTCACCAGATGACTTGAGTTCTGCGAAAGTAAAGCCTCGATAAGATATCTCCTCATATATGGCATTGAACATCTCCCTTGGATCACTCGTAAATCGGGCTACAGGTACTCCATTCATAAACAGATAAATCATCGCAACGATAATGGCTGCTTTAAACTTAGTTATATGCTTAATCCGGTAATGGTAAAATACTAAAGGAATTGTAACAGTTGAAATTATAATCCCCCGCCAGCCCGCTAATGTATTTGTCAAAATGTAAGCCCCGAAGATGCTCGCCCCCACGCATTTCGCCCACATCATAGTAGTCCTAGCCATAAGTAACGTTGCCATACAAAGAATCAAAGTGACGGGCAGTATCGTAAGAGAGAATTCAGACAATCCAGATGCGAGAAATTCCCTTCGATCAAGGCGAAGTGGGAGAGCGCGTTCGGCATAGGAAGGAACTTCTGTGAAATTAAAAAGATTATATATAAAGGGGGAAAAAATGATTGCAATTGCTATACCATAGAAAATCAGTTTCATAAAAAAGGTATGATCGTCTATCTTAAAGCGTCGCGCTATTGGCCCCTCATCAAAGTAGATCCTGCAACGCTGTGCCAGAAGCATACCCATAGCAATGCCTGCAAGCCCCAAAATACACGAAATGTAGTATGTTTTCAACACGCCAGTGGTTACGATATATCTATAATTGGTTGTCCCCGTGCCTTCGACATACAGCGCTGAAGCAACTGAGTAAAGAAATAACAAAACAACCAACCCGGGTGCTGGGCCAAATAAGTCGAGGTTCTCAGACCCCTTGTACCCCCATATAAAGAGAACCGCAATAGTAAGGTAGAGGTACACAAACAACCAGAAGCGGAGGTTTGCACCACCGGTATCGGTTAATAAAACAAAAAAAGTGGCCGTTACCGTAAAGGACATTAAGGATACAGCAAGCATTGTGTGATTATATGAAACTTGTTTATACATCATTCAAAAACCATTTGTAATAACTTAAGACGAGTTAAAAAATAATAAATTCCTCACTTTTCCATAAGACAGATTTTGGTCAAATAAATCCTCATGCGGAAGTATTGCTTTGGTAGACGGTTAGATACTTCCTTGCAATTATCTCCCAAGTCAAATGAAAGCTAGCATATTCGAAAGCTTTTTGGGCAAGCCTCTGCGCTTCTCTTTCATTCTCCACCAGTCGTTCAACTGTTTGAACCAATCGCTCCGCATTCGGCTCGATTAAAAGCCCTGTAATATCATTCTCTAAGATTTCAGGGATTCCACCACGGTTGGCGGCAATAATAGGTATCCTTGCATGCATAGCTTCAATGACGGAGTGTGGGCAGGCTTCGTTGAGGGCCATATGAACATAAATATCGGGCAACGCTAACAACTCGGGGATAAAATCCACATTCCCAAGGAAAATTATACAATCTTCCATTTCTCTCTGGTGCACAATCTCTTCCAAATACTTTCTGAATTTCCCATCTCCAGCGATCAATAGCCTCACATCCGGGAATTTGTTTCTTAATAGATCAACTGCTTCTATACATATCTGTTGGCCAGCGACCTTCCAGGCCCAACTCATTACCCCCACAGTACACAAAAGCGGTTTGTTAGCGTACAAAGCATATTTATCCTTAATTGACTTCACCCTGCTTAGATCAATGTTCGACCTAGAACTGGCGGAAGGAATCACGGTATAATTATGAATATCCATTTTATAAAAACGATTAAGATCGACTATGATACTCCGACTAACAGACACCACAGTATCGCACCGACGAAGCAGAAATCTGGCTAAGACTCCGCGAAGGTTGCTATAATCCTTTCGTACCTCGGGCGCGAAGTGTAAGTAGGAACGGACCGAAGGCATAGTATGCAGGGTAATAACGAGTTTTGCTTTATGATTGCAGAATATCTTGTATAGCCAGGCGGGGGCAATATAACTCACTCGCCCTTGGATGTGAACGATATCTGGTTTTAGAATTGTTAAATGCTTGTATGTACAGAGCATCCTTGCAAACAGCCCCCCACGCAATTCTAATACACCTTCTCCGGTTTCGTTTGTCAGAACACATACCTCATGTCCAAGATGCCGTAACTCCGTGGCAAGGTTGCTAACGTATGTTGTAGGGCCACCCTTGGTCTTCAGCCATTGCGGGGTAATCATAGCAATCTTAAGAAACGGAGAAACCATTTTGCTTATGTAGGTTTCCTACAGATCCCGGCCATCATATGTGAAAACACCCAGGGCCATGATAAGTGAATGCTTTCAATTATTTTCGATCTTAGACTCCCCTTGCTTCCTAAATATAGTGAGTGCGGGCGCAACGGTACCAGTTCTAATAGTACAAAACCAACAGATTTCAAGATGTTAGCATACTCGTTCGGCTCAAAGACATATTCAAAAAATTCCACGTCATCTACGTTGCGTCCTGTAAGTTTACGAATGGTCCGATTACGTACGATCCAATCTTGTAGTGCCATCAGCCCTAATGTTTTGGCGTGACTGATGCAAGGAACTGTACAGTATAATGTTCCGTTCGGTCGAAGAACCCGATACATTTCTTTCAGAGCAGCTTCAGGACCATCTATATCATGTTCAATAACACCGATACTAATAATGCCATCAAAGAAATTGTTTCCAAATGGCAGTGCTCTTATATCAGCTTTTTCTAGCTTAAGTTCTGGCCAAAGCGCCTTGGAGCGCTCAATTGCTTCTCCAGAGTAGTCCACGCCCCAGACATCATAACCTTGACCATGTAAAAACTTAACCCACACCGCAAGACCACACCCCCCTTCCAGGATACGACTGGGTCTCTTTAAATAGGTGTTTATCCAGTGCCAATTCTCATCCGAAGTCATCTGGGAGACCCGATTGTCGTTTCTTGAGTCCGCCCATTCGGAATCCCACCTAGACTCCATTGTTGAAACCGGATTGTGCGCTTTTCCTCCGCCACGATGTTCCTTAAACGGCATGAATTAGTTTCTTACTCCAAGTGGCAATTCTAGAACCGTAATCTGATTAAAACATATGCTATAACTGCCATTACCTAGGGTATCAGCTTTCATAGATTGGGAGGCTTGTATAATATGATGCAAGTTGCAGAATATTTGGAAAAGAGATAGTGCAAATTACGAACCCAGTTGCGCAGCCGGTAAAAAGGAATCATCATTCGGGCAACGATCATCACCCTTTTTCGTACCGATCGTTCATTGGTAATGAGATTACCTCCTCGTACAATCTCACCTGACAGTAGCCTTGTGCCTTTAAACAATACCGCTAATTGATTAATAGATGGACGAAACATAGTATCAATCGGATCTGGATGAAAGGGATAGTTTTTTGGGCAGGAGACAAATATGTATCCACCCGCTGGTATCATCGATATTAACGACTGACAAACCAGTTCCCTTTCAACTAAGTGTTCAAGGACATTTGAAAAGAAAATGGATTTGAAATTGTAAGAAGACAATTCTTTGAGAAATCGATGCTCCAGCAAATCACCCGTGATATCTACACCAGGGGCATGCTTTATATCAACATGCTTAACTATGCATTTGGCTATCTGCAGCGGGCCAAAAATGTAATCAAAGACCCAAGGTTGTTGCTCTCTCATAAATGACGCCGTAGAACTTCCAATATTGCACATTGGACAAATTTCTTCATAACCTATCCTTTTAATCTCCTGGGAGAACCACGTCGATTCAGCTTCTAGCATTATGTATTCCTTGGTCTTTTGCAGTTAGAGCTTTTGAAAAACGACTCTCTTGATTACTAAGAACGTGGTCGGTACCGAACAAGCAGCGGTCAAGACAGACATGAACAATACTCCTGCTATGCCTACTATTGTAGCTGGCCCTGAGACTGCGTTACTTAAGACTAGGCGAGCTGTTCCCACAACAGCCAATGCTGCAAAAAGAGGACGCCCCACGTCTTCAACGTACCAGCGGCGGTTCTCACCAGGCAGAAATCTTTTGTGCGTGAAGGGTATTGTGATCAAAAACAAAATCCCATTTAAAGATGTCCAAACCAATGCTCCACCTACTGCGCCGAACCTCACTGCAACAAAGAGTATCAATGGGATAAAAGCAATGAGGGCTCCCAGATAGGTATAGAACCCATATTTGGTGTATCCATAAGCCTGCTGTATAGTAAACGGCATATATAACAAAGCGCTAAAAGCAGCGCCAAGTATCAATATAGACACAAATACATGTGCATTACTTGCAATAGTGATATTTCCTGTCCAAATCAACAGTATCTCTCTGGCAAACATCGCTATCACAAGAACCACTGGCAGAATAGCGACAGACATCAACTGGCAACTTCGATGATACGCTTCCTTTAACCTTTCTACGTCACCTTGCGCTACATATTGTGTAAAGACGGGAAAAAATACAGCATATAAGGGCGCATATAAAAGGAACAACACACCTATTATTTGCCATGCTAAGCTATAATAACCAAAAAATGTTAAGCTAATTAACTTACTTAATATGACTTTATCCAGTTGGTTAAATAATAGGACTGTAACGGAAATTCCGCTAATCCCTGCTGCAAATCGCCAAACACTGTATAACGACTTCTTTTGAAACCGGGTACGTTCTTCAGTTAGAGGTAAGGTCCGCCAAACCATTACAGCAAGAATTGTAACATTCAATATATTCGCAATTAATTGCCAAATGAAAAAATCTAAAACGGGATTGGTAGAAACAGAGACAACAAATGCAGCTCCAATGCCTCGTATCGTCCAAATTAGAGCATTAAGAATGTTATAAAGAAGCTGTCGTTGCAAACCCATAAAACATCCTGTGTAAAAGGTCACAGGAAATTGAAAGGCCACCGCAAGCCCCATTATAAAAATGACTTTCTGCACAGTGTTACTTGCCAGTGTATCCGCTCTCAACCAATATAATCCAATTACCTGCGATAACAGGAGCACAACAATAGCGATAAATCCGGCAATAGACCAGTAGATTATTTCTAAAGCGCGAGTTAGATCGCGTATTTCTTGCTCTCTACCCAATAGCGAACTATACCTTGCTATTTCGCGGGTCACAGTGGTACTCATGCCTAAATCGAACAATACAAACAACGATTGTAGTGTTGCAAAGAACCCCACCAACCCATAGGCTTCCACGCCCATATATCTGATATATAACGGAACAAGGGCTAGGTTTATAATACCAGCCCAGATCTTACCCGCGTAATTGGCGATCAGATTATCTCTAATCCGTGGCAAACGGGGATGCTGCTGAGTAGGTTGAATAACTTTTTACCTCCGGGGATTATTTGGTTGGTTTGGTCTGTCTGGCTTCTTTAGTTTGTCTGATCTGTCTGGTTTATCTGGTCTATCTCGTTTGTCTGGTTTTTTCGGGTTTCTTTGGTTAATCCGGTCTGTACTTCGTATCATAGAGTCATTGAGTCATTGGGTCAGTATTTAAGCTCAAAGGGTGAGGGTGAAGGCGAAGATAATAACTCAAAGCTGAAAGCAACTGGACTGGTAGAGGGCATAGCGCAGAGAGCATTGCGTAAAGCCTGAAAATGAAAGAAGCAAGAAAGTCAAAGCTGAAAGCGATGAAGGCTGAAAGCTCAAAATAGCTTGTTTCGCGAAGAATCCTAACCCACAATTTAGGGAAGGAGAAATAGATGTTTGCCAAGATATCTATCACTTAAGGATGAAGTAGTAAAAGCAGAAAGGTATTTCAACACATGAAAAAGCTGTTTCTGTTGATATTTTTAGTATCCTTTGTTGGCTGTTCTCATATGGGTACTGTTAAATACCAGTTAAAGGACCAAACCTTTCAAGCAGAAAACCTTCCTTATCGCGTCCTTTCGGTCTTTGTCATTTCCGATGGCTCATGGCCGGAGGCGAGCATCAGGACTACGATAAGCAATGTTTCCAATTTGACGATGGGGCAGGTTGGGATTCGCCTGAGAATCGATGCCTGGATGAACCATCCCCTCCCATCCTTCACTCCGACGGAGGGGCTTCAAAACATGGTTCAGGTGATCGGCAAAGACCACGAGAATTATGATTTTCTGATCGGTTTCTCATCCAGGAGCGTGGCTTCCCACCTTATTGAGGTGGCTTTCTGGTTCGCCTGGCTGGGCGCGATCGATGATCTTTACAGAAAATTCATTATCATAAAGTTTCTTGATGAAGGGGTTCTGTTACATGAAATCTGCCATGCTTTCGTATTTACGAGAGACCATGGCATCAGCGGCGTATTGACAGCTGTGCCCATCAAAATTCCACTGGTACCGATCATCTTCAATCTGCCGGAATACGTTTCAAAAGAGGACCGTCGCGAAATGCTACTGAACAAATGGCGAGATTTCAATGAGAAGCCACCCATACCCGAGCCCTATCAGATGGACAAGATAGAAGTGCCAACGTACTAAGGTGATTGAGATTTTTCGTGGCGGTAGTGAAGGGTAAGAATTTTGAGATCTCCTTCCTCTCTGACCAGGTGCCATTCAATATTACCCTGTAATCGTTTCACCTCACCCTTTCTTGGAAATTGTTCGATTTCGTACGAAGCCTTCGCTGTTGCGATCCCTTCAAGAATTTCTATCTTTACATTTTTCAACTGGTATTTAAGCCTCTCATTCCGGTCAAACTGTCTGGAATAGATCTCCCTGATCCCTTCGATCCCGTCTTTTTGGTTCTGGATCGCTCTGGGAGAAAAGAAAGAGAGAAAACCCTCGACATCCCTCTTTGCATATCGGTCGACATATTTGACAAGGAACTGTCGCACCTCCTTTTCCGTGGCGATAGGAGAAGGCGTTGCAAGACCAGCAGGGATTGGGGTGGCCGGTTTTGCCGGGGGCATTTGGGCCCCCTGCGTTTTTCTATCTGTCGTCTGAGAAACAGGGGACTCTTCTGGAATAGCCCAGATGGTGCTTCCTTCTTTCGGCGTCTCTTTTTCGGTCATACCCGCAACTTCCGATTGCTTGATCTGGGTCGCGGCGAACGGAGGCTGTTGGGGTGCTGGTTTGGGTTCCTGAACGTTAGCTATCTCCCCGGACAAAGGTCCAGGACTCGTCGAAACATCCACTTTAATTATTTTCTCGAGAGCTGGTTTTTCAGTCTTGGCAGCCTCTATCCTAATCTCTTCCTGAGATCCCGGTTCCTTCTTCAGCGGCTCTGGGGTGGGAGGGATCGTCTTATCGATCTTCGCAACCTCTTCAGGAACCGGTTGGGGGCCTTTCTGATTAGAGCCTGATCCCGACACCCGGATGAGTCTTTTCGCTTCGAAAACGGGCTCGGGAGGAACAGCGGCTCGTTTCTGCTGAGCAATCAACTGGGGCATTATGAAAATGAAGAAACCCACGATCAGTAAAAGAACAACCAAACCAGTGGGAAGGATTATTCTCTTTTTCTCAGATCTCTTTTCTCTTCGCTGATCGATCTGATTTCGGATCGATCTTTTCAGGAGCCTCTCAAGATCGTATTCCGTACGCGCCGATGGATTCTTCAATACCTGGTAGGCTTCGTTGATTTCCTTCATCCTCTCATCGGTCTCACCCGCCCCTTCCTGATCAGAGGCGCATGGCATCGTCAATTCGGCCCAACGGGCCTCCATCTCCTCTCCGGAGGCCTCTTCTTCAATGCCCAGAATTTTGTAGTAGTCCTTCATAGGATGGCTGACCGGATAAGCCCTAAAATAGGCCTATTTTCGTAACCTCAGGTTTCGGCAGAATACCAGATCAGTTGAGAGACCGGTTGAGGATGCCTTTTGAAGTGATCGATTCAATTAGGATGAAGGAAGAAAATCATTCCTCAAGGGCAAATGGGTACCCCGCCGCCGCCGCCACCACCGCCGCCGCCACTCGCAACAGCAACGACCCCTCCGATGAGAGCCACCCCCCCAATGATCCCAACCCATGTCCAGGTACTGAGGCCTTTTTTCGGAACCTTCTCCGGGGTCACCTCATCGTCGGCCTGTGCAACTTGAATCCCGCCGCTGGGAGTGGATGGAAGGGTCAAGGATTCTTTGGAGGAGAGGGCAGCCAGGACCAAATGGTCCTGATCGAGGATCGTGAGCGCGCCCTGCATACTTTTCACAGTCACCTGGCCATCGGCATGGATGAAAATCGAACCAATCGTTTCACCCGTCTGAGGAGGAAAGGATGTCATGCCTTTCGCAGCCTGGCGCGTTCCGGAACGTGTCACCGAAAACCTTCCAACCTTGATTTCGATACCCACGGTCGAGGGTATCCGGAACCTAAGATGGCCTTTCATGAGGGATAATCGATCGTTTGGACCGAAGGAAAGGATACCATTTTGATCCATCTCGATCTGACTCTTATTCGTCAGGGTGATCAGCGCGAAACCTTTTTCCGTCCTGATCTTTGTCTCTTTCACGATGGGGAAATAGGACGGTTCCACGTTTCGCCAAACATTCTCTTTCTCCTCGAATTTGACTTCCCCTCGAGACACCATCCTTCCGATGAAAGGATCGACCTTCTTCGCTTCAGCAGTCCATTGGTGAAATCCACTCATCAACAGAAAGAGAGAGACGCAAAGAACATAAATCAAAGCCTTATGGATGAATCCTTTTTTCATTGAGCACCCTCCTTTCTATATTCGAAGCAATTCTTCTCATCGCCTAAGAGCTTGGAAGCCAGTTTACGAAAATGCTGCAGAATGCCCCGTCCCGCCATAGGCCGGACGGGCGCGGATGAATGCAGCGGTTTTAAATTCGATACGCCGTCTCGCCAAGACCGACGTAAGCCATTGGTTTTTTGTAAGAAGTCCACCGTCTTCTGGTTAACCCACCCTTTCTTCCCTTCCTGCGAAGCCAACTCGAAGGACCATCGCCAGGAGATAGGCAAAGAGAAAGGCATTGGCGGGGACCTGGATGTTTCTCTCGACAATGCTGTGAAACATCAGTGCAACAATTCCTACCAATCCGCCGATTCCTAAATACCTTTCCGGATCCCCATAGGGGAGCGTCCTGACCCGAGAGAATGCCCGGTAGATCAAAAACAGGAAGGCGACCAGGAGCAGTCCTGCGCCCACCAGCCCGACCTCTGAGGCAAGTTGAAGAAAATCGTTCTCGGCATGGGTGACGAGGCCCGAGATGTGAAATGACCGATACATAGGGAAGACGTGGGCGAAGGTTCCCAGACCTGTGCCGAGAACAGGGAAGTCTCTGAAAATTTGAAGGGTATTGGACCAGATGGCCCCTCTTATCTCAAAATCCTCTAAAACCCCGAAGAAACGACTGATGACGGCATCAAGTCCAATCCCCGCTGCCCAAAGCAGTGAGAGGCCAAGGATCAGTGCCGCCGGCTTCGAGATCCCTTCTCCCTTCCGTGGATCTCTAAAAAAGAAAGCGATCAGGCTGAAGGAGAAAAGGAGGCTCAGTATCCCCATTCTCGATGCCGTGAAGAGAAGGGCCACCATCATAACGATCACACTAAAAGCGATGAAATAGGTCTTTCCATCGACAGAGGAGAGCCGGTGACGCCAGCCTGTAAACGGGCCTTTCTGAAAGGACTCCCGATAAAAAAGATAACCCGTGACGAGGGGAATCACGATCAGAAGGTAACCTGCCAGATAGTTACGGTTGATGAAGGTTCCCGTCACGGAGGTTAAGAAAGACGATGCTTCCAGATAGAGGATATGCCGGTGGCCGCTGAAGAACTCGACCATCCCGTATAAGGATTCTGCAATTCCCACAAACATCACCACGGGAATGAAATTGACGAGACCTTTATCCGGAAATCTCCAGTGCAGGAGGAAGAGGAAGAAGGCCGTCAGGGCAAACCATTTAAAAAACTCGACCTGGGTCGCAAAAGGAACAAAAGAAAGCGGAAAGCTTGAAGGTGAAGGCTGAAAGCTCAAAGCTGAAAGGTCGGAGCCGAAAGGTGAAAGCGCAAGGCGCAGGGCAACCGTTCTGGGAGAAACGATTCTCAGGAACCCTGAAGAGAGGGGAAGCATTTGAAGAAGGAGAAGGGAAAGAAAGAGACCGAGACAGACCATCGGTACGGCAGATGGCTGGATGCGAATGGCATGAAGCCGGGGACTGTCAGGGGTCTTACGGATCAGGGAATGGATTGTTCCGAGGATAAGGATGAAAAGGATACCAAGCTCCATTAATGAGAAGGCCCAATAATCCATCGAGCCAAAGGCAATGGGAGTAAAGATCATTAGAAAAATAAGGATGAGTTTTATGAAATAAGTAAGCATCGTTACCAGGTTATTGGGTTATGGGGTTACCTGTCCTCTTGCTCAGGGAGAAAGAGGTTCTGGTCTATCTGGCATTTGACCATTGAGGATAGCTTCGGGATATTCGGTTACCAGCTTTCTCGCTTCCTCTCTACCGATGATCCTTTCCGCTTCCCTCACCGCTGCCGTTAAACCGGGAGGCCTTCCGTTGACATCGTGGGCGTCCGATGCGATGGCATGAATCCATCTCTTTCTGAGCAGCTTTTCAGCAAAGCGCCTGATCGGAGGTCCAAACCCGCCTGTCAAGCTCATGGCGGTCACCTGGCCAAGACAGCCCATGCGAATCATCTCGTAATACCTCTGTGGTCTCTGCTCAATCTCCACATTCCTCTCCGGATGACTGATGATGGGAGTGATTCTTCTCGCCATTAACCCGAAGAGTATATCCTCCGCGCGATAAGGAATGCTGCAGAACGGGAATTCAACCATTAGGAATCTCGCGTCGTCACCGACCGTCGTCGCCTCTCCTCGATCGAGGTGAAGGAGGATTTCGCCGCAGAAACGGATATCGGAACCAGGCAATACTTCGAATGCAGAGTGCGGAGTGTGGAGTGCGGAGTGCAAAGAAATTTCAGATTTCAAGTTGCAGATTTCAGAATGGAAAAGATGAGATTTTTCTGATTTGGGATAGTCCACTCCGAATTCCGAATTCCGCAATCCGCATTGTGTCAGTGCCTCATTGAGTTCACGGACTTTGGAGAGAATGGTGATTCGATCATTCTGATAGAGTCCGGTGAGGGTATGGGGAGTGGCCACCATCGTCCTTACCCCATCTCTGTAGCTGGCCCGGCACATCTGGAT
>Ga0214473_10002072_pt1 | contig 25215 bp, 20 predicted proteins | sample RVTome_7_FD_203509 | JGI IMG/M metagenome (GOLD analysis project Ga0214473, IMG submission 203509) | Soil microbial communities from uranium-contaminated site in the Upper Colorado River Basin, Wyoming, United States - RVT98D197 | ecosystem: Environmental > Terrestrial > Soil > Contaminated >... | reverse complement strand
CCAAGCGGCCCATCGCGCGCGGACACGTCGTCGTGTTCAAGTTTCCCGAGGACCCCGCGCGGGACTTCATCAAGCGCGTGATCGGCCTGCCCGGAGAGACGATCGAGATCCGCGACAAGACCGTGTACGTGAACGGCGAGCCGCTCGTGGAGCCATACGTCCACTTCCTGGAGCCGCCGCTCTCGCGCACCGACCCGGAGTACGGCCTGCGCTCCGAGGATCTGCGGGACAACTGGGGGCCGCAGCTGGTGCCAGCCGGACATCTGTTCGTGCTCGGCGACAACCGCGACAACAGCCGGGACAGCCGATTCTGGGGCTTCCTCCCCCTGGACCAGGTCAAGGGGAGGGCGCTCATGGTGTACTGGTCGTACGAGGCCTCCAGGGAGGAGTACCATCGGACGGGCTACGTGGAATGGATCCGCGACACGCTGGCGGCCTTCGGCAAGACCCGGTGGAGCCGCTTCTTCCACCTGATCCGTTGACCGCGCGGGGTTCGATCGCGCGAGTGCGACGCAAGTTTGCGAGTGAAAGGGAGCACGCCGATGCGAAAGAAGAGCGAGAGGGGCGAGGGCAAGCTATCGGGCCTGATCTGGCTCGTGGCCTTCGCCGCCGCGGGTTACGCCGCCTGGAACGTGTTCCCCGTCTACTTCGCGAACTACAGCCTTCAGGACAAGATGATCGAGGTCGCGCGGCTGGGCCGGGGACAGAACCCAGACGAGAAGATCCTGGAGCTACTGATGAAAGAGGTCCGCGAGCTCGACCTCGCGCCCTACGTGCAGAGGACCGACATCCGCATCGCCACCGAAGAGCATCGCCGGCGGATCTGGGTCACCTACCAGCGGGAGGCGGTGGTGCTCCCGGGGTGGACGAAGCTGTTCAACTTCAACATCGCGGTGGAGCAGCCGCTGATATTCTGACGCGGCGGCGTGGCGCTCTTGCGCCGGGCGTTACAGCTTCCCCAGCAGCTGCTTGGCGATCACCAGCAGCTGCATGTTGGTCGTCCCCTCGTAGATCTGGCCCACCTTCTGGTCGCGGAAGTACTTCTCCACGGGGTACTCGCACGTGAAGCCGTAGCCGCCGTAGATCTCGATCGCCTGCGAGGCCACGAACTCCGCGGCGCGTGAGGCGAAGACCTTGGCCATGGCTGCCTCCTTGATGAACGAGGCCCCGGTGTCCCGCAACCGCGCGGCGTTGTAGGTCAGCAGCCGCGAGGCCTCGATCCGGATCGACATCTCCGCGAGCAGGAACTGGATCGCCTGGAACTCGGAGATGTTCTTGCCGAACTGCTGCCGCTCCTGGGAGTAGCGCAGGGCGTGCTCGAAGGCGCCCTGGGCCACGCCCACCATCTGCGCGCCGATCCCGATGCGCCCCTCGTTCAGGGTCTCGATGGCGATCCTGTAGCCCTTGCCCACTTCGCCCAGCACGTTCTGCTTCGGAACGCGGCAGCCTTCGAGGATCAGCTCACAAGTCGAGGAGGCGCGGATCCCCAGCTTGTCTTCCTTCTTGCCCACCTGAAAACCGGGGAACGAGCGCTCCACCACGAAGGCCGTGATCCCCTTGTAGCCCTGGGCCGGGTCGAGGGTGGCCATCACGATGAACATCTCGGCCTCGGCTGCGTTGGTGATCCAGAGCTTGCGGCCCGTCAGCTCGTAATGGTCGCCCTTGTCCTGGGCGCGGCAGGCGAGCGCGAAGGCGTCCGAGCCCGACCCCGCCTCGGAGAGCGCGTATGCCCCGACCCAACTCGAGGCCAGCTTGGGAAAGTAGCGGGCCTGCAGGTCCTGGCTGCCCCAGCGCAGCAGCGCGTTGTTCACCAGCGTGTTCTGCACGTCGACGAGCACGGCCACCGAGGCGTCGACCCGTGCCAGCTCCTCGACGACCAACACGGACATGAAGAAGGCGGCGCCGGCGCCGCCGTGCTTCTCGGGGATTTCGACCCCCATGATCCCCAGCTCGAAGCAGGCGTCGATCAGCGTCCGGGGGATGTGGGCCTCCTTGTCCATCCCGGCGACGAGCGGGCGAACCTGCTCCTCGGCGAACTGCCGCACCTGGCCCTTGAACATCTGCTCGTCTTCGGAGAGGTCGGTCAGGGGAAGACTGCGTCGGTCGGTAGCTGCTTCGCTCATGGTCGCTCCCTCGACTCCTATGCTAACTCGCCGCCACGCTCGGTACGAAAAACCCTTGACAGGCGAGCGCGCTCGCGTATAGTGCGCAGTTGCGTATGCTGCACCGAGCCGTCGTGCGACCGCAGGCCCGCGTCAGGCGTGGCTCCGCCCGGCGGCGTGTTCTGGTCTAGTCCACTCGCAAGAACGCAACGGACCGACCCACCCGCTGGAGAGATTTCCAGCGGGTTTTGCTTTTCTCGGGGTTTGGAGGAGCGGCACTTGGGGTTGGCGACGGGAGTGTTCGGAGCCACGGGGTACACGGGGCGCGAGCTGGTGCGCCTGCTCGCCGCCCATCCGCTGGCGGAGCTCCGCTTCACGACGGGCAGCGGCGGTGATCACCTGCCGCACGAGGACGGGCTCGCGCAGGAGGCGGCGGCGTATCTGCTGTGCCTGCCCCACGGCGTTTCGGGCCGCTACGCGGCACAGCTGCGCCGGGCGCGCCCTGACGCCGTCGTGATCGACCTGTCCGGCGACTTCCGTTTGGCCACGAGCCAGGCGTACCGGACCTGGTACGGCCAGGACCACCCGGCCCCGTCGCTGCTGGGACCGCCTTACGGGCTCACCGAGATCTACCGGGAGAGCATCCGGGGCGCCCGGCTGGTGGCCAACCCCGGCTGCTACGCGACGTCGGTCCTGCTGCCGCTGGTCCCGCTGCTGCGCGAGCGGCTGGTGAGCCCCGACGACATCGTCGTGGACGCGAAGAGCGGCGCTTCGGGCGCGGGCCGCACGCTGCGCGAGGACCTGCTGTTCTGCGAGCTCGCCGAGGACCTCTCGGCCTACGCTCCGGGCCGCGCGCACCGCCACGTCGGGGAGATGGAGGCGATCCTGACGGAGCAGGCCGGGGCGGCCGTCACGCTCACCTTCTGCCCCCACCTGCTGCCCGTGAAGCGGGGCATCCTCTCGGCCCTCTATCTCAGGACCGAGCGCGCACCCGACGAGTTGCGCCAGAGTTTGCACCGCTGCTACGCAGGCTCTGCCTTCGTCCGGGTCCTCGAGGCGGGGCCTCCACGGCTCTCCGACGTCGTGGGCACGAACGAGTGCCGGATCTCGGTGCACACTGCCGCCCCGGGCCGCGTGGTCCTCTTCTCCGCCCTCGACAACCTGCTGAAGGGCGCCGCAGGCCAGGCGATCCAGAACCTGAACCTGGCACTGGGCTGGCCGGAGACCGCGGGGCTGCCCGTGACGAGCCGCGCGTGAGTCCGCTGTCTGCGAGCCGCAAGCGGCCTCGCGATACGGGCGGCGATCGCATGCCGGTCCGGGTCTACAAGCTCGGCGGTCCAGCCCTCGAGGACCCGGGGCTCGTGGCACCGCTCGCCGAGGAGCTCCGGCGCGCCGGGACCCGCACTGTGCTCGTCCACGGCGGCGGGCGACACGTGGAGAGGATGCTGCGCCTGCTCGGGATCGAGTCGCGTTTCGTGGCTGGTCGTCGCGAGACCTCGCCCGCGGCCATGGAAGTCGTGGAGATGGTGCTCTCGGGGGCCGTCGGCAAGTCGCTCGCCTCGGAGCTAACCCAGGCCGGCCTGCCTGCGGTGGGCGTATCGGGTCGCGACGCGGGCCTGCTGCGCGCCGTACTCCAGCCGGGCCTCGGGCGGGTGGGGACAATCGTGCGCGTCGCGCCCGCCCTCGTCGTGTCGCTCTGGCGCGCGGGATTCGTCCCCGTCGTGTCGCCGGTCTCGAGCGGCCCCACGGGCGAGTCCCTGAACGTGAACGCCGACGAGGCGGCGCTCGGGCTTGCCGCCGCGCTGAGAGCGCGCAGCCTCGTCTACCTGTCCGACGTGGACGGCGTGCGCATCGGCGGCGAGACGCTGCCGGCGCTGGGTTCACGGGATGCGCAGCGGCACATCGAGGGCGGCGCCATTTCCGGAGGCATGGCGCTCAAGGTCCGGACGGCGCTGGGGGCTGCGGACGCGGGAATCCCCGAGGTCGTGATCGCCGGTCGTGGCCGCCTCGAAGGCGGCTTCGCGGGGACGCGGATCACGCCGGAGCCGGCGCCACAGCAGGCGCGGGCGTGAGCGCGCAGGCGCGGGTGAGCCTGCGCAAGGCCCGCGCGCGCGACGTGGCGCCGCTGCTCGCGCTGATCAACGGCTACGCCGCGCGCGGCCTGCTGCTCGCACGCAGCGAGGACTCCCTGCGTGAGCGGCTGGCTGACTTCACGGTCGCGCTGGAGGACGGGCAGCTCGTGGGCTGCGGCGCCCTCAGCGAGCTGGGACCGGGGCTGTGCGAGCTCCGCTCGCTCGCCGTGCGCGCGGACCGGGCCGGTCGGGGTCTCGGCCGTCGGCTCGTCGAGCAGTTGCTGCTGGAAGCCGGCGAGCGAGGCTTTGCCGAGGTGCTGGCCCTGACGCGGAGCGTCCCCTTCTTCGCGGCCCTGGGCTTCGCGGCCACGCGCCGCGAGCGGTTCCTCGACAAGCTGAAGGCGGATTGCCAGGCGTGCCCGATGAACCTGTGCTGCGACGAGGTCGCGATGCTGCGGACGCCGCAAGAGCGCTACGTGTTCAGCGGCGATGGCCCCCAGCGGACTTCACTCGAAGCGGAGAGGGAGAACGCGAGATGAGCGCTGTCAAGAAGGTGGTCCTGGCCTACTCCGGGGGCCTGGATACTTCGATCATCATCCCCTGGATCAAGGAGCACTACGCCGGGGCCGAGATCGTCGCGTATTGCGGCGACGTCGGGCAGGGCGACGACCTGGAAGCCGTCCGGCGCAAGGCCCTGGCCACGGGTGCCGCGGCGTGTGTAGTGGAGGACCTGCGCGAGGAGTTCATCCGCGACTACTGCTACAAGGCGCTCGCGGCCGGGGCCGTTTACGAGGACAACTACCTGCTCGGCACCGCGCTGGCACGCCCGCTGCTGGCGTACCGCCAGGTGCAGGTCGCGCTGGCCCACGGCGCGGACGCGCTGGCCCACGGCGCCACCGGAAAGGGCAACGACCAGGTCCGCTTCGAGGTGACCTACGGCGCCTTCGCGCCGCACCTCACGGTGATCGCACCCTGGCGCGAGTGGTCGATCCGCTCCCGCGAAGAAGCGCTGGCATACGCGGCGGCTCACGGCGTGCCCGTAGACCAGTCACCCCGCGACTTGTTCAGCCGCGACGGGAACCTCTGGCACCTCTCGCACGAGGGAGGCAACCTCGAGGACCCCTGGCAGGCGCCCAGCCGGGAGATGTTCAAGCTGACCGCGGACCCCGTGGACGCCCCCGACGAACCGGGGCTGGTCACGCTCGGGTTCGAGCGTGGGACGCCGGTGAGCCTCGACGCAAGACGCCTCGGGCCGGTGCATCTGGTGGAGACGCTCAACCGGATCGCCGGCGCTCATGGCGTCGGGCGCCTCGATCTGGTGGAGAACCGGCTGGTAGGGATCAAGTCCCGCGGCGTCTACGAGACGCCCGCCGGCACCGTGCTGCATCTGGCGCACCGCGAGCTCGAGCGGCTGGTGCTCGACCGCGACACCCTGCACTTCAAGCAGTCGGTGTCGGTGCGCTACGCACAGCTGATCTACGACGGCCTCTGGTTCTCGACGCTGCGCCAGGCGCTCGCCGCCTTCGTGGACTTCACCGAGCAGGAGGTCACGGGCGAGGTTCGGGTGCGCCTGTTCAAGGGCCGCGCCGAAGCCATCGGCCGCCGCTCGCCGCGCAGCCTGTACCGTCAGGACCTGGCGACGTTCGGGACGGGCATGGCCTACGACCACAAGGACGCGCAAGGCTTCATCCGCCTCTTCGGCTTGCCCGAGCGCGTGCGGGCGCTGACACGCGAGACGCTGGCGGAGGAGGTGGAGCGTTGAGCGTCGCGTGAAGCTCTGGGGCGGGAACTACGAAGCCGGTCCGGACCGCGAGTTCTGGGAGTTCAACCGCTCGTTCGCTTTCGACCGGCGCCTGCTCGCCGAGGAGATCGCCGCCTCTCGGGCCTACGTACGCGCCCTGGGCCGCTCCGAGGCGATCGGCGCCCGGGATGCGGCGCTGCTCGACGACGCCCTGGAGCAGATCGCAGCCCAGGCACGGGCCGATGCCGCGTTCCTGGAGCTGGACGCCGAGGACGTCCACAGCTTCGTGGAAGCCCGCCTGACCGAGCGCGTAGGCGAGGTTGCGGGCCAGGCGCACCTCGCACGGAGCCGCAACGAGCAGTCGGTGACCGCGCTCCGCTTGTGGATTCGCTCCGCGATCGATCGACTCCTCGCGGGCGCTGCGTCGCTCGTCGACGCGCTGGCGCACAAGGGGCGCGAGGGCGCCGCGGCGGTGATGCCCGGCTTCACCCACGCGCGCCCGGCCGAGCCGATCACGTTCGGCCACCTGGCGGCGGCGCACGCCTGGGGCATCGTCCGCGATCACGAGCGGTTGCGCGACGCCCGCCGGCGCGTGAACGTGCTTCCGCTCGGCTCCGGAGCGCTGGCCGGAACGCCCCTGCCGCTCGACCGCGAGGCGCTGGCCGCCGAGCTGGGCTTCGAGGCAGTGTCGGCAAACGCGCTCGACGCCGTGTCGGACCGCGACTTCGCCGCGGAGTTCGTCTTCGCCTGTGCCCAGCTCCAGACGCACCTCTCCCGCCTTGCCGAGGACCTGATGCGCTTCTCGGCGCCGGAACACGGCTTCCTCACGCTGCCCGAGGCCTACACCACCGGCTCGAGCCTGATGCCGCAGAAGAAGAACCCCGATGCGCTGGAGCTGATCCGCGGCAAGGCGAGCCGCGTCGACGGCGACCTGCTGCGCCTGCTCGCGCTGATGAAGGGGCTGCCCGCGGGATATCAGAAAGACCTACAGGAGGACAAGGAAGCCGCCTTCGACGCCGCCGACACCACGGCGGCCTCCCTCGCCATCGCGACCGGCGTCGTCAGTGGTCTGGTTCTCAGGCCTGAAGCGATGCTCCGCGCCGCGACGCAGCAGGAGATGATGGCCGCGGGGCTCGCGGTGGCCCTCGCCCGCGACGGTCTGGCCTTTCGCAAGGCCCACGCGCTCGTCGGCTCGCTGGTAGCCGAGGCGCAACGCAGCGGAAGGACCCTGGGCGACGTGGCGGCCACGGTCTTGTCGACGCAAGCGCCAGCCGTGGCCGCGCGGCTCCCGGCGCTGCTCGACCCGGCCGAGTCGGTTCGCTCCAAGGTGGCCAGCGGGGGCACTGCTCCTGTAGCTGTCCAGGCCTCCCTGGACGCCGCCTTGGCGGCGGTCGGGGCGCGCTCCCCTGAAAGGGAATGAAGGGCCGTCGTCCCGGGCTGTGCTAGCGTAGCGTCCGCTGCCACATGCGGATCCTGATCGGCACCAGCGGCTTCAGCTACAAGCAGTGGAAGGGAAGCTTCTACCCCGAGGACCTCCCGGATTCGCAGATGCTCCGCTACTACGCGGAACGCTTGCCCGCCGTGGAGATCAACAACACCTTCTACCGCATGCCCACGAAGACCCTGCTCGGTAAATGGGCCGCAGAGGTCCCCGAGTCGTTCACGTTCGTGCTCAAGGCCAGCCAGCGCATCACCCACCGGAAGCGGCTGCGCGAGGCGGGTGAGGACGTCGCCTACTTCTTCGAGACCGCGGCCACGCTGGGCGGCCGGCTGGGCCCGGCGCTGTTCCAGCTCCCGCCGTACCTGCGCAAGGACCTGCCGCGCCTGCGCGACTTCCTGGCGCTGCTCCCGGCCGGGCGCCGCGCCGCGTTCGAGTTCCGCCACGAGTCCTGGTTCGACGACGAGATCTACCAGGCGCTGCGCGACGGCGGCGCGTCGCTGTGCGTCTCGGACACCGACGAGGAGGGGCGGCCCGCGCCGCTGGTGCTGACGGCCGGCTGGGGCTATCTGCGGCTGCGCCGCCCCGACTATGGCGAGGCCGAGCTGGGAGCCTGGGCCGAGCGCATCCAAGCGCAGCCCTGGTCCGACGCCTTCGTCTTCTTCAAACACGAGGAAGCAGGCAAGGGGGCCGCGCTGGCGGCGCGTCTGCTCGAGCGGCTGCGTCCTTGAAGCCGGCGCGGACCCTGCTCAGGCTGGCGCTCTCGCTGGCTGGGTTCCTGGGCACGCTGCTCGTTCTCGAGACCGCCTTCCGGGCGGCGGGTGTGTCGGTGGGCACGGTCCAGATCAACCGCCGCGCCGTGCGCCGCAGCGCGAACCCGCGGCTGCAGTTCGAGCTGAAGCCCGACGCCGCCGCCCATGCGGAGGTGGACTACCACATCAACTCCCACGGCATGCGCAACCCGTCTGTCGCGGACGAGAAGCCGGCGGGTGTCCGTCGCATCGCCGTGCTGGGCGACTCGATCGCCTTCGGTTACTGGGTCGCCGAAGCCGACGCGTTCCCGCGCCAGCTCGAGGCGCTCATGAATCGCGGCGGGCTCGGGCCCGTGGAAGTCCTGAACTTCGGTGTGCCCGGCTACAACCTGGAGCAGGAGACCGAACGCCTGCGTGTCGACGTGCCGCGCTTCGCCCCGGACTTCGTGATCGTGGGCTTCTGCCTGAACGACCTGAAGAGCCTGTCCCACGAGCACGGCCTCGTGATGGATCGCAGCGAGCGGCGCCGCCACATCGCTGGCCGGTTGTGGGACTCGTTGCTCGAGAGGTCGATCCTCGTATCCTGGGTCGAGTACCGGCTGGTGCAGCTCGAAGCGCGCCGCGAGTTCGTCGCCGCCAAGAATCCGGTGCGCGGCGGGATGTTCCCTGGCTCTCCGGACGACCAGCGCCGCGAGCTGTCGAGCCGCTTCGGCGCCATCTCCGAGCTGCTGCGAAGCGCACGCGTTCCCGGCCTGGTCGCGGTCTTCCCGATGTTCGGCAACCGACTCGCCCACTACCCTCACGTGGAGTTGCATCGGACGGTGGTCGAGGCCGCCCGCGAGGCCGGCCTGCTCGCCGTAGACCTGCTCGACTGCTTCAAGGCCTACGACTTCCGGGACGTGCGCGTCGACGCGCTTCACCCGAGCCCCATGGGGCATCGGATCGCCGCGCACGCGATCCTGGACGCGATGTGCGCGCAGGGCGCCCTGTGCGAAGGCCAGGCGCCGCGGGTCGGGCGAAGCTGCACGAGCTACCGGCCGGACGAGTTCCCGCAAGTGCGCGGGTACTGACGCACGCGAGCCACGCCTGGCGAGTCCTGCCAGGTGCACGGATCAAGCGAGCGCTCCCCGCGCCTGCGAGGGCTCGTCTACCTCGACGGCCAGCAGGCGGTCATCGGCGATCGCGCCGCCCTCGAACCGGGAGAGCCCACGGTAACGGTGAGACCGAGACTCTGCGCTACAACCTAGTGACCGGGGACACCCAGCCAATGCTTCCGCCGACTGCCACCGAGGGGAAACGCGTCGACTCCGAATAGCTCTCCAATGCCGTTTGCTCCGGGCTCAGAGACCCGGGACCTTCAACCTCAGAGCGGCGAGGAGGACACCTTGGAGATGCACCGTCAAGGTTCCCTGATCGCTCGACATGATCCTGAGGAGACGGGCTCTAGTCGTCTTCTTGATGCTAAAGCCGACCAGCAGCGCTTCGAGCCCAAGTTGCAGCGACGAATGTCCGCGCTTCCTCGAATCCCCGCCGAGGATCAGCACGCGTTCGCCCTTGGTGCAGAGTTTCATCAGGCCGTTGGCCAATACCTTGGGGTCAATGTGGAACGCGATATTGTTTCGGACCCTGATGAAGAGAGTATTGCGCCTCCATCTTCGCCCCATCTTCTTTAGCCGTTCCCAGTCGGGATTGCCTGCGAGTTGCGTGTCTAGTCCCGCTGACTCCAAGGCGGCGATTGCGTCCCCTGCTTCGTAGAGGATCCCTGCTCCCAGCCAAGCGATGGTGTTGAGGTCCCGAAGGTGCGAGAGCTGTTTTTCGGGCTCACTGAGCAGGTAGCCAAAGTGGAAGAGACTCTGGAGACGATCAGCCGCGATGAAGCACCGAAGAAATGCGACGAGGACATCGGTCCCTAGCGCGATGCGAATCGCGTCTAGGTCGGTCGTCTCGAAAGACCACGAGTCGTCACGACGCCTGATGAACTTGATTCCGAGGCGGTAGGCGCGGATCTTTTCCGAGGGACGCAGGGCTAGTCCTCGTCGCCTGCTACCTTCTTGTTGGTCAACGCGGACAGTCTCTTCTTGAGCAACTTCTCGAGTCCTGTGTTGTTCTCGTATTCTGGGCAGTTATGAACGCTGAGGTCGAAGTGGAGGGCCGTCCCCTTCTTTCGGTAGAGGATTGGGCGCTTGCCGATCGCGTGTGCGTACCCAATCTCGTAGTAGACGCTCGGCCGTGAACCAGTGAGGTCCGCGAGCAGAAACTCTGACGTTGCGATCTCATCAAGGATGCGTTTCGTAATCGTGTCCGAGTGCTCGATGTCGTCCGCTCGGATGGCGGCAATATCGAAGGCCTTGAAGGTCCGCTTGATCGTCTCGTAGGTGTCCTCTACCTCGGCATTGGCCTTGTCCATCCACATCATGACGAACGCTGTGTTCCGCCGAGACTTTGTGACGGGCGACGACTGCGGCTGGGTTGCCACGATAAGCGCAGGGTTCTCCGCAGCACCAGGCTCCAAGACACTGAGCATCCAGAGGGTCTTCTCGACAGCCTCGTCAAAGATGACCTTGGCGTTCTTCACGAGGATGCCCCCTTCCTCGTGGCCAGCTGGCCGCATTCCCAAGACCACGTCCTCGTCATTGATTACGCTGGCATCCCATTCGCGATACTCCTTGCTCTCCAGAGCGGCAATGAGCCTCCGGCCAAGCCAACGAACATCCCCTTGGTCCGCCTCGCTTCCCAGGAGCGCGGACCCCTTTAGCGCCGCCGAAAGACGCGCAACGAGTCTTGCCGCTGCCACCCTCAGGTTCGCACTGGTCTCGAGTTCCTCCCTAGGAACGGTGTCGCGCGTGCGCTCGTAGTAGCTCTCCGACCTTCGGGCGGCAGCGTCCTCGGCGATCAGCTTGATACAGCGCGCGAAGTAGTCCGCACCGTCCTTGGCGAGGGCTTCGAAGTCGGTGCGAAGGGTCACTAGAGCTTCTTCAGAAATCATTTCTCCCAGCTTCAGGCCGCGGCTCGATTCGCGGTTTGCGCTAGGATGTCTGCCCGTGCGTTTCGGCATACCTGTGGACGCCGCCATTGACGGCGTCCCCGATCGCGAAGGCCACCGAGCTGAAGCCGTGGTCGGTGCCGCGGTCGCCGTTGATGTACGCGGTCCGGCCGAACTCCGAGATGGTGAGGGTCAGCACGCGGTCGCACAAGCCGTGGGCCTCGAGGTCGGCCTGGAACGCGGCGATCGCGTCGCTCACCTCCTTGAGCAGCGTGTCGTGGTAACCCAGGGTGGCGCCGCCGCCACGGTCGTTCTGCTCGTCACCATCCCGCGATTGCTCCGTCCGCTCGTCCGCCGCCGGCGCGGGCTCCTGATCGAGTTGGGACACGCCGGGCCAGCGGCGATTGGCACCCTCCTGCAGGCAGCCCTCGCTGACGGCGTGCGGCCTGGCGTTGTCGCCTGCGTGGCGACCGCGGGCGACCTGGTTCAACACACTTTTCGGAGAGGAGCCGATAATCGAGGCTAGCGGCCCTCTCAGGCAGGGTCAACGGCGGTCGCAGGTGTGACGCGCGGTCTCGGGCGCCGGCCCAGCGTGAGATTCGTCACAGATATGCCCGGCGGCCGCCTCATACTCAGCAATCTATGGGCTCCTCTCCGTGTTCTCGCTTTCGATTGCTCGACACGTCCGTCTCGCGATGATGCTGGGGATCCTGCTGCTGTTCCTCGCAAGCTGGGCCGCTGGCACCGAGTCAGGCACGCCTAGGTTCGGGGCCTGGCTCACGTACTGGGAATTCAACCGGGGCCTGGAGCGTGTTCGCACAGCCCCGGGGCTCTTCGACGACATCCTCTTTTTCGTAGCCGCGCTGGGCAGGGATGGCCGGCCGGCCCTCGCTCGCCCCGAGTTGCTCACGGACCCCATCGTCCGCGAACTGCGGAGCCGCGGGGTTAGGAGCTGGCTGACTGTCGTGAACGACCTCCTGCCGGAGAAGGGCGGGCGAGCCATCCTCAAGGACGCCCACACGGTTCACTGGATCCTGTCAGACCCCAGCGCGGGCCGGACCCATCGCCATGCGATCGTGGAGCTGGCGGCCCGCTACGGCTTCTCCGGCGTGGACCTGGACTACGAGAACCTCAAGGCCCAGGAGCGCGACCGCTTCAGCTTGTTCGTGCGCGAGCTAGCCGCCGACCTGGCGGCGAAGGGGCTGCGCCTCTCAGTGACCGTTCAGCCCAAGCGCCATGAAAGCCGCTCGGACGGCCCGGGTGCCACCGACTGGCGTCAGCTCTGCCGGACGGCCGATCGCCTTCAGATCATGCTCTACAACCTCCACAGCGCGAAGACGGGACCTGGCCCTCTTGCGACACCCGCCTGGATCGGCGACGTGCTCGCTTTCGCCCGGACGCAGTGCGATCCCGCACGGATCGTGCCGGTTCTCAAAGTCAGCGGCATGGACTGGGGGCCTGGGGGCGTCAAGGCCGTCTCCCACGCGGAGGCCGCGGCACTAGCTGAAGCCTACGAGGTCGCCATCCAGCGCGAGCCGGAGGGAGAGGCTCCTTTCTTTCGCTACGTCTCTTCCGAGGGCTCCCACACCGTGTACTTCGAGGACGCGACCAGTATCGTCCGCAAGGTGGCGGTCCTCGAGCGGCTGGGCTACGACCGCATCGTGCTCTGGAGCCTGGGACGGGAGGACCCGCAGCTCCTCTCCCAGCTCCTGTCCCGCAAGGGCGCGAGCCCGCAAGCGGGGGACCTCCGCTGAGCCCCGCGAGACGGCTCGGCCGCGGCCGCGCAGCCCCACCGAAGACCCGAATGTTGCCATGCTCGTGCGAGCAAGAGGCGCCCCGTCGACTCGCAGTGCCCCGGAGAACCCCGAAAGTGCATGCCCCCCGTCGTGCCCGTGCCATGGCCACGGGCCTTCCGTTCGTGCTGCTCTGCCTGGCGCCGAGCGTCCTCGCCATACCCCCGGCGCCGGTCAACTCTCCCTTCTTCTACAGTTTCGACGGCAGCGGTGTCCTCGACGAAGCGCCGAACATGTCCAACAGCTGGAGCCCCTATTGGTGGCTCAGCTCCGGCGGGCGCTTCTACCTCGACGGCGAGGGCCACACAATCGAAGGGGAGCTGCCGACCAACGACTATTGGCGGCTGACCTACGCCAAGAGCAATCCCGTGGACACGGACAACGGTTATCACCCCCAGAACTTGTTCCGGCTCGTCACCCGGAGCCAGTGGGGCAGCTTCCGCCAGCAGGTGTACTTCCGCATCTCGAAGGACAACCTGAGTGCAAGCCCGAACCGGAACGCCTCCAACGGCGTCTTCCTGATGAACCGCTACCAGGACCAGAACAACCTGTACTACACGGGCGTCCGCGTCGACGGCGCCGCCGTCATCAAGAAGAAGGTCAAGCGCCTCTACTACACGATGGCCTACCAGAAGGTCTTTCCGGGCGCCGCCTATGATCGCAGCGCGAACCCGAGCCTGCTGCCCAAGAACGTTTGGATGGGGATCACCTGCGAGATCCTCAACAACAGCGATGGCACAGTCCGGCTGCGTTTCCACGTGAACCCCGGCAACGGCGTCTGGACCCTGATCTTCGACGTCATCGACGACGGCGTGCAGTACGGCGGGCCGCCCTTCTTCCGGGCGGGCTATGGGGGCATGCGAACCGACTTCATGGACGTGGATTTCGAGAACTACCTGGCGAAGAACCTTCCGTAGCGGTGGCCGTGCCGCGTCTCGCGTCTCAGAAGCGGAGCTGGAGGGCGCCCCCGAAGCCCCAGCCCTCGTAGCCGGGAGAGCTGCCGTAGCGGCCTTCGAGGAAGCTGCGCACGCGGCTGCCCCAAGCCTGGCCCGCCCGCCCGGCCGCGTGGAGGGTCCGGCGCCGACCTCGCAGCTCGTCCTCGGCCAGGCCCAGGCCCAACTCGGTCTCCAGCAGCCAGCCCCCGCCAGAGCGATACTGATGCGAGAGCACACCGCGCGCCCAGCGCACTTGCTCGGGAGTGTAGTAGAGCGTGCTCTGGAACAGCGTGTCGCTCCAGCCGGCGGCGGCGCCCACGGCCAGGCCGTGGCCCCAGCGCGGCCGGACGACCAGCCTGCCGGAGAAGTCGTGCCGCTCGTTGCCGTCGTCGAGCCGGGCGTAACCGTGATCGAAGAGGACCTGGACGCTCGGCGAGAAGCGCAGCGAGGTATGGGCCGCGTACTTCTCCGCCTGGAGCGCTTGGAGACGCGCCCCTAGCGTGTCGATGTCCTCGCGCCCTCCGCGCAGTCGCAGCCCGAGCCGGTCGTTCTCGAAGCTCATCCCGACGCTGAAGTTGAGGGAGTCGCCCGCAAGGCCGAGCCTCCTTTGCCAGGCGCGACCCTCGAGCGTCCAGTGGCTGAATGGGCCTAGCCGCGCTCCCGCGGAGATATCCTCCCCGTCGAGGGGCTCGAAGCCCTCCTGTCGCAGCGTCACCCTTCCGTAGCCGAACGACAGCTCGACGGGTCCCAGCGCGCCCGTTTGCAGCTCTGCTCCCTGCCAAAGCGTTTCCCGGCCGTCCGAGTCGCCGGTGACGTCCACGCGTGGTAGCAGGCGGCCGCCGCTCTGCCAACGGATCCTGCGTGCCAGCCCCGGATCGGCTTGAAGTCGCTCGGAGTGCAGGCTCTCCGCCACGCGCAGGTGGCTACGGGCGACGTCGTGGCGCCCCCGCTGCGAGTGGATGGCCGCCAGATAGTAAGCGGCCTCGCCGCGCATCCTGGGTTGCTCGGCGCTGACCCGCTCCCAGACCGCGCGCGCGCGGTCGTACTCACCCGCCCAGTAGAACATGCGCGCGCTCTGCCTGAGTGCGGCGGCAGGTGGGGCGTGCTCGGCCAGGTGCGAGAGCAGCGCATCCCCGTCGAAGGTGCGCGGCACCGAGAAGCGCCGCAGCAGCGTGCCGGCCGGCGACGGTGCCAGCTCGTTGTAGCCGCTCTGGTCCTGGATGAAGCCGAAGCGGAGATAACGCGCCAACAACTGCTGGTTGGTCTCGGCGGCCCGCGGCTCGTTGCCGACGTTCTCCTGGCCCGCCTCCGAGAACGGGAAGGCGTAGCCGATCAGCTCCGCCTCCGGAAAGCGGCTCGCCAGCTCGCGCAGGCTCTGGCTGTAGTCCGCATCAAGACGCGCCACGTATTCCTCGTGCGACTCCAGCCGGCCTTCCTCCTCCAGCCACTGCCGGTTGACCAGGAAGCTCCCCTGCTGCTGGGCGTCCACGGCGATCAGGTCGTGAGCGTGATGCCCATGGCTCTGCAGGTCCCAGCGGCCCGTGGCCACGAACGAACGGATGCGATCCCAGTCGGCGAAGAAGGGGTGGTCGTCCAGGATACGCGCCGTGGGGACGAACATCGTCGCCTTCATCCCGTTGCGCGCCAGCACGGGGTCGGCGCGCTCGAAGGAATCGATGCGCGCATCGTCGAAGCTGATCAGGATGGGGCGCCGCGGGAAGGGCTGCTTTCCGTCCAGCATGCGCCCCAGCTCTCGCACGCTGATCGCCGTCCACCCCTGCTCGTGCAGCGCGCGCAACTGCGAATCGAACAGGGCTACCGGCATCGAGGCGCTGCGCGGATGGTCGCCCAGCCCGTGGTAGAGCAGGATCGGCACGTAGACGCTGCCTCGCGGCGGGTCGATCACGGGCGACAGGGAGCGCTGTGCCTCGCCTCCCCGGTTCATCGCGAACAGGATGCGAGCTTCCTGCGTCCGCCTCTCGTGATCCTTGAGGAACGTCCGCTGGCCGGAGCGCAGCAGCTCCAGGGCCTCGCCGCCTCGTCCCGCTTCGACGGCGCTCTGCACGCGGCCCCAGAAGACCTCGCGCTGGTTGGGAAAGCTGCGGCTCAAGGACGCGAAGGCCTCATGAGCTTGCTCGACACGCCTGGTACGCCGGTCCAACTCTGCCAGTGCCAACGCCGCGTCGAGGCGGTCGGGATGGCGCCGGCGCGCCGCATCGAGCGAGCGTCGCGCACCCTCGAAGTCGCCACGCAGCTGCTGCCAGCGCGCCAGCTCGATCCAGGCCGCGAGCCGCTCTGGAAAGTGTTGGGTCATGAGCGCGTACCAGCGAATCGCCTGGGGCGCGCTTTCGCGCAGCGTCGCATCGTCGGCCAGGAACTGCAACAGCGGCTGATTCGGGCCCCCTTGCTCGATCAGGCGCTGCGCCTCGGCCAAGGCGGCGTCGTACTCGCCCAGCTCGTACATGGACTTGACCCAGTAGAACTCCGCCTTCGGAGTGCGCACGCCGAGGTCGAGCACCCGTCGCCACTGCTGCTTGCCCCTTGCGAAGTCGTGGTACTGCATCAGCAACTCGGCCCAGAACAGCTGGATCGCCCCATCGTCGGGCTTGGCGCGTGCCAAAGACTCGGCCAGCGAGCGGGCCTCGGCGAACTGACCGTTCCAGTGGAGAGCCTTAGCGAGTCGGAGCTCCTCCTCGGGCTGGTGGGCGTCGAGACGCAGGCTGGTCCGCGCCGAGGCGATCGCCCCCGAGTAGTCCTTGCGCTTCAGGCTCAGGTGGGTCAGGAGATTGTGGGGCCGCGTCTCCTTGGGATACGTCGAGGCGTAGCTCCGCCACACCTTGGCGCAGGCATCCCATTGACCCGCGGCCCAGTAGACCCAACCCAGGTCGCGCAGCGCGTTGGGGTTGGTCGGGTCGAGGCGCGCAGCCTCCTCCAGCTCGCGCATCGCCTTCTCCAGGTCTTGGGACTGGTAGGCCGCGCTGCCCTGGGCGGCGTGGAGGCGGCTCAAGGCCCCGCGCGCCTCCTCGGGACGCTGAGATCGCGCGAGCTGGCGCTCGAAGAAATCGATGCCAGCTGCAGTCTGATTGAGGCGCACGAACAGCCCCACCACGCGCCGGGACCACTCCGCGTCGGCGTCGGGCAGCGCGAACAGCTCGTCGAGCCGGATCACGGCGTCGTCGAGTTGACCTTCCTGCAAGGCGATCTCGGCGAGGCGGAAGGGAACGCTCGGCTGCCTCTCGGCCTGCGACCAGGCCTTGCCGTACATCTCGGCGGCCTGCGGGAGGTCCTCCTGCTCGAGGGCGGCGTCGCCGATGTGACGGTAGAGCGAGCTCCGACCAGGGTCGAGTTCGAGGGCCCGCTTCCACGTCGCGGTGGCCTCGGCCAAATAGCCGAGCTGGCGGCGGGCCCAGCCCAGGTTGATCAGGTACTGAACGTTCGCGGAGTCGGACTCGACGGCAGCCTCATACGCCGCCGCTGCAGTCCCGTAGTCCCCCCGCCGGTAGGCGCGATCGCCGCTGCGTGCTCGGACGCGCGCGACGTGGACCTTGAGCATGGGAGCGTAGCGCGCCAGGCGCGGGAGCGACTCCTCGAGTAAGGCCACGGCCGATGCCTCTCGCTCGTGACGCCCGTAGAAGTCTGCGAACCGGAGCGTCGCAGAGAGCTCCTCGGGCTGGAGCCGCACGGCCTCACGGTACTCTGCCTCCGCGCGGTCGAGGTGACCCGCGTTCTCGTGGGCGAGCGCCAGGCGGAGGCGGATTGCGGGCTGTTCCGCTTTCACCGCCAGGCTGCGCCCGAGAGTCTCGGCGGCCTCCGACCAGCGGCCCTCGGCGAGCTGGATCGCGCCGACGGCGTTCAACAGTCCGAAGTTCCGCGGGGCGACTCTCAGAACTGCGCGCCACGTGGCGATCGCCGACTGGTGGCGCCCCGACCGGTGGTACGCCCAGCCGCGGCCTTCCCACGCCGGGAGCAGCCCCGGGTCAAGGCGCGTCGCTTCCGTGAAGGCGGCGACAGCCTCCGCGAAGCGGCCCTGCTTGTAGAGCTTCGCTCCGCGGTCGAGGGCGCCCTGACCGGGCGAGCGGGCCTCGGCCGGGGCGGCGACGATGGCTAGCAGCGCCACCACGACGAGGCTGGAAGCCGGGAGCGCGCGAAGCAGACCCCTCACGGTGTCACCTGCTTGACGGCGGTGCTCCGCCGACCCCGCGGACGGCCGTGGACGCGTCGGCCCAACGCGCGGCGCTGAAGAGCAGCGGCCGGCCCTCGATCACGGCCTTGCGTCCCGCGCGGCCGGCGCGGACGAGGGCTTCGCGCCACAGCTCCCGCGGCACGCCGCTCAGATCCAGACGGAGCCCCGACCACCCTTCTGCAGAGGCCCGCGCAAAGGCGTCGGGCAACCAGGAGCCGATAGAACGCAGGCTGCCTGCACGGAGGCGGACCGTAGGGACGATCTCCCACCCGTAGCGTCCCCCGAGGATCGCTAACAGATCGCGATCAAGCGGGCGCTGCGTGAGGCCCTTGTCTCCTGCCTCCAGCCATTCGGGAGCCAGCGCGCTCAGCGTCTTGGCGTCGCGGATCGCGGCCTGCACTTCCCCCTCGCTCGGTTGGCCCGCGAGAGGGCGCGCGACGTAGGGAAAGGGGGAGAAGCGGAGTTTACGGAGCCTGAGGCGAGCTGGGCTGACGCCCCAGTTGATGCAGCCGACGCTCCCGCGCCACCTCTCGGGAAGGAACGCGGGCCGCTCGGAGGTGGGCGCGCCGTCCCACTCGGCCCACAGCCCCGCGCCCCGCCGAACCAACTTCAGGCGGTGCCAGCGGCCCGGAGCGACCCGCGCGGGGAAGCTCGCGAGGATCTCGACAGTCTCTGCGGGGCGCCGCCTCTGGAGGTAGGTCCGCTGCGCATGGCCGCCCCAACGCCACTCCTCGGTCAGGTCTGGAGACTGCTGCACGACCCAGAACTCGCCGCCGTCGATCCGGACCTCAGCCTCGAGCGTCCAATTCTCGAGCCACTGGCTCCCCGCGCGCCAGACGTCCGCGCGCGTTTCGCCCGTCGCCACGATCTCCAGCCCGAGCCGCTCCGCCCTTCCCGCCGCGGGCACCCACTGCCGGACCGAAAGGACGTCGTCCGCGTCTCGCGACGACCGCTCCCCGAGGGCGTATGCGAGGCGCTCCGCCAACTCCTCGCCGGACCAGAGCACACCGACGCGCAGACGCTTCAGGTGATGCGGGCTCGCGCGACTGTCGTTCAGGCCGAAGAGGTCGTCCTGGAAGACGAGCGGGTACGACGACCGAAGCAGGTCCCCGCTCGCGCCGTAGACCTCGGCGTCGAGAGATGCGACGTTGACGTCCCGGAGGGGCGGAGCGTAGGCGAGGACCTCTCGTACACCGCCGCGTGCATCCAGCAGGGCCTTGGCGAGCCGATGGTCCTCGGCCACGCGGGCGGCGAATTCGGGGCCCGTCTCCTGGCGTCCCGGCCGCTCGAGCCACGCGCGCCTGATGAAGAAGGGACCTTCGGTCCCCTCGGCATCGACGCGCACAGGATCGTGGCCGCGGTGGCCGTGGGACCCGACGTCCCAGATCCCGCTGTCCACAAGGCGCCTGAGCCGCGGCCAGTAGACGAAGAAGGGATCGCGCCGCTCCTGCCGCTCGGTCATCACGAACAGCGCCGCCGGCCATCTCTTCTCGCGGAGCAGCGGGTCCACGGCCGAGACGGTGGATAGGTAGCCGTGGTCGAAGGTCAGCAGAACCGAGCGCGCGGGGAGGCCACATTCGCCCCGGTAGAAGCGGACGAGCTGGCGAAGGGAGACGGGGCGGAAGCCCCCCCGCTCCAGCGCCCCGAGGTGCGCCTGCAGCGTCTCAAGGTCCGTGTGCCTTCCGTCCGGCCGCTGCACCACGCGGTCGTACGCGAGGACGGCGATGCGCGGGTCGTCGACGCCCTCGCGGGCGTCCGAGGCTCGCATGATCGTGCGGTGGTTCCAGCGGTAGCCGCCCACGACGCAGACTGCGCCGCCAAGGAGGAACAGCACCCACGCCAGGACGTCGCTGCGGAAGGTCCGGGTGCGGAGCGCCATGCGCCGAGTCATGACCTAGCGCGTTCCCCAGTGGTTCCGCCGCACGGTGAGCAAGGCGTAGTAGGTCTGCCAGACGAGGATGAACATGTAGAAGAAGCTGAAGGCGACGCCGTAGACCCACAGGCCGCTGCGCATCCGTGCCAAGTAGTAGAGGCCGTAGAGGCCCGACATGAGCGTCGCGCCGTAGATGTAGAGGAGCGAGATGTCGCCGGCACTCAAGAGAGGTAAGACCAGGGCGTTGAACGCGACGATCGGGGAGAGCACGGGGAAAATCCCGCCAAGATAGAAGAAGAAGGCCGCCAGCGGGTGGCGCCGCCACATGAAATGGCCGGCGATGAAGGTCTCGCGCACCCAGGACTTTTTCCAGCGGAGCTGCTGCTTGAAGAACTGCCGATACGTCTCGGGGACGATGGTCGAGCATACGGCGTTGGCGTGGTAAATGACGCGGTAGCGGCGGAGCATGAAGTTGGTGAGGCTACGATCGTCTCCGAACGTCGCCGGTGTCCCGAGGAACTCCTGGTTCAGCCACACGTCGAGGATCTCCATCACGTAGCGGCGGCGGTATGCCGCCAGGCACCCCGAGCAGCACGCAACGGCCCCGAAGAGCGACTCGGCCGCCTTCACGACCCGGAAGGCCACGTAGTAGCGGACCTCCTGCATCCGCGTGAGGAAATTCTTCCGGGGGTTGTGGACGTAGGCGTGGCCGCAGACGGCGCCCACGTCTGGGTCGATGAAGCCCTGCACGATCTGGGCGATCGTGTCGTGGCGCACGAAGCTGTCCGAGTCGACGTAGACGAGGATGTCGCCGCGCGCCGCCCGCGCGCCCACAGCCATGCCGTGGCGCTTGCCCAAGTTGCGGCCGAGGTCGATGACCTTCAGCCCGCGATGGCGTTGCTGGGCTCGCCGCATCTCGGCGAGCGTGCCGTCGGTGGAACCGTCGTTGACGGCGATCACCTCGAGCCGCTGGCGCGGGTAGTCCGAGGCGTAGATGCAGTCGATGGTGCGGGCAATCGAGCCCTCCTCGTTCTTGCACGCGATCACAACGGAGACCGTGGGCCGGTGCCCCATGTCCTTCGGGGGCCGGTAGAAGGCGCTCAGGGCGAACCGCGAAAGGATGTAGAAGGAGATCAGGAGGCTGTAGACGTTCGCCAGCGGCCGGTACCAGAAGTACTCGACGTTCGACGACTTCAGGACGATGATGTGGATCGTGCCCAGGGCGAAGAGGAGCGCGGCCAGGTACGGAAGGCAGCGGTGGACGGCGAATGCGACACGCAGCCGCCTTCCCGCGGCGAACTGCACCCCATAGGCGTGGCGGCCCGGAGCGCTCGGGCCCGGGGCCTCAGAGACGACCCGGGCCCGGATGGTCCGCCCCGACGTCAGGGGCCGCGGGTTCGCGCCTCGAGCACCGGCTCGTAGCCGTATCTCGAGCCAGTCACCTGCGTTCAAGGGGTGGACGACCTCCACCCTTCCGCCCAACGCGCTCCACGCATCCAGGAAGCCCGCGCCCTGGATGGGATCGCCGTGACCGCGCTCGTAGTGAATGGGGATGGCGCATGGGCTGCGCAGGCTCCACCGCGTCTTCCGGCTCGACGTGCGCTGGGTCGGATGGGGAGCGACGGACGGAGTTCCGACGAGAGTCGATTCGATCATGGCCTTTCCCGCAAGACCGACGATGTGCTGGCGTCTGGCCCGTCGGCATCGGCGACAGCCTGCCCGCCCCGGCGAACCCGGGGTCTTCGCGCGACCAGGGGAACGATTAAGGCGTTTGCCTGGTGGGCTGCCGCGCCAAAGGCCCGGGGGCTCCGGAAACGAGGCTCAGCGCGTCCTTCGGACGCCCTCGCCGGTCGCGCGAGACGGGCAAGGGCCGCCCCGGCGCGGGTTGCAGGACAGCCACCGGCGGACGGAACGGCAGAAGATCGTCGAAAAGCGGGAGGAATGGGCAGGCATGAAGGCTCTCCTTGCGGAGCTTGGATGAGCTGTCGGCGCCACCAACCCAGGGCTCGAGTCTGCCCCGGGTCGAGGAGGTACCTCGGTCGTGCCCGCCGCTCGGGTTCCCTACTTGAGCGGCGGGCGGAAACCAGGTACGACTAAGTTAAGTCGCCGAGGCCCGCTCAGTCAGTGACCACAGTCACGCAGTGACCACAGTCACGCGCGAGATCGTGAGCAGATCCCTGAGGGTGGGGAGAGTGGGAGGTGCTCGGCGCGCTCGGCCTGCCTTCCACCCAGCGCCGGACGGACGTCTGCCTCATCCTGCTCGTGGTCGCGATGTTCCCGGGCGAAACGCTGCCAGCAGGCCTAGGCCGAGGCCAGAGCTGTCGCATCAGCTCGCGCGGCGCGTGGTGCGCGAGGCGGATCGGCTCCGGGATCCGGAAGCGGCCGCTCGCCCGCAACACCAGCTCCACCGCCGAGGCCAGGTCCACGAGGTGTCCGGCCGACACGTAGACAGGCGCGACGCCGTCGCGCGTCCGCACCGCCGCGCCCACGGTCTCGCCCGCGTGGACGAGCGCGGCGCGCTCGCCGCACTCGCGGCCGAGCGGGCCGTGCTCCCCCACGAGGATCGACTTCGCGCAGCCGACCGAGGGCGTGCCCAGCAGCAGGCCGCCGTGGCACGCCAGGCCGAAGCGCCGCGGCTGCGCCAGGCCCTGGCCGTCGAATGAGGATGGCATAGGCCCTGCGGCGCAGCTTGCGGAAGGCTCGCAGCAGCGGCGGCAGCTCGCGGAACGTGAAGAGGCCGGGGATGTACGGGAAGCGCGCCAGCGTAGGGCCCTCGGCCCTCTCGACGACCTCGAGGGTCGGGAGAGCGACCAGGACCACCACGGCGTACATGCGGTGCGTCGGGCGCGAGTAGGCGACGTCGGTGCCGGCCAGGAAGCGGATGGGCCCTGGCGGCGGCTCGATGCGCAGGCGCGTGCGCAGCGACTCCTGCAGATTGGCCCTTGGCGCTCACGCACGCGGCTGAGGGGATGTTGAGGGCGGGAACTCCCGTCATTCCCCTCGGCGACGCCTTCTAAAGCCCCCGACGGCAGCGTCCCCGTCGGGGCTGCGGAAGGAAGTGTCTTCTCTGAAGCGGCGACCTCTTGTCAAGAGCCCCGTGGTCGTGCCGTTCGTTCCTTACCTGCCTCCTTTCCTGCCCTCGTTGCAGGGTCGCGCGCCACCCTGGAGACGGCTCTCGAAGACGGTCATTGGGCGACCCGCGCTAATCGACCCGAGAGAAACGACCCTCCAGGATGCCCTACAAACGACGATCTCGGTCAGGGACGACCCAAGGGTCCACCCCGGTTGCAGCACTTGCAGACTTGCGAGCTTCTCCGGATTCTCTTCTCCAGGAGGTTCCTCACCCTTCTCTTCGCGCTCGTCATGGCGAGCATCGCTCGCCGGCGCAGTATCAGCATGCGATGGGTCGGCGGCGCCATCTATTGAACGGCCGTCAACAGCGACCAAGGCATTTCCCGCGCTCACCGGACCCTGTGATTCGAACCCCGTGAAAAAGATGAGCCTCCGCTGCGCGTGTTCTCAGGCCGCGTGCTCGGCCTTGGCGACCTGCGCGTTCCCCAGCTTGGCCGGTCGTACGGCGAGCTGTCCCTCCATATCGCGTAGAGGACGGCCCGCGGTCAGCCCCCAGGGCAGCGCGCGCCAAAGCGAGCGCGCCGGGGCGGACTCTGATCGTCGACCGGCTGGCGCTCGCGAGCGGGGCTCGGAAGATGTGGCGGGAGGCCGTCCTTCTCGATCTCGCAGGAGCCCAGGAGCCGCACCTGGTGGTCGCCGCTCCGGAGGCCGGCGCGTTGGCGGCGGCCTACGACAGTCTCCAAGGAGAGCTCGACGTGGTCGAAGGGTTGAAGTAACTATAAACCGCTCTACTCCAGAATGTGTAACGGCCCCAGCATTCACGCGGCCTTCGCGAGGCGCCCCTGCGCCGTGCTCTTCTGGACCTTGAGAATCAGGTACTCGTGGTCGCGGTAGCCGCGGCCGCGCCTGATCATCGCGCGGATGTTCCCGTTGATGGCCTCCACGACGCCGAAGGGGACCTTGTGGTGGCAGTGGCTCAGGATCCCGTCCAGGTGCCGAGTGAGGGTCCCGATGAGCTTCTTGAATGCGGGCAGCCGCTGCCATTTGATGCTCTCCACCCACTCCTCGAAGAAGCGCCGCGCCGCGCCCTCGTAGGTGTAGGTCCAGAGACGCTCGATCTGTTCTTTGAGGAAGTACGCCTTGAACAGACGCCGATTCAAGGCGAAGACCTCGTTGAGTTGGCCGCGCTTTCGCCGCGTGAGGTTCCGCCAGCGCGTGAGGAACAGCCAGCGCTTGCCCCGGACCACGGCGCGCAGGACACCCTTGTGCCGGAAGAACTCCGCCCGGCGGGTCTCGTCCACAGCCTCATTGACGTGCTTCATCACGTGGAACTTGTCGAAGATGATGGCCGCTCCGGGGAGGTGTTTCCTGAGGCTGAGCAGGAACGGCTCCCACATGTCCACGCACACCGCCAGGACCGATCGGCGGCGGCGCGGCGGCAGCTTCTCCGCAAAGAAGCGATCGAGGGTTTCTTGCTTGCGTTCCGGGCCGGCCCAGATCGGCTCGCCCAGCTCCAGATCCGAGACGATGGTCAGGCACTGGCCCTTCTTCCAGAAAACCTCGTCCACCCCCATCAGCCGCAGCGGACGGCGCTTGCGTCTCTGGCTCCAGGCCTGCAAAGCGCGCTTGTCGATGCGGCGCACCGTCTGGGCCGACAGACCCCACTTCGAGGCCACGCGGCTCGCGGCCGCATCCTCGCAGTCCCGAGCCACTGCCTCGCTGAAACGCCGAGTGTACGGGTGCTTGCCCTCCAGGAACTCGAGCCGCTCGGTCTTGACGCCACACCGGCTGCAGTCGACCCGGTGGACCTCCACGATCAGCCATACCTTCCATGTACCCCAGGGCAGGTCCCGGACCGGGCGCTCCCTCACGCTGCGGTAGGAGCGCACTCCAATCCCGCACCCGCTGCACGTGTAGCTCGAATCGGAGCCCAGCTGCCTTACCCAAAGAGTCGCCGTCGAGGCCGACTCGTCGAACTCGGACTGATACACCCCGTATCCCGCCAGCCGCAGGATCCGGCCTACAATCTGTTCGGGCATCCTCCGCGTCGCCTCCCTTCCCGATGGCTGTCGGAAAAGGAGATCCTACGTCGGTCGGTGCCCTTCCCACTCCTTCCTCAGCGCAACTCCAGGTGGGCCAAGCCGTCTTACACTTTCTGGTCAAGAGCCCTATAAACTATAGGCGATTGCTTCCGCAGCCCCGACGGGGACGCCGCGATCGGGAGGCTTTGGAGGGGCTGCCGAGAGTGCGGGGAGCATCGCCGCCCTCCTC